>ERZ780208.310-NODE-310-length-53318-cov-83.214445_pt1 | contig 53318 bp, 49 predicted proteins | sample MGYA00511167_ERZ780208 | MGnify/ENA primary metagenome ERZ780208 (study PRJEB29588, sample SAMEA2159202) | human gut metagenome | biome: human gut; feature: human-associated habitat; material: faeces | place: Denmark | collected 2008/2010 ...
CGCGTCGTCCTGCGCCAATGGGTGAACCCCTGTTACGCCGTAGATAGTTACATGCAGATTCCGGGAATCGGGTACTACAAAAAATATACCACGACGATGAACTACAGTTTCCCTGCCGTGTTCGGTTCGGTTTATTGGATTCCGTGGGATACGAGGCCCGACCTCTCCGGTAGACAGGAGGGCAAGTACTTCCCGCAGACCAAGATGATGAGGGACAGTTACTCTGGCCCCTGCACCGCCGTGGTAGAGGAAGCCTTCTCCCCCGACGGAACATGGCCTAAAGGCTGGGGCCTTGGGACGTCGGTACAGTTCACGACGAACAGTGGGTATTTCTCTTCGCCGCTTTGCGATTACCGTCTGCCCGCATGCCTCCACGGCCCGCTGGCTATAACCGTAACCATTGGCAATCAGGACGCCAAGTGGCTTCCCGGCGCGTTTAATACGAACTTTCCGGGGACTACCCACACAGATTGGAAACCCGTGACCTCCTATTACGCATCCCCGTGGAACGGAGGCATGATGTGCAAGAAAGTAACCATTTATCCACCCAGTTAAGCTCATGGCATTTATTACCAAATCCTATTTGACCTATCGCAATGTTTGTGACGAGCTTTGCATGCTCATCACAAACCAGCCGCCGTCCAAGTCCAACGTCGACTTCCGTCGTATATTGAAGGAAGCGCAGAACCTCCTGCTGAACGAGGCCACGGTATCCCCGGATTCCGTGGATACCTTGGACTTTGAAGGAATCCCTCGCGGGGGTTCTATCTCCCTGCCCGAAGAGTATGATAGTATTGTCGAGGCATGGTCGCCCAGCGGTAAGAAATACAACATCATCGACCGGGCCATGTTCGAAAGCAACACTTGGTTCCGTTCCGAATATCCGAAGCACGATAGCGGCTATCATGCTATCATGCTGGACATGGGGCTGAATGAACAGAACCTCCGCACCTACTCGGTATTGTCTGGCAGTAACGGCATCAACGACAACCCCGCGAGCAACGTCATGACGGTTTCGGCACGGTGCGCATTGCGCGGCCTGTCTCTTAACATTTATGATGACGCGGCATGGGAGGACAAGGAGGTTCGTATCTACCCCGGATGTCTTCCCGCATTGAAGGCGATGATGCTGGCCGTGGTCTATAATGAACAGGGCAACACCCAAATGGGGACGGACAGCTACGGCCTTGCCGTCAAATACCTGAATGACCACCTGCGCAAATATCGTCAGGGAACGTATCAGGCTCCGAACATTATTCAGAATGGCGGCATCATGCAATGCCCCGGACTTAACCTCATGTAATCATGGCTACCAAACGTACAGACATATCGAGCGAGACGAGCGCGAGCGGGGGCATCCCCGCCGCCAAGTCCATTAAGCAGAAGACGATGGACGAGGTGCTTCCGAAGACGAACCCCGACATCCCCCTCCGTCCAATGAATAACAACGACCCGAACAAACCCGTCGACGCGAAGGAGATGAACACCATCGCCGCGGCCAATAGTAACCACGGCATCAAGAATCCCCCCGCATCCGCGGCTCCCACGGCGGCCCAGTCTCCTAGTCCCTATGGGCGGGGGATTACTGAACCAGCAGTGCCGGGAGCGGTCGACCCCAACAGCGCGGCCTACGCCGCCCAGCAACGGGCGACCTATGCGGCGGGCATGCAACAAGCCGCGGCGGGGAAACTCTCTGCGGAGGACAGGCTTATGCTTCGTGGCGTGGACCAGAACATAAGCCGTGGGCAGATGCCTGTCATATCTCCGACTATGCCGACACAAGCGACGGCTTCCACGGGTTCCAAGGGTTCCGCTCCAACCGCTAGCCCCGACACCTCTATGGCTGGGTTCTATGCGTATGCGGAGAAGAAGCTTGGCCCGGAGAAGTTCCAGATATTCATGAACATGCCGGAAGCGGATAGGAACGCGATGTATAGCAAGTTTGTAGAGAGCCAGACCAAGAACGCGCCCGCCGCGGGAGCTACCGCGGGAACTACTGCCGCCCCCTCTGGCTCTAGGTTCCCCGCCTCTGCTCTCCCCTCCGGCAATTCCTCCATACCTACGAGCGTCCCGACGACTGCGGGTACTGGCACGGCCGAGAATATGCTACGAACCTTGAGGGATGAAACCGCCAGCCCCGAAGCGAGAGCACAGGCGCAAACATACCTCCGCGTCCGAACCATGTACGCCCAGCCGAAAAAGTTTGGTAAGGAGATTAAGACCCTCGAAAAACTGGAACGGGCTAAAATACAAGAACTGCGCAACATGTTCAGGAATCGGCTCAACATCCGGGACCCCCGCTTCGCTCGGCAATACGCGCAGTATAAAGCCCTACAGAAGAAAGACCCGCAAGCGAGGCTCGCCCTCTACACTGAACTGATGAAGGGACCGGAGTTCACTCACTTGGACTTCCGAAAATAATTTGTCATAATTAATATTTCACTTGACCCTTGCCCCACTCATGATAGGATAGCGAAGACCCACATGAGTGGGGCAAACTTATTATACTAATACTCAACAAATATGGCCATTGACTTTAGTACCGCCAATATGTCCGACTTCACTCCGAAGTCGGGAAGCAGTATTGCACGTGAACAGCGAGCCGTAGAAAGGCACGCCGCGTGGCAAGAGACGCAAGCGCAGAAACAAGAAGACAGAAAACAGAAAGCACTGGACCGCGAGCAAAGGCTAGCGGAAAAGAGACAGACCCGTGCGGAGAAAGCCGCAGAAGCCACCGCAGAGTTTGACACCTTTATCGTTAAGTCCGTGGATGCCTTTGCGGAGAAACAGAAAAAGGATGCGGAACACGCGAAGAATGTAGAATGGCAAGATAAATCCCGCGCCCATACGGAACAAGAATGGAAAACCGCCGAGGAAAATAAAGCCCTCGACATCTTGAACAAAGGAAACCGTGGGTACAGCTTTGAGGGAATCGACTACATGAAAGACTATGTAGAGCGCGGAGAGGATGCACTGGTTGATTTGACGGCCGCCGCTCGTGGCGATAAGGATGCTATTAAAAAGATTACGAATAATACGGGCATCGTCGCAGTCCTTTCCTCCGAACTTCCTCCCCAACATTCTGCATTCTTATCCCGCTCTGGCTTCGGAAGTGGAGAGGACGGGAACCCCGTCGTAACGGAAAAGTTCCTCGCCATTGCCGCGGACAGAAACCGTAACGCAAAGGCGGTGGCCAAATCCATTGCCACCACAATGGAGAAGGCCCGGAAGGATTACCTCAACAAGAATCTAGATGTTGTGTCTGGTAAACCTACGGCACAAGCCATCGAGACCGCACCTATTGCTTACACCGCAGAAGAAATAGAAAGCGTCATCAATACGATTAGGCGCGAAGACATTGGCAACTATCGTGCCGCTAAGGCTCTTTACGACAAACACCGCTCTTCTTCGACGGAGGGCGTGCAGAAGAAAACCCCCAGCCAAACGAGCGTGGGGGAGCTTGGCGTTGGCGAATTCTCTGATTCAGCACCTTCATTTACTGGGAATGTTTTTGCTGAACTCGCCAACCTTTCCAAGTCTCCCAGCAAAATGTTCCGACTTGTCCGCGACTACGGGGATTACCTGTCCCGGAGTACGGAAGATATTAAATCCCCGGAAGCCAAGGAATCCGATTCCCTTTCTCCCGCCGCTAAACGTGCAGGGGAAATGGCAGTAGCGCAGGTTAAAGCCGTGGACAACATTGTCTCGCGGATGGAAGAGAGCTACACCGGATTGGATGCCGTGGGACTAAGGGATGCTCTCCTTAACCCCGAAGCAGTAGCTTCTGCGGCATTGGCCCTTGCCCCCGGCGTGGACATGGATGCAGTGCGCGAACGAGCAAATACCTTAGCCACCGAGCGTCATGCCGTGGTAACCTCCGACTACCAGAAAGCAATGGCTGATGCCATGATGGAAGAATTGGCTACAAGGTTTCCGGGGGTTCCGAAGAATATATTACTACAGGCCGGGACGACGAAACTGATTCAGGACTATACCACCAAAGCTACACCGAGAGGCACCCTCATGGATGCAGTCAAAGGCGCACTGGCTAACTACCGAAGCGCGGCAGGACAAGTTGCGGACGTACTTACCTTCCAACCGGGGAATAGTGTGGGCAAGACCACTGACCCAATGAGTACGATGGAATGGAGGAAGGGAACGAGGCACGGCTCTTGGGAGTATGGTGTAGTGGGAGGCCCTGCCTTTGAAGTAGGTCCCGAACAGTTGAAGGAATACATGGCCCAGTACCATATTGAAAGTACTCGCGATGCCCTTAACTCCCTCTCCCATGCCGCACGTATGGGTGACTTGGGCGTAGGTCGTGGCAGTCTCTTTGCGTACAACCCGCACACCAAGGAAGTTGATACGAACGCCACACTCGAACTGAACCCCAATGCTCTCTACAATGATAAGCTGATGGACCAGAGCATAGAGGCTCTCCGTGCTAGTGGCGCGGACGAAGGTCTCATCAATCGCACCATTGAGAAGTTCCAGAACCTCCGCAAGAAATCCGCACAGGAACTTGTGAAGGACAACATTGCATTGGACGAGACGCTGGGGACGCTTCGCGATACGTGGCTTGGCTCCGGCTTGCAGTTCAACCCTATCTTGACTGAATCCATGAAGCATCTGGACAAGCACCTTTCCTTCAAGAATTTTTACAACGAACAGAAGGAAGTGGGCAAGAGTGACGAGGACATCCTCTCCGCATGGCAGGAGAAAGGGCAAGACACCATCAACTCTGTTCTCCGTGGGTTGCAGATAGGTACACACAAGGCAATCGACCTTGGGACAGGTGCCGCCTATGGTGCTCTTCTCTTTGCACAGAATGCAGTTGGCAGTCGTGCGGCGATGGAACATACCCGCACCCTCTGGGACCAGCTGAACAAAAAACAGGAAGCGGAAGCTGAACTTGTTCGAGGCAATATCCTTGCGGATTATACTGCGGAAATCGCTAACCTCGGCTACCAAATGGTAGCAACCGCGGGGGCTGGTAAAGTTGGCGGCCTCGCTGGGCGTGCACTGGAACGTACCGCGCTATCGCGGTTCGCGAAGGCAACGGCTAACGTTGTAGCGAAGCGGGCAGAAGCTCTTGTCCCTGCCGCCCGTCCGGGATTGGCGGGACGTTTGAGTGGAACTATTCAGCGCAACCTCGACAACCTTGCGGCGTTGAACCTCGAACGGGCAGGAGCTGGAGCCGGGGTAAATCTTAGCATCATCTCGCAGGTTGCACCGAATGCTTACTCCGACATCTTCTATACCATTTATGATAGGGAGATGGAAGGGAAGGAACCGACTGCCGAGAACACGAACAGGGCACAGAGCATTGCCAACATGCGTGCCCTCTTTGGTGCGGCTCTCGTATCTACTGGTAGTACTCTCATCAACAACCGCGCAGGTATGGATTCCTTCATGCGTAAGATTGTTGGGGCTAAAAACCTTCGCGGTCAATCTCCATTCCAAACTCTTGAACGGAAGATGGCCGGATGGAGAAGCAAGCCATTTAAGGAGATGAACACGAAGGAAAAGACGTTTGCCGTTGCTTCCTATCTGTACAGCACGAGCAAGGCCGTAGTGGAAGGAGCCACCGAAGAACTGGCAGACGAATTCCAAGAATGGGCATTTACCGAACTGGTGAAGAACGGAGAAATCTCTGAATCTTCTATTGCCACTACCGACCAAGTGATTAGCGGTGCCATAAAGATTGCTTTCCTCGGAGGTATCGGCGGCTACGTTGGTAGCCACTTAGCTGGTGAAGGGAACATACGTTTCCAAACCGAAGCCGCTCCAACTCTCGATGTAAAGGATGCTACTTCCATGCTACCGGATATTACGAAAGATGCGAGCAACATCATCGAGGAAACGGGCAAAGCCATTACCAAAAACAATGTGCCGGAAAGCTTGGTAGAAACCGGAAAGAAGGTTATCGAGATTGCCGGGGAGAAGGGGGATGCCGCGGAAGTTGCCCGCGAATGGGTGGACAAATCCATTGCCCATGAAAGTCTAGTTGTCTCCGACGAAACCCGCAAGGCATGGGTGGATGGCGCAGTCCGTATGGGTATCAGCAACTTCACCCAGTTCCGCAACCTAGTTGAACGGGCCTCCGAAATACATACCTATGAGGGCAGTGCCGCGGCAAGCTCCTTCATGGCAGAAGCCATTAACGACTTGCCCAATACCCTGTCATTCCCAAATAAGGAAAACCTCGACACCATGCGAACCATGTTGTCCGAAGCCCTTGATGCTATGGGAGACCGGGTTCAGGTTATCGAAGTAGACGACGACCTGTCCATCATTACTACAGGGGACGAGGACCTTGATGCCGCCATTAACGTTATTAACGGATTGACGGAAGCCGCGGCTACCACGGAATCCCCGGCTACCACGGAATCCCCGCAAGCGACGGAACCCAAGGAATCCCCGGTAGCTATTGCCCGGAAGGAGAGGGACAATGCTATTGCCCCCATCACTGCTATGGTAGAGACGGGAGTAGTTACCCCCAGTTCCGTGGAAACCGTGGATAACATGGATGCGGCAATCGCCTCGTTCGATAGTAATACTGGTGCGTGGCTCTCCTATGGTACGCCATTGGAGCGCGGCGCGAAGCTCGTCTCCTTGAACGAGATGACCGGGATTAACGCCCCCATGATTACCAGCAACACGGGAGAAACCATTGTCATCGCTCCGCATGCAAGCATGTACAACACAGGTGAGGGAGGTACCCCCAGCACCAAGTGGGGAGACAAGGTCTCCGCTCTCAATCTCCCGACGGATGGGACTGGCGCAAATGCCTATGGCATCCTTTCGGACCTTCAAGCTAATGCCTCCCCCGCACAGGCCGCGGCCATTGATGGAGTGCTCCGCGCACTGCATGCCGCTGGTTTGGATGTTGCTATCCGAGCCACCAATGCCCCGGCGAACATCTCTTCCCCCGCCAGTATCACCTACATGAACGGCACGGACGGGAAGCTTGTCGGCGGTGTCATTGACCTGTACGTGGACCGGGACAATGCGATTGAAAGCGTAACGGGAACGGTACTACACGAAGTCATCCACCTCATTGACCGTCATCTTCGTGCCACCAACGCGGACTATTCCCAGCGGATGGATAAGATTAGAAGCGCGATTGCAGAGAACTACAACAATATTGTTGATAGTCTCTCCGCTATGTATGATGCTAGCGTGGACATCAATGAGATGAACGCCATCGCCGCGCTCGCTTCTGACCTCAACTATGGTCTCCGCGGCCCGGACGAATTTGCCAGTGTCGCGTTCTCCAATCCTGTCATGAACTTCATGATAGCGGAAGCTAGCGGAGACAATATAACCATCACGGATTTGGCTCGCTATGCCGAAGCGGCTGGAGGCAGGAGGCCCATTCATGTGCGCCTCATCGAATGGATTAAGGATTTGATTAGGGACGTGCAACAAACTGCGGACGCTATGGACGGAACCACCGCCGCAGAACACGTGGCTGAATGGGATTCCTATGTGGCCCGCATCGCGGACATGACCCCCGGCAAGTGGTTCGACATGCCTCGCACTCCGTCATGGAAGGTAGACGATACGGATTATACTATGGGCAACGGGGTAGATTATTTTAACCCGATGGCCTATGAGACTGACATGACCCGAAGACTGTCCTTCGGTCTGGCCGCAGAAATCATTGGCACGAATGCCGGGAACTGGGTAACCAGTATTAAGAACGGATGGCTGGGTGCAACCAAGAACTGGGACAAGGCTGGCATCAATGTTAAGTCCGAGGAACAGAAGCTGGTTGTGCTGGAACAAATGGCCAACGTGAATGCGGCATACGAACGTAGTATTAAACGCATTGACAAAATTGGCGATATGCTTCAACGCCGTGCGGATAAGCTGGGCTGGGATGCCGCTACGCGAAAGAAATGGAGCAAGTCCATTCTTGACATGTCGGGGAATATGGACAACGATATTGACCCTGAAACTGTTGCACGCATTAACGCAGAGGCTCAAGCAGAAGTTCGTCAGCATGAACAGACCCGCGACTTCCGTATCGCGTTGGCTAAGAAGACCGTCACCGATGCCGTCAATAGGCACGCGGAAGCGGTGCGTCTGGCTAACTCCCTTGCGCTTAATAGTGAAGGGAGATTGGAAATCAACGACATGATGCGCCGGATTAAAGACATGAGCGTCAAGGGATATGGTGCCATGCTGGACAAGCAGGTAGCTCTCCCCATGCTTTCCCAGCAGATTCACAAATCGCTCTCCGACCTTGGCTCTCGTATCTCCGCGACGGGGGATGCCAATCTGGAAACCACCTACTTCGGTCTTGCCCGCGACACGCAAAACTATCTCGCGGATATGATTAACGAAGCGGATAGTCCCTTCTCTATGGATGAACTTCTGGACAGGTGGTCCAACCTTCGCAATGACTATCTCTATGCGGAGAGTACAAACCATCCCGCCATCGTCCCTATGATTCAGGACATCGCTAAGGCACGGGCCGAAGCTAAACAAATCATCCGGGAAGCCAAGGATGATTTCTACGCCGCAACAAAGAAGGCGGGTGTAACTCGCGCTGGCGTAGCTACCCCTGCTGGTTCCGTGTGGCTGAAACGGGACAACGCTATCCTCAATGCACGCCGTCAAAAACAAGCGGAGTATATGGCTAAGCGGGATGCCGCTGAACAGTGGCTTCTGTCACAGGGGGTTGTAGGTCAACTGGTCCACAATGTCATCGCCGATTCCCGTAAAGAAATTGCCGCAACACAAATCTCTATTGCCAAGCTCATTGGAGATAACCGCATGGCTGACAACGCCGCGGAGATGAATTATCTTCATCGCACCTACATGGCCGTAGGACGTCATGCCGGAGACTTCACCCGGACGATGAAAGACATCATCGCAAACCCCAACGGAGAACTGGCGCAGAAATACGACGGTCTGACGAAACTGTTGCAGGAAGCCGCAATCTCTCATGCCGAAGCGCACCAGAGAGAACTGTCCGAAAACGTAAGCCTAGTGCTGGACAACATGCAGGCATTGGCCGCGCTCCACGACGAGTTGAAACTTCCGCTGGTGTCAGCTCCCACGGGAGCCTCTTCGAATTATAAACTCCTGTTCGAAGGTGTAGCCAAGAACTACAGGACCAGAGAAATTCTTGACTTCATTCAGAACAACTTCGGCGCGGTTCAAATGCTTGCAGATTTGAGGGACGGCCACAACATCAGTGCCATATATAATAAGGCCATGAGCATGATAGCACAGGCAGACTATCACACGAAGTCAAAGATGACAGAGACGAAGGAAACTCTGGACATGAAAGCCAGAGATAGTTTCCTCGCCGAAGTCTTCTCCAGCCTTCCGGGAAAAACGATTGCGGACAAAATCGGCAGTCTTGGTTCCCTGGCATCCGTGGCTTCCGAAGTGAACAAGGCCATCCCCACTATCCCGACTTCGGCCATTGACCAGATATGGAACACGCCTGATATGAATGCCGCAGAACGACTGGACAAGACGCTCAATCTTCTTCGCGGTCAGGCTGGCGTTCTCATGAGGATGAACGGCATGGGCAACGTCATCTCCGCTACCGACTTGAAAGTGTTGCAATATCCGGAACTCTCACGCCTCGCAGTGAACGATGCCATGAAGGCCATTGACGAAGTACTGTCCAAGAAGAGGACGAATGAAGATGCGCTGGCCCTGCGGAAACGCTTGCCCGAATGGCAGAGGAAAGCTATGTATGAACTTAGCGACCTCACCATTGGGGATGCCATTGGGACGTTACAGAATACCCTATCCATGCAGTCGAAGATTGCCGTGAACCAGTTGCTTGCTGACGAGTATACCTCCGTGCTCAAGGCACAGGGTGTGGTCGTACCTCCGGATTCCACGAACCGTACCTCGGACATGGTGGAAATCTCCTTGAAGAATACGAAGAATGCGTTGAACGGAATGTACGCCGACAAGGATGTAGCCGATGCCATCTACCGCATCTACAGACCGAGCGACGACATCCTGAATAGCAGGACGGACGACTATGCCAAGGTCCGCAAGTACTGGCAGAAGTCCGGCAGGGGGCAGGGACTGATGGGTAAGCTAACTGGAATGGCTAACCTTTCTGTCTTAATAGCAAGCCCTAATTCCACTTTACGTAACTTATATGGTACAGTAGCCCAAATGACCAATGCGGGTGCATTGCCAATTATGGGAGGTATAGAAATCGCAAAGCTTACTGGGGACTGGCTCCAGTTGAGTAAGCTATGGTGGCTATCACAGGGCAAGGACCTTGCTTCACAGGCTTCCGCAGATAGACTGCTGGCCGCGGAAGACAGGTACAACGAGAAGCTTCGCTACTGGCAAGAGATTGGTCTGCTGGACGCAGGTCAAGGGGAGTTCCTGCGCAACGTCTGGAAGTCTGACGAGTTCAGTAAGATGGCAGGAGAATTCGAAGAAGTGAATGAGGATTCCTTCTTCAAACTGGCCGAAGCTCTGAACGAGAAACAGGAACGGACAAAGGGCGAGGTGGCTAAGGATGCCGCCAAGACCGCAGGTAAAGTCGTAGCATGGCCCGTCAAAACGATGTCCTTCGCCTATGGCTTGCCGGACGCGGCCGCCAAGATTGCTCTCTTTACTAACCAGAGACCGATTGCCGATATCCAATTAAAGGTACAGCTGGCGCGGGCAAAGGGCAAGGCCAACCCCAATGCGCGGGACCAGATACTCATTGACGCGAGCCAGACTACCCAGAGTTGGGATGCGTATGTGGACAGGTATACTGCCAACATGGTGAAGAGCTTGCTCCCCACGGGTTCGCGTACTCCTTCGTGGGTGAAAACCCTGAATGTATTTGCGGCTCCGTTCTTCATGTTCCAGTACCATACCTTCCAGTCTGTAGCCTACAACCTTGGCCACGCCATAGGTGAAGGGGTAGATGGGGTGTGGGCTATCAATAATGGCATGAAGAAGGAGGGGGCTTACCTCTTGGGACGCGCTATCCTTCGTACCGCGGGTTCCTTAGTAACTATTTCTGCAACCTCTGCGTTCTCTTCCATGCTTGCCCGTGGGATTATTGCCAGTATCTTTGAGGATGACGATGACCGTATAATCATTGACGACGCGGAAGTCATGAGGAAGCTGGCAGACAGTGGTCTAATTCCAGACTACGATAAGTTCGGGGACTTGATTGGCATCATAGATATGAAGCGACATGAGTTCGAGTATTTGAACCTTGAATACATGAACCCGTTCAAGAACATTAAGGTGTTAGCCAAAACCCTGCCCAGCCTCTTCATGGATATGGACGTGGACAAGTGGGGTACGAACAAGACAGTCGAACTAATCAGCCTGCTGGAAAATACGGTGCTTGAAGAATCCCTTCTCCTGAACGCACTTACTGAATTGTCTAATGAGGAAGGATTCAATTACAAGCACAGTCTCTCCGGGGATGAAAACATCAACGTTCTCCCAGCAGTCGGCAATGCAATCCTGTTGGCCGCAGGACTGAACCCCTCGTTCGGCAGTGGACACACGTGGCAATTCCTTGAACGAGCCGCGACGGTTGCCAATAAAAAGATTCCCTTCTACGGCTGGGCAGTCAAGTCGGGTAAACAAGCGTTTAGTGATACGCCTGACATGAGTGCCGCGGCATACGGGTTACAGACCTTGGGTACTGGTTTCCGTCGTCCGAAGGATTTGACCGAAGCCCTTGCCGCCGGGTTAAAGAATGCCAACGCGGCGGTCACTAAGTCGAAGCGAATGAGCGTCCTTCGTCCGGACTTCTACAAGAGAATGGAATCCGGGGTGGATGTGGAATCTATGGAAGCCTTGGAGACCGCGGATGCCGTGAAGAATTTCACCAAGCTAGTCAATAGTGTCCGGTTTGTTACGGAAATTACAAACATGCTTGACCCCGCTCTGCGGAAGGAAGTTCTGGCTTCCGCGATTGAGAGTTCCGGTATGAGTGCCAAGACCTACGGCGCGGCCATGAAAGGTATCATGCCCTACATCATTAGCCCGCAAGCAGGACGTGAGGCTATCGCGAAGCTCAACCGCGAATTGCAGAAGTCTAATACCACGGACGAGGGCAAACGCCTAATCGAAGAGCAGAAGAAACTCATTATCAACCTCATGAGGAAGGGTAGCATTCAGATTGATGGGGCATTGAGTGCGGAGGAAATTCATAATCGGATGAAGCAGTAGTCCTCTGTTTATATCCTTGACCTTCGGGGGCATGGGAGATATAATTCTCCCATGCCCTCTTTTCGTATAGTACCCAATCATATTATGGCCACCCCTCCGGGAGGCTGGAAGTTTATTGTCCCTGAATCCATGAGTGTCAGGCTCAAGGGAACCAAGGTTTCCGCGGGTTCACTGGAACAACTCCGCAAATCCGTCGCACGTCTCTTCATGAATAACGGAGAACCCTTTCAGGTTGCGCTCTTTGAATCAGAGCTTTGCGCTTCTCTCCCTCCCCAATACTGTACCACCTGCGGAGATAAGGGAATTGAATGGAAGGAGTATGAACCCATGAGTGCCAAGAAGATACTGGCCTTCTTCGGTACTATGGTTCTCTGGTATCGACGGGGACACAGGTTTGTAGATGAGGCAGAAGCCCGCCGCCGCTATGCTATCTGCGCCTCCTGTCCTTATGCTACCTCTACGCCTCCTCCGGATTTAGAGAAACAGGGGTGCGCTACCTGCGGTGCCGAAGGAGCTGGCCGCAAATTCCTCAAGGAAAAAATTTCCGGGCTTGCGGACCTGACTAATGGGGCGGCCCCTCTCTATTGTACCTTATGTGGTTGCGACCTATCAGTAAAGGCTCACTTCGATATTGAATCTGACTGCTGGCTAAAATAGTCCTTGACATTATTTCAAGTTGATACATACTTCCCTCCGTATGAACTCAATATTCACAGCAGAAGAAGCTAACAAGCTCCCCCTGTATAAGGGATGCACGGTGTACATTAACGTACATTGCGGTGGCATGCCCACAGTGAGAGCCGTTGAAGTATCTGATGTCGCCTTCGAATGTTTCGTTTCTCGTGTCAGAATCGAATACATCAACCACCGATTCAGAACCATAGAAAACGGCTATCTCAACCACACTGTCTTCCTCACCTATGAGGACGCGGCCAAGCATGCGTGCCATGATTACGTCAAAGAGATAGAGAGGCTCGAACAACAACTCGAAACCAAAAAGAAAAAGCTCGCCGAACTGATGGCGAGCATTGAGAAAAACGAAGTTCCTGTCAGTTAGGTATTGACATCATAGGTACTGCATGGTATAAAGAATCCGCAACGACATCATTCTGTTTGGACTGTAAGTTGTTTGGGTTCTAAGGGTTAGGGACAGGAGGATTATTTCTTCTGTCCTTAATCATTATAAGTGCTCGGGTTCAACTGGGATTCCTTAGGATTGTCGTTTCCTCGATTCGCTACACGAGAAAGAGAATATCTCCTTTTCGTGGAACTCGAATCTCCACGACCGTTGGCTTGGTCGCCTGTTCCCCACTCCCCGTGGGTACAGAAGTTATTGATGTTTATAGCGGCATTCAAGTCTCGGTCAAGACTAATACCGCAAGAAGCGCATGTAAATGTCCGTTTGTTTAAGTTCTTCATCTCTTTATTCCTTGCCCCGCAGTGCGAGCAAAGCTGGGATGAAGGATAAAACCGAGAGACCAGTTGAAGGGAACGTCCATACCATTCGCACTTGTACGTCAGTTGCCGCTTAATCTCTCCGAAGCTGGCGTGCGCGATACTTGCGGCGAGATGATGGTTCTTCATCATTCCCTTTGTATTGAGGTCTTCCATTCTTATTACTTGGTTCTCGCTAACAAGAGTGGAGGTGGTTTTATGTAGAAAATCTTTTCGTTGGTTAGATATTTTCCGATAGATGGAACGCATGCGCTTGCGAGCTTCTAACCTACGACGTGAATCTTTCGTCCTTCTAAACACAATCCGATGTGCTCTCTTCAATCTCCGTTCCAATCTACGATTTCGTTTAAGATGGAAGGTAGTTCCATGAGAGGTAGTAACCGCAGTCTTAACTCCGAGGTCAATACCTACGGATTCATGAAGGGGTTCTGGCAATTCTTTCGGAGTGTCTTCGTATATAACTGAACAGTAGAAGTAATCTCCGTCGGTTGAGACAGTAGCACGTATGTATCTAACTTCCGGCAGATAATCCCGTTCATAAAATTTTACTGATTTTAATTTAGGAAGGCGTAGATGATTACTATCCTTTAAGTATAAAGATAATCCATTAGTAGCGTAAGCTTGTCTTTCATCTCGGCATGACTTAAACGAAGGGTACTTAGAAATTCCTGCGAAGAATCTCTTAAAGGCTTTATCTAAATGACGTAAAGAAAAAGCAATGATACGTGAATCAACTTTACGTAACCAAGCATATTCCTCGTCAGTATTCTTTAACCGATTGATACTGTTAATAAGGTCGAAAGTTGTCGGACGTTTAGTACGGTCTTTCTTTTCCTTATCCTTGTTCTCTTCCCAATGTTTATTGAGTTGTTCCAGTCCCCAGTTATAGACAAACCGAGCCGCGCCAAAGTTCTTATGAAAGAACTCGACTTGCTCTTTAGTGGGTTTGAGTTTTACTTTACGAGACTGGAACATGGATTAAATTATTTATTTGTGATTAGCTTCAAGAGATTCTATCAGCTGGGTAATCTCTCCGATACATCGTTGCAATTCCGATGCGGGGTTTACCTCAACCAACTTATCATGCGTCCAGATATAGAAGAGCCGTACCAGAATGGAATCTTCGGGACTACGTTGGTAGCTATGGCTCATGACTGTACGCCTGAACTGTTCAAGGATAAGGTAAAGGTCAAACGTTTCGAACACCTTGGACCAGTGCTTAGCGTAGTACTCCAAATACCACCGTGCTTTCTTGAGGTCTTCAATACGGTCCTTCTTGTACTGTGACCGCATCAAATACTTGACGGCGTTCCCTAATGCGAAGGGAAGCTTGCCAGTAATTTCTATGGTCTCGATTCCGCTGGGGTGGGAGGTGTAATGCTTCGGGTGGTTGACGGCATCGTTCATGGATTCCTTTCCTTCCGGCAGGTCGGGAAAAGCCTGTGAGTTTACCTTGGTTGAAACGATTGCGTTGATTGCTTCGTGTGCGTGCATACTATTTGGTGAGGTACTTGTAAATTTGTCTGTTGATATATTTGCGAATAGACATCTTAGCTATGATGAAGAGGTGGGGAGAGGGTGGAGTTAAACATCCTGCTTTGACTGTCCACTCCCTTGTAATTCTCCGTGCGAACTTGTGCGCCTTCCTGCATATTTCCAGAGCCGCAGAGGAACTTCCAACAAGAGCCACGGGGACTTTACCTCTGATGAAATAGCCATGAAATTTAATCTGGAATCGAAAGGTGTTGTCCCTCTTAATCCAGCCGGGAGCTTCATCTACGGTAAGTTCTCCGACTGCACCTGTGGATATTTTACTGGACGCGAGAATGCGACCATAGGTTAGTTGTTTCTCGGTCAGTTGTTTCTTCGACCGGAGAGAAGCATGGACAAGTTGCTTATGTTCAGGCATGATGCGAGACCGAAGCTTGTTAGCTTTTGTCTCCATCAAGAACTTCTTTTGCTCCGCGGGGCTATCTCGATACCAGTAAAATTTTCCTTTATATTTCTTGCACTTGAACTTTCCTCTTCGACGCTTTAGGCGATTGGCCTTCATATCGGCTTCCATCTGTTCCCGATACTTCTTGAGACTGATACGGCTCATAGTTCTGGAACGGAATGAAGTCGGTTAGTATCAACTGGGATGTCCTTGAACGCCCATGCGAGGTCGTACTTCAATTCCATCCTTTGCCGGAGGGCCAGAAGGAGCGCACGGATTTGCGGCTGGGCCGCACCGTCTAGTCGCATACGGAAGATGTGCCTCCACTCGCGGAGGTTAGCAGTCACGCCAATCACCGTAGCCGTGCAGTTCGGAAGCAATCCCCGCGCCTCTTCGGGAGGCAGTCCCCCTTGGATAAGTTCCACGTACTTCTCCGCAAGGTTCTGGCAGGTATCCTTAAACTCTTCAATGGTCTTCGGGTCAACCTTCTCGTCGTTAAAGAACTGCGGACGGGTGAAGCAAATGATTCCCTTCCGGGAGTAGTTGATGAACCTCTGGCTTTCTTGGGAAAAAACGGCATGCCTGTGTCGCACCAACTGATGTGTCACTGCCCTGTCCGTCAGGAGGACTGCAGGAATATTGATATGCTCGATGACACTTTCATGTCCGCGGTTAATGATACGGGAAAGAAACGCAATGGGGTCACCCTTCGGTTCGCTTTTATAGCAGATACGTCCCATTATCTCTGCGGCCTCAACCTGTTTATCTATTACTGATTTAGTTAGCGGAAGTGTGACTTCCTGATTTATCCATAGAACGTTCATGAATTAAATGCTTGGCTTTGTAGTTTGCGAGTTCAAGAGTGGGGAATGTCCATCCATACTGGCCCCATTCACTGGTGCTGGGGAGGTATTCATCTCCAGCTTTAACCTTGATGAACTCATTGTCCGCTTTGTGCTGACGGATGATGACAACCTCATAATTGTTTACCTTCCCGCTTCCTTTATGGGTTAGCTCATAGATGGCAACGCCAGCCTCACGGAAAATGAGGCGACAGGTGAAGGGGTTACGGGTAAATTCGTTAGGAATTTTCTTCATTTGTAATTGAAGGGTTAATCATTTGCATGAATTCTTCTTCTGTAATTGAAGGAATCTTGTGGAGCCTCGCAATCTTTTGCTTGTGTTCCCCCGGTTCCTTACCGACGACTAGGTAGTTGGTCTTCCTCGACACGTTCTCCTTGACCGTGCCTCCCATGTCCTGAACAAGTAGGTTATATACATGGCGAGGCTGGGACAGGGTCCCCGTGATGACGAAGTTTACTCCCCGCAACGCGGTGCTCTTGGGAACATTGCCCTCGGCATTGGGAATATCTCCTGTCATAACCATTGCCGTCATCTCATTCCACGTTGGCACGGTCTCCATGTAATTCAGAATTGCCTCGGTCATCAGGGGGCCGAACTCCGCATGACGCTTGTTCCTTAAATCTTCGGGGAAGAGAGTGAGGAAAGCGTAGAGATTGGGGTAAGCATAGGAGAGACTTTCCGCACGGGTGCAACCGACGTGGGGAATCTCCATTGCAGTAATCCATTGCGCAAGGGTTGCATGGTGCTTCCGTTCCTCCACGATTTCAAGGAATCCTCTGTACCCTTGGGTTCCGGGGATTCCGTTGATGAGATTGTCCATCGTGCCGGACATGAGAAGCAGGAACGGGTGGTGGAGGTAAGCAGTTTCTGCGGTCGGAGGCTCTACATCATTCTCCCCGGCGAGCAGTTTGTCTGCAATCATGCGTGAGAATACAAGCCCCATGCCATCGATGTCTAGTGCGTTCTTACCGCATGCGTATTCCAGCTTGGCCGCTACCTTATCCCGGCACAACGGATTGGTACAGAAGATGTTGAGGTCACTAGAGGATAACGTGGAGCCGCAACAGGGACAGGTCAGAGGGACAACGGAAACCGTATTGTCACAGCCGCGAACCTTGCGGATGTACGGAATAATCTCCCCTGCCTTAACCACCTCCACGGTATCACCAATGTGGAAGGAGGCCGCATTAGCCACGTTGGAGAGGGTGGCACGGGAAACGTTGGTTCCACCAATCTTCACCGTATCGAAGACAGCAACCGGGGTTAATACCCCTGTCCTTCCTACTTGCCAAATGACATCGCGAAGGGTAGTTTCAACTCCCTGCGGGTTGAACTTAAAGGCTACAGCATCCTTCGGGTGACGGGCGGTAGCCTCTCCCGCATGGATTATAGCGTTCTTCTGGTTCAACTTAAACACAATACCATCAGTGGGATAGGCATTGTCTTCCCGCAGGTGCTTGGCCATGTCCCGGATATATTCATCCGTCAGGGCTTCACCATTGGGGTATACATTGGGGAGGGTTGCGAGGTCAAACATTTCCATCAGCCACCCATGCAGTTCCATGCGGGATTCAACACCCTCCGGGAAGGGACTTGCATCGAACGGGATGAAGGTAATGAGCCAGTCAGACCACTTGAGCTTATTGTTGCGGAGTTGACCAACGGCACAGGCGCGGAGGTTGGAGTACCCCATGCTTTCCACCTGCCCCTCGTTGCTCTTAGCCACAACCACTTCCCCACGGATAGCTCCCGTGTAATTGCCATAACTTGGCGGGGCCATGTAGAGAACCTTATCAAGGGGGATTACTTCCCCCTCGGTTCCGTCGCCACGGGTAACGGCCTTGACGAGCCGCCCCTTTTCAATGTACAGAACGAGGGTAAGGCCGTCATACTTCGGTTCAACCACGACGTCACGTCCGGCAATCCAGCCGCGAAGCTGGTCCATACCAATTCCGTCCTTGCCCTCATGAATCTTGGCGAGAGACAGGACGGGATTGGGATGCCGGAAGGTCTTGGCTCCCCGTTGTACGTCGTCTCCAAGACTATCGAGTTCCTTGGATTCCGGGGAACGGGAACGCAGTTCTTCAACCAGAGTATCGTAAACCGTGTCGGGAATGAGGGTCTTCCCCTCATTGTAGTAGGAGCTATTGAAGAATGCAATCGCTTCCTCCAACTCCTTCACGCTCATGTTTTTAGGATTACCTATCTCCATTGTCGTCTTCCTTTCCGACGTGTATGATACCTTCGCTAATGATTCTGTCAAGCTCTTTCTCTACTGTTTTTTGACATGTTTCCGGGTAAGGAACCCGAAGTAAAATCATTATCATGTGAAGGTACTCCTTCTTTGTTGGTTCTGCCCTATATATCTCTGCTTGCCGACATGCGCGATGGCATACACGTTCAAGCAGGGCACGGGCAATTGTACGATAATCTTCCTGTTCGCTAGTCGTTTCCATTGCTTTATGCTTCGTGGGGTAGGATGATTTTACGGGCGTTGGCTTCCTTCTCGGCAAGCTCCGACTTATCTACGAAGGTAAGAGTAGACTGTTCCATCAGGTTCATGGAAATTACATTGCTCGCCACGGAGAAGAGACGGAATGCGGAGATGCCTCCCTTCTCTTCATCAATGCGGTCCGGGTCGTTCTGACTGGCATACGCTATCAAGAGGTGAATGGCCATGAAGAGGACGAGTGCCTTAATCATGACGTGGGAATCTGTAAAGATATTGCACGCCTTGCCGGGGTTCTCAAGCTCCTGCATAAAGGCAATGTATTCCTTCACAGTGACGAGGTTCTCGGCGACTTCTGCCATGATGAACTGAACTCCCGCCAGCGGCGGGGGTTCAATATCAAAGATGTTGGCGGCGTAGTCCCCCAGTTCAAGAGCTTTCTCGGCAACCGCATCCGCAGGCGCGTCGATGGGCAGGTTGAAGGCAGGGACTGCATCCCACTCCCGTTGCAGTCTTTCCTTCAACATGATAGACTTCGGTTCGGTGAGAATGCGGGCTACCTCTTCCTGAATATTATCAAGGCTCAATTCGTTTGGTTCTGTGGTGTTCATGTACGGATAATAGTATCTGGGTTTTATTACTTGTCAAGAGAAGTTTCTTCGTTTCTGTCTAATTCATTCAGAAGATTGCAGAGACGTTCCATTTCGGTTGTTCCCTCACATGAAGGGTTGACACGTAAGGACCGATTCTTCTTGAAGTCCCAAATAGCTCCGTCGATAACTCTGAACCGATAATGCAGGTCGATTGGCCTGATGAGAAGAAGAGAGGAAGGGGTTACTGCTTTGATAGTCCCTGTACATTTATCCTTAATACCGACAAGAACGGAATCCTTCTCGTCCTCCATTACAGTCCATTTACCTATATGTTCTCTACAAATTACCTCGTCCCCCTCCTTAAACTTCCGAAGAGGTGTAGGGTAACATTTGATTGCTTCTTCATGACGGACAACCCCCTCACCCAGAGGGAAAGCATTTAAGACTTTGTATCTGTAGAAGTTCGGGGAAAGTTCGATTACCTGTCCCACGTAATACTCTCCACCCAGTTCTCTGACAATGTAGTCACCGGGGTTGATGTCCTCGTCGATATATTTTTGATAGTCTTTGGGTTCTAACATATTCTTGATAGTAGTGGTTATAACTTTTCGGATTTCGTTCGTATTGTTCTTTTTGTTCCTGCATTATCTTCCGAGTTAAATGGGAAACCCGAAGGAGTGCAAGAAATTGTCGGGTTAAACTCTCAAATTGCATTGGAAGGAACTCTTGTGGAGCGAGAGGATTTCCTCATTGGTCAGGGTCCCCATGTTCAGCCGCATGTCGTCGGAAGCCATCGTCAAAATCGGAGTGCCTTCGATTGATAGGGGGAAGGCCATCTTGGCGGCGAGGACTAGCGAGGGGCGGGCCTTAAACATAGCGTCGTATAGGGTTTCGCTATATCGAACGGCGTGATGTCCTCCGAAATAAACTTCGGTGGCATACGTGCAATCCTTGCCTCGCCGCGTCTCTGGCGCGTTTAACCGGAGGATGCGCACCGTGTGGTCCTCATACGCCTTCGGGTCATAAAGTGTGCGGATGATGAAGTGGGTATCTGTCATGATTACCTTGCCGATTCCGAAGGCTTCAATCAGGAACTTAGTCCACACGGATTGGAGATTGTCAGCCTCTGGATACCGGGGAATATAGAGTTCAGATTTAGTCTTGGAGGGAAGGATAATAGTATCCCAAAGTTCCCCGGTGCTTCCCTCATTATTGCTAGTCCAAGAATGAAGGAGCATGATTTGTTGAGCGAGTGCGATGGGTTTCATATCTGTTTTGTTTTTGTAGAGCCATGTGGGGGTTCTAATTAGAAGATAGGTCGAGTGAATCCCATATCTTCAAGGCAACGGGCGAGGCGATTTGCCTCCAGCTGGTGCCGCTCTAGGCGTCGGCGTATGATGTCAATGCCCCACTCTACCAATAGCTGGAAGACAAACCAGCCTGTGATGATGACGCACCATGTAAGGTACGATATGAGAAGTTCACCAGTGGCAAGGAGATAACCTAAACAAACCAGTGCGCTTACGAGGGCAACAATGCCCACTACCGAATGCAGGTGCTCCACGAGGCTCCACAGGGTATGAAGCCTGTCGGCTCGCCCGATGTGGTGGAGACATTGCTTGCGGAGGATGACGACGTTAGATTCTTTTTCGGGTGTCATACTATAGAGCTATGTGAGAGTTCTAAAGGTTCAACGGAGTACGAGCTTCACGGTTTCCAGATTCAAATCGTCGTTCCATTTGTTGCTCGTAAACTTCACCATGCAGGGGAGGAAGAAACGTTCTGCCAGCTTGCGAACCTTTATGGAATTGATATTGTTCATAGATTCCTTATCGGGTGTGAGGAATCGGAAGCGCATATAGGTGAGGCTACCATCAACCATGAAGTCCACCGCCCCCGCTTCCTGCGCAATACGCAACCCCACTTCCTGCCAGTTCTGATTAACCACCGCAATAAAGTGCTTTGCCAGTTCTATAGCATCCCCTACAGTCAGAGCCGCCGTTTCCGCAAGTTTCCACACCGTGCCATTCCACTTCAACTTGTGGAGCCGGACAATGCACGCACCATTGTGTGTGCGTTCCAGTTCGATTGCGTAGGGCCGCATGTACGGCTTAACATACACCGTGCCTTCTCCATCCCACTCGGAAGGCCTGTCTATCCTATGGGATATTACACCAGCCTTAAAAGAAAAGATTGCAGGTTGAAGTTTATTGATTTGATTTGTGAGTTTAAGCCATTCCGTGCGGGAAAGTTCATCACGTTTCCTGCCCTTAATATCAATGTCAAATGCAGTCATAATTTTGTAGTGTTCTTTGTCGGTTCTAATAGGAAGAAATAATTTTTAGTATGTATGATACAATCCTTCAAGGATATGTGCATAATCTTCAACGCGTTCGGTAGGTACGATATGAAAGCCGTTGCATCTTGCGAGCCATTCAATATCCCGCATTTGCCGGGTAGTGGTTTGTGAATATTCTTTGGTCGTAATATACAGTACTTTACCTTGGCGGTCGATGGTGGCAACGTGCGTTTGATAGGAGAAAAGTCGGGTGCGCTTCCATGACATGGAGCGCAAACGCTCTCCGTATAATCCGGTCCGCAAGGGAGACTTGCCACTTTCTTTTCTGCCTTCAATGTATTCCTTGCCTAATTTTTCAATGTAGGTTCTCATGGTGTTTTGTTATTTGGTTAGAGTTATTTGAGGGTTCTAATAAATAGGGTAGCTGGGGCGGGTTTAGGTCATGCCCTGTAGGAGGGAAGGGTAGAAACGGTTGTGTGGTTATAGTCGAAGCGAGAGTATTGTACACCAGTCAGGTTTTTAAGGCCTTGCTTCAAGCTCTCCACTTGCTCTTCCACTTTAACGGCTTGTGCAAAATAGGCGCACACGTAGTCGGAATCGCAAAGGCGGGTATTTGATTCCTCAATCTCCCGGAGCTTGGTATCAAGGCGAACCATATCATTGAAGATTCCTTCAATGAATTTCTCCATGTCCCTTCCGGTGACAATTCGCTTCTGCTTTTGCGTCAGCTCATTGACGTCAAACTTAAAGGAAATATTCACGGAATCAAACATGCCGGGGAGGATATGATGAAACACCACTTGCGACCACGTATAGCGGCTCCAATTTATGTAAGCGTGGATTTTAATGTCCGCCTCAACACTTTGTGTAATTGCGGTGGCCAGACAGTCTTCCAGCATCCGGTCTACTCGGACGTTATAGACCTTACCTGCAAACCGGGGGAGGCGTTCGGCCACTAGTGCCAGCATGCGGTGAGTAATAAGGGCGGCCAGACCGTGAGCGGCATTATCTCGGACGACCTGTTTCAGGTTATGCCCCATGTTGCGCACCGAGATGACATAGTCATTCTGATTATTCTCCATGAGGTCATCCCGTGTTTCAGCTACGGCGGCATCGATAGCGGCATTTGCCCGTTCAATAAGGGCATCAATGGCGGTGACAGTGGTGGGGATTGTGATTGTAGTATTCATAGTATTATTCTTTCTATCGGTTTATTGTTGTTTGGTTTATTGTTGCGGGGCTTGTCCCCGTTGGATAGTTTCAGGTTAGCAGATTTTCTTATCTTGTCAAATACTTTTTGTAGAGCGGCGTAGTTATTCAGCTTTAACGGGTTCCATATTCATTGAATGATACGCAGATAAGATACATGCTGAGAATTAGAATGCCGGGTATCTTCTACCTGTTGGACGTTTTCAATGCCGAAAGGGAACCATGCTATCTTTTCCGCTAGCGATAATCTTTCAAGGGTTAAATACGGGGATTCATCCACGGATGAAATTATCATAACGTCATAAGCACCTACTCGATAGATAGAAAACGTATCTTTCAGGCGCATGCTTCCCGGCTTGGCAAACTTGTCCAGTAGTACTTCCGAAACCGCCCACACGGCGGGGGAAAGAGTATACTCTTTTCGGTGCAAGGAATTAAAGCTTTCAATAGTCAGGTGTACTTTGCCATTACCTTCTACTTTTATTTCCTTTCTGATATGTAATTCTGATATGTCTTTCATGGTCTGTAATTTATGATTGGTTTATTGTTAAACCCCGGAATCCCCGGAACCCGTTGCACCCGATATCCCCCGCATTCCGGGGGCGGGAATTATTCCTTTGTCTTTCTACTTTTTCTTTCTATTTGGTTAGAGTTATTTGACGGGTTCCGGGGATTCCGGGGTTTAAATGTTCCACGTGGAACAATTTTGATTCCCCGGAACAAGCCGCAAGTGGTTTATATTCTTCCAGTTGCCAGCGTTTGGCCGTGCATCGTCCGAACCCAGAAATTAACGATATCACGGGGACGGGGGGATACATTGTGGCCGTTCATATCGGTGAAAGTATGCCCCATTTCTACCAAGCCAATCAGGTTGCGGATAGTACTGCGCAGGGTTTGATTTCCTTTCAGGTACACCTTTACCCGGCTACCGTCTGTAAGCTTGAGTTCAAGGTAGCAGTTAGTCATCCGGCAACCCGGATTTATCCATGACAGGACGGCGCCCATGTAGCGGGGCAGGACATAGTATTTTACACAGTCACAGGGCAAGCCAAAGGCGGGCGTGCTGGTGAAATGTGCTTCCGGCTGGTCGTCCACAGGGCAAACTAGGAAATAATCTTTTTCCCACTCTTCAATGTTTTCAAGGTCTTCATCTCTCATATCTTCCTTGCCTTCTCCGTATTCAAGGGAATAGATTGCCCATTCTGGAATGTCGTGAATAAGGGCATAGTCTGATACTTTAAGAGTTGCGGGTTGTGTTGCGGGTTGTGGTATGGTCTTCATAATATGGTTGCTTTCTATTGTTTTGTTGTTGGTTTGATTTTATAGAGCGGCGTAGTTATTCAATGGGAAGCGGGAATATTTGAGCATGCGAAGCTTTAGCTACTGGCTGGCAGAACCGTTGTTCCAGATACTGGTTAATTTCCGCCGGGTCGTAGGTACACCAAGCCCCTAACTCATTCTCATTCACCGCCTTCCACAATCGTACTATGTCAGAATCATCTAATTCCGGCAGGGTATCCCAGGGATATATGTTAAGCAGGGCGGCAATGGGGCGTGCATGCGAGGGGGATGTTGCGAAAAAGATAAGGGACAGAAGGCCCTCGCCGTTTTCGTAGAATGCCCATGCCGGGATTTCGTTGTCTTTCAGTTCAATTTGAGTGTTCATGATATAGTGTTGTTTAGGTTTTCAGTTGTATGATAAATTAGAGCGGCCAAGAAATAGTTTCCGGGGAATCAGAAAGGGCAAGTACAAAGTCAGTTTCAAACTGTCTTATCACAATGTACCCTTGTTCCGGCGTATATCCTTTAAGTTCTCCCAGAATGCACCAAGAATCCAGCCTGATTTTAATCTCGCTACCCCTTGGCAGGGCGGCAAGTAGCTTCCTTGCTTTTTCGATTCCCTTGCATACCCTATCCGTAACGGTAAGCATGAGGGCGGTATCTTCCTTCCAGTTATGGGGCAAGATTGTCATCTTGTCAGGGTCTGATACGTCCATTTCGTCATAGTCTAATTTTAGTATTTCTTTCATAAGTTATTTCTTTCTAATGGTTTGAGGTTATGCGGGGGCTTGTCCCGCTTGCTGATTTTAGTTTATCGGATTTTATTATCTTGTCAACTAGTTTTTTGTTTTGTATGACAAAATCGTAAGTTATTCATCCGCAATGTTGAAGGCCTTGCGGGCGTTGTATCCCATGCGCTCAATTTCCATGATTGTTTCAACTTCTCCGGTGGGATAGATAACGGTGGTATGTGCAACCAGACGGCCCGCCTCGTGCCTCAAAAACTGGTGGATGTCCGCAACGTCATAGTTAACGCCCTGCCACATGTCAATCATGTCCAAGTCCGCAAGGGACGGTTTAACGTCCCAGGGGAAAATGTCAAACACGGCGGCCACAGGGCGGGCGTGTGTGATTGTTTCGGCGAAAAGCACGAGTGACAAGATTCCGGAACCGTTTTCGTAGATTGCCCATGTGAGAGTTTCACCGTCATTTAAGTTAATCTGATTGCTCATTGTTTTATTTCTTTCTATTGTTTCTAAGGGTTGTCCCCCGTTGATGATTCCACTTTAGCAGATTTTCTTACCTTGTCAAATTGTTTTTTGTTTTGTATGACAAAATCGTAAATCGTTGACGGTTAGATGATAAAGGAAGCCGTGTACTCTTTTGTACCGTCACCCGTCCCCCGGAAATATCATCAGCAGGGAATGGAAGGGCATTAACTGCGGCCCTTAATGCGTCTTCAATCGCTTCCGCCTTTTCTGCGGGCAGGCCTGCGCTGTAAGTGACAGAAAGCAAGATTTCTGTGGGATTAGGGTCTTCTGTACCAAGCTCGCCGCATGTGAGAACTTCCACCGCTTCCAGATAGTTAATGTCACCAAGTCTTCTGTCATGCACGATTGCGAGGCGGTCTCTCTTAATCTTGCGGCGCAACCGGGTGGCAACCTTGCGGATGATTGCGAGCTTATCCGCCGCCGTAGCGGCGGGGGCGTCATCTTCTGTCTCTTCTGTCTCTTCTGTCCACCGCACCGATTTGATAAATAAACACAAGTCAAGAAAATTGTGGTGGTGGATATCCGGGTTGCAACCACCAGAGATGACATAATCCATGAGTGCGGCCTTTACGTCATCTTCATTTCCGCTATCAACGGCGGCGGCAAGGTTGTTCATGTGGAAAAACGTTGCGTAGTCATAGATTGCTTTTAGGTGCGTTGCGGCGTCATAGTTGATTGCACCCTCACGGCGGTCTAAGATAATGTCAATAATCATTGCTTTAATCTCCTATCTATTTAATTAGTGTTCTTATTGTTCCGGGTTGTTCCCGGTGGATGATTGCAATTTAACACGGCGGGCGGGGGCGTCAAGTGGTTTTCTTTCCGGTGCGTTGTAACTCGCTAACTATCTGCGTATTATAATTATGTCATACAACTTTCCCGGTTCCCCCGGTTCCCCCGGTTCCCCCGGTTCCCCCGGTTCCCCCGGTTCCCCCCGGTTCCCCCTTTTATATATAGTGTAGGGCATTCTTTTGTATTCTTTTGGCTTCTTTTGGCATTGTAAATGGTTAAATGTTCCACATGGAACATTTGCATTTATGCAATCGGGCAATCGGGCAATCGGGCAATCGGTTTGTTGTGGTGGGATAGCGGCTTCAACGGCTTCAACGGGTTCAACGGGCAATCGGGAAGGTTTGTTGTGGTGGGATAGCGGGTTCAACGGGTTCAACGGGTTCAACGGGTTCAAGATAGTTAAGGATTCATAACTATTAAGGATTCTTAAACATTCCTCCCTTGTAAGTGCCGTCTAACTTTATAAGTCCAGCCTAACTTTTAAGTTTGGACTAACTTTATAAGTCCAGCCTAACTTTTAAGTTTGGACTAACTTTATAAGTCCAATCTAACTTTTAAGTCTGGTCTAACTTTTAAGTTTGGTCTAACAATCTTTGAAGATAGATAGTCCGATATTTGACTATCTGACGGCAAAACCGCAGGGACTGGCCGCCTGCCGATTGCACTTCTACAGGTACGCAAGATATAGGGGCGTGACAATTTGACATACAAGATATAGGGGCTTTACAAAATTGTAAAACTTTTAGTCCGATATTTGACTATTAATGAAGGGAAGGATACCTATACCCCTATGGGTATGGCTTGTATGTTGTTGATACTTAACCAGTACCAGACCGGACAATTTAAGGGCAAGACCGTGCCCCTTTTCTGCCTTCTCCAGCGCCTTCAATTTCAATCCCTATCGGAATAGTAGGAAAACCAAAACCCCGATTTTGCATTATATGTATTATGCGAAGTATGGAAGCGGATTGCTTAGAGTATCAATGAGTTACGCATATCAGGGTGTCAATGGGAAACGGACTTTGCACCCCCGGATTCCATGGAGACCTACAGACCACTTCATACCATAAGTTTCTTATCATCAGACGGTTGCAACAGATTCCGGGGATTCAATGGGTTGCATGCCGTACCGTTCCCGTGACAGGGGCAGGGGCAGTTCAGGGCAGGCAATGCACCATTCCCGTTGCAATACGGTGGCCTATCATACCGATTCCGCTACTTGTGGGGGAGAGGCAGGCCCCTGAAACATACCGATTCCGGTGCAATCAGGGGCAAAAAGGTTCCATGATGCACCGATTCCGTGGGTATAGGGGGAAACTGGATGCCAAGAAAATCCAAACACCACCACGGTTTCCCAGGCTCCGGGGTTGCACGCGGCCCATAGTAAATAGTTGGGTCAAATTTTTTCCGTGGGGTACGGGGGAGGGGGTACCCTTCTGGGCATGTCAAGCAAAATCGACATGCGGCCATTCCACGGGCGGGATATACTTCTGGTCTGTTTCAGCCTCATCTGGTCTGCACCCCATTCCTGCCACGTCAATCAAAATCGACATGCGGCCATTCCACGGGGACGTATCGACCTAGAAGGCGGGTATACTCTTCGGGCGGGTAGTTATAGCGGACCAGCGGTTGTGGCGCGTTCTAGGGTAGGACCCTCGATTAAATTCGGGCAAATTTACTAGAGTGTGGCGGGGTATAGGTAGCGAGATGGTACATTAGTCATGAAACAGGAGATAGGGCACTACCATCGACCAAATTTGCGCACGGCGGGCATAATGCGAGGGAGCGGCTCTCACGGATTTGGCGGTAAAGAAAAAGCCCGCAGGTAGCTTGACGAGACTACCCACGGGCGTAACTATGGAAAATGCCTGTAGAAAGGAGAGTGTTTGGTCCGCTCCTGTGGCGAGCAAGTTCCTTGCTTGGGATAGCCAGAAGCATTGAGCTTAGCTGGTTCGGTTGCCGTTCGGAGCGAACAGGTGCAACATATCACATCAGGGGAGAAAGTCAAGAGGAAATCAGCGTGATGGACGCGTTTACGAATTTAATCCAGTGTGGCGAGGTAGAAGGAGGGGATGGGGTCCGGGTGGATAGTTGTAGCGGAGGAATGGTTGCGGCGCGTTCTAGGGTAGGACCCTCGATTAAATTCAGGGGATTTGGGGATTGTCTGTCATGTGCAACCCGTTTGGCCAATATACAAAGTTCTTGACATTTGTTTAGGGTGTGCTATCCTACGCCAGTTCGTAAGCATTGCAGAACGGCAAGAACCACGGCGTTTAATAGGTTCTGCCACCAAGACAATGCACCAATCCCAAGGCGACGGACTACATTTGTTTGTAGGTGTTGATGGAACCCCGGAGGCAGGTTTATCCTGTTTCCGGGGTTTTCTTTTACCCAATAGCCTCAAAATCAAGGTAAGCGATTGAGAATTAAAATCATAGTAGGAAGACATTAAGGTTAAGGAGCTTGCTCTCCTATAACTGACCTTGAAGGCATTACCAATGTTTAACACAGGTTCGGCTCTTCATAAGTCGTTGAGAATCAGTAAAAACCCCTTCGGCTAACAGAGTTTAACAGAGGCCTAACATTGGCTCTGTGATAGTTAAGTGCTTTAGATTGAACCGCTTCTGAAATCCTAACACTTAACATTGATATCATTGAATATTATATACGTATATAGGGAACCCTATACCCCTTTTCTTATAAAAAAATATTAAAAATAAATATGTATTATGTTATGTTATTTTAGAAAAAAGGACGCTACTACCGTTTCACTATCAATCACTTAGGACCTAACAATAACTAATTGACACCTCTGTTAGCCCCGGAACCCACGGAACCCAGAATCCACGGAATAACAGAAGCAAGTTCCTCATAATCAATGGACTTCTCAAATCCTAACAGAGGTGTCAAAAACTTATCAATCAGCCGAAAACTCTGTTAGGGTCTGTGTTAAAACGAGCAACCTCAATAGGTTACAACTACCAAAGAATTGAGACAGAGGGCACCTTTGTCCCAATCCTAACACAATAACACAATAACAGACCATCATGACACAGTTTTTGAATTTTCACTTGACAGCCCGCGCCCTGTCTGCTACCGTGCCGTCGATGAATACATCAACACCACAAAACACTAGCCGGACCGTCGAGGACCATGTGAACCAGTTTGTGCTGGAGTACATGCTCTATCTGCGGAGTTTCATGGATGAATATCCCATCGCAGGAGTATCTCCCCACAACATAAACTGTTGCGACGCCATCTACCTCGAAAATGATTCCCTCCCAATATATATACAGGGACCGGACAGTCGTCCGCTATCGTCTACGCCATTGGTGGCTTTGCTTCAATATTTGGCAGAGCGGCCCTTCGTCCGGTTTACGCTTCCGACACTCTACCAACTCCTGACCACAATATATGGTTCCCCGGTAACCGAGACCCCATTCAACCGATTGTTCTGTGCATCCACGGTAGCCCTCGATATCGCGGATTCCGTGGATACCGAGGGTGCCATGTTCACGCTCGCGCCACGGGCTATGGACTTTGTACGGAACCTTCCCAAGAGCAAAGATACGGAGACCGTTAAACTGCTGGAAGAGAACTTCCACATCCCATGCCCCGTAGCCCACGGTCCTGCGTCCAATTCCTACTTCATCTATTGGGAGGCGATGCTGGGACTGACCACTGACACCGCGAGGCGATACCTGAAAGTGCTTCACTTCGCACAAGAAGGGAGACGTAGTCCCGTAGGTATTTTCGCCCTCCATCGTAATGAGGTCTATTCCCTTTCCAGCCTCATGTCCACCTTGCGCGAGATGAACGAGAGGCAACTTATTCAGTGGCCCAAAGAAGGCGAGAAGGAAAGCGCGGAGGCCCGTATAGAAGAATTTGAACCCGTCTTCGCAACTATTGAACCCAAGAAGTAAACGCCGTGTCTATACCGGAAACAAAACTGACCGCCGTAGGCCTAACCAACGGACAACTCACCTATGATAAGGATAAATTCCCCAATGCCGGAGGATGCAACCATCCGAATCAGGTGAACCTTGCGGACGTGGAGAGCTTTTTCTCCGCGCCCGCCGGGGCTAAAATTCAGCCCCAGCTACTGCGTTGGAGGTTCTTCTCAACCATGTACGACATGAAGGAAGGGAGGGAGCCGCGAGTTTCTCTCCCCTCCCTCTTCACCCGTACCTATAAGAAGTGGGAAGACCAGGGGTGGCTACCTCTGGTGAAGCGGGCACTCCCTGCCTTCGTCCCCTCCGTCAAGTTCCTCGGTGCGCCCAAAGAGTTGGACGGCATGTACTTCTCCAATAAGAAGCAAGTCATGACCGATTTCTATTCTTGGGAACATACCGGAATATTTGGGATAGATATTGACCGTGGCCATGATGGGAATACGGATGATGCGGATGCTCTCTTCTCCACTGCCCAATCCATTCTTCCCACTATTCCCGGATTCCTCTTCGCATATACCAGCCCCAGCGGCGGGATTAAGGCGTTGTTCCGTATCTCCGCATCCTATACTCAAAAGCTCAACAACCCCGGAGCATCCACGGATTCCACGGATAAAACGGCTACCGAGGTTGCGGAGGAACTGCTGGACAAGCGTCTCCTTCTCCATAGTGCCATCTACCACTATATCGCGGAGACCGTGGAATCCCGGACGGGACTATTCACGGACCCGCGATGCGATGACCCTGCACGTCTCCAATACATCTATTGGGGCCAGTACATCGCGCCGTTAGGGGATGAGGCTCCCTACTTTACCTTACCCTCTGACACCGAGGAACTGATTGCCAAGTATGGTAAGAAGAAAGCACCGAGGACCCGCTCCTGCAACCGTGAACTGCGCGAAGGCGAAGTGTTGCCGCAGGTGTTCCGCGACTTCGCTAACTGGTTGGAAAATAGAGGACACGAGCCGGAGGCGACCGCGGTACGTGAGATGCTTAGGACCAGACCGGATGGTAATAACCGTCTCTACAACTACTGCCCCTGTTGTAAGGAAGCATGTACCAATGCTCGCCAGAATACGGACCTCATGCTGGAAATCAACTTGGACTTCCCTCTTCAATCGTTCTTCTTCTGTCTTCACGGCTCCTGTCAGGACTGGAAGAAGGTGAAGCTCCCGATGCAGAAGTTGTGGAAGATATATACCACGGACCTCGAAGCCAGAGAGAACTACGAAAGCGAATGCGATGACAAGAACCAGTTGGAAGTCTATCCGTGGGCCAGTTCCCTTCCTCTGATGGAATGCGCACAACGTGGTCTTGACGTTAATAACCGAGGGACTAAAGGACTGCCTGAACGTAGTGAAATTGACTACAACGGATTGGCATACCTCCATGTGAAGAAGGATGGAACTCCGCGGATTACGATTGACAACCTCCGCATCATGTTGCAAGGCCTTGGCTACCTTCCCGTGCGCAACTTGTTGCGTGATTCCAATGAGTTGCTCGACCTCAATACAGGTAAGTTCTATAACACGGACAAGGACACGCTAGCCACACTCACCGCATGGTGGGAGAGGCTTACGGATGGAGCACACACTCCGCTCAAGTATTTCTCCGACGCGTTCTATGCGCTCTGCCCTCGTGCCTCCTATCACCCGCTTGCCACTCTCGTTTGTTGTAACGAATGGGACGGGCAGGACAGGTTGTCCGAGTACTTGAGCCTTCTTCCCATGAATCAGGAGCACCCGGTTCCCCAAGCCCCCGAAGGCATGGAGCCATTTACTCCCGACACATGGAGAGATGCAGTTCTCACTACGTGGCTCGTCACCGTATGGCGACGGCTCATCCTCCATATCACCGGACGAGATTCCGAGATTCCGCAGAACTACATGCCCATCTTTGTCGGACCTCCCGCTACGGGTAAGGACAAGTGGGCAGACAACCTCTTCGGAAATATTAAGGGCTTAATGACAGACGTGCAGGACATGTCCTCCCAAGGTGTTGACCTCTCCATGCTTCTCTCCCAGTTGGTGGTGCTCAAGTGGTCCGAAGTGGATGACATCCTACAGAACCGCAAAATGAGTTCCCGCATTAAGAAGCTTATCACTTCCAACGCTTCTACGGACCGAAGGAAGTATGCGGAGAACCTGTCAGACTTCCAGCACATCGCCAGCTTCATTGGCTCTACCAACGATGACCAGCCGCTCATTGACCCCACAGGGAACCGTCGATTCATCCTCCTATATACGGGCTACCCGGAGACGCAGGAACGAGCCTTCGATGCTACGTGGGAACGAGTGGACCGTATGATGGCTATTGACAAGGTACAGCTTTGGGCGCAGATTAAATACATCTCGGACCATGCGGGTCCCGGTGAATTTACATGGAGAAAGCTTACCGACGTGTCGGAAGACTTCAACAAGGAATACGGTGTTGACCTTGGAAGTGAAGAATACCTCGCCAATATGGTTCGTCCGGTCGATTACAAGTGTGACAAGACGAAGGATGGTTCTGACATTGCTAGGGCCTTCTATGAGCAAGTATCTACACCCAAGGCTCTTCTCCGGTACATTAAGGCGCAACAACAGGATAGGGCCTTCCTCGACATCAAGGAACCCACGGCATCCGAGACTAAATCGTTTACGAACGCCCTCGGAAGCGTTTACGCTAACTGCAACGTGAATGTCAAGTTCACGGATTCAACGCAGATTGTGCGTAAGAACACCTCCTTCCGTCGCATGACCTACTTAATGGTTGAGGACTGGTTGAGGGTTTTGGATGCGGAATCTAAGGAACGATGGTACGCAAGATTCCCTGAATGGAAGGAAAGAGACTTACATGTAGAACTGTAAGAGAAGGAGTTACAACTCCCTCAAAAATTTCTTCCAAAAACTTCTTGACAAAAATCTAATCTTTGATACATTGGCCTCGTCACCGGGATTCCGGGGCGGGGCCAATCCCGTTCCGCTAATCCCATAGAATACAACTAAGCAAACAAGCAACAAACATGACTACGACAACCGACGACAACATGGTCACCGAGTTGAAAGCTCTTGAATCCGAGCTTCGCTCACAGGTGGAAAAAGCCGAAGCGGAATTGAAGTCCCTTCGCAATAACCACAACCGCATTGTCAAGCTAATCAATCTCCTTGATGGTCTTGGCAACTTGATGAATAATACGCACGTTACCACGGTTGCGGATTCCCCTCGCCCCGGCTATAGCAAGAATGGCAAGAAGCTGGGACGTCCGTCCAATGAACGTCTCGCCAACTTGAAGGCGCAGAACCAGAACCTCCGCGAACGTTGTGAACTTAGCCAGAAGCGCGACCAGCTGAACAAGGCCATTGACTCCCTTGATTGGATTATCGACTTGCAGGAAGAAGGTGAATACTAAATCTAACCTCTTATGCCCAAAAGACTTATGACATTGGAAAACATGGACTACTCTCAAAGATTTAGGGATAACCTCGAGGACACGTTGGAGCAGATGCTTCCGGTTCTCTCATTCATACCCTTTGTCCTTACCCTAGTGGTTAAAGGGTATTCTCCTGAATATTCGTGGATGACGTGCTTCTTAGCGGTACTCGGCAGTCACGTGCTTCAAATTCTCTTTGTTGTTACGGTGAACTCCATTCCGAAGAAGGATTCTTTCTTTTTCGGGGCGGTCGCCGCCGCTGGTTTCTACTTAGTCCCTATACTCTGCCTCTATAATGCGATGAAGAGCTAATCATGAAAGACCTAGCAGAATTATCCCCCTACATGGGCATCTATTACCTCTCCCTATCTATGGGCTTTCTGGTCAATGGCATGCCCCTACTGAACTCCCTCATCTTCTCGCTCATTCTCGTCCTCATCGTTCTGTGGGTGTGGTCCTTCATCTACATCACCATCACGCACCTATTGAAACGGAGTAACCGGGACATGAACGTCAATATCTTTGGCCTCTCCGCAACATTGGTCACCCTCTTCTTCATTATCATATCACTCTAAACTATGTACAACGAAATTGCAATCGCCGCCCAAACAGTTGATTCCCACTTCTCCTATATGGGATTAGAGGAATCAGCCGCTGACCTCCTGCGCCATCTTCTGTGGGAGATTGAAGAATACCGGGAAGCTGACGCGGAGGACCGCGTAAAGGAGGCAACCGACATCGCCATTCTCGCATTGCGCCTCGTCGCGGCGACCGGACGGGATGAAGGTTTCTCCTTTGAGGATGGGATATTCCTCGCAAACGAAAAATGCCAGGAAGTCGTGAACCGCATGAACCGTGCCGTGAAACTGTACAAGAAGGACAGAACCGCCGGAATTCCTATGAGCACACCTCAAGAATACTACGCGCAAGCGAAGGAACAACTAAATACACCCAAACACTGATGCACGAAGAATTAGATAAGAACCCTATATCATTTTCACTGCCTCGCATTCCGGAGTATGAAATGGAGATTACAGACGACCAGACCAAACTCACAGGCGATACTCTTGCCGTTGACTTTGAAACATACTTCGAGGGGAAATATTCCCTTAAGTTCATGGACCCGCATTCCTACTGTCTGGACCCACGGTTCGACGCATACATCATGTCCGTCTATGACGGGAAGTATTGCTGGGTAGGACATCCGAAGGATTTTGACTGGGAGAAAACTACGAAGGACAAAACCCTCGTCGCGTTTAACGCCAGCTTCGACTATGCCGTTTACCTCTTCGCACTTCACGCGCCGGGGTCCAAGGGCATCCCATGTACTCCCAGTTTCCGGCCGCCCTTCAAGGAGTGGCTCTGTTCCCGTGCCGCTTCCAACTATCTCGCCATCTATGGCTCTCTTGACAAGATTGTCGCAAAACTTTGGGGAGTAGAGATTAGCAAGGAGGTCCGAGCCAAGGCCGAAGGCGTTGATTTCCGCAAGATGGAAGTCATCCCAGACGACATGAAGGAATACGTGGCGGGCGATAGTTACTACTGTCTCGCCGTGTGGGACAAGATGAAGAACTTCTGGCCGGAAGATGAACGGGAATGCTGGCTCAATACCTGCATCATGGGATGGCGCGGAGTTCCTACTTCCCGCCAGTATCTTCTTGACGGATTGGAGAAACTCCATCAGGCGCAGGAGGAATACAAGGAAGCTATCCCGCTTGAAAAGAAACTCTCCATTCCCCAACTACGTAGAGCGTGCGAGGAACTGAACATCCCGCCGCCGGAGACGACGAGTAAGGCCAGCGAACTATTTACGGACTGGCTGGAAGAGTATGGCCACCTCGTTCCGTGGGTAACTCTTATCGGGAAGTACAGGAGCGTGAACCGCATGATTAGCATTACCGAGCGTATGCTTTCCCGCGTCTATACTGACCATGAAGGGATAGAACGTCTCCCCTATACGCTGACCTACTGTGGCGCAAGTACGGGTCGCTGGACTGCCGGGGGCGACAAGCTCAACCTGCAACAGCTTAACCGTGAAGACGTTCTGGGCTTTAACCAGCGCAACGCCATTCAAGCACCCGAAGGGTATAAGCTCGTGGTATGTGACTGGGCCGGGATTGAAGCACGTCTGACCGCTTGGCTCTGCGGGCAGGAGAAAATTCTTGATACCCTCCGTGCTGGTGAGAAGGACATCTATGCCGCTAACGCGAAAGGTTGGGGCCTCATCCCCGCGGATGTCAAGGACTTCAAACAGTACTGCAAGGAAACTCCGGGGCAAGCGGACCTTCGTCAGCATGTGAAGGCGGGGGTACTTGCTTGCGGCTTTAGTGCTGGATGGAAGGCTATTCAACGCTCGAACCCCGGAATGGACAGGGACCAGTGCCAAGCGATTGTGGACATGTACCGCAGTCGTAGCCCAGAAGTGGTAGCATGGTGGAGAGAGTTGGACGCGCTGGCCGCTCGTGGCTATCGTACCCCCTCCCATAGCTTCGCGCTCTCCCTTCCCTCTGGCCGGAAGCTCTATTATCGTAACTGTTACAAGAAACTCATTCAACCCAAGGACGGTCGTCGTCCCTATTTCGCAACCTGCGTCGATTTCGGATACAAGTCCTCCATCGTCAATACTAACCTCCTTAGCAACAATAACATCCAGTCAATCGCACGTGACCTCATGGTCCGCACGTTCAATCGCTTGTGCAAGGAATTAGAGGGTGCGCAACCTATCCTTCTCGTGCATGACGAAGCCGTAGTGATGGTTCCGGCTGACCATGCCGAGGAATACGCCCAGCGCATCGAACAGATAATGGAAGAAACTCCGCAGTGGGCTTCATCCCTTCCGCTCCTTGCCGAACCTGAAATCATGGACAAGTATCGCAAATGAGCGCACTTACTCCATTCCCGCCCCAAGAGGATTGCATCCATGATATGGTGGACGCGATTACCCGGCACGGCTATGTGATAAATAAATCCTGCACGGGTACGGGGAAGACATTGGTTACTATCGAAACCGCGAAGGCTATGGGCAAGAGACTTCTCGTCGTCTGCCCTGCCATCGTAGTGACCCAATGGAAGCGAGCGATTGAACAGCAAGGAGCGGACGCGGTGGATGTCCTCTCATGGGAGAAGGTGCGCAGGGGAAGTACCTCCTACTACAAACGCCCAACAAAGGTTCCCAAGTCCCGGATAGTCTTCGGGGCTTGGACCCTTCCCGACGATTCCTTGCTGGTCCTTGATGAAAGCCATAAGGCCAAAACCTATGGTAGCCAAAGCAACATCATGGCATTAACTGCGGCCCATCAAGGACTTCCGACGATTATGCTCTCTGCCACTCCCTTCGTCTCCCCTCTTGACATGAGCGTTCCCGCAACGTATGCCAAGTGGATTCAAGACCCCCGGCGAGGGTTCTGGCTCTGGGCACGTATGCACGGATGCACCGACAGCTTCTGGGGAGGTATCGAGTTTAAGCTCAACCCACGTAACCACGCCATGATGGAGGGCCTGAAACAAAAGCTCTTCACTGCTGGAGTTATGACAGAGATTGACAAGGATAGACTTGACACATTCTTCCCGGAGAATAGAATCGAATATCTGTCCGTGGACGTAGACATGAAAGGTATGAGAGAGATTAAACAGTTGCAGAAAGCACTTGACAAGCTGGACAAATCATGGGACCAGTCCATCGAACGAGCTAACGAGAAGGGAATCGAACTTCCTGCTATCGTTGAACTCCTTCGGCTTCGCCAGCAATCTGAATTGGCTAAGCTCCCCACGATGGCAGAGAAGGCAGTTGAACTTCTGGACAGCGGATATAGCGTCGCCATCTTCGTGTCCTTCCTCGACAGTCTCTCCACACTCTCGGAACTCATTAACAATAAATCAGGTAAGACAATCGCTTATGCCGAGATTAGTGGAGCGGTGACTGGGAAGAACCGACAGGAAGAGGTGGACAAGTTCCAACGGAATGAAGTTCCTCTCGCTCTCGTGCAGATTAGTGCAGGAGGAACTGGGGTATCGCTTCACGATACCGAGGGAGGCCACCCCCGCGCCGCACTCATCTCGCCAGACTACGCAATCGTCAATTTGCTACAGGCACAAGGACGTATCGCCCGCCTCGGTGCAAAGTCACACACATTGCAATACATCGTGACCGCCTCCGGTACGGTGGAAGAAAGAATTATTCAAGCACTCAACACAAAAGAAATTTGTCTTAACGCATTAACATCAAATGGCTAATAACGAAACCAACACTCACAGCAAGTACAGTCCGAGTAAGATGGCATTGCTCGCCACCTGTCCCGGATATGTCCCACGCCCCGTGACTAAAGAGGAAGAAGAGGATGACTTCTCCCCGGCGGCCATTGGGACCCGTGTTCACGCGGCCCTTGAAACCAAGAACCCAGAATCCCTTCTTACCAAGCATGAACACATCCTCTACACTGCGGCATCCAACATGGTGGATAGGCTCATGTCCATCTTCGCAACCGAGGTACAAACGGACAAGGTAGAAGTACTCCCGGAACACAAGTTTGAAGGAATCGTCTTCAACCCAGACGACGAAGCACAAACCGGAACGGCTGACGTTCTTGTCCGGCATGGTGATACTTCCATGATTATCGACTACAAAATGGGGATGGTCCCTGTCTCTGACCCTGCCGAGAATACCCAGTTCATCTACTATGGTTTGCTGGAAATGGCAGAACGCCCTGAATGTAAGCGCATTATCCTCGCGGTGGTACAACCCAGCCAGACCGAAAGCATGAAGATTGCGGCGTTCTACCGCGACGGTAAGGGGCCGAAGTTCACCACCGACATGTCCGCAGTCCCTATGGACGAGGCTACCGCAAGGGGAAACATGTCCGCAGTCATTGCCCGCCATTGCCGTGACGCGGAGAACCCCTACGCTTACTCATCCTCTCCGCACGTCTGCCCCTACTGTTCCCGTCTCGCCCGGTGTAAGAAGGTGACTAGCATGGCCCGTAACTTCTCGCTCAAAGTGTTGAAGGACAAGGACCTAGCCGAAGGGATGATTGATAGCGTCGGTACGGCGATGGACAACCCGGAAACCCTTGGCTCCCTTCTTTCCTTTGCGAACATTATCGCGGAGGCCAACAAGGTGCACAAGGACTATGCCAAGACCCTCTTCGCTTGTGGCGTCGATGTCCCCGGCTGGAAGTATGCACGGCGAGGTAATACCGTGAAGGTGGATAATGATGCCTTCCGTGCCTACGTCGAGCAGTACATTTCCCCAGAGGAAATTCTGGACAGCATCTCCCGCCTCCCTGTGTCGAAGCTTCTTGACATGGTGGTAGATAAAAACAAAGTTGAAGGAGCCACACGTGCCGAGATGAAGGAAGCCAAGGAATCCTTACTCGAAGAGCTTCAAGAACTTGGAGTAGTGAAAGAAGTGACGAGCGCGATGGCTTTGCTCAAAATCAAATAAACATCTTGACATCTTTCAAACTTGTGATATAGTCACGTCAGAGAAGTTACCGAGGGTAGTTCACTCGTCAAAGAAGCCCTCAACCCAAAACCAAGAATAAACGAATACTATGGCTACTAAGAAAACAGAACACGAAACCTTGGGAATAGACCCGGGAGACGCATTGGAACTGGGAACCCCGGAACCCAATCAACTCGCAACCGCTACGGAATACCACTCCTTCGAGGGCGAGACCGACGCTTCGGATATCCAGATTCCTTACCTCAAACTTTGGCAAGCCTCTTGCGATGAGGCTAAACTGGAAGAACCGATTGGCAGTTTGGGTGCGTTCCTTCTCAACGGTCTGGTCGTTGCCGAGCGCAATAATCCTCTTGAATGTATCGTATTGAAGGCTCGTAAGTTCTTCCGCGAATACATCCCGTACAACGAACGTCAGCCCGGCGTATATGCCAAGACGTGGAATACGAAGGAAGAGTATGAAGCAGAAGGATTTGACAAGTCGCAGGTCAACCGTGCCCTTGCCATGTGGCTACTGGTTAAGAAGCCGCAGGGTATTAAGGACGCAAGCACCACCGAGGATGACCTTGACGCTCTCTTCACCATTGACTTCATGGGCGACCAGTGGACGCTGGCACGATACACTCCGGAAGGTAATCAGTACACGGGCGTTGGTGCTCCCTTCATCCAGTTCATGATGTTGAAGGGGAACAAGCTCGGCTCCCTGCCCTTCCGTGTGCAGATTGGTGCACAACGCGCCGTCTCCCGCGACGGGAAGAACAGCTACGCCAAAGCGTTCCTCAAGTTCAAACCGCACCCGGTGGAAGGACAGGTTGAAGCCATCCAAGAGATGGGCCTCCTTTCCGCGGTAACTAAGTAACCCCCTCCCGGCTCTGACGGGTTTATCCCGTAGCACCGCATTGCGGGTAAAAAAGGAGCACGTTCCATTCGGCCATCCCATACCGGGGTGGCCGTCTTATTTTTGTGCTTGACCTTCTGGACTTTGTGGGATATATTCTCCTATGCAACTAGTAGGAGTTGACCCCGGAACCCACGGCGCCCTTGTACTCGCGGACACCCGGAGCAAGAAAATCTGGATAAAGCACATGCCAGAAGACGAAAGGGAACTGGAAATCATATTGAACAAACTGCCACGTAGCCGTCATCGTATCATGTACATTGAGAAGATGAGCTATGCCATGAGCGGAGGCGGCAAGGTGTCCAATCCGAGAAGTAGTGGCGTATTGGGAGAGGCAACCGGGAAGGTCCTCGGTTACGCCGCGGCGGCAGGGTACACCGTCACAAAGGTTTCCCCAATCGTATGGATGCGGGCTATGGGCGCGTATGATACGGGCCTGACCGCCCGGGACCGCACGAAGTGGAAGAACAACCTGAAACGCATCGCGATGGAGAACTTCCCCGGCGCGAAGGTGACGCTACAGAACGCGGACGCTCTTCTCATTCTACTGTATGCGTACCGGGAACTGAACGACGACCACACACTGACCCTCGACAACTGGGATATAGAAAGAATCTAAAATGGCACGACACTTTACCCGCTACGGACGACAATGGGAGTACGGAGTATCAGAGCTTGACATCGAACTCTGGTGCTTCAAATACGCATGGCCCGAAGAGAAGGGAGGGCTGGGCAGGTATGGACACGCTAAGAACGCCATCAATCTCCTGTGGAATTACAAGGGCAGTCCTACTCCCATTATCTGGACACCGTGGATTGAACGGATGATTGAAACCGCGTGCAAATATGATGTGGTCATCATGGGTGGAGGCTCGTCCTCTGGGAAGTCATTATCTATGGCTATCATGGCGACGCTCTTCTATCTGGCCGACCCCGTCGATACCCTTTGCCTAGTCACATCGACTACTATTGAAGGTGCGAAGAAACGTATCTTCAAGGATATTAAACGGTTGTGGCGCAAGGAATTTCCGGGTAAGCTCGTTGATGGTAAGGGACAGATTAAAGGCGTGAACGAGGACGGAGATATTGACGATTCCCGCGGCATCTCCATTATCCCCTGCGCGAACGTCGGCGACCCCAGTAGCCGATTTATCGGTATTAAGGCAAAGAACATGCACGTCTTTTACGATGAGCTTTCCGAATTGCCGATTGAACTCGTCGAGGTGTGGCGTACCAACCTCATCACCAACAGAGCGGACACGCCGCCTACCCTGATGGCCGCCTCTAACCCCAAGAGCCGCACCGATGCCTTTGGTGTTATGGCTATGCCCAAGGACGGGTGGAACAGCGTTGACATCTTTGAGGAATACGAGTGGGAGACCAAGGACGGGATTTACATCCGCTTCGACAACACCCAGAACCCCCGCATCAAATATGGCCGCGAGGATTGGAGCTTCTACACCCCGTTGGACATCGTTCAGCAAACGATTGAACAGTATGGGGAGAATAGTCCGTTTGTGATGCGGTTCCACCGGGCCACCTTTTCAGATGATACGGAAGAAGGTTCACTAATGTCGGAGGCTGAAATTTACGGCAGTGGCGCGGATGCCATGCCCGTCTGGGGAGACGGCGAGTTGATTACGATAGCGGGTCTCGACCCTGCCTACACCAACGGCGGGGACCAGTCATGTTTGAAGCTCGCCAAAGTCGGACGAACGGTTGAAGGGCTTTGGGCGTGCGCGGTGTTCCGTACCTATTTGTTGAAGTCTACGTCCGACAAGGAACGGATGAAGCAAAGGAACTTCGACATCGCCCAGCAAGTTGGAGAGATTCTCCGGGCCAACGGGGTTGAAAGTAAGTACCTTGCCGTGGACGTAACTGGCGGTACGGGTTTCATTGACATCCTCGCCCAGCATGTCGGCACGGACTTCCAGACGGTCAGCTTCGCGGGTATGGCGAGCAAAGTGCCCGTTGGCCTGTTGCAGAATCAGGAGGCATGCCAGCAATATAGCAACAAGGTCTCCGAGCTTTGGGGATGTATGAAACTGGCAATCAATGCTCGCCAACTTTATGGCCTCGACCCGACAACTATCGTCGAGCTTAAATCCCGGCTCTACACCATGAACGGAACCCGAATTGCCGTGGAACCCAAGGCGGCCATGAAGAAGCGGATTCATAAATCCCCGGACAACGCGGACGCACTAGCACTATTGGTGCACGTGTGCCGGGGAATCATGGGGCCGGAGTTCGGTAAGATTAGGCTTGACATTCAGAACCATAAGGTGGTAGAACATCAAGAGGTAATCAAATATCGCGAAGACGGAACCGCATATATTGAAGCCGCAGACATTGGCAGGTATCTCGGAGGCTTCGTCGGAGGCAATGCCCCCGCTCCCGCTCCTGCCCGCGACACCTTTGCCTCCGACGTAACCGCCGCAATGAACATGCTATGGACCTAAGAGCCGCCGCTAAGATTTCTGCTCCCAAACCAATCACTAACGAGAACACCGTTATAAGGAAGGCCATTGAGATGTACAAGGCAGGGACCCCGGTTCCTGTCATCTCGGAAGTTACTGGCCTCCCCCGTGAACGTGTTGATAAGATTGTTGATAGCGTCCAACTCTCGAAGGAGGAACTGGCTATCCGCAATGAACTTCTCAATACGTACACACAGAACACACAGGCACGCATCCTCCAACGCCAAGAGGCGAGGACGAAGATTGAGCTTGACATCGTTGAATCCATGAGTAGCCAGTACAAAGAACTGATGAACAGTGGATTCTCCCGTGTCGCTTCCTTCATGGCCGACGCAGAGATACAATCCATTAAGGATGTACCTCTCTTCCTCTCTATCATGGAGCGAAGCCACGGTCTGTGGGAGAAGTTTAACGAAGCGATTGCGAAGCGCGACATGGACCTACTGTCACAGGTTATCCAGCAGTTCGAACTGGAGCAGACCGAGATAGTGACACAGATGGGATTGCAGGGTGGACCAGTAACTCTGAACAAGGATGGCACTCGCCCTGAACTGGAAGAAGGAAGCGCGGCCCGTACCATCACCTTGAAGCTCAAGAAGAAGGGCGAAAAGCCCGAAGAAGACACTAAATAAACTTGACAAGATTCTTTTTTCTTCTATATTGAGGTCATGTCCAAACCCGAAAACATTCAGGAAGTATTCCGTCGTTGGACCCCGGTAGCTCTCATGAACTTGCCGGAGGAAGTGAAGACCCCAGAAACGTTCCCCGATTATATGGGGACGGATGATGAACCGTTGCCTGTTGGTCATAGTCAGGGAATTCTAACGGTCATTGGGTACTCCCACGATGTCCGATATCCGTATGTCGCGCAATGTGCATGTGGGAATGTGGTCACGATGAACCGTCTGCAATTAACGCGCAAGCAACACCATTGTGGATGCCTGACCCAAATCATGCGCTCATCCTATCTTATCCGCTTGCGGGTAGAAGCTATGCGTTCATGGTGGCAACAGGTTCCTCTGTGGCTCGATGACCTTGACAAGCTTCGCGAACACGCGAAGAAGTACAAGAAGGCCGTCAAGAGAACGAACAAGTACAATGCCAAGCTCTCCCATGTCGAGTACGCGGACGACCCGCTGACGTTTGACAGGGAGGTAGAGACCTCCGGTAGCCCTGACGGGGTGGACGCTTTCCTTTCCCTCATCGCACCGTCGGAGGAATATAGTCAGTTCCTGCGCGACATCGCCGAGAAGCTGACCAAGGAATATAAACCTTGGCCCGCAATCCCAATGGCGAATACAAGCGCGTTTGCCAGTTACAAGAACGAACTGCCCGAATTTGACGCGGCTACCTTCATTAACTTCGTCAACTACCTTGCAGACGCACAAGAGGATAAAAACCTGAAACCCACGTCCGACAATGGCGATAAGTGAGAATGCCGCCGTCTTCCATGAGGTAGCACGGGATAAGGAGGTGTGGGGAAAAGCATGGAGATACCGTGCCTACTACCTTGCGTGGGTGAACGGGAAGTCCGCGAGGCTTGCGCCTACACGTGGCGAGGTCATGCACCCCTACCCCGACCGGGCGAACCCTACACACGTGATGGCCTTTAAGGATGTTGACCCGGTGCATGGAGTGCGTCCTAAATACTTTCGGACAAAGATATTCTCGAATAGTACGGAAACCCCACTCACTAGACCCCTCACGCTAACTCCGGGCAGTCCTCGAAAGTACCCCTTCTTCTCCTATCTAATGTATGAGCCTCTCGTCGAATCCCAGCTCTACTTCCGCTGGTATCTCTTCCAGCAGTTGGTAACTGAATGGGCATTCAATATCCTGCCGCCTCAAGCGGACACATCCTTGGGCATACAGGCTGAACGCCGCGCCCTCAAAGCAACTAAAACAAAATAAACGACAATGGCTACAATAGCAATCCCTTGTGAACCTCGCGTCCTTATCAACGGCGCGAACATTGCACAGAACCTCATTGACAGCGTTGCGGCTTCCAGCCGTGGCGACCACGATGTTTGGCTCCTGCTCCCTTACCGGGCCAAGGCCGCCGCTGAACCCATGATTAAAATCTTGAAGAATCAGTTCCGGGACCTTCGCACGATTGAGTTGCTGACCCCTGTCACGGGTAGCTACGCTCTCGTTACTCATCTCTTCGCCCGACTGCAACAGGCTCTGGCTTACGAGAACGCGCCGGACGAACGAGCTATCATTTGGGTTTCCGAACGCGGCAATGAAAAGTTTAAGCCCGGCTCGATTGATACGCTGGATGCAACGTTCTATCGCAAGAAGGCTCCGGTTATTGCGGGTAAATACTTCACCGTTCCCGCTACCGAAGGTTCCTACGAATCTCGCACCGTGGACGGAACCTTCGTCATGTCCAGCCAGCTGGCGAAGCTCTATCCCCAGCGAGTTCCCTACGTCACCATCTCCCAGCATTTCCGTCTCTTCCTTGACAAGGTGCTGACCGAGAAGTGCTTCAACGTGGAGAACTGGGACGACCTCATCACCGTTGGTGAAATCCCCGACGCGGACAACTTTAAGCTTCCCCAAGTTCTTGGCGAAGTCACGGTGACGACCCCTGCCGAGGTATCTATCGCCAGCATCAAAGCGGAATCTATCAATATGATGGGACAGTCCGAGCAAGTAGGTGGAGCAACTAAAGCCCGCGAGGATTTAAGTGAAGCAGAAGACTTGACACCCAGCGCGAAAGTTGTTACACCTGCACCTGTGAAGCCCAAGACCAAGAAAGCCATGAAGGCTGATGCGGTTGAGGGTAAAGACGAAATTGACAAATAGTAGATATGCCGAAACCAGACGCAAATGCTCCCGTAGGTCCGGGGGTTATTGGCGTGGTTGACGAGAACGGAACTCTTCTCAAGCGAAGGGTTCCGACCGCTGACCAAGCCCGCGCCTTGCTCTACTTCTGCCTCACCGCTGACCAGCTATCCATGCAAGCGAGGACAGAGGCACAGGCAGAGCTGGACGGACAACGCCCGTATGACCCAATGGCCCTTTCCGCAGTTGGTCAGAATTATCGAACCAACTACAACTTCCGCACGATGCGGATTGTTCGTGAAAAGGTGGCGGCCAGCCTCCGTGAAGTGTGGGATAACCCCGAACTTGTTTCGGTGCAAACCACCTTCGGAGATAATGCTCGTCGCCCCATTTATTCAGACATCCTTTCCACCGAGGTGACGAAGATGGTCAAGTCCATGCCGGGATTCACTTCCATCATGACAGACCTTCTTCACAACTTCTCCTTCCACGGCTTCGGCCTTGCCTACTTTGAGGACCCTGACACTTGGTACTTCAAGGCGGGTAGTCTGAACGAGTTTGCCTTCGAGCGAAAGGTTAAGCCGGACAGTAGCACCCTTGAGGTTGTGTTTGCTACTCGTACCCTTCGTGCCCATGAACTCTACGATTTCATTCGTGACCCGCAGACCGCAAGGGAAGCTGGCTGGGATGTGGAAGAGGTCATGAAGGTGTTGAAGACCTGTAGTTACAATCAGACAGTACAGCCCCAGCGCATTTCTTGGGAGACCGAGAAGATGCTCAAAAACGGAGACTACACCCTGACCGACGTAATTGGAACCAGTATTCCGATTGCCCACATGTGGGTACGCGAATTCAACGGTACGGTTACTCATTCCATTTTCTTCGTCAACGGAAGCGGCGGCAATGGTCAGGATGTGAAGCGTGACCAGAACCGCGATGTAGATGACACCAAGTTCCTCTACACCAAGGAAGGAGCCTACAACTCTATGGAAGAAGCGTTCGTCCTCTTCCCGCTGGGTAGTAGCACCAATGGAGATATTCATGCTCTCCGCGGATATGGGAATGACCTTCTGCCCCACACTCGTGTCATTGACAAGTTGATGAACCAAGCGACGGACGCGGCGTTCCTCGGCATGGCTCTGAACGTCTCTGCCACCAATGAAACCTCCCGTCTCTCCGCAATGGTGAACCCGATGGGGGCCTATACCATTTTGGACCCGTCAACGCAAGTGGTTCCTAATCCCGTACCGAATCTGCAACAAGTTGCTGGAACTCCCCTCGCATTCTTGCAGAACCAAATCCGGGAACGCTTGGGCGAGATTGACGTGAATGCTGATGGAGGCATGGGCCGCACCCAGCTGGAAGCTGAAATCCGTATGGGCAATGCGAGCAAGGTCAGCAATAACATCATGGATATGCTCTTGGAGCACATGACCATCCTTCTCCGTGAAATCGTTCGCCGTATCATCCGCAAGGACTACGATGAAGGGATTGGCGGGTTTAAGGAACGTGAACGCATGCTCCAACGTCTGGACGAAGCAGGTGTGCCAAGGGATGCCTTCTTCGCTATCGACCTTGACAGCGTTACCGCTCTTCCTCCCATTGGCGCGGGCAGTAAGGTTCGCCGCACGATGGCTCTCCGTCAGTGTCTCAACTACATGCAGTTCATGCCACGAGCTGGGCAGGAACGTCTCATCCGCATGGCCATTGCCAACGAAACGAATGGACGCACCGCGCAGTTGTTCATGCCGTTGAAAGATGACCCCAACCCATCCGAAACCGTGGCCGCCTCTATCGCATCCATCCAGAACAACCAGCTCATGGCAGGGCAGGAAGTTCCGGTTATGCCGAACGAGGACCACAGGACGCACGCGGAAGTGCATGCCAACTTCATCATGTCCATGCTACCGGACGCACAGCTGGAACCCGAAGAGATGGCCCAGCTAGCTCAACCTCTACAGCTTCTGGTCGCCCAGTTGGCAGGACACATGGACTATTTGCAGGCCGCCAAGGAAGTTGTCCCCGAATTTGAACAGTACGAGAAACTGGTCAAGAGGTGCAACGAGGTTATTACCAACGGCATGCGGGCCTTGGAAGCGATGCAACAGAACGAAGAAGCGGCTCCCCAAGAAGGACCTACTCCTGAACAGATGAAAGCCGAAGCCGAAATTGAATTGAAGCGCATGAAGACGGAAGCTGAAATCCAGTTGGCTAAGGAAAAGCAGGATGCCGAGATTACTCGTAACGCCGTAGAAGCCAACGCTAAAGCGGCTCAATCGCTGGGAGGTGCACGATGAAGGCAGTTCCTACCTACACTGTCGAAGGGTTCAAAAGCAACAAGGCGGCGACTGGCCGCCTTGCTGAACTCCTGCATGACCCGGTAATGGAAGAAGCTCTCTGCATTGTTCAGTCAAAACTCAATGCGACATTACAGCCCACAATGGAAGCCGCCGCATTGAATGGAGCTTTCGCGGCAGGGGCCAAATCCGTTATCGCCGCTCTCTTCAATCTGGCCGAAGAGAATGAAGAAACCGAATCCCCGGTAACTATGATGAATCATCCCATGACCGAGCGTAACGCTTGGATTAACTCACTTTCACCCAACAGGTAATACATAGATGGACAACGTAAATATTCCCGCAGTAGCGGAGGGCATCATAGATGGTGCTATTCACAACGACATACATAACATTTTCGAACAGACCCTGTTCGCCCCGGATTCCACGGATTCCACTCAACCCTCCAATCCCGCTAACCCCACGGCTCCCATTGAATCCCCGGACGGTACGGTAGTCATGCCAGATGCTGGGCCTCGCATCGCTGATGATGAAGTAGTCAATACCACGGGAACCCCGGTTCCCTCGGATGACACGGAATCCGAGGAAACCGAGGAAGAACAGAACGAAGAGGGGGAAAACGAAGAGGAAGAAAACGAAGAGGAAGAAAACGAAGAAGGGAAGAAGGAAGAACAGAACAACGGTCCTAAGGAACAGAAAGCGAGCAAGGCGGCGAGCAAGGCATTCGCTGAAATGCGCGTCCAGTTGAGGGGCGCGAAGAAAGAAATCGCGGACTTGAAGGCTAAGCTGGAAGAAGCGGGTAAGTCCACGTCAAGCAATGAAGAGCTTGAATCTCTGCGCGAGATTGTACGTGGCTATGCCTTCACCGCAACCGAAGAATACAAGACCAATGTAACTGCCCCGTACAATAAGGCTAACGCCAAACTTGCGGAGATTGCCCGCGCCTCTGGTGCATCTCTGGACATGGACAAGCTGAATGAAGTTGCCCTTAATCCCGACCTCGACGAGTACGACCGGGAAGAAGCGTATGAGGCCATTGGGAAGGAACTGGGCATTAGCGATTCTGCCGTGTTCAAATTTGTCCGCATGGCTAAGGTCCGCGACGCGGCCATTGTCGCCCACGGAAACTATCAGGCCGAAGCCGACAAGTATGTGGAAGAGTTGAAGGCCAGCCGCGGCGGCAAGTCGGAGGCCGGGACCTACACCGTCAATCTCGACAACTACACGTTGGAAGCGATGAAGGAACGCGCCAAGGAACTGGGCATGACCACGGAGATTACCGAAGAGAATGTGAAGCATGCCCGCCATCTTGCTCACAAGATAAATAATGGTTCCTTCATGGACGGCGCACTGGCCGAACTCATGGTGAAGGAACTGGCAGATGCTCGCGCGACAATCGAGGCTCTCAACGTGAAGGTGGCCAAACTCCGCAAGGCCCGCCCCTCCGCTAACGGTGGTAGCCCCAAAGCCCCAGAGACCCAGCCACCCGCCGGGCCGACCGCAGTCGGGGACATTATTGGTAGTGCCTTCGGATTATAATAAATTTTCCTTGACATACTGGTAATTTTATGACAAGAATGGGGCATCAAATGCGGTGTCCCATTCTTGCTTTCCCGCGAGCAAACCAAAACAAACCTTTATGCAGGTGTGAAAATTCTTGGTCCTGACCCTGCCATGACCGCGTAAGACCCCAAAACAAAATCTTCCAAAGAGAACTAGGCGTTGCAAATTAAACTAAATTTAATTTACAAATGGCTACTTCTCCTAACGATATTCAGGCCCAAGAATTGAAGCTGGTCACGATGACCAACCTTCTTAACGCCAACATGTTCAGCACCTTTGCTCGTACTTCTCCGTGGAACTCCCAGATGATTATGACGGGAGAATGGACTGACGGTGTTGGTGATTCCGGGCGCATCGCAACCTTCGGTGCTACGGACCCCCGTGCCGAATGGATGAACATTAACCTCGCTTCCACCTCCAACCAGATTCCGATTACGGTAAATGATACCGGGGCTACGGAATACTCCTACAGCCGCTTCATCACGAGGCTTTCCTCCCAGAAACTGGACGTACTCCGTATGCGTCAGTCTTGGCAAGCTAAGCAACAGGCCGAGAATGCGGTGAAGCAGTTGGTCCGTGCCGTCGGTAATACTTGGTCTCGCTTCTATCGTCAGAGCTACATCAACATCGCCAGCTACAAACTCATCCCCACGAAGGCGGGTGTTGTTGGTCTCGATGTCGTGAGCAACGATATTAACTCCATGCCGGAAGTTAAGCCCGAAGCCGCTCTGAACGACGACCTGATGAACCAAGCTTGGCAGTTGCTCATCAATGAAGGTGCTGGCGAATCTGCCGCTCTGATGGACCAAGGTTCCCCTGTCTTCTTGGCTTACACCTCGAAGGACACCGTGGACTTCATCCTGCGTCACAACGAAGTTATCCGCAAGGACTGGAACTTCGCAGAGGCCGCGGAAGGCAAGGATGCTACCCTCCTGCGTCAGCTGGGCGTGAAGTGGACGTACAAGGGCTTTACCTACATCGTGGACAACATGAACCCCCGCTACACCTTCGACAACACCAAGAAGGCTGGTCGGAAGTGGGTGGAAGTTCCCCAGTATATCAAGGTGGAAACGACTGTTGGCAACCGCTATGTGCCGAACCCCGCGTACATGAACGCCCCCTACGAAGATACGATTATCTTTGTGAAGGACGTGTACAAGTCCCTCGTTCCTCGTCCGGTGTCTGCCTACGGTCAGGCCAAGTGGGACCCTGTGACTTACGCTGGTGAGCTGGTTTGGGTGAACAACAAGGACAACGGTGATAACTACATGGGTACGCAGGGCATGTTCATCGCGACGCTTTCTGCCGCTCCGATGCCTGTCTTCCCGCGTCACGGTGTAGTCATCCGACACATTCGCACGACCGCTGGTCGCGAACTCGTTGGTGCTGACGGCAAGCCCGTTGGCTCTCTGGTAAGTACCCCCGCGGCAGTGCCGGGCCTCTAAGCCTAAACCTATAACTCTTAAACCGAGGCGGGCGGGATGAACCCGCTCGCCTCAATTTTTTATCTGCATGAAAATTGCGTATGACCCTGAAAAATTTGGAGACCTTAAACCGGGGGATGATGTTCAGCTCATGGGAGTTGGCGTTGTTTCAGATGACGGCAAATCTATTGAGATTGTTTCTATCGAGGACCAAGAAATAGGTGACGATGATAGCGACGACGATAACTCCGAAGAAGAAGAAACCGAATCTCCCAAACAGGAAACCGAAACCGAAGAAGCCGAAGAACTGGCAGAAGGAGCCGACATTGGTTCTATTATCGCCTCTGGCTTTGGAGCATAATCTTTTAACTAAAACTCTTAACGAAGAATTATGGCAATAGAAAATCTTCCCGTCCCCGCAGAGAATGCAACTATCGCTCGCGGGCAAATCTATCAGCTTACCGGACTGACCGAGGCTACTCGGTATAAGTTTATTGTCACGTCTACCAAGTGCCCGCATGTGGTCATCGCGAAAGATGAAGCGTTGGAGCAGGTGGAAGCCGAAGGGTATCTTTCTGGCCGTGCTTTCTACTTCGCGACGGAAGATGGTCAGACTAACGCTTACCTCCGCATCGATGCCCTTGAAGGCGCGGAGATTACCCTGACTATGAAGGCTGACCAAATTCCGGCCCCCGAAGAAGCAACTCTTCCCGCAGACTTATCACCTGACAAGTGGTATAGTATCGGTGATTTAGTCGCAGATACGGGGTACGAATTGAAAGTAAGTGCGGAAGTCCCTGTAACCGTATTTGTCAAGACAGGAGATACCATTGCAGACGCAATAGAAGAACCTCCGTTTGTAACTGCCGCAGGGACCACTCGTTTCACTTCCACCGGTACGAAAGCGTGGGTATACGTAGATGGAGCAGTAAAGGCTAACGTTGACATCGTAGCCGCGCAGGGGGTTGAGGGTTTTACCGCTCCCCAGCTTACGACCATTTCGGACACCGTTTCCGACGTAGCTCTTGTAGGTCCTACCCCTGCCGGATATTACCGCGTGGACTTCGTGACAGAGGCCACCGCGCCTGAATTCCAATACGATGGCAACATCACTATCCAGAACCAGAACGTAGTCCTTACCGACGTAGTTGGGGAAGCAGAGGCGCAAGGTCTTCTTCCTCTCACGGCCTCACAGGGTATTGTGACTGGTAAGAACCTTCGAGGAACTCTTATCTTTTCACAGGGAACCGCTCTTGGTGCGGGACAGCGAGCCGCCGTTGCCTCGTTCCAGATTCCTACGGGCGGTGATGCCGGGACCTTTAAAGGGACTGCGGTGATTACCTTCGTTGGAAATATCGCATAACCAATAATTAAACCTTGACGGGGCTGAACTCATGAGCTAAACTTCTATGGGTTCAGCCCCAAATTTTTACTATCATGGCACGTAAACGTTCTTCTAAAATCAATATTGAAAACTACGTCAACGGTTCTCCTATTACGCCGGGCGTAACCTATAAGCTGGGCGATGCCGACACGCACACCGCGTGGCTTCTTGCTTCCAGTTCTCCCTGTCTCTTCAAGCTTTCCGCTACCGCTCCTACTGACGAATTGTGGTCCAACATTACGCCGGAACAGTTCATCATCAATGGTTCGGTCGCGGGACAGGTGATTGAGATTGCATCTCCCAACGGTAAGTACTTCGTCGTCCCCACTAACGCACAGGACAAGAACGCCTCCGTCGAAAGTGCACACGCGACGATTGCACTTCACCCGCTGGGGTTCGACTACAACCAAGAGTATCAGGCCCTCCCGCTGGACGGTGATGGTCCTGTCTCCGAAGGTTTCTACAAAATCTCCAACCTCGAAAGCGGTAAGCTCTATTCTATCAATGTGCATCCTGACTTGGGCGGCTTGATGGAAACGAAGCCTAATCCGGAATTCAGCTATGCGCTCTTTAGTGTAGGAGCCGACAACAATCCTAAGGCCTTCCTCGCTGGCGGCAAGACTACTGCCCAGCTGGTCTTTGTGGCAACTGAAACTTCCGCAATTCTTTCTATCGGCAGTACGATTGAAGAAGCGGACTACTTTGTCTCCATCAGAAATTTTAGTTTAGGCTCCGGTGAGGGTGCGGGGTTTGACCCCTCCCTAGACCAGAATATCACCGGGGCATGGAATTTCACCAACACGGCGGGATTGGTTCTCGGAAACGAAGTTCCTTTAGTTCTCGGACAAGGGGATGACGCGGTGAAAATCCGCGGAAATGGTAACGGAGCCGCAGTCATTGAGGGGACGAACGCTTCCCACATGGACGTTGCGATTCCTGTCAAGTTCCAAAACCCCACCACTTTTGATGACGGCATTAGCTTCGTTGCCACCACTGGCGAGAAGATGAAGTGCATCCTCTTCGGCAAGGAGAGCGGTCCTACGCGAGCCATAATTTACGAAGAATCCAACGGTTTCCTCTCCATAACTGACCCCAATAACGTCAACGATAAGACATTGACCATCGATGGGGCGGGGGACTTGTGGGTCTACAGAAATGAAAACCATAACGGGGTAGTTACGTTCAACGTCCAAACCCGTATGCACGGCACCATTGACGTGACCGGGACTTTTACATTCAGCAAAACCCCCAATGCCAACGCCGGGATTAACATCCCTCTGACCGTGGGTGCACCGACGGATACGGGGGCGGTTAATCGCTTTTATGCGTTGGGATTGGC
>ERZ780208.314-NODE-314-length-53095-cov-8.594438_pt1 | contig 53095 bp, 43 predicted proteins | sample MGYA00511167_ERZ780208 | MGnify/ENA primary metagenome ERZ780208 (study PRJEB29588, sample SAMEA2159202) | human gut metagenome | biome: human gut; feature: human-associated habitat; material: faeces | place: Denmark | collected 2008/2010 ...
GCTTCGCCGCTCAACCGCCCCGGCCGCACCGAAGGGACGCTGCTCGGCGGCAACCTGGCCGTGCTCAACTCCCTGGCCGGTACGCCGTGGGACATGCTCAACGTCACCGACGCCGGCGCCCCCGTAATCCTCTTCCTCGAAGATGTTTCCGAGAAAATCTACGCCGTGGAGCGTATGCTGATGCGCCTGGTGCTTTCCGGCACGCTGCGCCGCATCGCCGGACTCGCCGTGGGATGGTTCACGGATTATAAGGCGGACGCCAACTACCCCGACATGGAGCACATGATAGACGCGTTGCTGACGCGCTACGGCATCGACATACCGGTGGCTTACGGCTTCCCCATAGGACATAAAGACACCAACCGCCCGCTGGTGGAGGGCGCCTGCGCCACGCTAAGCGTAACCGCAGACGGCGGCAAACTAACTTTCACTACACAGCCATGATAGCAGTACTTCAGCGCGTGCGCCGCGCAAGTGTGGAAATAGGCGGGGAGCTTTTCTCCGCCATAGGGCACGGACTCCTGGTGCTCGTGTGCGTCGTGGAGGGCGACACCGAAGCGGAAGCCGCCCTGCTGACGCGCAAAATAGCAAACCTCCGCATCTTCGACGACGAGAAAGGGGTGATGAACCGTTCGGTCTGTGACGCCGGGGGCGAAATCCTCGCCGTTTCGCAGTTCACACTGGCCGCCAACACACGCAAAGGGAACCGCCCGAGCTACCTCCGCGCGGCCGGACACGACGTCGCCGTGCCGCTCTACGACCGCTTCTGCAATTTGCTCACTGACCTCACCGGCCGCGATACGCGCCGCGGACAGTTCGGCGCCGACATGCAGGTATCGCTGGTCAACGACGGCCCCGTAACCATAATCCTCGACACCGATACGCTGAAATGACACTCCGCGAATTGCAGATAGAAGTGGACCGGTGGATTCACGAAGTGGGAGGCGGATATTTTTCGGAACTCACCAACATGGTGCTCCTGACGGAAGAAACCGGCGAGCTGGCGCGTGTAATAGCGCGCAAATACGGCGACCAGATAGCCAAACCCGGCGACCTCGACAAAGCGTTGCCGGAGGAATTGGCCGACGTGCTGTGGGTGCTGGTGTGCCTGGCCAACCAGACGGGCGTGGACCTCACGGCGGCCATGGAAGCCAACTTCGCCAAAAAAACCTCGCGCGACAAAGAGCGGCACCGCAGCAATCCGAAACTCTGACGGAGCGCATTCTCACACAAGCGGAGCGGCGACTCGGATTAAACTTCCCGACAGGCCCGCTCCGCTATTGCCGTGGAACGTGCCCGGCACGGTACAGCGCGTTTGGTGCGAGCTTTCGCGCGGGGGCCAGCAACTCTTCGTCGTCGGCAATCCTTCGGGCCGAAATCACTCCACGATGTCGATGCAGATCGCACCGTATTTCCCCCGCACGCCATAGGTCTGCACGGCTTCGACGGGAAGCATGTAGAAATAGTGCATCGGCACGTCCGCCGACACCGAGAAGGCATCGGCCCGGCACATCTTCAGCCACGATTCGATCGAGGAAAAAGCACCGTTGAAAACCACGAGCGGCACCCGGTCGGGATAGATGTCCCCGATAACGACGCCCCGGCCAGCGCCGTAGCGCGCCATCGTCGCAGAGTCGGTGTATATTTCGAGCGTGCGCAGGATCAGCCCGTCGATAAACTGGAAGCTACTGCCCGGAACCCGCTCCCCGTCGAGCAGATAAACGGCGTCGGGCGGCAACGTACGCCAAAGTTCCTTGGGAACCTTGAATAGGGAGAGCTCGCCTCCGGCCCTGCGCACCGAATCGTATTCGTCGCGCAGCGTGTAGGCGGCGATATGCTTTGGGGCGCTGCGCCACTTGTGTCCGGGTTCGTCGTATACGACGTCGGCCCACGTATATCCCGCAACGTTGCCCAGCAGGTGCGGACGCACGCCTTTTTTCCGGTTGCGCTCGGTAAAGAATTTCAGCAAACGCACTTTCTCGCGCCTTGTTGTGCCACGGTGTTCTACGATATAATTTAGTTAGAAACAGATAATTATGGGACAAGAATACAGTATCTTGAAAGATGGTAAGGTTGTGGCTATGGCCAGCGACCATGCCGGTTACGAACTGAAATGCATTATCGAGGGTTATCTCGAGTCAAAGGGTATAGCCTATAAGGATTTCGGCACTCATTCGGCAGAGTCTTGCGACTATGCCGATTTTGCGCATCCGTGCGCCGAGGCTGTCGAGTCGGGCGAGTGCTATCCGGGCATTGCGATGTGCGGCAGCGGCAATGGTATAAATATGACGCTGAACAAGCATCAGGGCATACGCGCGGCATTGTGCTGGACGGTGGAACTGGCACGCTTGGCGCGTGCGCATAATGATGCTAATGTTCTGGTGCTTCCGGCACGCTTCATCGAGCCTTCGGATGCCTTGGCTATCGTGGATATGTTTCTGTCTACGCCTTTTGAGGGAGGACGTCACGCACGACGTATCGCCAAGATTCCGCTAAAGCACTAATACTCAACACTCGGTGTCGGGCTCAATATGGCGATGGTATTGCCGCGCCGTAGTCCGTTCCTGTTGTGTTTGATGAGAATGTCGTGAGATGTTTTGCGACTTGCCGTCGGAGTGTCGGCAGGTTGCTAATACGTGTATATCTGAATTCCGGCATAATATCGGCCTTGTAGACGCCACTGGTATTCGGTGGCAAATCGCGTAGGCGGTTGGTCGTACACGTATCTGCGCACCAGCCTCGGCGGCTCGGTCCAGTTGTAATGTATCCGAATGTTTTTTGTCGGCGCCGGCGCTTTGCCGCGTTGTGCTTCGCGTGCGTATTCGATGACATTGCCTATCTGTTCGTACCGGCGCACATGCTCAATGGTGACCCATGCTTGATGCGCCGTCACTACGGCCAGCAGGACTATGGCGGCGAGGCGCGTGCCTCGGGTGTCGTGCGTAGGTATTATCGGTTCGAGCAATCGCAGTCCGGCCATCACCGCAAATAGGGCTACCGGCGTGAGAGACCGCTGTCCCGTATGTACGGCTATCGACATCAGTATAGCCAAGGCCAGTGCTAAGGATACCACAGGCATTGTGCCGAGGGTATGCCATAATCCGCGTATGCCGTTGCGCACGGCAGTGAATACGGCCATGATCGCGAAGAACCATAGAGCCGGCAGACGCCCCAGCATTTCAAGCCCCGTAAGCAGCCCTCCGCCCGAGGCATCGTTGGCGGCCATGCGTTGCCAGTTGCCCGGAGCCCAGGCCAATACAAGGCAACCCATAGACAGGGCTATCATCGTGGCCAGCGGCGGGCGTCGGTCCTCGCCGCCCCATAGGGCTATGCACCACAAGGCGCCGCAAAGGGGAAACGCAAATCCCTCGTTGGACGCTCCCACCAGGAAGGCCAAGGTGCATTGCAGCCACGCGCTGCGATGTCCATATATGGACCAAAGCAGCGCCAAAGTGCCCAGCGATGGCCACAAGTAATTGGGCGCAAGGTTGATGGATAGCCACAGTCGCCCCGGTTCGGGGAAGGCGTGCAGCCATAGTGTCACCACTACGACCCACCACAGCGCGTTGCGCCTCAGCCGGCGGCCGCATAGGCGGCAGCAGCCGATGACCGCCAGCACCAACACCGCCATGTTCAGCGGATAGAACCATTCGGGTCCGGCCAAGGATGAGATGGCCATCTCGAAGCTGTGGATGAGTACGCGGCCGTTGACGCCCATATAATGGAAGCCCATCGAATGGATGATGTCGCCCCAATCTTCGACGGGACGCATGGTGGCAAAGGCAAAATAATCGCGCCCCTGCGCGTTGTCAAAACAATATAAATAGCGCAACTCGTCGCCGGCGGGGTAGTGCGCATACATGCGTATGCACACGGCCACGGCTATAGCCGCTATGAGCGCGGCCATGACGGCAGTGGCAATATGTGTGCCGGGGCGCTTCATATTGTGCTTAGGGACAAGCGGCGGTGACGCGCACGGTGATGACCGGCGTAACCGGGTCGTTGGTGATTACAAATACACGGGCATCCAGCGGCCTTCCGTCCGAGGGTAAGGCCTCGCGCACCATAGATATGTAGATGTCGGCAGTGCGGCCTTTCTTGACTTTTCCGCTCTTGGGCACGGACACCTCTAACGCCGGCGACAGTGTGTAAACGCGCCGTATAAGCAGCGGTTCGCCTTTGCCGCGGTTGGACAGCCGTAATACGGCATGTCCATCGCCGTCGCAGGTTATATTGATCAATTCCGAGTCCACGGCGGCCTGCGGCGCGCGTGCAAGAGCTCGTGGCTCCACCTTAGAGAAATCCTCGTGTACGTCCACCGAGATTTCGAGAGTATGTCGTATCTCGGGATGTCGGCTGTCGGGGACAATGACCACTGAATCGAGGTTGGCCCCGTACAGGGGTACTCGGTCGCCATTGACGTAGAAGCTGAGACTGAGACGCTCGCCCGGTGGTACGTCACGCGGTGTGGGCGTTACTTCCAACCATTTAGGCGCATAGGCCACGGTTGGAGAGATGGTATCGGTGCTGCCGTTGTATCCATTCGTAAAGACGCTCTTGACGTGTCGGCGCATAACCTGACCCAGTATCACCGAGGAATGAGCCATTTTCAACGGACCGAAGTCCACGGGAAAGCGGCGTGCAATGGTCTGCGGCGCACCTACTACAACACCTTTGATGATGAGCACCGAGCGCGGTGGCGTTGTGTTGGCGTTGATAAACACGCTCTTGGCAAATCGCCCCGGCCGTCCCTGCGAGTCATAGGCCACCGTAATCAATGCTGTATCGCCCGGTGCCAGCGGCCGTGTGTCGTAGCGCGGCGTGGTGCATCCGCACGAAGCCCGTGCCCCGGTGATGACCAAGTCCTCGTCGCCGGTATTGACATAACGGAAGACGCACTTGGTAGGCTCCGGGCTTTCGGCAAAAGCGCCGAAGTCATATTCGGTGCCGCCTATCCACGTGATTTCGGCGTCGGCAAGTGCCGCGAAGGTGCCGATAAATGCGGCCGAGACTGCAAGGAATGCGCGGAGAGGGTTCATGATGGTCTGCGTCAGGTGTTTATTTGTCTGCGAAAGGCTCAAACATAACGGTAGACAAGTATTTCTCGGCGCGGTCGGGGAAGATGACCACGATATTGCTGCCGTCAGGGGCGTCCAAGGCTGTACGGCGAGCGGCTATCATGGCCGCGCCGCTGGACATGCCGGCAAAGATGCCCTCGTGCGCAATGATTTGGCGAGCCATGTCTATGGCTTCCTCCGACTCAATCATTTCCTGTCGGTCGATACGCGCAGGGTCGTAGATGGCCGGGACTATGGCCTCTTCAAGGTTCTTGAGCCCTTGGATGTAGTGGTTGCGTACGGGTTGGGCGCACACGATTTGCACTTTGGGGTTGAGGGCCTTCAGGTAGCGGCCTATGCCCATGATGGTGCCCGAGGTGCCGATGGCGCTGACCAGGTAGTCGACATGCCCGTCTGTCTGAGCCCATATTTCGTTGGCTGTCACGCGGTAGTGTGCCTGATAGTTGGCTGCATTGCTGAATTGGTCGGGCATGAAATATTTTTCCGGTTGCTCGGCTACCATTTTGCGGGCCAGTCGTATGGCTCCGTCGGTACCGTCTTGGGCGGGGGTGAGTATGACCTCGGCGCCGTAAGAACGTATCATGCGTCGGCGCTCGATGCTGACGCCGGCGCTCATGACGATGACTACGTGATAGCCTTTGATGATGCCCACGACGGCGAGACCTATGCCGGTGTTGCCGCTGGTAGGTTCTATGATGGTTTGCCCGGGGTGTAGGCGGCCCTCGCTTTCGGCCTGCTCAATCATATTTAGGGCTATGCGGTCCTTGATGCTTCCGGTGGGATTGAAGCCCTCTACCTTGGCCAGGATGTTGACACGGGGATTGGGGTTAAGGGCGTTGATGCGTACCATTGGTGTAGAGCCGATGGTATCGAGAATGTTGTCACAAATTTTCATGACGAAGTACGAGTGTTGTTAATAAGTGCAATAAAAGTTTTGGCGGTTTTGGCCAAAATAAATATGGCGGCCATCAGTATGACTATGACTGCCGAACAAGGTATATCCATCATTGAGCTGATAAAGAGTCCGCCCAGGCATGTCAGCAGAGACACTATGGCGCTGGTCGCCATCAGCGGACCCATGCGGTGGCAGAAAATTTCGGCTATCATCATCGGCAGTGAAAGCATGGACATCAGCAGCATTACGCCTACAAGACGTATTGTCAGTACAATACATACGGCCACCAGCACGGTCATAGCTGTAGTGACGAAGCGCACAGGCAGCCCGGCCACGCGTGCAAAGTCGGGGTCGAAGGCACAGACAATGATGCGCCGCCATTGCCACGACACGAATGCGATGAGCACGGCGGTGTATATGGCAAAGGACGTGATGTCCGTGGTGTTGATGGTGAGGATGTTGCCGAAGAGGAAGCTGTTGAGCTCGGGTACATATCCCGGCGATAGGAATACAAAGAGTACGCCTATGGCCATACCCAGAGCCCAGATGACGGCTATGGCGCTGTCTTGGCGCACGCGCAGCCGTGCCGATAGCCAGTCGACGCACAGCGACGACCCCACGGCAAAGACGCCGGCCATAAGCACGGGGCTGATGCCCAAATAGTACCCCAGGCCAAGTCCGCCGAAACAGGCATGGGTGACGCCGCCGCAAATAGCCACCATGCGCCGGGTGATGATATACGACCCGATGATGGCGGCAGCCACGGAAATGATGGCCACGCCTATTAGTGCCAGTTTGAAAAACGGATATGTCAGCAGTTCGGAAAACATGTATTTTAAGTCTTTTGTCGCCGGACAGCGTTGTCGAGTGCCGCATCCTCGACGAGCATCATAGCCTCGTCGCGTAAGGCTTCCGGCAGGGCAATGTTGCGTCGGCGCAGGCTGCGCAACCATTCCGGGGCTTCGCCGTCCGCCAGGGTGGTGAGTACTTCGCGGAATTGCTCGACCTGTTGTGACGTATATGCCGCAGCATCTGTGCCGGCCATGGCATCCAGCTCCTCGTCATCGAAATAGACGATGTCGCCGTCTGTGTCGGCGAGCTTTTCGCATACGGCATGCATACCGCAGCATTTCGAGCCATCGGAGCTTTCCACGGCCTCTGATTTCTCTACGGTTTCCGAGTTTTTCGAGTCTCCGTGAAAGTGACGCTGGAGGATGTAGGCGGCAAGGCCTAAGACGACTATGATGCCTGCCAGAATAAGGATGGCGGTCATGAGAGGACGTAATTATGTTGGGAAGATGTTGGAAGCCAGTCCGGGATCTTGTTTCTCGGACATTTGTTCTTCGACGGGGTTCTCATCCTCGGAGGGTACGGTGGCATTGACGGCAGCCTCATCTACCTCGGTGATGGTAAATCCGGCGTTGCGCAGGTCGTCCCAAAATCCCGAATAGGATTTGGTCACCACTTCCGGGGAGTCTATCACCAGCCCGGGAAGATACAGCGCTGCGGGAGCAAAGGCCATGGCCATGCGGTGGTCGCCGTAGGTCTCGATTACGGGTAGGGTGCGTATGGGCACGCGGCGTCCTTCCCAGCCTATCGAGTCGTCGCCGTCTATTTCGTAGAGGGCACCGAGTTTCACCGCCTCGGCACACAATGCGTCCAGTCGGTCAGTCTCCTTGTCGCGCAGAGTGTGCACTCCGTGAAATTGGAACGGGACTCCAAGCATAGTGGCAGCCACAGCCAAGGTCGGCACAAGGTCCGGAGTGGCCGACATGTCAAGGTCCAGTCGGCTGTATATCTCGGGTGAAGCCGACAAGCCCACGCCGTCAATATGCTCGCCCGTGTCTTCGTCTTCGGGATTTTGTTCCGAAATGACGCCCAAGCGCTCGAATATTTCAGCGGCCACGCTGTCGCCTTGCAAACGATATCCGAGGCGCAGTCCCGGGAGGGTGACCCACCCCGAAGAGAGGGCGGCGATAGCGTACCAATAGGATGCGGCGCTCCAGTCGCGTCCCACCGGCGTCTCGGCTGCCGTGATGTCGGCGGCGCTGCCTTGTATGCATACATCGTTGCCTTCGAGCGCTGCGTCTATGCCGCGCCGGCGCAGCATTTCCAGGGTCATGTGCAGATATGGTGCCGAGGTTACATCGCCCTCGAGGACAATGCGTAGCGGACGGCGCATCAGTGGAGCGGCCAGTGTCAGGGCGCTGATAAATTGTGAGCTGACGGTGGCGTCGATGTTCACCATGCCTCCTTCGAGCTGTCGTCCGCGGATGTGCAGCGGTGCGTATCCTTCTGTACCCTTGGCCGGGTCGCCGTCTGCATCGGTGTATTCGATGTCGGCACCGAGGCTGCGCAGGGCTTCCACCAGTGGCGCAACGGGGCGGTGGCGCATGCGCTCTATGCCGTCAAGAATGATGTCCGTGCCTTCGGTGGCGGCGAAGAAAGCTGCGGCAAAGCGCATGGCTGTACCGGCGGCGCCGATATCTACGCGACCATTGCGCATTGAGAGGGCGTGCATCAGCGCACGGGTGTCGTCGCAGTCGGCAACGTCTTCGGCAGCCGTGGCATATCCGCCGATGGCATCGATGACAAGTCGTCGTGCGCTTTCGCTTTTGCTCAGCGGCAGATTGACGATGGTTTGCAGGATTTCTTCGGGAGGGAAGATTGCGTATTTCATTTGTCGTATAATTGGCCGCCGCCGGGGCGCAAGGCACGGGGCGGCGGCAGGTCGTTACTGGTTCATGATGCGCAGCAGCTCGTCGTTGTCGCGCGTGCGTTCCATACGTTCTTTGATGAACTCCATGGCTTCGATGCTGTTGCGATCGCTGAGGAAGTTGCGCAAAATCCACATTCGGTTGAGGTTTTCGGCGCGTATCAGCAGGTCGTCGCGGCGTGTGGACGAGGCTATGATGTCCACGGCCGGGAATATGCGCTTGTTGGAGAGCTTGCGGTCCAATTGCAGTTCCATGTTACCGGTACCTTTGAATTCTTCGAAGATGACTTCGTCCATCTTGGAAGATGTCTCGGTGAGGGCCGTGGCGATGATGGTGAGCGATCCGCCGTTCTCGATATTGCGTGCAGCGCCGAAGAAACGCTTGGGCTTTTGCAGGGCGTTGGCATCTACGCCGCCGCTGAGCATCTTGCCCGAGCCGGGGGCGCAGGTGTTGTATGCGCGGGCCAGACGGGTGATTGAATCCAGCAGGATGACCACATCGTGGCCGCATTCGACCATGCGTTTGGCTTTTTCGAGGACTATCCCGGCGATGCGTACGTGTCGGTCGGCCGGCTCGTCAAAGGTCGATGCTATGACTTCGGCACGCACGGTGCGGCGCATGTCTGTGACTTCTTCGGGGCGTTCGTCGATTAGGAGTATCATGATGTAGGTCTCCGGGTGGTTCTCGGCTATGGCGTTGGCGATGTCCTTGAGCAGTATGGTTTTACCGGTCTTGGGGGGCGCCACGATAAGTCCGCGTTGACCTTTGCCTATGGGAGCGAACATATCGACGACACGTGTCGAGAGGTTGCAGGTCTTGCCGGAGGTGAGGTCGAATTTCTCGTCCGGGAACAGTGGCGTGAGGTGCTCGAAGGCTATGCGGTCGCGAATAAAGCGTGGGGTGCGGCCGTTGACGCGCAGCACCTGGCTTAGGGGGAAGTATTTTTCGTTTTCGCGCGGCGGACGTATGGTGCATTCGACCACATCACCGGTCTTGAGCGCGTATTGCTTGATTTGTTGTTGTGTCAGGTAGATGTCATCGGGCGAGGGCATGTAGTTGTAGTCCGCCGAGCGAAGGTATCCGTAGCCTTGGCTCTCTATTTCGAGTACGCCGCAGGTCTCGATGATGTCGGTGAAGTCAAAACGGCTGTCGACAAATCCCATATTGGCGTTGTTCTTGTTGCGGTTTTTCTTGTTTTTCTTGCCTTGTCCGGGAGGTGCCGGCTGCACCTGGGTGTTGGGCTGCGGGTCGCCGACGGTGATGGGGTTGGCTGCGCTTTGCTCGGGTGTCAATACGGGACGGCCGTAGAATTGTTGTGGTTGCGGCGCCTGCGGCGGCATCTGCTGGCGTCGTTGTTCATCGGCCTCGCGTTCGCGTTGCGAGCGCGGAGTGAATGTACGTCCTCCGCCGAATTGAGGGAAGAAGGTGGCAAATGAGCCGTCTGTTTTTTCTTGCTGTGCGTTGTCGGCGTTGTTTTGTTGCGCGGATTGTTGCGCGGGTTCTTCGGGCCGGGTTTCGGAGATGTCAGCGGTGACGGGTTGTGCCGTTTCGGGCGTGGCATCGGATGCTTCGCCGTTGGGCTGCTTCGGAGCTTGTGCTGTAGGTTGAGCCGTGGTCTCGGCGGCACCGGTCGCTGCTTCGGCGGCTTGTGCAGCCGCAATCTCTGATTTTTTCTTGCGGCCGCGTTTCTTGGGTGCGGGCTTTTCGTCAGTCCGAGTTGCGTCCTCGGCTGCTTTTTCGGCATTGGGACGGCGTCCTCGGCGAGGCTTCACGGGTTTCTGCGCATCTTCGGCGGCCTTGTTTATGGCCTGCTGGTCCAAGATGTTGTATACCAGTTCTTGGCGCTGATCGATGTTGATTTTTTTAATGCCAAGGTCTTCGGCTGCCTTACGCAGTTCGGCGTCCGGCATGTTCTCAAGATCTGTTATATTGTACATATATTATGTGTTGAGGATGGAAGTCGGTGGGCGTTTGGAGGCGTCTGTGCCGCCGTGTCAGTGTGTCGCCGGGCGAATGTGCCGCATGGCGCGAGTGTTGTGCGTCGTTGCCGACTTCCTCGTAAAAAGTTGTTCGTGTGGAAATTATAGTATCTTTTGTCTCTTCAAAGACTGCCATCTCTTGCTCCGTGTGCGTGTGCAGTGGCCGGGCCGATGCCCGAGGTCGTGGTATGCGCGTTTGTGCGTATGTGACGGATCGATGGCGTTTAGTCGCCAAGGCGGCGTGATATGCCGTTGTGTAGCGATTTTAGGATATAGATGGAGGGAGGTGCGAGGCGGGGCTTAGCCATTTGTGCCCCGTATTATGGTGCAAAGTTACAACTAATATTTTCTTTAACAAACAATTCTTGCCAAAAGTTTTTTTGATGCCGGCTTTACGGCGGCGTCAGCGTGCAAGCGAGAGATTGAGCGAGATGCCGTAGGAGGTATTGGTGGTGGGGTAGGATGATGTGGTCACCAGCGGGGTATTGACGCGGTGGTCAAAGTATGCCGATAGTGTCAGGCGTTTGGACATGACGTACGAGGCGGTGAAGTTGATGCTGAAGGATTTGGCGCCGTTGGTGGGCTGGGCGGTACCGTTGTCTATGCGTCGTATCAGGGCCTGGTTGTTGTCGATGCTGAAGTCGGCATTGAGTGTCAGGTCATTGGAGATGCCGTGCTGGCTTCCTTTGATTTTGAGGAAGGAGTTGAAGTTGACAATCTTGTATCCGGCGCCGATTTTGAGGCCGCGTGTGGTTGCTTCGACAACCTGTCCGGCGGAGGTGTTGAGCGTCAGTGTGCGGCTGTCGCGGTATTCGGCGGAGAATTGCAAATCGTTTTTGAGTGTGGCGTTGAAGCCTATCAGCGGGGCAAACTTCTCGGTGATGGCTGCCGAGGAGATGTTGTAGGGCGATGAAGGCACGGGCATTCCGGTGAGTTCGTCGAGTGTGAAGCCCATGTTTTCGCCGCCGGCGGCAACCCAGTTGAGGTACGATGAGTAGTTGCCGACGCTGTATGTACACTGGTAGACGTGGCTGATGGTGAAAGTTTTGAAGATGTTGCGCATATTGCCCAGATTTATGAGCCCGTCGTAGGTTACACGCCAGTTGGGCAGTACCGAGCTGAAGGAGGGGAACGGGTCGAGCCAGGTGTGTCGCGCGTCCGTGCCGGTGTAGGCGGCCACGAAGGCGGGCACGAGGACGTCAGACGAGGTGGCGCTGACGCCGCCGATGGTGGGATCGAAAGGCGCTCCGGCTTGCGGTGTGCCTTTGATAAATCCGGCGTTGGGGTAGATTACCCCGGCGTATTGTCCCTCGATGCGCTCGCGCACCACCGGGATGTTGGACAGGAATGATGAGAAGGCGTCACTGGCATATCCGTTGTCGGCACTTGCGCTGCGTAGGGCAGTGGAGATGGCGCAGTGTGTCTTGGTATATGACCCGGCGTAAGTTGTGGGCATATCGGCGTACATAAATTGTACTTGGGTGGTGCGGTTGTCCGTGCGGTTGGCGGTAAGCTGTATGCGCAGACCTTTGACCGGCTCGAGGTTTAATTCGAGGTTCAATTCGTTGGTGTGCGCCATCACAGCCGGCGAGGTTTGTCCATCATCGGTAACCAACCACCCTCGGTTGAGAGCCTTGTCAAGGTAGTCGTCGCCGGCAAACCCGAAAGCAAAGTCCAGACCCGGAGCCATAGGGCCGTAAGAGTTGCTTTGTCCGAAGACATTTCCGATGTCGGGGTTGAACAGCGGAATGTTCATCGTATGTGTGTTGCGGTAGCGTATCGAGAAACTGCGCGGCGAAATGGCCAGACGCGTGGCATATTCGCCAATGTTGCGCCACAACGACTTCTCGTCTTTCATGATTTCCTCGATGGTGAACTTGACGTCCTGCGTGCCGCGCGTAAGCACCACCAGGGTGTTGTTGTCCTTGACTTGCGTCTTCACGGGGAAGGGCGTCCCATCGGGGAGCGTGGACACGACCTTGACCTTGGCGCAACGCAGATTGTGCTTGATGGTGAGTGATGTATCGGATTGCAGCTTATAGGTGCGCTCGAATTTGCGAGGCTTGCGGCGCGTGTCGGCGTTGTTGCGGCGGCTGTTGGCAAAGCGCTTGTTGACGTCCTTGACAAAGGGAATTTTGTTCCATAGACCTTCGAAATTGATGCGCCCGTCGGCAGACCAAGTCGCTTGGTTGGATATGCTGTTGCCCAGGCGTACATCGTCGACGGTGGCGCCGCGATCCCAGCGGTAGGTGGCGTTGTACGAGCCGGAGGCGGTAAGGAAGTCTATGGACGGGATGCGCGAGAAGGGCGCCTTGTAGGTGGCGTTGAAGGTCTGGTTGTAATTCCATGGGGTGCCCATTGACAGGATATTGGTCCATACTTCGTGCTTCCATTCGCGATAGGCATCGGGGAAGAGCTTGCGGTTGACGGCACCCACGGGTTCCTCGATGCGTGCGGCCGTGTTTGAGTTGAAGGACAGCGACAGCGACTTGACGATGTTCCAGGTGACATTGAGCTGGCGGTCCCACATAAAGTTTTTGGACACGGATACCGGCATTTGGAACATCACGTCTGTCTCCGAACGTGTCTGCTGCTCGTAGTAGTAGCGGCTCATATTGGTCAGGAAGGTGATGTTGTTGGGCAGCCACTGTATTTCGTAGTCTTTGAGGAATTTGAGGTTCTTGTTTTTGGACTTGATCCACGAGAAGGGCTTGAGTGCCTTGACAAATGGCGAGTAGGAGTATTGGAACGAGCCGCGGTAGTCGTTGGTATATTCGTATTCGGTGGTTGGGTCTACCTTGGTCTGTTTATTGAAGCTGAAGTTGATGGTGAAGTTGGCGGGATCCCAAGGCATGGGATTCTTGCTTTGTATGTCGAATTTCAGCCCGGATATTGAGAAGTTGCGCACGGTGGTTCGCTGTTCGGCATATCCGTTGATGCTGTCTCGCTCGGCCTTGGACCCGGCGGCGTCAAGTGCGTCTTTGAGCAGGACGTCTTGGTCCAGTGGGTTGTATTTGGGTGATGTCTTCTCGGTGGAGTATGAGTAGTATATGGGTGCGCGGAGTTTTACAGCCTCGGGGAGAAAGCGTCCCAGTTCGGCTTGCACGGCCACGTTGTACTGGTGGTAATCGTCCAAGCGGCGCTCGTTGAGGCTTTGGTCTACGGCGCCGAATCCGGCGGTCTCGATGTGCGTGCCCACATTGAGGGTGGCGATGTCGCTGATGTTGAGGGTGGCCTTGGCCTGGCCTGCCCATCCGCCTTCTTCGTTGAAGTCGGTGACTTTTAGTTCGTTGACCCAGATAATTCCGTCTTTGGTGGTGGAGCTGTTGTTGCGCACGCCTATGAGCATGACGCGCACGTCTGACAGCGAGGGGTTGCCGAGCACGGCCATACGATTGCGTTCGTTGTCGGGGTCTCGCCCGTAGTACAGCGTGTTGTATCCCACTCCTTCTTCTTCGGCGCGTTTGGCGGCGTTGCGTGCTTTCTTGAGGTCTACGAGGGCTTGGAGATTGAAGTCGAGGAAGTTGTCGCGCGGCCACACAATTTGGCGGTCGGATGGTGAGTCGTTGTTATAGTGGCCGTGGGCTGTCAGTTGCAGCGGTATCTCGTACTCGTAGTAGTTGTTCTTGACGTCAGTGCCCAGGCGCAGGAATACGGACAGTTGTCCGCTTTGCAGTTGTGTGGCGTTGTTGATGAGTGCTTCGGCGTGTGTCCACATTTGCAAGCGGCGATAGTTGCGCAGGTCGAGCATGGTGTTGCGGTATACTCCTCGGGCGTCTCCGGCATCGAGGTCGGTGACTGAGAGCATCATGGCTTGCTCGTTGAGTTGTGTGATTTGGCTTTGTCCGGGGTCAACGATACGAGTTACGCCGGGAGGCAGAACGTAGTTGACGGGTTCGCGCGAGGCGTTTTCCTCGATGTTGACTACCGAGATGTCCAGCTGTCCTTGGGCGGGTGCATCGCCGCGCTTGTTGAGATTGAAATTGTATCCGCGCCATTCGCCGCGCACCAGCTCGAGAGTGGCGAAACGCAGGTGGGTGGGGCGCTTGAATCCGGTCATGAATATGCGCGCAAAGCGTATGGTGGAGAAGTCGGTGATGCTGCCCACGACTTTCTCGTAGTCGGCCAAGGGTATTTTGAATTGATACCACTCGGTTTCGTAGTCTTTGCCGTCGCGGCCGCGAACCATGGATGTCTGCTTGTCTGTGATGTAATTTTGGCCCACCACGAGGTCTTGCGGACGTATGGATACGCGGTACTGGAAGTAGCGCTCGTATTCGTTGAGGGTATTGTCCTGGTTGATATCTTCGACGTCCGGGACGCTTCTCGAGGCTTGGTATTGCGGGTCGTCGGCATCTTCGGGTGACAGTGAGTTGCCTTCGGTGCCATTGTAGCGTTTGTATCGTTCGAGTACGCTCATGCGCTGTTGGTCGTAGTAGTCGCTGAGGTAGAAGTGGTAGTTGTCGCCTGCGGGGTCGTTCAGTGGCGAGAAGCGGTCGTTGGTCATCGCTTCGATGGTTGTGGGGCTGAGTTTGGCACGTAGGCGTTGGAGGAAGTCTTGGTAGGTTGCGAAGTTGAACTCGTCGGCGGTTGACAGCCCGTTGAGGCCGACGTCTTGGCGGCGGCGTGCGTCGTTGGAAGTGTCAAAGGCGTAGGTCAGCGAGTTTTGGCGCGACACACGACCCCATACGGTTTCAGCCATGTACTGGTTGTTGCCGTCGGCGGGGACGCCGTTTTCGTAGCTCTTGAGGCCGTCCTTGAGAATGTCCTCGGAGATTTCGCCGAAGTTGAAGTAAAGGTCACCGCCATCGTAATTGGGGTTGTCCGGGTCGAGGAAGGGGTTGAGCATCCAGAATTGAATGTATGCGATGTTGGACTGCTCGAAGTTGGTATTGTCCATGCGACGCATGATGCCGCCCCAGCGTTTTTCGGGGTTGAGCAGGTTGCCGTCGGCATCGATATTGTCGGCGTCGACGTTGTACGGGCCGCGTTCCGAGGGGTAGAATGAGAGGTTGAGCGTCTGTATGGAATTACTCTCGCCGTATTGCAGCTGTCGGCCGGGAAAGATTTCGCGCGTGGTGACTTCGCGCACATAGGGGTTGGAGAGTTGGGCTACATCACTCTTGAGATAGCCGGGAATGAGCGAGGAGTTGCGCTGAGTGAACAGTCGGTCAATGTAGTACCAGTTGAGCAATGCGCGGTTTTTGCCGTAGCTGACTTCGTTGCTTAGTGCCGCCTCGGGGAACAGGGCATCGGAGGACGGGTCGTAAGGTGTGGAGGCCAGAAACCATGAGTAGGGACTGCGCAGGTCTATGCCTGTCTGCGAGCTCTCGAAGTCATCAATGTACGAGGATCCTTTGTTCGAGCCTGATTTTTGGCTTTGGGGGATGATGCGTGCATATTCGGCGGAAAGGCTCAGCCGCGAGGGGGCGGTGGCGTTGACAGTGGGAATCTTATTGAGCAGATTGGTAAGCCACATAAATTCCTTGTTGTAGCTCAGGTTGAAGCCCAACATCGTATTGTTGACTACTTCGTCGCCAATGTTGACTTTTTCGGTGAGCGATTTCTCTCCGAAATGCATGACGGTGGCTCCTATATTGAAATCCTTGCTGAACTCGTATTGCAGGTCGAGGCCGAGTAATGTTTTGCGTTGGGTCGAGAATAGTGACTGGTTTTCGAGACTGACGCTGATGCTTTGTCCCGAGTCGATGATGGATTGGTTGGTGATAGTGACTATGCCCATGGCGTAGTCGACGGTATAGTCAGCGTTTTCGGTGAGGGTGACGCCGCCGGCGGTGACCACAACGCTGCCTCGTGGGACGTTCATGGCGTTGAGTCGTATCTGCGACCCGGAGGAGGCTTGGTATTCGCCGTCCATGACAAATTTGTTTTTATCGGCGAATTGGCGGGCTACAACCAGGGTGGAATCGTATAGTTGGGGGTAGCAGTAGTGCTCGCGCTGCACCGGGTCGGTGATGACCGATTCGAGGTGACTGCCGAAGGGCTCGACTACGGGGAAGATAACCTTGCCTGTGGCCGAAAGTATGGTGTAGCCCTCTACAAAGTCAAAGAAGCCGTCGGGGTTGCTGTCTTGTTGCGAGTCCAGACGGTCGAGATTCATGACCTGCAGTAGCGATTTGTCATTGAGCCCGGCTATGGGCAGGTAGTTGATTTTGGTGCCGGTGGTGTCGCTTAGGTACTTGATGTTGAATTTGAATTTTTCTTTTTGGATTTGGTATCCGCCGAGGTTGTAGACGTTTTTCATCATCAGGTCCCACATTGGCAGGCGCGGGTTGACGGTTGTGCCTTTGAGCATCTTGACGTACAAGGCTTTGTCTGTCTCGGTGATGTCGCCGCTGAATTCGCCCACTTGGTATACCTGTCCGTGATAGGTGTATTCGTAGGCTACGGCGAGCACTTCATCGGCATTGAGGGCGCTTTTGATTGAGATGTAGCCCAAGTTGGAGTTGAGGGTGTACTCGTTGGATGAAAGCAGGCGTGCGCTCTCGATTTTTTCGTAGTCTTTGCCGCCTTCTATGTCATAGGCTTGCAGCGGCGCCAATATCTGTGTCACTTGCGAGATGTCTCGGGCATCGGGGTATTGGTCTTTGATGGTGCGCAGCAGGTCGTTGGAGTTGTTGCTGGGGTTGGGATATGCCGGGTTGGGCGTCCAATGGCCGGAGGCTATGCGCTTTTCTTCGCCCAAGTCCATGAACGATACGATGTTGCGCGACTGTTCGTAGCGGTTACCCTTATTGGTGACCCATACTTCGATGCGAGTGATGTTGACGCCCGAAGACACAAAAGGTAGCTTCGATGCCCAGGTGTCGTAGTTGTCGCGGAAGAAGTGCCCGAGAAAGTAGTGGCGGTTTTGGTCGTATTCGTCGGCGTTGATGGTGAAGGATGTGGCCTGGCTGCCGCCACGGGTGCTGACGCTCTTGCTCTCCGAGTTTTGCTGCGAGACAAGGGCTGTGGCTGTCAGCCGCCCGAATTGCAGCTTGGTCTTGATGCCAAACAGGGCTGTAGAGCCGCGTATCAGCGACGACCCGGTGGTCATAGACACGTTGCCGGCTTCGATGTTCTTGACAATGTCGTCTTCTTTGCCTTCGTAGGCCAGCTTGATGTTCTTGCTGTCGAAGTCGAAGGTGGCATCGGTGTTGTAGGTCATGTTGAATTTCAGACGGTCGCCGACGCCGGCGTTGATGGTGGCCTGAATTTTTTGGTCGAAGTCGAAGTATGTCTTGCGGCGGCTTTGCAGCGACAGCGACGGGTTGTCGGTCTTGTTGGACTTGATACCCATAGAAATCTGTACCGAGCCTTGAGTGCGCAGTTGCACGCCGCCGGGTCCGAAGATTTTTTCGAGGGGGCCGAGGGCAAAGTTCATGTCGAAGATGTTGAAGGGCTTCTTCTCTTTCTCGGTGACTTGCTCGAGGTTGCGTTGTTTGTAGTACTGCTGCATCGAACGGCGAAGTTGCCAGTCGTTGTACTGGGCTTCGCTGAGCATGAATGGTGTTGTTATTTCGGTGTCGCCCAGCTTGGTGCGCACTATGTAACACCGCGTTTCGGGGTCATACTCGGCCTCGGTCTTGATGTTGGAGGGGGTTGCAAGGTCATAGGCCTGCTCGTCGGCAATGAGGTCTTCGTAGCTGTGTGGAATCACGGAGCGCGTCGCAAAGGGCATGGATGTGGTGTCCTTGGCGGCTTTGGGCGCGATGGCGCGGAATGTCGGCGGCGGAGCCAGCTGCGTGGACGTGTTGCCCGGCGTCTGTGCCATGGCCGGCAGCAGCGCCAAGGCGCACACAACAATGGTGGCAACGGCTATGGCATACCATTTCCGCCGCCTTCCATACAATGCTCCGATGTGTCGTATCGGCGATATTATGCGGTCTATGTACTTCAATTACAACAATGTTTGCGCCGCGTCGCCGTACGTTACAGCAACTTGAGCGCCTGTTTGATGGCTGCTTCGACTTTCAGTGTCGGGTCGGCATCGTACAGGCGGTCGAGAGCTTTCTGGCTTTGGGCACGGGCAAAGCCGAGCATCACCAGGGCTCCAAGTGCTTCGTCGTAATCGGCGGAGCGTGCGGCGGTCTGTTGTATTAACGTAAGTTCGCCCGGTTTTATTTTGTCACGCAGGTCTACAATGATGCGTTCGGCTGTTTTTGCGCCTATGCCTTTGACTGATTTCAGTTGCTTGGCATCGCCGCCGGCGATGATAGCCTCGAGTCGTGCTGTGTCGTAAGACGAAAGCACCACGCGTGCCGTGCCGGCGCCCACGCCGCTGACGCCTATGAGCAGGCGGAACAATGCGCGCTCGCGCTCGTCGGCAAAGCCGTAGAGAACCCAGGCGTCTTCGCGTATGCTTTCGTGTACCAATACGCGGGCTCGCTCGCGTCCCTGCAAGGCTTCGTAGGTGTTGAGCGAGATGTTGACCAGGTATCCGATGCCGCCGGTGTCTATCACTGCGGCTGCGGGTTGCAGGCTGTCTATGCGCCCTTCGAGATATTCAATCATTTTTTTTGAATTGTTGTTTGTCGTATGTGGCTTGTCGCGGATCTTTCGGCCACCGAAAGCGTATGTTTAGCGGCCTAAGCGCTCTAATGCGGCTTTGGCATCTGTATCGCCTTGCTCGGCGGCCAGTCTATACCACTTGGCGGCTTCGTCAAGGTCTCGGGTGACGCCGTCGCCATTCTCGTACAGCTCGGCAAGGAGGTATTGCGAGTCGGGGTCGCCTTGCTCGGCAGCCATGCGGAACCATCGTGCGGCTTCGGCGTGATCTTCGGTGACGCCGTGGCCGTTCAGATAGTTTATGGCGGTGTTATACTGCGAGTTGACCAGCCCCTGCTCGGCCGCGAGGCGGTATAACCGCGCTGCTTCGGCATAATCGCGAGTAACGCCTTGTCCGCTGTGGTAGAAGAATGCCAGATTCTGTTGGGCGTAGGCGTTGCCTTGCTCGGCGGCGAGGCGATACCACTTGGCGGCTTCGACATAGTCTTGGGTGCAGCCGGTGCCTTTGCCGAGAAATGCTCCGAGGTTGCATTGGGCTCGTGCATGGCCCTGCTGTGCAGCCTTGAGCATCCATGCGTAGGCTTCTTTATCGTCTTTGGCCACTCCGCGACCTTGATAGAAATACATTCCGAGGTTGTATTGACCGTTGGCGTTGCCTTTTTCGGCAGCCAGACGATACCATTTGGCTGACTCGACATAGTCTTGGGTGCAGCCGATGCCTTTTTCGAGAAATGCTCCGAGGTTGTACTCGGCGCGGGCGAAGCCTTGCTGCGCCGCTTTGAGCATCCATGCGTATGCTTCGGTGTAGTTTTTGTCTACCCCGGTGCCTTCGTAATAGCATATTGCGAGGTTGAATTGTGCCTCGGCATCACCTTTGACTGCCTTGTCGTAGTATAGCGCAGCATCGGTGCCGGGTGCCGGCGTCTGCTGAGCTCGGGCCGATATGGCGCCCACGAGGGACAGGCAAATAGAAATAAAGATGGTGAGAGTCGCTTTATTCATTGAGATTTGTTTTGGCGTTTGTTTTGACAAAGTTAGCATTTTTTTTGCAATTTGCGGTTTAGGTGCAGTATCTGTTTCGATATACGCAAAAAGGCGGAGGCCGGCTTGGTTGACCGACTTCCGCCTTATGCGTATTAGGTGTATGTCAAGCGTTAGTATACTACGACTTTTACGCCGTTGATGATGTATACTCCCGGGTCGAGGGATACGAGTGTTTCGCCTTCGACATCAAGCCGGTTGACGATTACGCCGGCAATGTTGTATATGGTGAATGTGCGCGGAGTGCTGCTTGTGATGATGGCTCCGCCGCGTACGCCGCGTACGCTGAAGTCTGTGGGCGTGGTGATATCGTTGACGTCCACGGTATTGCTTGTGCCATCGTAGATGGCGAGGCGACGAAGGTTGACGGTGACACCGACTTTCTTGCCCAGGGTGAGGCGCAGACGGTCGCCGGCGTATCCCCATCCGTATTCTTTGCGTTTCTGTGAGATGTCAAGGATTACCGGTGTCCATTCCGAAGTGGCCGGCATTTTGTCGTTATAAGTCGTGGAACGTGTATTGGTCTCGGGGTACATAAAGTAAGCGACAAGAGGCGTGATGTCTGCCGAGGCTTTGTATTCAAAGTACAACTTGGTAGCATTGGCATTGAGGTTTTTGTCCAAAGGATTGGATACAATGTACGGGTCGCTGCCGGTGGTGTTGATTGTCCAGCTTGAGTATGCCAGGTTTTGGCCGTACAGAATGTCGCTTTCGGAGGGGTTGCATTCGGCATCGCGAGACAATGAGTTGTCGTGTGAATTGTAGTTATCCAGCTGGAGGTTGAGCGTGGAGGCGTATTCGCCGGTGTTGATGCAGATGTTGCGTATCTTGAATGTCAGTCCGGATTTCGTGCCGGGATCGAAGCGCATATAGTCGCCTTCGAAGCCCCAGCCGTGTATTCGGCACAGCTCGGCGATGTCCACGGTCTTCTGCGTCCATTTGGTGGAGGCATTCAGGTTGCCCAGGCTGATGGAGCGTGTCTCGCCGGCGTAGTCTACGAAGTATATCTTGGCGTCCTGCACGGAGGTTGATGCTTGATATTCGAACATAATCTTCGTGGCCTTGGGCAACAGATTGGCCGCGAGCTTGGACGAGTAGAAGAACGGGTCGCCGCCGGCGGCGGTGACGATGGTCGCACTGCCGGTGTTGGCATCTTTTTTGACGGTGCATTGGTTGGCGCCGTCCGAAATTGTCGACAGATTGGCTATCAGCGACTTTTCGCCGCTGTTGACGCAAATGTGGCGTATCTTCATGGTGCGTCCCGAGACGCTGCCGGGGTCGAAGCGCAGCTTGCTGCCGGCGCCGCCCCAGCCGTATTGTTTGGCGAGGGGTGCGAGATTGATGTATACGCGTTTCCAGTCGGTGGAGGCGCTCAGGGGCACTATGACGGAGCGTTCTTCGTAAGCCAGCGGTGAGATAAATACTTGGAAGTCGGGGATGTCGTTTGCTGACTGGTATTCAAATACCAATGTGTTGGAGTTGTCGGACTTGGCGGCGGACATCGCCTGTGTGCTTACCTGCGGGTCGCCACCGGTGGTCTTGAGCGTATAATTCTGATAGGTGCCGTCATAGGTGATGGTCATATCAGACTTCGAGGATTGGTCAAGCTCGAGACGCGTATTTTCGCTGCCGGAGGTGCTGACGCCGTGATGTATCTGTCCCCAGTTGCTTATGCCTATGATGGAAAGGTATTGGTCGAAGACTGAGGATTCTTTGTCTGTCCCGGCGGCCTGCCAGACGTACCACGCCGGCTTGCGAACATGTTCATCGGTGACCAGTCCGAGACGTACACCTTGCGCCGCCTCGGCGGGGTGATCCCACCAGTTGTGCCACATGATGGCGTCCACGCCGGCGTTTTGCATCGTCTTTTTCCAGGCCCAGGCTGCGCCGGCGGCTTGTACTTTGAGGTTGTAGGTGCTGTTGTCCAGCGAATTGACGCCGTTTTCCGAGAAGAATAGTATGCGTTTTTCTTCGCCTTTGTAGTAGTGCTCGCGGCGTAGCATCCAGTTGGAAATCACTTCAATATTTTTGAAGGTGCTGTACCCGGAGTTCTCCGAATAGGTTGCTTCGGTGTCCGCTTCCCAGAATTTTGGCTTGAAGAAGTTTTGCGGATAGGGATGTGCGGCCACGCCCCAGCGATAGTCTCCTTCGGCGTTGCTGTAAGCTACGATGTTATCCAGCATACTTTTGGCGGTAAATCCATCGGTGCTGTGCGCTTTGTTCCAGCTTGATGTGAACGAAGCCAGGACGTAGGCGTTGGGGTCGTACTGGCGCACGATATTGGAGACGAGGCGCATAGACTTTTCGTAAGTGTCTACGTATCTCAGCAGCGGCTGTGCTCCCATATCGGTCCACGACAGGTTTTGGTCGACTTCGTTGTGCAGTATCCAGTGGTGGATGCGGCCGTTGCCTGATTGTGAATAGCGGTTGGCCAGGTAGTCGATGGTGGCGGCGTATGCCTCAATGCTGTAGATGCTACCCAAATCGGGCATGGTGTAGGGCGCTTTGCCGCTGTATTCGGGATGCCGCATTGTCGAGGAGTAAGCCGCCTCGCCGCCGTCGGGAACAACGAGGAGGATGGCGGCCACAACTACGCCTTTCTTTTCGCAAGTCTTGAGCGTGCCGTCCAAGCCGTCGATGGCCCCTTGGTTGATATAGAATGTCTTGCCATTGTAGACGTAAGGCACAGTGCATCCGGAAGCATTATTGCATCCCATAAAGGTGTTGAGTATAATATTCAGTGTGGCCGAGCCGAGGCCCAGATTGTCAATGTCTCCGGCGACTACCGGACCTATACCGCCTATGCCTTTCTTGGTCTTGAGAATGCCGGGCGAGGCGTGGCGTATCTCGTATACTTTATCGGCATAACGTCCGTGTGACAGCAGATTATGCTTGGCATCGGTGATGGCCCAGCGAGACAGCAATCGGTCGTATTTGCAGCCTGCAACTTCGATGTATCGTGGTATGGTCACCTCAAATTGGCCTGCGGGGAGGTTGGAGGCAGCATCGAAGCACTCGGTGTTGAGCGTCAAGTCGCCATACATACGCGAGTCTATGAGTTTACATCCGGCGGAGGCGGTGGTGCCGCGTACCAGGATATTGTCCTTGCCTACTTCGACATAAGTCACCCGGGCGGTGTAATCGGCGGCGAGATAGCGCTCAACACCGCGTGCAAAGGACGCTTTTTGGTCCGAAGACATTCGTGTGCAGCCTTTGATCCCGAGGTTGCGTATATTGATGGTGACTCCGCTTCGGTTGCCGAAGTCGATACGCAGTTTGCTGCCTTTATTGCCCCAACTGAACGCGTTGCGTTGAGGCGTGATATTCAGCACGAAACGTTTCCACTCGCCTTTGCCGGTTGTCTTCAAGGCTCCGGGCACTTTCAGCGAGCGCGCCTCGCTCTCGGGATCGCGAAAAAATAGTTGCAAATCAACGTCTGCTGATGTCTGATAATCGAATTCGAGGCGGCAATCCTTGACATCCATATTAGCAGGAAGGGCTGTCGAACAGATATGGGGATCTGTGCCGGTGGTCTTAATCACGTAATACGAGGAGCTTTGGGTGTACGTCATATCGACTTGCGTCGATGTGTCCATTGTCAATCCGGTGTTGGCCTTTGACGCAAAAGGCAAGGACGTAAGCAGAGCCAAAAGGCTCATTTTCAGTTTTGTCATGTGCGATGTATGGTGTTAATGGTTCTTAGGGTTCTGTAGATATCAGGAGCGTGGTTCATGGAAGAGTAGCAATCGGGGTGTGACGGTTGTCAAGCCGTGCCACCGCTATCATGGTCTGTGCAAAGGTATAAAATATTTATAATATAAAAGTTGTTAAGCGTCATTAATTTTTGGAAAAATTTGGCGCATGGAATACAGTGTGCCCCTCTATACCGGAGTAGTTACTCCGGAAGGTATAATATAAATGCAAGAGGGCCGATAATCGGCAGCTCGGTCGGATGGCTTTGCGCGGGCTTGAGTTGCGAGACGATTGTCGGCGATAATGGCTTAATTGTCAGACGATAGCTGTGTTTGAGTTGCCGAATTGGCCTTTCGGGCGTTTGCCGTCTCAAAAAAAATGTCTAACTTTGCGACACCAACGCCACGCGGTAGTAGCTCAGTTGGTAGAGCATCAGCTTCCCAAGCTGAGGGTCGCGGGTTCGAACCCCGTCTACCGCTCTAAAGGTAAGCGGCTGTGAATTAGCCGCTTGTGAATGAGAAAAATCAGCGTCGGAGCTGCTTTTCGGACTAATGCCAACTGACTCGGACTTATCCTGTTTTGTAAGGTCTTTAGGGTCTTTAAGGTCTTTAGGGTCTTTAAGGTCCTCAGCCAAAAAATTCCACATTCGACATTCCGCATTATCATGGATATTGCCGTGATACGGCAAGATGGTTCGATAATCAGGCGTTTGCGTCGGGGCTGTCGGGGCGGCTTCGGCTGCGCAGGCGTTGGATGATGGTGGCCGAAAGCGTGACTACGCGGGTCGAGATGACGGAGACGCGGTCGGAGAGGGTGTCTATGCGGTCGTTGATGCGCAGCAGACGGAATATGCGGTCGCGTATGGCATCGATGGCTATGCAGGCGATGAATATGGCGACTGTGGAGGCCACGAAAAGCGGAACAAACCACCACGAATGTAGTGCGCCGTGCACGTCTATCCAGCCGTTCCATAGCGCATGGCGCACGTAGACATTGTCGTGTATCAGGTAGACGCCGAAAGTGAGGGGCGCGATGCGCACCATGGCGCGGACGAAGGTTGTATTCGGCGCTTTGAGCCGAGCCGTCCAAAGAAACAGCAGCAGTGCCACGCCGAAGAGTATGCCGTTATTGTCGTGATAATCAACCATCATGGGCGCCGTCCACGGCGAGTAATGTATGAAGATGCGCCCCAGGAATACGGCGGCCAATGCAACTGCGGCTGCAAAATAAGCTTTGCCGAAATGGTTGGGTCCGTCATGGTCGAAGTGCAATCGGATGTAGCCGCCTACAAAGAACAGGAATACAAACCATGGCAGTGAGTTGTTGCCGCTTAGTTCATCGCCCAGCAGGAAGTCGAAATTGATGACGGCCATCACCGCCAGCAGCACGATGTACAGTCGGCGCGTCAGCGTCTGTGCCAGTGTGGCCAGGAATGGCGCGAGAGCCACCAATGCCACGTAGCGTGTCGCAAACCAGTAGCGGTCAAAGTATAGCGGCATCAGTGACTTGCCGAAGTCGTTCCGGCTCAACGCCAAGTCCGAGAAAGCGAAGAATAGCGCAAAAATGACCACCGAGTAGAAGAATATCGGCGCCCAGGTCTTCGGTATCTTGGGCCACTTGGGTTTGGTGGAATTTATAAGGAAGTATCCGGTGATGAGGATGTAGCAGTTGGTGGAGACCTTGGAGAGACAACCGGCCAGTTCCATGGAGCAGAGGTTGAACAGCGAGGCGGCATCGGCGCTCACGCCCACGGGTTTTTGCCCGACGCCGTGCATCAGGAAGTGCCAGACGACGATGAGGAACATCGCCACCACGCGCAGTATTTCGAAGCTTGGGTTACGTTGTTTGGCCATGACGGCGAGGTCTTGTTCTTTTGGGGTAGGCTCAGTGTCTTCGTCCGGGCTATGCCCTCGTTTGCGAGCACAAAGATAGCATAAGCCGCCGACATTTCGGCCAAAATTGCGCGGCAAAGTTGCGCAAGACGCTCCTTTCTATTCCCAAAAACCGGCCAAATGGCCAACTTTTGGGAATAGAAACGGAAATTGTCAAGAATATCAGGCATGTATGTATAGGCTTTTGTGCGTTAGGCAAAGATTTTGTACCTTTGTCCGAAGTATATGCGTATGCGCGGGTGTGCCTGCGCACGCATGAGTGTTTTCCCACGAGAGACCATAGGAAGATATTACGATTACTAACACGATATAATACATAGATTTATGAAGCAAGAACCGTCGTTGCTGGTGCAATCTCTTGCCCAGTCTCAGACTTTGGCGATGTCCCAAAAGAGTGCCGAATTGCGTGCTCGAGGAGTGGATGTAATCAACTTGAGTGTCGGCGAACCGGACTTCTATACACCGCAACATATCAAGGAAGCAGCCAAGGCGGCCGTAGATGCCAATTTTAGCTTTTATTCGCCCGTGCCGGGCTATATGTCGCTACGCCGTGCTGTCAGCGCCAAGCTCGAGCGCGAAAACGGCGTGACTTTTGCTCCCGAGCAGATAGTTGTGGGCAATGGCGCCAAGCAGGCGCTGTGCAACAGTATTTTGGCCATAGCCAATCCCGGAGATGAGGTTGTGATACCCACTCCGGCGTGGGTCAGCTACATAGAGATGGTGAAGATGTCCCGTGCTACCGTAGTGACGGTTCCGGCCGGCATAGACACCGACTTCAAGGTGACGCCGGCACAATTGGAGGCCGCCATCACCGATCGTACGCGCATCGTGCTGTTGTGTTCGCCGTCCAATCCCACGGGTAGTGTGTACACGCGAGACGAGTTGCAGGCATTGGTGGATGTCATCGCGCGCCATGAGCGCATCATCGTCATCTCGGACGAAATTTACGAGCATATCAATTTTGCGGGCGGCTTTACATCGCTGGCGTCTTTTGACGAGCTTCGCGACCGCGTAGTAGTCATCAACGGCGTGTCCAAGGCTTATGCTATGACCGGCTGGCGCATAGGATATTGCGCTGCTCCGCTGTGGGTGGCCAAGGCCGTGACCAAATTGCAGGGACAATATACGTCCGGAGCGTCATCCATAGCGCAGAAGGCTGCCGAAGCCGCCTATAATGGTCCGCAGGACTGCGTGGTCGAGATGTGTGCCGCCTTCCGCCGCCGTCGCGACTTGGTGGTGGAGATGGCGCGTGCTATCCCCGGATTGCGCATCAACGAGCCTCAGGGTGCGTTCTACCTGTTCCCCGAGGTGTCTGCATATATAGGTCGCAAGGCGCCTGACGGCACTGTCATCGCTGACAGCGGAGCTCTGGCAATGTATCTGCTGCACGAGGCGCACGTGGCCACTGTGGATGGCGCCGCTTTCAGCGCTCCGGGATACATACGCCTGAGCTATGCCACCTCGGACGACAACTTGCGCGAGGCCATGCGCCGTATCGCCGCCGCACTCGAGCGTCTGGCGTGACACATCGCTTTTGTTGAATTACAATATCGGACAACAATATAATACAAAGATAGATACACTTCAATGGACTTTATCAAAGAATTGACGTGGCGAGGCATGATACATACGATGATGCCCGGCGTCGAAGACCAACTGAACAAAGAAATGACCACGGCATATCTGGGTATAGACCCGACTGCCGATTCGCTGCACATAGGACACCTTGTAGGCGTGATGATGTTGCGCCACTTTCAGCGTTCGGGACACCGCCCGGTGGCACTGGTAGGCGGCGCAACCGGTATGATCGGCGACCCGAGTATGAAGAGTCAGGAGCGCAAACTTATCGACGAAGAGACCCTGCGACACAACCAGGAAGCCATCAAGACCCAGCTGTCACATTTCCTCGACTTTGACAGCGATGCACCCAATGCCGCAGTGATGGTCAATAATTACGACTGGATGAAGGACTTCGGATTCCTCGAGTTTATACGCGACATCGGCAAGCATATCACCGTCAATTACATGATGGCCAAGGATAGCGTCAAGAAGCGTCTGAGCGGCGAGTCGCGCGAGGGTATGTCCTTCACCGAATTCTCTTATCAGTTGCTGCAAGGCTACGATTTCCTGAATCTATACCGCACCATGGGCTGCAAGGTGCAGTTGGGTGGCTCGGACCAATGGGGTAATATGACCACCGGCACCGAGCTTATACGACGCATCGAAGGCGCCGAAGATGCGTGGGCTATTACTTGTCCGCTGATTACAAAGGCTGACGGCGGAAAGTTTGGCAAGACCGAGAGCGGCAACGTATGGCTCGACCGTCGTTACACTTCGCCGTACAAGTTCTACCAGTTCTGGCTCAATGTCAGCGATGAAGATGCGGCCAAGTATATCAAGATTTTCACATCGCTGACGCAGGAAGAGGTCGAAGACCTGTGCCGTCAGCAGCAGGAAAATCCCGGTGCACGTCCGCTGCAAAAGCGTCTGGCTCAGGAAGTGACCACGATGGTACACTCGGCCGAGGATTACGAAGCCGCCGTCGAGGCCTCCAAGATTCTTTTTGGCAACAACACCGCCGACGCGCTGCACAACCTCGATGAGGCTACGTTGCTCGAAGTGATGGAAGGCGTGCCTTCTATGGAGGTTACGCGTGACCAAGCTATGGGCGCCAAACTGGCTGATATCCTGGTGGATGAAGCTCATTTCTTTGCCAGCAAGGGCGAGATGCGCAAGTTGGCGCAGGGTGGCGGCGTGTCCATAAACAAGGAGAAAGTGGCCGATGTGTACGCACCCATTGACGAAAATATGCTGCTGGCCGGCAAGTATATGCTGGTGCAGCGCGGCAAGAAGAATTATCACCTGCTGATTGTTCGCTGAACATAACTGCATACGGCCATCGCGGACTTCCGAGGCGGCGTACAAACGCCATGCGACGGAGTCCGCGATGCGCATTTAGGTAATATCGTAGAGGGAGCGCCCCCACAAAAAATTCATTATAAAAACATTCTCAGGCTGATACGGCTGAAATACTTGAATTATGGCAGACAATTACCTTGAACGGAAAATGGAGGAGCACGGGCGTCCGGCGCCGCGGCGCTGTAATGCCGATGCGCGTCTTGCGATGGCTTTCGGCTGCGAAGCGCTGTGTCATTTGCGCGTGCTTGTCGTCTCGGCGGATTATGAAGCTGTCGCCGAGGCGGTGCGCGTGTTCCGCGCCGCCGGATGTCGTACGGCGTTCACGGCTGTGGGCGATTCGCGACGTCCGGGCACGGACTTTGCTCAGAGGTGCGGTGCGCGGTGCTATCCGTGTCTACAGGCTGATGCTCAGACGTATGGCCGAATTGCGGCCGACCTTCGCTATCATTGGGGTGCGGTGGACGTGGTGGCCGCCGATGCCGATGCGGATTTGCCTGCGGACTTGAAGGACTGCCCACGCATAGACTTGTCGGATGCGGCGGCGTACCTTGATAGTTTCAGCCGATAGTCTTGGCTTAGCGTTGCACGAATAGAAAGCGGCAGCGGCGCGATTCCCGAGTGGGAGTCGCGCCGCTGCGTTGTGTCGCTTATGTCTTAGGCGTTGCGGACTTTGTCTACAACGGCCTTGAAGGCTGCGGGGTTGTTGAGTGCGAGGTCGGCGAGGACTTTGCGGTTGATTTCGATGCCGGCCTTGTGGATGAGGCCCATGAGCTGGGAGTAGCTGAGGCCTTCGACGCGTGCGGCGGCGTTGATACGCTGAATCCACAGTGCGCGGAAGTTGCGTTTCTTTTGTTTGCGGTCGCGATAAGCGTAGGTCAGACCTTTCTCCCAGGTGTTTTTGGCGACGGTCCAGACGTTGCGGCGGCAGCCAAAGTAGCCGCGTGTAAGTTTCAGGATTTTTTTACGGCGAGCACGAGATGCTACGTGGTTTACTGATCTTGGCATTTCTTTTTGGTGTTTTGAATGACAGCGGCTTGTATTGCTCTTAGTGTATTGTTACGCTGTACATTCGGTTAGTAAATGTGTAAAAGAGATGGTGTTGCGTCGTTGCTTGTGAGCCTTTGCGCGGTGTCCCGGAGCAGGGCCATGCTTAGGTGCCGATGCTGCGTTGCGTGTAGGCTTATGCTGCGGCGCGGGTTTTGTTTATGCTCCTTATTTGAGGGCCAGCAGTGCTTTAACGTTGTTGACGTCGCTCTTGGCTACCAAGCCGAAGTGGGTCAGGTTGCGTTTCTGCTTCTTGGTTTTTTTGGTCAAGATGTGGCTCTTGTAAGCATGTTTTCTTTTGATCTTTCCTGAGCCGGTAAGGGCGAACCTCTTTTTGGCACCGGCGTTAGTCTTAATCTTGGGCATGTTGTTTTGTTTAATTATTAATAGTGTTGTTTATTTCTTCTTGGGAGACAACATGATAATCATGCGTTTGCCTTCCAAAAGGGGCATTTGGTCTACTTTGCCGTATTCTTCGAGGTCGTTGGCAAAGCGAAGCAGCAGTACTTCGCCTTGTTCCTTGAAGAGTATCGAGCGTCCTTTGAAGAAGACGTAGGCTTTGACTTTGGCGCCTTCTTTAAGGAAGCCTATGGCGTGGCGCAGCTTGAAGTTGTAGTCGTGGTCGTCTGTCTGAGGTCCGAATCGTATTTCTTTGATAACGACTTTGGTTGCCTTGGCTTTAATCTCTTTCTGCTTTTTCTTCTGCTGGTACAGGTACTTTTGATAGTCAAGTATCTTGCATACCGGCGGCTCGGCAGTCGGGGATATTTCCACGAGATCCAGCTCGAGTTCTTCGGCCTGACGCAGGGCGTCGTGAATGGAGTATATGCCCGGTGTGACGTTATCACCTACGAGACGTACTTCGCGTGCACGAATTTGTTCGTTGATGAGGTTGGGATTTGCGGGCTTTTCGCCGCGACGCGTCATTGGGGGACGGGAGCCCGAGGGGCGCGGAGGCCGTGGGCCGGGATGATAGGGTTTTTTCTCCATTCAGTGGGTGTAGATGTTGTGTATTATGTTTATATTGTGCGCGTTAAAGGCTTCGCAGAGCTTTAATGTCCTACGGAGTCTTTGACGTCTTGTGCTATTTGCTCGGCAAAGGTACTAATTTTCATCGAACCTTGATCACCTTGACCTTGTTTTCTTACCGAAACTTCGCCGTTTTCTTGCTCTTTCTCGCCTACGATAAGCATATAAGGTATGCGCTTGAGCTCGTTTTCGCGAATTTTCTTGCCGATTTTTTCGTTGCGGTCATCGATGATAGTGCGGATGTCGGCTTGGTCGAGTTGGTCGACAATGCTGCGAGCGTAGTCATTGAATTTCTCGGAGATGGGCAGCACTACCACTTGGTCGGGCGCGAGCCACAGGGGCAGATGTCCGGCAGTGTGCTCAAGCAGTACGGCCACGAAGCGTTCGAGCGACCCGAAGGGTGCGCGGTGGATCATCACGGGACGATGCTTGAGGTTGTCGGCGCCGGTGTACTCGAGGCCGAAGCGCTCGGGCAGGTTGTAGTCTACCTGTATTGTTCCGAGTTGCCAACGGCGACCTATGGCGTCTTTGACCATGAAGTCGAGTTTGGGGCCGTAGAATGCGGCTTCGCCGAGTTCCTTGCGTGCCTTGAGGCCTTTTTCTTCGCAGGCTTCGATGATGGCGGTTTCGGCCAAGTGCCAATTTTCATCGCTGCCGATGTATTTTTCTTTGTGTTTGGGGTCGCGCAGCGATATTTGTGCCTCGTAGTTGTTGAAGTTGAGTGCCTTGAAGATATAGAAGATGATATCCATCACTTTGAGGAACTCGTCTTTGATTTGCTCGGGGGCGCAGAAGATGTGTGCATCGTCCTGCGTAAATCCGCGTACGCGGGTCAGTCCATGGAGTTCGCCCGACTGCTCGTAGCGGTATACGGTGCCGAATTCGGCGATACGCAGGGGCAGTTCGCGATAGCTGCGCGGGAAGGCGCGGAAGATTTCGCAGTGGTGGGGGCAGTTCATGGGCTTGAGTAGGTACTCTTCGCCTTCTTCGGGGGTGTGTATGGGCTGGAAGGAGTCCTTGCCGTACTTGGCGTAGTGTCCGGAGGTGACGTACAGCATCTTGCTGCCGATATGGGGAGTGATTACCTGCTGGTAACCGTATTTCTTTTGGATGCGGCGGAGGAATTGCTCGAGGCGGTCGCGCAGGGCGGCACCTTTGGGAAGCCACAGGGGCAGTCCGGCGCCGACGTTGGAGCTGAAGGTGAACAGCTCGAGTTCTTTGCCTATTTTGCGGTGGTCGCGCTTCTTGGCTTCTTCGAGCAGTACGAGATACTCGTCCAGCATTTTTTTCTTGGGGAAGGATATGCCGTATACACGAGTCAATTGGTCGCGCTTTTCGTCACCGCGCCAGTATGCGCCGGCTAAGGATGTGATTTTTACGGCCTTGATAGGTGCTACCGTGGGAATATGCGGACCGCGGCACAGGTCGGTGAAGTTGCCTTGGGTGTATGTGGTGATGTGTCCGTCTTCGAGTTCGCTGATAAGCTCGCATTTGTACTTCTCGCCGCGGTCGCCGAAAAGCTTGAGGGCGTCTGCTTTGGAAATGTCGCGACGTACCACGGGGTTGGCGGTACGTGCCAGTTCGAGCATCTTGGCCTCGATGCGCGGGAAGTCGGCGGCGGTGATGGAATTGCCTGCGGGGTCGATGTCATAATAGAACCCGTTTTCGATGGCGGGGCCGATGCCGAATTTGACTCCGGGGAAGAGTTCCTGCAGCGCTTCGGCCAGCAGGTGTGCGCTGGTGTGCCAAAATGCGTGCTTGGCCTCGGGGTCGTCCCATTTGTGGAGCGTGAGTGTGGCGTCGCACTCTATGGGGCGTGTCAAGTCCCATGCTTCGTCGTTGACGGTGGCGGCCAGTACATCGGCGGCGAGGCGCTCGCTGATGCTCTTGGCTATTTCTAACGGCGTCGTGCCTTTGGCATATTCTTTGACGCTGTTGTCGGGGAATGTGATTTTAATCATATCGTTGTATGTCGATGATTGCTTGCATAATTATGGCGGTGTGCGGCATGCGGCTGCCGACACTAAAAGCACCTTCGCCTCGGGCGCCGGTGCAAAATCGCCGCAAAGTTACTAAAAATCTTTGGATTTCAGTGGATAAAATTCCGGAAAAGTTTTGCTGCGTCTGCAATTAGTCGATGCAATTAGTCGAAAGCGGATGCTTAGACTTGCCGTAGTGCGGCCGTGTCCGAAAACGAGGTGTCCGGTGTCGTAAGCAATGGCGCAGCGGCGCTTTGTGAAAACGAGCACAAAAGAGTTGCGGGTTAACAATACCTTAATTCCGCAACACTATTACAAATATAACTTTTTAAGTACCTGAGCAACAAAAAGTTGCTCAGGTACTTATAAAATAAGTTAAACTAAAATGCTGCGGAATTTAGGATATCTTGAAGAAGAACGTAATGAACAAATTAGAAAAGAAAATGAGAGACGATTCCAACAAGAGCAACAAAGGATAAACAATCAACGTCTTCATGAGATTAATGAACGTAATCGCATTGCTTTAGAACGGGAAAATGCGAGGAGAAGAGCAGAGGAAAAAAGAAAAGCGGAACAAAAGCGAAAAGAAACCAGTCGCACAAACACAAATGTTCCTCCGTCGCAACCGAAGAATAATCGTTGGTCAATAGGCTCTAATCCAACTCTTCTTCCACGAGCAACCTCATCAAAAACAGCAACTACAAAAACAAACTCATCTAATAAAACCGATGGAAAAGAGGGAAAGTAAGTAATCTTATTGCAAAATGAATTGTATATGCAGTCAATCGCCAGTCGGTTGGCTGCATTTTTTCTGTGTGCAAGGATGGTCTATTCGCCACCGATGGAGGGGCGGTTAGCACCGCTCGCCTCCAGATAGTCGTTTACTGCGTCACGCATGGTGAACTCTCTCATGCCTGTCTTTGCCCAGTAGATAAGGGCATCAACAGCGGCTTTTCTTGCCTTGCTGTATTCGTTGTCTGTCATGATTCTGATGTTTTGAGTTTTCTAAAAAAGTGTGATGCATATCCAAATGGTGATTTCAACAAAGATGATAGACCAACTTAGGAAAGCCAAGCCGAACATCCAGGCATAGGTGCTACCGTTGAAGTATGCACCCTCCTCGATATTGCGGATTCGTTTAAGCTCTTTCTGCTGGTGAGTGAACAGGTCGTTTATCCGCTTCTCATGCTCGTCAAGGGCTTGCTTGAAAGCAGAAATGGCGGTGTTGTTCCGCTTATCCAACTGGGCAACTCCTTCATCGTTGATGCCGACTTTGAGGTTGCTCTGCTCTGCCTTGACTATGGCATGGCATATACTATCCACGATGTTGTCCGTGCTCCTGTGGGCAGCCATAAGTGCCACTTTCGTTGATTCCAACCTCCGATAGGCATTGCCCAGTTCCTCCTTTGCCTCATAGAGTGCTTTCTTGGCTGATTCAATCTCTTTCAGGGTCACTTTGATTTCTTCCTTGCCACTTTCGATGTTCTCGTCCTCCTGCATCTGATTGTACAGGTTAAGCACATCCTGTGTGGCATCTTTCTTGTTTCTTCCCATACCGTTCTTGTTTGAAAAGTTATCGTTTCATGCCTCTCTTTATCGGCTTGCAGAGTGTGTTTGCTTGCATTGCGCAACGTCTTGCCCATTCACGGTCATCATCGTCCTTATCACGTCCCCAGCCACTGCCAGGACTGCCACCGCCACCACATGACTCAGACATCGATGTGGCAGCATCAAGGTAGTTCATGAAGAGCAGCATGGCTACATTCAGAATGTCAGTGTGGCTTGCGGATCCATTCTCGGGAACTTCGATACAACTGTTCATCGTGTCGTAAGCAGTTCTCGGCATGACTATGCTGAAACGCTCACCATCGACTTCAATAATCTTTCTCAATCCGGCAGGAAGGTCAGGTTTGGCAACATTGCTTGTACGAGACAGACCACCTTGCGATGCCGTATTTCTGCTGTCCAATGTGGTAGCGTTTGAAACAGAAGGAGAAGGTCTTTGACCAACTGCAACAGGTGTTGGCTGAGGGTGCAGCTTGCGGAAGGTATTCCCGATTTTCGATGCGGTGAGATTCCTTCCTACACCCAGTTCGGAAGCCTTGATGGTAGTTTTTCCGAACTTGAAGCGGTAGCCATGCACCCTGCCTTGACCATTCTTGTCACGGATAAGCTCGATGTCATATCCCTTTGCCCTCAATCGGTCGGCATATTCATCCCAATCAAAGAACGGCATTGAACGCAGCACATCCATACAGGCTTTGGTCACCTCTGCAATGCGTTCCTGACGAATATCCATGGCATCCTTCCAACCATGACGCTGATTGATGGCTTTCGCAGCCATCACGGCACGCTCACCGATGAACTTCACATCATTGAGATTACCGTCCATGTCGATGCGGTTCACCACCAGATGCAGGTGGGGAATGCCACTCTTGGAGTCACGGTGAAGGGCGGCAAAATATTGTGAGTTGGCTATGTTGGTCGGCTTGACCGAAGTTGCAGCCTTGCCTTTCTTCTTGCCGATGTGGTTCACCTTGGAGATACCATCCATCTCACGAATGAACTCGTCAAGGAATCTTCTCCAGTCCTCCATAGTCCAGTTACGTGCCTCCTCCTCAGATGGGGAAAGCTCAAAGCGGATGGACGTCAGTTCGATGGGCTTCTTGGCATACCTCTGCTTGAACATGGACTGATGCAGCACCATCTCGTCCCACATGCCCATCGGCGGCAGACCCTCGCTGAGATGGTTGGTCTTGACGATGTCCGCGCGATTGTTTTTGGTTGCGTAATTGGTCATTGCCTGACCATGCTGAATTGCTGACGCTTTTGCTATCATAACATATCCAAGAATTTGTCTCTAATGCGGCTCAATTCCTCTATCAGGGTGTTGATGCCTTGAAGCCAACGTTCCATGAAGTCGGCTCTCTTGAAGAGTTTTAGTCTCTCGGTCTGTGGCAGGGCATGAAGCGCATTGCGCACATAAACCAGTTCAGACCTTGCCCCGATTAAGCCCTTCAAGGCTTCCTCCTGCTCTGCGGTCATGGGTAGGGATGGCTTGTGTCCGATGCCTAAGTCATGAAGATATGTGCTCTTGCTCCTGCCTGACAGTCGGGCATTATGTACTACCAAGTCGTAGTGTTCTTCTGTGAAACGAACGTCAATGTGTCTGGTCTTCGGAGGTCTCTTCTTTGAGGTTTTCTCCGTGTTGTTATTCTTGTCTTTTGTCATTGTAGATGGGGTTTATAAAGTTTATACTTGATATAACAGGACAGCCAATGTGAGCCTGCGAACATTCAAGAATGCCAGTAGGAAGCGGTGGGCGAAGCGAAACCGTCTGACACTGGTACTTCTTGTTTAGACCTCCGAAAAAAACTACGGCTAATAGAGGTAGCGGCTTCTGGATAGCTTGCCTGTCGGGAACGTCAATAGTCGAAATAAGGGAAAAGTAGAGATGACATCATGAGTGACTTGGGGTGATATGCGCGCCATGTCTCTCCGTGTGATCCTCGCATCGTCCTTCATGGGGCGGTGGCTGCAAGAGGTTGCCCTCGTCATCATAGACAGGAGACGGCAGCAACTCAATGGGTGATGCCCCTTCTCCTTGATTGCAGTCATCTTCTGACGGCTGTCCAACCTCATACTCAAAATGGTCATCACCTTCCTTTTCCCTTTGTTTGAAGTCTTGTGGTATCGGAGAAGGATCTGAAAGTCCATCCCCGATAACATGAGAATTAACGAAAGGGGAAGAGGTATTATAAGAGGCAGGAACATGGGGCTGCAGAATGTCAGTAGTGGCAGGATTGACGCTGCTGTCTTTCTGCTGACCTATGCCATTGGAAAGATTGCCTTCCGAAGAGCAAGCGGTATCGGATGGGACATTGGACACCGATTCCTCTTGGGTGGCGGAAGTCACGGATTGACGGTTGTAGAAGGGGTTCTTGATGGCTTCCTTGATGCCGTCAACGTACCAGAAGGCGATGCATAGTATCGTATGTATGGAGGTGCGGTTGTTCCTCTCGGTTGAGAGGATGCCCACCTGATTGAACAGTTCCACCACCTTTGCCGCTGTCTTGCGGTCACACTTCCAAAGGGCAGACAGCTCAACGGTAGAGATGGCAAACTGCCCGATGGAGAGAGAAGCGGAGAAGCCTGTCTTCAGATAAACACTTGGCTTGGTGGATGCCATTGATACAAAAGTGCCGAAGGCGGTCATGCGGTGGAAGCCCTGCCTGTCATCCTTCAAGAAATCGAGCTGTTCCTTGGTCAGCAGGATTCCGTATTTTATGCTTTGGTTACTCATCTTGAAAAACTGATTATTAGTGAAACGGATTACTCAGCAAAGAAAGAATGAATAGTTTCTCTTTCCCCTTTCGTAAAAAGTAGATTACATGATTCTCTTATCCGTCATGCCATTCTTCCCCATCAGGATTTTTCTCGCCCTTGACCCTCTTCATGGAGGCAGGCTTGTTCTTCTTGCTTTTCTGCAACATTGCCAGATGAGCCTCGAAGTCTGCCTGTTCCTCCTGGGTCGATTCGTAAGGCTTGTCCCATGAGCCACCTGCCTCAATCCATTTTATCAGCTGGTCTTTGAAGAAGTAGAGCGTGTTCCCTCTCTTGTAGAAAGGAATGCGCCTTTCAGATGTGTAAGCATAAAGCGATGAGACTTTCTTTCGGACGAAGGCACTTGCCTCTCTGATGTCCATAAGAACATGGTCATTCTCGCTCGGAGCATTGCCTATTCTCTGACCAATGTCATCAAGACGAGTCATCATCGTATTGACCTTTGTCAGAAGTTCGCCAACTGCACTGGGCAGTTGGTCGAACGATAATGATTTGTTTTCTTCCATTTGTTATCCTGATTATGTTTTTCACTTATGTCTGGTCACTCTCTTCCTTTGTTGGTATTTTGAGCGAGATACGTTCTGCCGCATCACGTTTGAGTTCGTCCACCACATCGGCATACACCTGAGTAGTGGCAAGATTGCTATGGGTAAGCAGCTTGCTCACGGTGTAGATGTCCGTTCCCTCTGCCAACTGCAAGGTGGCAAAGGTATGACGGAAGCAGTGGAAGGTGATGTGTTTCTCGATGCCGGAAGCCTTTATCCACGGTTTGAGATACAATGCCACTGTACTGTTCGTGAGATTCTTGAACACCTGTCCAGTGCTTCGCTCGCCACAGAGCTGCAAAGCCTCTTCGCTGATAGGCAGGATTGCAGCGGTGGAAGTCTTCTTTGTGATAATGTCCATTCCCCAGCCGCCATCAGCCAACTTGACGATATTCTCCCACTGGAGTCTGATGCAGTCAGAAAGGCGAAGACCTGTAAGGCAGGAGAAGAGACCTGCACGGCGAAGGACATCACTCTTGCAAGGAGTCTGAGACAACTGCAACAACTCTTCCTTGGTGAGGAACTGCCGCTTGTTGCCATGAGCCTTGGCACGCACAAGTTTCTTGGCGATATTCTCTTTGAGCAGTCCGTCCTCGTATGCGATGGCAAGGATGCACTTCAACTTGGTAAGGTTGTTGTTGGCTGTTGTTCCCATCATGCGCTTGCCGTTGTGCATACAGGCATCCGACAACAGGTAGTCGAGGAATCCCTGGCAGTACGGAACGGTAAGGTCGCAGAAGCGGCACTCGCCATGCGTGTAATTGTGGAAGTGCATGTAGGCGGTTGCCCAGTTCTGGCTGCTGCCACGCTCAATCATGAGGTTCTTGAAATATTCCAAGAAGCTCTCCTTGCCCTTGTTGCGGTCGAGGAAGCCATACTCCTCATTGATGATGGACTCAGTCCTGCGGCACTTGATGATTTCCGCTTTCTGAATCATACTTTTGTTGTACTCCTGCTGAAAGCGTTCAACAGGGTTGGTGTAGATGTAAAGACCAAGGTACTCCCTGCGTGAGAGCTTGCCTGTCTTCGGGTTGCGGATTGGAGGATAGAAATCCAGATAGAGGGAAGTCTGTCCGTTCTTGATAGGTCGTTTCCGCACGGTGACCTTTGTACAAATGTTCGTCATATTGTTATTCTTTTATTATTCTTACCGATGTGTATCTGTGGATGCGAATAGCCATGGTCGCAACGCTTTAACTCTCAAATCCGATGCAAAGTTAGATTGCCGTGAAAAGAGAAAAGCAAAGATGGCTTCAAATACAGCCAGAATTTAACCTGAATTTGCTTTTGAGTATGATTTTACGCTCAAAATCAGACTAAAAGCAGGTATTGGATGCGTTTTTTGTCTTATATCCGTTACTCTGCGTTGTGGGTTTGTTTCGACCGACATGGATGGGTGCTGCATAGCAATTGCAACGGCATGGGTCGTATATGAGTTTGTTTGAACCATCTCTTGACTTGTGTCTCACTTCCGTTTTGCCTTGGTCGTAGTACTGCTTTTCTCTGCCTTCTTGCGTGCAGCCTCCCAGTCTGCTTTCAGATAGTAGTTGGCTCTTCCGCCTTTGAACTTTCGGATTCTCACTCCATGGGTCTCCGCAAATCTGCGTACCTGTGTCTTGCCTAATCCGTAGAGTTTCATGATGTCGAAGCAGGTGTACCAGTCATCGGAAATGTTCTTACCCTGTTCTTCATTATAAAGCCCGATAACCCTTTCCACGTCTTCTTTCTTGAAGCAGGTCGTTCCCCATGCGTGAACTGACTGGAGTTGGTAACGATTGCGGACTTCATAGAATCTTCCATACTTGATATTAAAGGTGCTCAACACCTCTGCCATTGTGTAATGGGTGTCGTGGGTTACTCCATCAGGTGCTCTTTCACCAGCCCTGGGAGTCTTGCGACACTTTGCCAACTTGTTGACTGAGCCAGTCTCGGCATCTTTTAGCCTCTGTGCTTTCTTGGACGTTGCTCCTTCTAACGATAGGGAAGAAGGGAGAACCACCTGATAACCTTGTCCCTTGGCTATTTCAAGAAGGTCTTGCAAATAGATCCTGGTCATGCGTGTACCGAAATTTACGGCTCTTAGCCTGCCTTGACGAATAAGACTGCGTACTGTCTTGACGCTGATGCTTACTGCCTGCGCTGTTTCCTCTACGGACATCAGCACGATTGGAATGCGAGTTGTAGTATTCATTTTTACCGTTATTTTTGAATTTTGCAGTGACTCATGGGGGATGGTCCTTGACGGAAACTTTTAAGAGGAAACAAGGGGAAATAAGAGGAAATAAGAACCCTCATTAAGAACCGTGTGTCCCTCTGCCCATGGTACAACCGTGGTACAAAATTACTATAAACGGATGAAACTCGCAATAGGCGGTTGGAGCGTTATGTTAATGAATATGTATTGAAAATGAGCTATTTATGACGTTTCTCTAAGTTTTGTTTGGAGTTCTTTTCGATGCGTTTTAGTCCATATGACATGCATGTGGAAGGACTTGCCGGAACCTGAAGGACCGATACAGAAGAAATTGGCATTGTCCGTCATTTTTCTTTTGCCTTCCTTGCCGGTAATGTCGATACATACAGGCAATCCCTGACGGTCAGTGTAGTATGTGGTCAGCGGTGTATCCTCAGACTCCTTCAGATGCTCCTTGAAGAAAAAGCACAAGGCAGCATCCGAAAGCGTCAGGAACAGGTCATAGTCCGGGTTGAAGGCATAGCCGTTACCGGGAAAACAGTCCATGAAAAGCTCCAGCTGGTTGTAAGCCGTCCTTGACGGCATGATGCCGCACTCGTACAGTTTGGTCTCCAGAAAGGAAGTTACCGGAGTAACCTTGTCAGGCGGACAGCTCACCAGAATGTTGAAGTTACAGTACACAAGCATGGTACTGTCAACGGCCAGCCTGTCCAGCACTTCCTCAATGTCGGCCTTTGCAATACGGTTGCTCGGGTCCGGCATGGAACCGTGACGCTTCGCCTTGGCCTGTAGCTTGCGCAGCAGCTTCCTCTGTCCCGGTATCTGAATGACCTGGTTGAACACCACACAGTCCGAATAGGGGACGCCGGTAAGGAAAGAAAGCAGGTCGGTTGCGATACCGTAGCCGTTGATGTTCATCTGTGTATACGGCTTTACCATGGAAGGCAGGTTTATCTCGTCAATGTCCACCAGCGGATAGGAACGGATGATACGGTCACCTGTCCTGAGATATTCGTCCGAAGCCTTGAAGTTGGTCATCGAGAACGGTCCGTGCCGGAACTGGAATGCCATGAAACGGTGACAGTACTCGCTGACTTCCTCTTTGCCGAGCTTTCTGTGCCGGATATGCTTTTCGGTCAGAATATCATCCGTCTTTGATACCTTGGCATGGAAATCGAGCCATCTCTTCGGATCATACTGGATGAACTGGCTTCTCTGAGCCTCCTGAGTGAGGATAAGAAAAGTCCTTATCTCTGTGAACTCCCTTCCCTCGAAGTATCTGAAATAACTCCTTGTCAGGAACTCCGCATCATCAGGCACGTCATGGTGATATGCCTGTCTGCACAGAATATCCTGCTTCTGCAGTGCATATCCCTCACCGATGGTCTGAAGGATATTGGATAGCACGTCATGAAACAGCATGTACTGCTGCGCATCCGTACAGAGCTGCTGGACCGGATTGGTTATCTCAAAGATAACGGACGGCTCGCCTCTGGCCGAGAACAGCACGACATTGCCGTCCGTCTCCTCCAGCTGCGCATAGAGTCCGTCAAAAATTCTTTTCCTTTTGTGTGCCATACTGTATAAAGTGATTTACTGTTCTTTTCTCAGGCTTCTGTAGATATAGATACCTCTTGCCCTCTTCTTGTTGTGGAGTCCACCACGCTGTTTGATGTAGATTGTTATCAGTCCCACCAGTGCCATGACCATCATGGCTATGAATCCTGCAATCTTTCCCAAAGCGATTGAGAAACCGATGAAGCCTACGAATGATACGCCTATGGCTGCCGCTGCCAGAGTGAGGAAACGGCCACGTATGCCCATAAACTCCAGCGGTTTCTGCAATCCCTTGAACACAGGGTATCCTTCCTGATTCATTGTCATGCCGGGTAAGGATTACTGGAAGAACAGCGGAAGAGCTTCCGAAAGTGCGATGAATGCGATACAGCCTCCGATGGTAAGCATGATGGTCTTCTTCACGTCCTGGTCTCCGTTCTGCATCTTGAAATAGACGTTGAAGGCACCGACCAGAACGATAACGGCAGCAATGGCCTTCATCAGGTTCGATACCGGAGTCTGGTAGGAGCTGACTTCCTGGGTGGCCTTGGTAAAACCTGCTGCACCCTTGCTTCCTGCCATTACATTTGATGTGGAAATAATAAGTGCAATGGCCGCCATCACACTCTTCTGTGCAAAACTTGAACCGATGAAACGCTCCGTAAGATTCCGGGCATTTTTCTTTATTATCTGCATTTCTGAAAATTGTTAAAGGATTTCATCGCCAAAGAAACAGATGTCACTAAAGGAACGGTATATATATCAGGCATTCTCACAGCTGAAGATAACGGCACCGAGATCACTGGTACCGGTCTCTGCCAGCCGGTTTATTTCCTGAATGATATTCTCAACCAGAATGCCGTCAGTCATGATGGCCTCCCGGTAAACGTGTTTGGAAGATTCTGATTTGGATGCAGATTTCTCTGTACCATCAGAATTATTGCTTTCATTATTTGATTCGAGATTTTCCGTATTACTCTGTTCTGAACTTTGTTCTTTGGATTCAGGTTCATCCCGGTTTATTCTTATCGGCCTGAAGCTTCGTGCCTCTTCCGATATGTCTATGTCCTCTTCTTTATGGCTGTCCTGCTCGGCATTCTGTGCAGCCTTTGCCCTTTGGAAGTCCATGAAAATCATTGCCGCATAGTAGAATACCATTGCAACGAAGAGAAGGAATACTATCTGTCCGTACTGCATGGCTGTTGTAATATGATGTTGGATGAAAGAGCGGAACTGTCCTGCGGAAGCGGAAGGATATGCAGTCCGAGTCTGATGCCCCAGCTTTCCAGACGTTCCCTGCGTTCCGTAGTGCCTGTATAATAAATCACGTTGTGTTCCTCACTGATGATGTATCCGTTTGACTTCATGTTTGAGCGTACCCTTACCTTTGCCCTGTTTGAGATGACACGGATACCTGTGACCGGTTCCAGTCCGAAGACGATACGCCGTCTTTCCCTCTTTACCATCTGTGTACGGATACGTGAGGAAATCAGGTGTTTCTCTTCACTGCTGCGTTTGAGTCCGAGTGCAGCGGCTATGCGTCCGACACTCATCCGGGTAATGCCGAGAGCTTTTCCTATCTCAGAGAAGGAACACTCCTGGAAATGGTTTCTGATATAGTCGGCACGCTCCATCCATCTGGATTTGGCCATTTTTACAAGTCCAAGTTCACGGGCTTTCAGTTTGACGGTCGATTCGCTCAGGTTTAGAACGGCAGCTGTATAGGCTGTGGTCTCTACCGGATACAGCTCGACAAGAGCGGCCAGCATCCTGTCGGTCCAGTCAGTCTTTTTCATAACTTACAGATTATAACTGTTAAACAAAGATTTCTTTTCTCTTCTGTATTCTGCCAGACGTGGCAGATATGACTTGAAGAATGCCCTTACGATGGCATTCACCAGGTCAGAGCGGCACCTGCCATGTATATCGCAGTCGTCCAGTGAATCCGCGAGGTCACGGTCGAGCTTGCAGACAAGCCTTTCTGTTTTATCCGTTACTGAACCGTCAGATGTCAGAAATTCCATGAAGTCACTCCAGCATCCTGTATCCGAAAGGGAAACAGCAGTATCCTTTTCCTGTGCTTCATTATTATTTTCTCTTTGCTCAACCTGTGTTCCTACGGTATCTTGCGTCAATATAAGTTCTGAATCATTGATGCCTCTTGTCAGGTCATCTATTTCCGGTATATCCTTACTCATAGTGCTATGGTTATTGAAGTTTACTGATTATTCTGATTCTTTGTTCTGATTACCTGTACCATTCTCTGAAGGACTGGTTTCAGATTGGCCGGTAATGTCCTGTGAAGCTTTATCAGACGGCTGTGCCTTCTTTTTCTTCTTAGGCTTGGGATTCAGATTTTCCGTCAGCTGTATGCCTTTGAGTTCTTTTTCCCTTATCGGTTGAAGTGTATCGTAGATACTCTGATAGACCTTATCAAAGACCGGTGTAACGATAGCAGCCTGCATATCCAGTGCCGCCATAGTGCTGAACCGTTCCATATCCGCACGTTTGGGAATCTTCGCAGTGACGTATCCATAGTTGGAGAAGGTATCCCTTGCATTGTCCCAGATAAGCAGTTCGTAACGCTTGCCGATTCTTCCGTCATTCAGATTGGGAATGATGAAGAGTCTGGCTTTCATCCTTTCACCGACAGCCTTTTTCAGCCGGTCAACAAACATTAGGAAACTGGCTGTGGACGGAACGGTTACCAGATCATAGTGGAAAGGGACAACGATAATGTCTGAGTTTACAAATATTGGTACCAGTCCTTCCGCTTTCAGACTGCCTGGAGAGTCGATAAGCACAACGTCAATTTCAGGATCGTTGTGCAGTTTCTCCATAAGGGAAGTCATCATTGCCTTGTCGTTTGCTTCGTATGCCCATACCTCGTATGGCATTTCCTGTTCGCCGTATTTTCTGATGTCAGCCTTTCGGCATTTCATGATGGAGTGCTGAAAGTCGCAGTCAATCACTACAACCCTTACACCTTTTGTCACCAGATAGTTGGCAAAGGTGACGCAAAGGGTGGTCTTTCCGACTCCTCCTTTCTGGTTGGCAAAGGTGATTATGACCGGGGTCTGTATCATGTTGTTTTCCGTTTATCAAATTCGCAAGCAAAAGTAAATGCTGGAACAGGGAAAACCTAAATGCACAACATCAATGTGCTTCCGGTTGCTGAAACCGAGGGTCAAATGGACTTCGGAACAAGGGAATCTGAGAAAAATTAGCCAAAAAAGTTACAACTAAAAGTCCCCTTTTGAATTTCAGTTGTAACTTAAATCATTAAACATCAGGCTATTCATATCCAAAAACAACAAAGTAATAAAATCCAAAGTCAAACGATTCCTTTTCATTTTAATGTTCAAATAAGAAGTTTTTTGGCAAATCTTGTGCTATAATTTTGCTACATTTGTAGTTAGCTTACACTTATGACTTACCTATGATCAAACTTCGCTGCGTAGTAGAACGAATTACTTACCTGAACCCCGACAACGGATACACGGTATTGAAGGTAAAGGTTTCCGGTTACAAAGATCCGGTTACCTTGATTGGCTACCTGTTGGACTTACCTGCAGGTACGGTATTGTTGTGTGAAGGCGAATGGAAAGTAGACCAGAAATACGGCAACGAGTTTGTAGCGGACACCTGGACGGAAATCATGCCCTCTACGCTCTACGGCATCGAACGCTACCTGAGCAGCGGTCTGGTGAAAGGTATCGGCCCCAAGTATGCCAAACTCATCGTCAAACAGTTCGGTCTCCAGACACTGGAAGTCATTGAGAACAACATCGAAGAACTGCTGAAAGTGCCGGGTATCGGCAAAAAGCGCTTTTCCCAGATTCAGGAAAGTTGGGAGAAGCAGAAAGACATCAAGGATGTGATGGTATTTCTGCAGAGCTATGGAGTAAGCACGGCCTATGCAGCAAAAATCTACAAGAAGTATGGCAAGGACAGCATCGGTAAGGTCCGGCAAAATCCTTACCGGCTGGCAGATGAAGTGTGGGGCATTGGTTTTAAGATGGCCGATGATATAGCCCACAACATGGGTTATCTGGATGATGATCCGCACCGTTGCAGAAGCGGCATTCTACATACCCTGCACCAACTCTCTACAGAAGGACATGTCTATGCAGAAAGGGAGCAACTGATTAAAGCTGCCCATGAACTGCTGGCTACCGATGAGTCCCTCATTATCCACACCTTGAAACAGATGGAAACGGATGAGGAAATCATCGCCGAAGAAGATGCCATCTATCATCCTTATTATTACTATGCAGAAGTCGGCGTAGCTAGAGACCTGCTTGACCTGCTGCTTCCTGCTGAACAAGACCTCTTCGCAGAAACCCTTGAAGTCAAATCACTCAGCAAGGAAACGGGTATAGAGTATGACGAGATTCAGTTACAGGCCATCGAACAGGCCATCCGTTCCAAAGTCATGGTGCTGACCGGTGGCCCGGGTACAGGTAAAACCACTACAACCCAAGGTATTCTTGCCGCATTCCAGCACATGGGATTGAAGATTCTGTTGGCTGCCCCTACCGGACGTGCCGCCAAACGAATGAGCGAAGCCACCGGACGGGAAGCCAAGACCATCCACCGTCTGTTGGAGTATAACCCGCAGGAAGGCTGCAAGCGAAACGAGGAAAATCCACTGGAAGGGGATGCCCTCATTGTGGATGAATGTTCAATGATAGACATCCACTTGATGATGCATCTGATGAAAGCTATCCCCTCGAACATGCGTCTAGTCCTGGTAGGTGACGTGGACCAGCTGCCAAGTGTAGGACCTGGAAATGTACTGCGCGACATCATTGAAAGCCGGAGGATACCTGTTATCCGCCTGACCCGCATCTTCCGTCAGGCGCAAAGCAGCCGGATTGTGATGAGTGCCCATGCCATCAATCAGGGCAATTATCCCGATACGAGCAACGGCAAGAATACCGACTTCTTCTTCATCAAACAGGAACAGCCCGAAGCAGTGGCTGAAACTATTGTAGAACTGGTGCAGAAGCGACTTCCTCATGCGTATGAGGTAGATGCCCATCAGATTCAGGTACTGACTCCCATGCAGAAGGGGAATATCGGAGCCATTGCACTGAATGCAGCGCTGCAGAAAGCCTTGAATCCCTCAAAGGTTGGACTGACTCGTGGAGTCAACACCTTCAAACTGGGTGACCGTGTCATGCAGCTACGAAACAACTACGAAAAGAAAGTGTTTAACGGTGACTTGGGCTATATCGAATCGGTAGATACGGATGAGAATACACTGAGTGTGAATTTCGAAGGAACACTGGTATCTTATGAAATCTCAGAATTGGAAGAACTGACGCTGGCTTATGCCACTACCATCCACAAGTCGCAAGGCTCAGAATATCCCATCGTGGTGATGCCCGTCATGATGAACCACTACATCATGCTGCAACGCAACCTCATCTATACCGGTATCACCCGTGCCAAGAAAATCTGTATTCTTATCGGCACACCCAATGCCCTTCATTATGCTATCAACAACATGCAGGTCTTGAAACGGAATATGAAATTGAAAGAGCGATTAAATATGTAGATAAGTATGTTACAGGTAAACTTTATTACCCGTAACATAGCTTATCTCGTTGAATACAGCAGTACATCCAAGTATCATCCTAAGAGTCAAGGATTTTAAATTTTCATAGAGTGGCCATTATCCATCTCATCGTAGTTCGTCTTTTTCCCAACTTCCCATTCGCGGTTGGCGCTGTGGCTGCCGATACCTTCTTTCCGGAGTTTACCCAGTCCTTGATGCGACTTGCGCTGAAGGGATTTAATCGGATTGAGCGTCTTCTTCTTGGATTTCTTGAACGGCACTCCCTGGCGCTTTGGCTTCTTGGATTTCTTCTTCACCCGTTCCACATCGAAGCCTTCTTCATTCAGGTTGATCAGGATATGCTCCTTGAAGTTGATGGCATAGTAGGTATCATCTACCTGACGGATGATGAAGCCTTCCTGGTACATGGCACTGCGGGGGGACTTCATTTCGGGATCATTGAAGATTTCATGCAGGCGGCCGACGGAATCGGCATACTTGGGAGGACGTTCCGTAGAGATGTCCACCAGGTCCGGTCGGTCTACCTTGAATACCTTGCACAGCAATTCCACTTCGGCTGCGTTCTGCGGACGGAACTTCTCGATGAAGCTGATGCGGTTGTTGCGGTCTATGGCCTTGGCCATGAAAGGCGGCAAGGGTCTGCTTTGGCCATCGTAGTAGATGACACCTTTCTTTATATAGGCACGCTGTTTCTTGAGTTTCTGGAAAATTTCTCCCTGAGTGATTTTGGGATTGAGGGTCAGCAGCCGGTCTATGAATGCTTCAATCCGGTCAAAGCGTTGTTCGGGGGTAGCAAAGTCGAGCAGTTCTTCTACGGCAAGGACTCTGGCTCCATGAATGACGGTCTTGTTGGCATGGTCTATCAGCATGTAGCCGTAGGGCTTGTCTTTCTTGCCGAAGAAGACCACATCCACTCCGAAGTTCTTCTTCATCTCCTTCTGCAGTTCCTCCTTATTCGCACAGACATCCCGATACTTTTTCAGATAGGCTCTCAGCTGGCGGTTGCGTGCCTTGTCCTGATAACCTTTCTTATATAGAGCTTCAATCTCTGTCAGGGGGAGTTTCTTTTGGATTCTACCGCCTTGCTTGACAAAGACGTTGCCGTCTTTCTGGAAGACTTCATAGCCCATGGTCCCCATCACGGCCTTGAACTGGGCAAAGGAGGAGAAGCTGTACTGCTTGGCTGCCTCGATGTCTTTCTCTGTTTTTTGTGTTCTATCGGTTCCAAGTATCTTGTCAATGACCATCTGCGAGCGTCTGCGCTCATGGTCGTGCTGTATCTTGTGTCCATCGGGTGCAATTCTTGAAGTTACAATGTGCAAGTGCGCATTGTCTGTATCGTTGTGGAAATAGATGAGCCAGGGTTGTCCGGGTTCGGCATAACCCATTTCCTGCAGATATTGGTGCGCGAAATCAAGTAACTGCTGTTCCGTCATCTCATGTCCCTTGCAGGAGATGGCTACATGGAACTGGGCTTTCTGTATTCTGGGATTCATGGAGGAATATTCCATGAGAAACTGAGTCAACTCATCGGGGGTTGGTTTGCGTACTTCGCCGAGTGCTCCGAAGTTTTGTATCTCCAGTAACCGGGCTACACCTTTCGCCACCTTCCGTTCATTGTAATCTACAGCATGGAAGTTCGAACTTCCGGGTAAAATGGTTGCTATCATCTGAATAGTCGGATTAGTTGGGTTCAACGGTCAAAACATATACCGCACAAACACTACTTCGGCATTTTGGTCTTTATACACTTGAGTGTAATCAGTTCCAAATCCCGTTTGATGCGGTTTATCGTTTCCTGAGTTTCGCGGATGGTTGGAAGCACAATCTCATGGATATAGCTGGGTGCAAGCAACCCGGCTACCGCCAGTTCATTGGCTCGTTTGACCACCTGATTCAGGTTGCCGCCTGCCCAGGACAGTTCGTTCTGATTCTTTCGGTAAAACTCACCGAGTTCTCGGATCAACTCGATGCGTTCCTTCACATCCACATTGGAAAATTCCTGCACTGCAGACAGGATATAATGGCTCACAGAGTGGAATGAGCCTGATTTTTCCTTCAACAGTTGGGCTTCCTCCGGGGTAAGCCGCAACTGAAATACTTTGGTCTTCTGTTTCATACTTCCTTGGATTACTTGTTAGCCGGGTTCTCCGGACACCTATTTCGCAGAGCGAAACAGCGATTTATCGCCCCGTTGCGGCAGCAATCGGCAAGTGACCCTTGTGAGGACAAAACTCCGTTTTGTAATGACAAGGGTACAACTTGCTTGACAAATCCTGCAACGCAGTTCGATGCCTTCCCGGTAGCTTTAGCGACCTCAAAGAAGCACAAAAAACGGCGAAACGCAAAAATTCACAACATCATTCTTGGGAGAAATCTTCGGTCGATTTATCTTGATTATCAAGTATTCAAGGTATATTCATCTGAATGCTCAGATGCTCCAGATTATCCTATCCTAATATTCAAGGTTACTTGTCTTTAGTTCTTTCAACACCTATCTCTCTTTGTCTGTATCACCTTAGTTCTTGGGATGCACAATGTTCCAATCTGATAGACTTCAATCACTCGGATTACATGGTTCAGACATTGGGAAGACTGAGAGTTTGAAAACAACAATAGTCATGTGCAAGACTGCTTGCGATAAATGGTTGCCTTCAGTTCCTTAGTGCAACAACACAAAGACTTTTGATACAAGTAGGGAAAAGATGGAATGTTTCCCCTTCTTCGGATGCAGATTAGCGTATGAATCTGTAATCTCGAAAATACCGAGTATTACAACTACACCAAACGGATTCCTATCGAATCGAATATCATAGTAAAGCGTAATGAAAGTATGTCGGAACATGGATTTGATTTTCTCGAATACTATGAGCGAATCCGACCAAAAAACTTCGGAATAAACCACTGAAAATCAAGACTTAAAGAGTGCTAACAAGACAAATAAAGAGCTTGAAAAAATTCTGTATATCGCTGATTTTTAGTATATTTGGTTATGAGAAACACTCATCTAAGGATTGTTACAACTAAGAATATACTGCTATGGCTGAACTCTTGCTCATGATATATATGATACCGGTACTCATTGTATTCAGTCTGCTACTTAGGCTGGTTATGTGGATTATCGGTAAGGTCATCCAGCTTACCTGGTGGCTGGTAAAAAACGTATTCGTGCTGGCATGGAAAGTGCTACTTTTTATCGTTATGATGGTTATTGCCAACCTGCGTGCAACCGGACCCAGGAATTATTGAATTCCATTCCAAGGGAACAAAAGCCATACCTGCTTAGAATGTGAATAGGGTATCGCGTGAATGAGTGAGTGTTTTCCCTCTGGTCAAGTTCTGCTTTTGGTTAGCATAAAACGACAGGTAGGAACCTACCGAAAACGAGCCATCCGTATCAGTCAGAACGATTGATACGGATGGCTCTATAATATAAGGTATAGGACACTTTAGAAGCCCTTGCCTTTGCTTCGTTCATAAACCACTTCTTTGTGATTGTCACAGTTGGTTAGACGAATCTGGACGGTGCATCCCACAGGAATGTCCTTCGGAAACATTTTCACGATTCTGCTTATCACCTCATCCACATTATTGAAACCTATGTCTGTAAACTCGGCTATGACCTCGCCCTTGAAGTAAGCACGGGCATATATCATCATCTTGGCAGTGATGCGGAACATCTTATCACCTGATTCATCCAAATCTTTGGCAAGTCCTTGTTTACTGGGCTTGTTGCTGAAGAAGATGAAGTCAATGATACGGGCATTCAACTCCCAAGCCGGAGTAAAGTCCACCTTTACATACCCACGGGTTACCTTGAAGCCATGACTATGGTTCATACCAAATGCCACTTCATAAAGATTGGCATTGCAGTCGTTCTGCGCAATGGTAGCCCAAGTATGCCGGAAGGTATAGAAGCAATAGAAATCTTCCTTATTTGTCATACCCATATCCATACAAATTTTACGGATGCCGATATTGACATTGGCGTTGAAACTGTCGGTATTGCCATAGCGCTGGTGGAAGGTGAAAAGAAATTCATCCTCTTCTTCTGACAAATACTTGTTGAACGTGTCTTGAATAAACGGTTCCACGCGCATTTCTATATATGCTTCATCCTTGCGGCTGTGTTTGGTCTTAGCACGTTTGTAGCCAATGATTCCGTCATGATAATCCGACTTCCTCAAATTGTACAAGTCCACGGTATTGATTCCGCCTAAACATAGAGAAAGAAGTGCAACATCTCTGCCCAGTTCCGGGAGGGAAGAAAGCATCTTGGTTCTAGGCAAAGGCCGATTGAAGAACTCTCGGCATTCTTCTGCACTGATGGCCAGTTTTTCACTTGGCTCAGACTTGGGAATTTGTACCTTTACCCACGGATCGAACTTGATACGTTGTATGCCCTTCTCATCATCGTTCATATCTGCTATTGCCGAACGGAAAATCATTCGGATATTAGTAGGGTACATTTCCTTCGCACGATGTGTCTTTGACAATGATTCTATCCATTTTTTGAGGACGGCAGCAGTCAAATGCCCAAACATAACTCGTGTAGTTCCCATATAGCGTTCCAGATGTGCCACTGCAAGCTGATAGTTCTTGGCATTCCGCTCATGTCCGTCAAGTCGCATTTGACGGATAAACATACGCGAATAATCACTGAAGCAAACTTCTTCATCCGTTTTAAGAAGATACTCTATAATTTCACTGACAGACCAAAGGGTAGTGTTGGCTCTGTTCAGTCGGTCGGTGTATTGTCGAACGAGCATTGAGCAATACTCATTAACGACAGGGTCGGTCGGTTCATTCTCCTTAGAGATATGATCCGCATCGACAATCTTGTTGGTCTTGATGTAACCGGGTTTCCGGTTGTGTACGATTCGGATGTACACTGCGTAAAGGCCGTCCGTCCGCGGCTTCCTTACGATTGCTTTTAATGTAGTTGTCATAAGCCTTTCTTTTTTACGCTGCCATAGGCTTTTTTGATGGTGTAAGCAGGTGTAAGCAACATCAATTTTAGTGTAAGCAGGGAGTAAGCCAGTACGCACATTTGGCGCGGTTTCCGTTGTCAAGTGTACGAACCGTATAAGAACAATTCAGGCTGTAACTCATGTATTTCAATGAGTTACAGCCTGATATAAAAATTAAGCTAATTCAGAGTTATTCCTCAACGGCAGCTTGCGCCGCCGCTAATCTGGCAATAGGCACGCGGAACGGAGAACATGATACATAATTCAAACCGACTTTGTGGCAGAACTTAACAGATGAAGGTTCACCTCCGTGTTCACCGCAGATACCGCATTTCAAGTCGGGACGAACAGAACGGCCTTTATCCACAGCCATTTCAATAAGTTGGCCTACACCGTTTTGGTCAAGTACCTGGAATGGGTCTACTTTCAGAATCTTCTTTTCAAGATATACCGGTAAGAATGAAGCGATGTCATCACGAGAGTAACCGAAAGTCATTTGGGTAAGGTCATTTGTACCAAATGAGAAGTATTCTGCACGACTGGCAATGCGGTTGGCTGTCAGCGCGGCACGAGGAATCTCAATCATGGTACCTACCTTGAACGGAATTTCCATTCCTTCTCTTTCAAACAACTCGGCAGCAGCGTCACGAATCACTTTTTCCTGAGCTTCAAACTCATACAGAATACCGGTCAGCGGAACCATGATTTCGGGATGCGGGTCGTAACCTTCTCTTTTCAGTTCGATGGCAGCACCCAAAATAGCCTGAGTCTGCATTTCTGTGATACACGGATAGGTGTTACCCAAACGGCAACCACGGTGTCCCAACATCGGGTTGTGTTCACATAAGCTTTCTACACGCTTCTGAATTTCCTGTACAGTTACTCCCATAGCCTGAGCCATCTCTTCCTGTCCCTTCAAATCGTGGGGAACAAATTCATGCAAAGGAGGATCGAGCAAACGAACATTCACCGGACATCCGTCCATAGCCTTGAAGATACCCTTAAAGTCAGCTTTCTGATAGGGGAGAAGTTTTGCCAATGCTTTTCTGCGTCCTGCTTCGTCGGGAGCCAGAATCATTTCACGCATAGCCTTCCATCCAATTGTGGCACAATTGATACGATTGGCT
>ERZ780208.317-NODE-317-length-52772-cov-150.379422_pt1 | contig 52772 bp, 43 predicted proteins | sample MGYA00511167_ERZ780208 | MGnify/ENA primary metagenome ERZ780208 (study PRJEB29588, sample SAMEA2159202) | human gut metagenome | biome: human gut; feature: human-associated habitat; material: faeces | place: Denmark | collected 2008/2010 ...
TGACGGAATGATAAAAAAAATATCGGATCGAAAGGAACAAAAAACCGTAAAAGGCTATGAATCCTCAAATCCAGAATAAATTTTATGATATTCCAATTCGCAATTAGATTTGTTGAAATGTTAATTGAGAAAAAAGAACCCATATTTGTTTGGGTGATAAAATAGTTTTTTGTACCTTTGCAGTGTCTTGATTGATTATATTCAAAGGGACAGTTATTTATTAATAGGGTGAGCCAGATACTCAAATAAATCCGTAGGGCAGCGGTGCATTACTTATGGCAAAGAGAGAAATCCCTTTATTTATAGTAGATACCAGTCGCAATCATAAACGTGGTGAATGTGACTTTCTTGTTTGTACCGATAAGGACAATGGCTTTCTCGCCAAGGTCGATTATGTGGATGGAGAAAAAGAGGAAGTGGGGGACGATTACAGAATTGGATGCCCACGTAATGGTGTCAGCCTTCGCATACAGATATATCAGATGATTGGTACTCATCCTAATGTGGGTAATATCAGAACTCTACTCAAAAAAGGTATGGATTATTTTATGAAGACCGTTTCCTGTAGTATTCATCTGCTGAATCCAAGCAAGGAAGAGTGTGCTGATTATCTCAATACGATGGTCAGAATGAACAGACAGTATCTGGATGATGCCGGTTCTGATTACCAGGCACGAAAGACAGTTCAACAGACTATCATCATGCTGCAAGCTTCCGCTAAGTTTCTAAGAGAAGAATAAGTTTAATTTTTCAAAATTCTATAGTATGGATATTATTGAACTCTCAAAGGTTGCTAAAGATTATTATAATAGCGTTAGAACACCTTCTTTAAAACAAGGTTGGGAAAAGTATGTCTTGACTGACGGAAAGACGGCTCTTTTTGTAGGAGATGCTTATCAGCCCCAAAAGGGGGAAGTGGTTTTCTACTTGGTTGTCAAGAATAAAAATGTTCTGTGCCAGGTTCATAAAATGTATGAAGAGCCGGAATCTTCGGAAAAGAACAATCAAAAATAAACAATATGAGTCAAGCAGAAGTAGATGCAGCTAACAAGCTGATAATAGATTCAATCACGAAATACAAAGTCATCGTTGCAGGATGCCGGGACTTTGCAGATTATGAGTTACTGAAGGAGAAGTGTGACTTCTACCTACAGAATAAGAAACCGGAAAATTTCGTGATCGTCTCCGGTCATGCCAGTGGTGCTGATGCCCTGGGTGAATGCTATGCTCAGGAGCGAGGCTTGCAGCTGGAGACATACCCGGCAGACTGGAAAGCCCATGGTAGGGCAGCCGGACCAATCCGAAATGCTCAGATGGCTACTGTTGCAGATGCCCTCATCGCCTTCTGGGATGGCAAAAGCCGGGGCACAAAGAACATGATAGACACAGCTACAAAGCGAGGCTTAAAAGTAGCTGTGGTTAGATATTAACATTTAAAGTAAAACGATAATGAAACAGAATCAAAACAAGATAGATTGTACTCCATCCAAGCAAGAGGAAGGAGTAGCAAAGTACTTACTTCAGATGTGCAAGGACTCCAATGCTGGTATTACTTCCTTTAGTATGAGCTGCGAAGATGGCTACGAAGTGACGATTTCTGCTCGCAAGAAGGGAAAGAGGATATATAACGAGTTCTCTCTAGAAGAGTTCGAGGCAATCAAGGCTATGGCAGAAGAGAAACTTGACAAAACTGAGGACAAACAGAAGTTCCAGGACATCATCGATGTTTGCGAAAGCAATATTGCGGATGCAAAAGAATAGATGAAACTTACTTGTTAATATGTTTTTGAAGTTTTAGTGTTTTAAATTAATAGATATGGAACAGAAAGAAAATGAGATAAAGGGGAAAGAACTGTTTGAGTTATCGCTTACTTTCACAGAAGGTGACGAAGATAAACAGTTCAGTGTAACCATGAAGGCGAAGAAGGACGGAAAGGAAACGTCTCTTGACCTGTTCGATAGCGACTTCATCGAAATGAGCTATAATGGTGTGAAGATGGTGCTCAGCCAGATTACTTACCTATACGTGAAGAACCTTCACGATACAGGGCGTATGTCTGACAAAGAATACAATGCCATCATGGCTCACGCTGGGCGACAGCCACAAAGTAAAGAAGAGTAGAAGGAAGAGTGTTTCGAGAATGAAGATAATTAAAGGAAAAGTCAAATGGCAGAAATAATAAACATTGTATATGACAACACCATAAGTTTCATAGGAACTATGCCTAAGAAACTTAGAAAGGAGTATGGGCAGTTCTTTACATCTCCCCATACAGCTGACTTTATGGCTAGCCTTTTCAATGTGGATTTGAACGTCCATTCGCTCAATATACTTGACGCTGGAGCAGGTTCTGGTATCCTTGGAATAGCTTTTGTTGCCCATCTTCGAAAACTTGGATACATAGGAGAAATCTTTCTTGTATGCTATGAAAATGATAGTAATATCATCCCTATATTGGAGAAGAACCTTCTTCTGGCTGTAGAGAAATATAATATCACATTTTCTATTAAGAAAGAAAACTATATAACTTCGCAAAAATTCGCTTCAGAAGAGACATCTTGCATATATGATATTGTTATAGGAAATCCACCATATAAGAAGATTTCAAAGGATGCTATCGAGGCAAAAGCAATTCCGTCCGTTTGCTATGGTGCGCCAAATCTATATTTTCTATTTTGGGCTATGGGTATTAATAATTTAAAAGAAGATGGAGAAATAGTATATATAGTGCCTCGTTCCTGGACTTCAGGAGCCTATTTTGAGCGCTTTAGGGCCTTTTTGCTGCAGAATGGGGTTATTACCCATATTCACCTTTTCGGAAGCAGAGACAAGGTTTTTGATGGTGATTCCGTACTTCAAGAAACAATTATCGTAAAAGTGAAGAAGACCACAATTAAACCGGAATACGTGGAAATGACATATTCGTCAACTTCGGATTTTTCTGATACAATAAGCTATTCTGTTAAATATGACTCCGTTGTTGGAACGAATGGGTATGTATATCTTGTCACCAACAAGGACGAAGAGGAAGTTTTGAACACGCTAAACAGATTTGACAACACTTTAGTTTCAGACAATCTTCGGATGAAGACAGGACTTATCGTTGATTTCCGTACTCGTGAAGTTCTTAGAGATGAACCTTCAAAACAGACATATCCGCTTTTGTATTCACAGCATATTAAAAATGGTAGGGTTCATTGGCCAATAGGAAAAGAAGCAGAATATATAGATACAACCAGACGTGGCTTTCTACAAGAGAACACCAACTATCTCCTGGTAAAGCGTTTTACTGCAAAAGAGGAAAAGAGAAGACTGCAATGCGGTATATATCTTAAAGATGACCATCCTGATTACGAATATATAAGTACGCAGAACAAGGTCAACTTTATCAGGTGTGATACTCCTGAACTTGCCTATGGGCTGTTCGCATTGATGAACTCCACCATTTATGATATCTACTATCGTATTCTGAATGGTAGTACGCAGGTAAATTCAACCGAGATTAACAACATGCCAGTTCCCGACACGAATACGATTAAGGCTATGGGCAAGCAGTTGATGGACATGGAATTAACAGAGAACAATTGTAACAAGGTATTAAGACAATGGACAAAATAGATTTAATGAAACAGACTCTACAGAGTCTAGACGTGCCAGCAAAGCAACAAAGTGACCTTTGCGCATTAACTTTACTGGCGATGGCAGGAATAAAACCTGAATCAGAATTTACTTCTGCCACAAACGAATGGGTACGTATTCATGATGTGATAGTCTTTATCAAAGATAATTACGCCATCTCCTATGCAGAAAACTCCAGAGAGACGTTTAGAAAACAAGCTATGCATCATTTCAGAACAGCTGCGTTTATCGAAGATAATGGTAAGGCCACAAATAGTCCTAACTATCGCTACCGCCTTACACCTGAGTTTCTTCGGGTTATTAAAAACATAAAAGAAATGCCAGATGGTTTTGTCTCTAATTTAGAGAACCCTGCAGCAACGCAGTTTCTTCGCGAGCACGAAACATTGAAGAGTATCTACGCTTCCAAGAAGACAGTGCAGAAAATGCCTGTAAAAATCAACAACAAAGAATATTCGTTTTCTCCAGGTAGTCACAATCAGCTTCAAAAAGCTATTATAGAAGAATTTGCCCCTCGCTTTGCGCCAAATTCAGAATGTCTGTATGTTGGTGACACAACAAACAAGGATATGGTAAAAAATGAACAGAAACTGAAAGAATTAGGTTTCAGTATTACGTTACATGATAAGATGCCAGATGTTGTTTTGTACAGAAAAGATAAGGACTGGATATACTTTATAGAGGCTGTAGATTCTGTTGGCCCAATGGATCCGGAGCGAATTAAGGATATAGAAACAATGACAGAAAATGTCAAATCTGGTAAGATTTACATAACAGCCTTTCTATCATTTGCAAAATTCAAGAAGTTCTCCGAACAGCTTGCCTGGGAAACAGAGGTATGGATTGCAGATATGCCTGATCACATGATACACTTAAATGGCGATAAATTTATGGGACCAAGAATATAATGACATAAATATGTTTAAGATATTTCATGCATCTGCAGACTATTTTCTGTGTTCCTTTGAGTTTGAGAACCTGGAGACCAGGGAACATATCTTTGCAGATTACTTCGATGATCCACTTTATGAGCTTCTTACTAAGTTCAACCTGGATTACGACCACGAACTGGTAGGGAAGGAGATTGAAGTCATCCCTTCCGACCTGTTTGTAAGACCAGAAGAGTGGGCTATGGAGAGGAGCAAACAGCCTTTTGAAGGTGCATGGCTTTATCCCTGGCTAAAACAAAAGGATTCTGCAACACAATCAAAAAAGCGCAAAGGATTTAAGGGATGATGAATTTTATACTACTTACGAAAGTATAGAAGAGGAACTTGCGCATTATTCTAGCCATTTTCAGGGAAAAACAATTCTCTGTAATTGTGATGATTCGTTTGAATCCAACTTCTGTAAGTACTTTAGTGCCAAAGATATAATTTATATGATATATATATAGATATCTTTCCCTCTGGCTATCCATCCGTTCAGATGAACTGTCAAGATAATAAGTAAGAAGGCTCCATTGACAAGGAGGAGGTTACTAATTTTGTGATTGTTTGATATAATAGAATAAATAACTAACACATCTTAAATATGAAGAAGATAATTTTGTTTCTTCTTGCTATCCTATATGTGGGGATATGCAAGGCGCAGCTCTCGGTAGCAGACTGCAAGTATGTATTGGAAATATTCTGTAGGAACTACTATGGTTCCTGCTTCGATGGGAAGACGTATGTACCCAACACCATCATCATTACAAGTGTGGGCATTGACCAGAATAGCGGTGGAACCTTCGTGTCCGGGCTTCATTCCTACCAGGGACAGTATATTCCGTTCCGAGGAAGGAAGACTCATACCAATGTACAGTTCAACGCTGTAATAGTCCGTCAGCCAAAGCGTGACTATGTGATTTTCAACAAATGGTATGAACCGGATATGCTCAACCGTAAAGGTGGATGGGAGACCGGGCAGAGACTCATCACCTATAAGTAAAAAATATAATTAAGTGAACCCAATTTAAAGATAAATGATATGTTTGAAAAGATAATCAAATTTGGTTGTGGCTTTATCGTCATCTTCTTTGTGGTGATGATATGTATTGCCATGTGTTCTGCTTATTTTGCCACAAACGAAGCAAGTAGCACACCGGAGATTACCATGATGTCTTCTCCTAAAACGCTTCATATCTCAAAGTTCGAGGTTGAAGACGTATTGGAAGATGGCAGCGCAGTAGCGCATGTGGAAGACTATTCCGCTGATATAGACTTTATGGGCGAAGTGCTGTTTCAGAATGATGGAACAGACAGTTACGTGAATGACCAGATTATCACGGCTCCTAAAGGCAAGGTGGAACAGATAGGAACCTGTAAGTATTCCGGCAATACCATTCCGGTAATCAGAATCATAAAATAGAAGAAGACTATCAGTTTACGACAGTATAACTATTGGTAAAGTTGCGAGGGAGGTGGTCGAAATTTTCGACTACCTCTCGTTTTACATTTAATTGGAAAGTGTATGAAAAAGCCATATTTAACATACGCACTTAGTGCTGAAGGGAAATTGGTACATATCGATAGTGTGGCGAATGGAAAAGAGTGTGGATGTTTTTGCACCTATTGTGGCGAGCCTCTTCAGGCGAAACAAGGTGCAAAGCGCAAGCACCATTTTTCTCATTTGTCAGGAACAGAATGTAAACCTGCTTATGAGTCAATGCTTCACCTGTTGGCTAAAGAGAAAATACAGGAAGCATTCTATAATAGAACATCATTATATATAGAGTTTGAGTATACTTCGTTTTGCAGCCAGGATAAATGTATTTTTTTACGCTATTCAAGTGGATGTTTTAGTAAGGGAAAGAAGAGGTTTGACCTTAAGAAATGGTATGATTCTTGTGAGCAGGAAATCACGTATGACAATATTAGAAGGCGTAGCGACCTGAAATTTTTCTCTAAGGAGTTCCCGGAACGCAAACCTATCTACATAGAGTTTTGTGTAACCCATGCAAGCGATGAAGCCAAGTTGCATAGCGGAAATAAAATAATAGAAATCCTTATAGAAGATGAAGAAAGTATATTCTCTTTGATAGAATCCGGTATAGTAGAAAAAACTAAAACCATTGGCGAAGAGTGGGAAGGTAGGAAAATAAAAATTGTTGCATTCTATGGCTTCAAAACCAAAGATTACAACAACTCCAGTATAAATAAAATAGTATGGTTCACTCGCTGTACATTTTTTCCATCCGGGAAAATATATCTTTCTGATGAACATTGCGATTGCAAGCAAATAAAGAGAAAAGACCCTCGAGCATTATGTGAAATTGTATTCTCCGAACTTTACAGATATGAAGTATATAATTATGCCTATACTATTTGTTCTCAGAAATACCATATCTCTAATTGTAACTCATGTAGGAATTTCGTAACAGTTTCCTCGTGGTTTGATGCATCTTATAAAATGTGTAAGATGTATAAAAGTCTCCAGCTACATCTCGAAGACTTTAGAACCACAGGATCTTTTGATACTTCCAGGGCAAAAGATTGTAGGTTTTACACCCAGGTGAATGCCGTGGTGGATGATACTGTAGAATATTTTATTCTATGATATAATTTAAACTTATTTATAGTATGGAAACAGAAAGCAAGATAGCAATGCTGATAGATGCGGACAACGTATCTCACAGAAATATTAAAGAAATGACTGATGAGTTGGCGAGATTTGGCAATCTTACCATCAAACGTATATATGGCGATTTCACGAAGTCTTCCATGAATGGATGGAAAGATGTACTCTTGGAGAATGCCATTAACCCGATTCAGCAGTATAATTACACAACCGGGAAAAACGCCACTGATTCTTCTATGATAATCGATGCTATGGATATTCTCTATTCCAATCAAGTGGATATCTTCTGTCTGGTATCTAGCGATAGCGACTTTACACGTCTTGCTATGCGTCTGAGAGAGGCAGGAAAGGAAGTAATAGGTATGGGGATGAAGCAGACTCCTAAACCGTTTATTGTTGCATGCAGCAAGTTTATCTATCTTGAGGTTCTTTCGCTTTCTCTTGAGCCGGAGCAGGTAAAAACCGTATTTCCAGAACCGGCTTCTATTGTGGAAGAAAAATCAGTTCCAGCTTCGGAGGAAGGGGAGAAACAGCAAATAGAGAACGTTCCAGAACATAATATAGAGTCAGAAAAAGTACCGGCATTTCTTATCACAATAGAGGAAGCTGTTGATTCTGTAGCAAATGACAGCGGTTGGTCTCAGCTTGGGGATGTGGGCAACCTTCTAGTCAAGAAAGACCCTGCTTTCGACACGAGAAACTATGGCTTCAAAAAGCTTTCTTCTCTTATTGAGGCATACCCCAGCTACTTTGATCTAAGAAAGGTGAATAATAGTCACCTCATCGTAAGAAAAAAGAAAAGGTTTATGAGATAAAAGAGGTGGAGAAGACTCTCCACCTCTAACCTTAGTTTTGACGATTTTTCAAGAATCATAACGAACATAGAATAAGTTCTGTGAACGCCTGCGTTTACTTGGCTGCAAAGGTACTAATTTGTGATGAAATAAACAAATTTATTCACTTATATTATTTTTTAAACGTTATTTCTTGCTTGCTTTTTTAATCTGCTTAGGAAATTCTTTCTGAATTTGAGTGATCATTTCACTTACTTCTTGATTGATTCGATCGAAGTTCTTATAAAGAATGCGCTCTTTAGCATCAACAGTACCAAAATCATAGAACTTTGGCAAAGGATAATTCTTATAATCTGCTTCTTCTTTTTTAATATCGTCCATATCAAAATTCGTTTTACAGAAGAACTTCGTTGTCTTGAACTCATCGGCTTTCAGGATATCCATGGAACCTTTTCTACCAGTTTTGGTTACCGTAAAATCTCGTGCCGTCTGACCACAGAGCCAACCTGATGCCATGTCGGAAATCTTAGATGCAGGAACCAGACTGTCAAGGTTCTCATTCAGATTAATGGAGGTTTTATCTCTGTCAATAGTAATGCCTTTTTTCATCTGAACTACCTTTCCGAAAATATCACCCGATAACCAATCAAGGGTTTCTTTGGATCTGGCAGAACCGCTCACTACATTACCTACGGTTGTGATAATCTTCTGCATACCGACCTTTCCATAATCCGCTTCTAGCTGAGGAAGTTCCTGGAAGCCTAACGTCACTGCAACCTTATTACTACGAGCTGTACCGATAAGACGGTCTATTTTATGGAAATATAATGTTGGAAGCTCATCAACTATAATACTTACCGGTACATTCTTTCCCTGTCCACTATTTACTCTGGTAACAAGTCGGTTTAGAATCAAAGCATTCAAGGCTCCAATGATACTTTCCATTTCTGGATCATTGGCGATAAGCAGATAGCTCGGATTTTTCGGGTCAGAGACCTTCAAATCGAAGTCATCACCACTGAAGACCCAATAAGCCTCCTTGGTTGCCAGACGTGAGGTTTGTACACGGAGTGTACCAATCATACCTTCCAACTGCTCCATCGCTCCATTTTCGTAGGCAGTCTTGAACGGACCCAGGAGAGGAGAGACTTCCGGATCAGTAATCAGAACTTCGAAGATTTCCTCATAGCTATGATTCAAAAAGGAAAGTACATGCGGCATATCTGAATATTGCCCTTTCCAGTAGGCTGGCTTTACAATGAAGTTATTGTCGTCCTTATGTCCTTTGGCATAAACCTTACCTGTTAGCCTCAAATGAGGTGTACCTGCAACAGGTGCATATCCTGCCTCTAATTCGTTTCCGTCGGCATCGTATGGTTTCTTTCCATAATTGACGAAGAAATAGATACAGGCGGCAAGGAAGTTGGTTGCAGAAGTCTGAAAGAATTGGTCACTACCACCACCGTTTCCTTTCTGCCCCTTCTGAAGAGACTCAATAAGTGTCTCTGCTGTTTCCTGGGCAGCTGCTAAGTTGGTAATATATTTCTGCTGTATAGGATTGACTCTCCTTGAATATTCTACATCCACGAAGTTGATGATATTGAACTTACATCCTTTTGGGGTAAGACCCTTCTTAAGGTTTGTCTTGTAATGATAGTACAGCTTCGTTGCCAGGGTAGGGAACTTATAATCATATACTACCATGGCAAAACCTTTTGCACTATGTTGTCTGATATAAGGTTCTATCACGGAAAAGGTCTTACCGGAACCTGGAGTTCCTACAACCCACGTACCTCTAAATGGATTTATGATATTAATCCATCCGTGCCGGAATTTGCCACCATAATAATAACGCATCGGTATATTGACAGAGAATTTGTTTTCTACCAAATTTTCAGGCTGTTCAAAACTCTCATTCTCCAAGTTGAAACGGTCTTTCATAAGTCCATTTCTGAAATACTTCGATACGTTATCCAAGGCAACATGTATAGCAACTACACCAATGAGGGAGAAGACCATATATACCCAGACATTTGCCTTGAAAAGCCATATCCTGCTATGCCAGTCCCAGTTATAGATGAATACTGACAGTATCACAAAAAGCAATCCTAGAGTTATAGGCCAAAAAACCATTTTTCGGGCATCAAACTCTAATTGCTTTTTGTTTTTGGTGCCGATACAGGTGATGATGACCAGCATAACCGTAACCATTTTGCTATAGGGCAGGAACTGATACACTGACAGTAATTGCAAGCGTGAATGTATGTTGGTTATCAATCCCCCAAGGAAATCAAGGGAAGATGGATCCAATGCATACATGAAAAATTCAAGCAACAATGAAATATAAATTGTCGCTCGAAATATGGTATATAATCCTTGTAACTCTTTTGATTCATCCATTTCTATTATTATTTACGTTTCCATTTTGAGGCATTGTTTGCCCACCGTTGCTGACAACTCTTACAGATGGCATGCATACTTTTAGGTCTGTAATATTGTCCCCTCAAATCATACCAGCAATCCATCAGTGTTGTATAGCGTAGAAGAAGGTTCATCTTTCTGATTTTCCTGTTCATCTCCCTTAAACTCTTTCTGACGTTACCGATGCATTCCAGGCGTTCTTTCTCAGACATCTTTGTATTTTTCTCCTTGTCCTTCTTTAGAGGAAGAAGTTTCTCGATATCCAAAGCTATCTGTACTCCATTTTTTACGACATCTTTATAAATGTAGTTTCTTGACCTTGAAAGGGCTACGGCTACGATGTTGGTAGGAGAGGAGGAAGCCACAGATTTCAGTTCGCTGAGGTTTCTAACTGTCTGATCCACTTCATAATAGATAGCGTAGATTTCCGCTGCATAGGTAAGGATATTATCAAAGTTGGTCAGATATTTGTTAAACTGGGTTTGGAATTTCACCACCTTATCAATTTCTTCCTTTGACATCATGTGTTCTCCTGCATTCACTGTAAGTACAGCATCAGATGCATTGAGAGCTTTTGTGGCAGATATTGCAAAAGTTTTGAACATACCTGCTCTTACCACATCCTCTGCAACACCAATGGCACTAGATGATAAAGGAGCCAGGATTAAAGCAGTCAGTAGGAAGAGATATCTGATTATTTTAAAATGTTTCATTATTACCATCCCCATGTTTTATGTGTCTGTCTTTCCCGGTAGAACCTGGCAACTACTTTCATGGCTCGCTTTTGACGGTTCAGAGCCTCTTTTGCCAGCACCCTATTACTCTTTTGAATCTTACCGGCAATGGCTTTGTTCCATACGTCTTCGAAAGTATACAAGCTGATACTCAATGCCAGGCTCCTGAACTTCCTGTTAAGCTGTTCCAACTCTGTACTCAGCTGCCACAAAATTTTTGTGCGTTCCGAACCTTTGAGCATGTTACCTTCACCGCCTTTAGTTACAACCTTCTTCAAAATGCGATAGGTCTTGACAAGTTCTACAGCTGTTTCGGCATAAAGCGTATTCATGGAAACAGAAGCAGCGATACCTTGTGGATTGATCTTACAGGCTGTATTGATTTCCCACAAGGCGGTAAGCGTCTGCATGCCTTGCATATAGAGGGTACAGCCAGCTTTGAGGGCATCAGCAAACCCTTGAGTTGTTTTCAGGTAGCTGTTATACTTCTCTTCCCATTTCTTCATCTTTGTTTCTTCAACAACCATTCCACCATGAAGCACGCCTAAGGTGTCCAATAGATCATTCTGCTTGCCGATGATATCATTGAGGCGTGATTCTCCCTCACCAATAGCTGTATATTCCAGAGGGTTGGATTGGGTGACGCTTTGCCCGAAGCATGTAACTGCACCTAAAAAAAATAACAGAGAAAAACATGTTCTCCTAATTTCTGTTTGTAATTTCATAGATACTTTTGTGTCGTTTATTAAATTCTACTCTCATTCTTATGTCGGCAACAACATTGTTATTGGCTTTAATACCTATCATATCCAGCTTCGAATTATTCCGGTCACCAGAGAAAATGGTTACGGTTTTCAGCCCGAAAACCTGCTGTGGAAGACTTCTGTGCTGTCGATAGTCAACTACTCTGTACAACTCGACGTAATCGGTAGAGTGGGACAGAACACCATGCATGATGATAATCTGTTCCCCTGTTATCACATATTCCATCCTTGCCAGATATATCAGTTTGAACAGCAGATAGAGGAATAAAGCTATGCCAACGTATTTTGCCAACTCGTGGTATTGGAAACTGCAAAATTCCCATACCCAGATGCTGCCAAAAAAGAAACACAACGCTACGAACTCATTGATAACATACTGAAACCAATGAGGACGTAACGTTATTGTTCTAAAGATATGTACTGTATCGTTCATATATATTTTCTGTTAGATATGAAATCTGTTATCTACCTAAACCATAACCTTCTGATGGTGCTGGTCCATTATTCATAGACTCGTAAATGGATGCTGAAACTTCAGCAGCAGAAACAACACCAGGCTTTGAGAAAACTGGTCCGCTTTCAAATACCACCGGACAGTGATGCGGACGAGGCTCTGATGCAATTGCCATGACTCCCACGCCTGTTGTCACGGCAGCAAGAAGGGCTGCTCCAAGGTTGAAGCGGTTTTCTGGCTTCGTCTTCATTTCTACCTCTGGGAAGATCTTGTCAAAGAGCTTCATTCGCTGGAGGTTGTTTACGGTCATAAACTTGTTGTATTGCTTTTCCGTAATTTCATGGGAGAAGACATTGCCATCGATGACAGCTGTCATCTTGTATTTGCCATCGATAACCTTACCCTCAGCATCTTTCAGTTTCTCGACGGAAATGTCACCAACCTGGGTTGCTCTACCATGTTCACCGCTTCGAGTCCACTTTTTGCTGGCTTTCAAATTGTCGAGGGATTCACCGTTTACGGAAGCATCGCCAAGAAGGTTGATCTTTGTCTGCTCTCGAAGGTCGTTGAGATTGTACTGCTTTTGCTCTGCTGACTTCAACTTTGATTTCTGCTGCTGGTCAGGAACCTGCGTGTGAGGATGCTCCTTAATCATTTGCCAAAGTTCTGAATCGGAAGGGATGGCTATCTTGGCTCCGGACTTGTTGGCTTTTTCCTGCAACTTCTGTACACTTTCCTTAAGGACCCGAAAGCGTTCCTGCTCCGGAAGGTCACGGTTATTGACGATTTTATAGCCTAATCCGGCTTTCTCCAAATCCTGCAAGACCTTCTCCAAGGATGCTGAAACATTTGCATTTTGTCCTTTTACATAGCCACCTCTATACAAAGAAGCTGATTCTACGACCTTCATCTTCTCCTTGTTTTCATCTGTAAGAGGAATCAGGGAGGTAAGCATTTGGGCACGCTCCTCATTAGTTGCATACTTGAACTTTGTATACTGATCTTCCGTAATCTTGAAAGACCACATACCGGCATCCTTGTTGGTTCTCACATTGATGGTATAATCGCCTGAGATATTATCCTTCCATGCCATAGCACCGGTAATGGCTGCGGAACTTTTGCTGCTTACCAGGCTGTAATCACCTTCAAGTCTGACAACATCTTTTGCTTCGTCAAGATATGATGAACGAGTATTGTCTTCCAACATGCCGTTGGATGCGCTCTTAATTTTCACTTCATCGAAAACCTTGTCAAAGAGCTGCAAACGGTGTTCGTCATCATAGTTGATGAACTTGATATAATCATCCTTGGAAATTTCATGACTCATCACCTGATTGTTGATGACTGCTGTCATGCGATATGATGTTTTGGTACCATCATTGGTAGGGTAGGCTTGTATCTCACCAACGGCAACTCTTCTTCCTTTATCCATAGGAAGATAGAAACCTTTATCCTCAGAAAGGGTTCGTCCGTCCACAACACCAATAGAGTTCCACTTGTCTATAAAGCCGGTCCTGTAGTCCTGGCGCATTTCCCTCATATCAAGGTCCAATGTATCAATATTCTTGTTATATGCATTTGCCTGTTTTTCTAGCAGACCAAGCGAAGCTGCTGTTTCCGGCTTCAGCTTGATGTTGATATAGTCTTTGCTTTGAAGATGATCGACTGTTATCTTGTCGGCAAAGTCATTTGCGATAACCTTATTGATAACATCAAGACGCTCACTGATGTTAGGGGCATTCTTGTTGTGAACATGCTTTTTCTTGCCTCTGGTATCTGTAAATCTCAACTTATCATTCAATATGGTATTGAGCTCTTCATCGGTAAGAGTATATTCCAGATTTTTGTTTACGCCGTCTGACTTGATGGTGAGGGTCTTCTTGTCTTTATCAACCACAATACCATGGGATGAAAGTACCTCTGCAAAACCTGCACCGCTAAAGGTCAGAAGGGTACTGTAACCATTGATATAGTCCTTCAGAGGCAAGGCTTTGCCTTTTGGTCGTTCCAGAACCCTAGGCTTGACATCCACTTCAAGGTTGGAGAGAGCATCCTTTTTCTGGTTTCCTTTATCATAGAAACCATAGCTGCCCGATTTCAGCTCACCGGGTTTCAGTCTGCCATCAGGACGTTCTATCACAACAGGTGCGCTGTTAGCGAAGTAAGGTCTTCCTGCCACTCTTCGGATGTGATATCTGCCACCACCGAAGAGGAAGCCAAAAAGTGATTTGTCAAATTTTCCAAATCCCGGACCGGCAAACGGACGGAATCGTGGGTCTCGATACCCATATTCTCCATCCATGATAGTGTGTCCCCACAAACCGTGGTTTACCGGAGAATTGGCATTTTTGGCTGCCACCCAGGAACCAGGAATATAATAATCGTCTTTCACAATGGAAACAAAGGTGTTATATGCATTTTTGTTCCATGTATTCGTGCCACCATTGACCAAGGCATCCAACTGCTTCTCGTTGAGGTCATAATAACGAGGTTGAGAAGAGTTGTGTGAGATGGTTACGAGTTGGTAGGTTCCAGTCTCAGACAATGAGATATGGGCTTGCATACCATTGGCATGCAATACACTTTGAAGCTGCGGAGCAACATCGGTTGCTCGTGGGTTGGTATTTTTACGTATGATAGTCATGACAATATGATTTGAATGTTATTTATTTCTTGTTTCCAAAAATTTTCAGAAGATATAGAAACAGGTTGATGAAATCCAAATACAAAGTTAATGCTCCCAGGAGAGCTAACTTTTGAGACTTTTCGTTAACTTCATATTGCATCTGCAAGAGCTTTCTGATTTTCTGGGAATCCCAAGCTGTCAATCCTGTAAAGATGATGACTCCTACATAGCTCAATAAATAGTCCAGTGTGGCACTCTTCATGAAGAAGTTGACAACGGTTGCAATGAATAAACCTAACAGTGCCATGTAGAATATTCTACCGAAAGAGGACAAATCTCTTTTTGTCGCATATCCGTAGGCTGCTGTAATACCGAAAGTTCCAGCAGTGATGAAGAAAACTTTAGTAATGATCATCGGCGAATATACATAGAATATCGAGGAAAGCATGCATCCATTGAGCACTGAATATACGATGAACATTAAGGTGGCTACACTTAAAGACAGTCGATTGATAGCTGCACTCAATGTGAAAACCAATACCAGTTCTGCTATAATTAGTCCCCACATCATCTTTCCCATGGTCATAAAGAGTGTGGGGGTTGTAGCAACTCCATAGGCTGTAACGCCTGTGATGGCTAGTGCTAGCGTCATCCACACGTATACTTTACTTATCAGGGATGAAGACACGCTGTTGATGGAATGATAACCTTCAATCCGTTCATAAAACTTTTCTTCCATATTACATTAAATAACGCCCTCTCCCTTTCGGGAAGAGGACATGGGTTGTTACTGCTGTTCCTTATAAACGATGACGCATGTATGGCGGTTTGCGGTGTATGGCTTGTAGATGTTGATACCGCCTCTGCTGAAACCACGCATCTTACTCTTATCAACACCTGCTTTCATGAGCAGCTTGGCAATATACCTGGCTCTGCGAACACTGAGCTTCTGGTTGTGCTTCGGTGTTCCGGTCTTGCTGTCGGCGGCTCCATAGATGTTGATTCGAAGATCGTTTTCATTTACAGCTTTTGCAATCTCCTTAATGTTCACCAGCTGTTGCTTGTCAATGAGGGTGGTGGTATTGATCTTGAAGAAGAACAGAATCGGGGCATCCAGTTGAATACCGGAAGATGCCAAGGAACCATCGTCTCCCTTGCTCATTCTTTCCTTCAAACTCTTAAGTCCTTCAAAATCATTTTTAGGGAATTGGCTGCCGTCATACAGAAGGCTAGTATGATCACCGTCATCACCCAACACTTCAAGAACCGGTTTTCGGTCAAAGCCCTGTTTGCCAATACCGATGGTAACACCCAGGGATGCATGAAGGATATTATCGCCAAAATGCTTGTCCTTGCCTATGCCGTCAAACCTCTGAAAGGTACTGGTTCCACCCAGCTCGGCTGTTACGTGGAGACGGTTGGTTGCTCGGTAGCTACAAAGGAAACCATGACTCACTGCAAAAGGTGCTTTATGAATGGTGGTGTTCTTGATAGCACCAGCTCCCAGATAGAGAGCGAAATCCCATTTTGGAAGAGGATTATAGCTGCTACGCACGAAACTGGAGAGATTCAGCATCAGATCTCCATGATAGTTTTGATAGTTCATAGCCTTGTTGTCGGCATTGGTGAAGGTAAAACCCTGATAAACCAACCGGGTTCCAAAGAAACGTGAATGCCATTTTCCGAAACTGACAAGCATCGTTGGGCGTGTATGACCAAAGAAATCGGTACATCCTACAGGGGCACCGGTGAAAGTTGACATTCCTGCCTTCACGCTGCCAAACCAGTTGTCGCCGACGGCAGAGAGCTTGAACTTCTCCTGTCCCGAAAGATAAGGCTTGGCATCTTTCTTTGGCTGTCTACCACTGGAGAATGAGGTACTTTTTACAAACTCCTTTTCATTCTCTCCGAAAACTACTTGTGCATTGGCATAGCTTGCCATCAGGAAGGTTGCCAATAAAAACATTAATTTCTTCATTTTTTTATCTTTTATTGTTTTATTTTCTTATTTTGTTTTTTACATTCTTTGTGCTTGCTGGTCATAGAGATACAGTTTATGTTGCCGGATGATACGCTCGCACACCTTTACATAATCCCTACGTGTGGCATAACCGGCTGCTTTGATAGACAAGAGCCAGTTATGGTAGTCGGTGGGCTTATATCTCCAGCACCTAGCATATCTGTCACTCATCAGCAATCGGGAGTGATATTCTATGCTTTCTTCCGGTGACAGGAAGTTGCAGAACTTCTCATTGGGGCGGTCATCATCGTGAATGCTATAAGGGAGACCGCTGTTCAGCCAGTTCTGGTTGGCTTTGATACCGAAGAAGTTATAGCCCACCTGTGCCAGGTTGCTGTTTCCCCATTTGCTTTCGAGAGCCATCTGTGCCAGGATAACGGAAGATGGAATGCCATATTTCCGCTGTTGCTGCATCGCTGCTTCCGCATAGTGTTTTATGAACTCAGCTGGAGAAAACAGGTTGTTTTCCTCTACTCTGAGGGCTTTGATAGCCCTGGCTTTTGTCTCTTTTATATACAGCAGTAGATTGTAGGGGTCTTCCAGTTGCCCTTTCAACCTGCAACTGATATGGAGATGGGGACCGGTACTTCTTCCAGTGGTTCCGCTAATGCCAATCGGATCTCCTGCCAGGAGTTTTTGCTGGGGTGTTACCCAAATCTCTGATAGATGGCAATAGCTGATGGTCCAGTCGCCATTTTGCAGAACGACATACTTTCCAGAACCCTTGTCATAGCCGGTACTCTTCACGCTGCCATCAAACATAGACAGTACTTCTTCGTACCGGGCTCTTAAATCCAAGCCTTTATGCTGCTTACATTTTCCTGTGAAAGGGTCAACTCTGCTTCCATAAAAGGAATTTACCTTGATATTTCGCAGAGGAAAACTGACACTGAGATACTTATCTATCCAGTATTCTCTGGATTCTTTCTTTGCCTGTGCCATGCTTTTGGGCATGAAGCATAAAAGGCATAATGATAGTATTACATATCTAATCATTGTCTGTTATTTTTTTTAAAATCTTATATTCAAAATGCAAAAGTAACGGAAACTTTTCAAAATAGACTCATGAATATAATATACCTTTGAAATTAACAATTGCAAAACCTTTTGGTTGTTACGGAAAGTATTTTCTAAAAATACTTATGGCTTTTAAAATTGTTAATTTCAAAGGTATTTCGAGAAAACAACTTGTTTAACAGAAAAAATGGGTAACTTTGCAGCGCAAATCATAACATTTTTTGGTCCTCTGATGCTCTGAAATCACAGTGTTTTAGAGATTATTTATTTTACATATTATTGTAATGAGTTATCTGGGAAGATAGCTCATTATTTTTTTTGCCCATATATTACCCATAGGTTTTGCAATTGTTAATTTCATACTTATATTAATTTTTGATTATTTAGTGGATAACTTTTTTGTATCTTTGCCGAAAATTTTAAATATAGAACAATATGAATATACAAAGAATTGAAGAAAATGAAATTCCTTACGAGGAGTTGGGTAAGTTCGGACTTACTCAGGAAATGATAGATGACCTTCCTGAGCCTATCATGAATAAGCTGTTGGGGGGCATGCGTACACCTTTGCTTCCTATAGAGCAAGTTGATGGGGATGGTGTTATTCACAAGGATTTCGCTCGCATCCGCTTGGTCAAAGAGGGGGAACAGGTTCATCCGATGTTCTTGCCAGTTAAGAACCAGGGCAATCTGGAATATTTCACTGGGGAACAGAAAGAGGCTTTGAAAAACGGTAAGGTTCTCAAAGTAATACTCCCATCCAACAACAGCTGGAACTATGTACAGCTTGACAGTGCAACCAACTCTATTATTTCTGTGAAGAGTAATCTTGTTGACAATAACCTGTCGCTTCTTGCCCACAATATGGGCATGGACGAGAATTATATACAGGAACTTGAAAATGGTAAGGTTGTTACCTTGGAGAAAGATGACCAGAAGCTTTCTGTGGGTCTTGACCTTAACGAGGAAACTGGTATTCTCAGTGTCAATGGAGATGCACAGACTTGGCAGAAAGAGCGTGATGGTATTTTGGCGTTTGATAAATACAACTTCGGAATTTATGGCTGCTGGACAAGAGACGACAAAGGTATGCTTTCCTATGTTCCGGAAGAAGAATATACCGAGGAAATGTGTGAAGAACAGGATGCCATCTTACAGAAGGTGAAAGCCGGTAAAGGCATGCATGTTTAATTAAAATTGTAAAATATGGAATTAAATGGTTTTTTAGGAGAAGAAGAAATCAATGAACTTTACTTCTCTCATCAGATAACAGCTCAGCAGTATGTAAAGCATCATTCTCAGGAAATGTTGGATGCCTACAACAGTTATCTACAAGATAACGGTCTGGAAGACAGCGAAGAGTCTGCCGCCAAATACTTGAAAGAAGACAATAGCGTTGCGATGTTAGAAATGGAAGAGGAGAATGAAATGGAAGAAGAGGCAACTCCTGCTGTTTCACAAAGCTCGATAGAGATCTACGAAAAATGGAAACAGGATGTTGAAATAACCAATTCTCTTCTTGCTGACAACACTACTGCAGCTAAGATTGCTCTGTGGAGATACAATAATCCTGTCTCTGATGACAAACATCTTTGCGCCGAAGAAACAGAAACCGATGATGCTACTGTTGAAAAATGGTGGCAAACGATAGATTTCATCTGCGGATCCATCGGTGGCACATCTTTCAAATTGGCTTCACCAACATTACAGAACATGGAAACGCTGATTTCCAATGCCACGATAGACATTTTGGGATAATAATCCTCTTTTATTATAATATATGTTTATTTCGAGTTCCCTTATCTCTTGAAGGTAAGGGAACGTTTTTTTAGTACAACTTATATTATACACCTTATTATTATATATTAGAATATCCAGATAGAGCCTCGTTCATGCGCTGCTCCAAGTCTCGTAAGCCGGGAACCTCTACCATGGCAAGCAGATGGCGAGTTTGGTTGCGAACATAGACCATGCATTTAAAAAGCACACCAACCTGCCTTGTCAGTTTCTCGTTTTTACGCCTAACAGCCTCTAGCTGCATCGCCTTATCCTTCAAAGAAGGTATCTTTTTGAGTTCTTTCTTTGCTTTCTTCAACTCCGCTCCCTGGACAGCCAGGGCAGCAGAAAGTTCTTCCACTTCCTTGCGAAGCTCCATGTTCTCTTCAACCTTGCGGTCGTAGTCCTTAACGATGAACATCATCTGATGCTCAAAAGGTATATCATCATTCATTCTTTGCATAACTTTTCCTTTTGTTATGCAAAGGTAATCATAATTTTGCAGATGGCAAAACTATTGGGTTTTGAAAATGTTAATTTCAAAGGTATTTCGAAAAAACAACTTGTTTAACAGAAAAATGGGTAACTTTGCAGCGCAGTTTAATTGTATTAGTTTTTTGAAAATATCAATTTTATTTTTGGTAAAGCAATGGGTTGTCTGGGAAGATGGCTCATTGCAAAATATCGTTTTTTCTCGTTTTGAGCACTAAGTAAACAGTTTTGTGGTTTTTGACATAAGGTGAGGTCTCCCTCACCTTATTTTTTTACTCATCGTCTGCCATGCCTGACATGGTGGCTGACGGTATCTTCAGCCTGCTGTTCCTGGCTTTCATTGTCGCCCTGTTTCTGATCGGCAACAAAATTTTCCTGGCTATCAACTATTCCATTTCCATCGGAGTCGATGTTGATGGGGGTGGCTGAGCGCATATCGATATCTTTACCTAGCTGTGGTTTTATACCTGATATGCGTGATTCTACCAATATCTGTGAAACACTTGCTGAAACCAAAACATCTCTTGCATAATCCGGGTCATTGCGCAGTCTTTTCTTCCAGATAGAACTCTGCTGTGGAACGGTAACGTTAAAACGATTTTCCTGTCCGAGCATATTGGCTCCAACAAGGGAAATCAACTCTTCCTTAACCAAAGCATTGTATTTGGTATTTCGGGCTTCTTTCTGTCTAGTACTACGGATGAGTCCTTCAGCCAGATCTCTATAGAAATCATCTTCCTTATCATACTGGTCCTGTCTGCCAATATGGATGATATTCTCTTTACTGTTGTAGGATGCGAGGTTAGGCTTACCGTCTTTGACAATAGCAGAACTCCATCTATCAGGCTGCAACAGACGAGGAAGTCGGTTTTCCTTCTGATTCTCCTGTTCCTCAGAAAGCAGCTCATTCTTCAGGGATGCATATTCCTGCGGATAGCGGAAGGCATAGTTGGTCTGTTCTATATTATAGACGTTCACGATTCCACGCTTTTCGATGAGAGGGAAACTGTTGGCGTCCTTTTTGACAAGGAGCTTCTTACGCTTCAAGTCCTCTTCTGACAGGTATACCGGCATAAAGAAACCGTTCTTCTCTGTGCCGAGGGCAAGAACAAAGGCATGTATTCCCTGATACTCTTTTTTGTCAAGGCTGATTGGCATACTTCTTCTGTTGTTGGTAAGAGGAAGCTTCTCGTAGGTTTGCTGCAAAGCCAGTTTCTCTGATAGCAACTTGCCATATTGGAGATAGACTTCTCTTTGCTTTATATCTGGAGTATGCCAACGACCATATCCTTCTGTAGATGAAATAGAAGATTCTTCATTTACGTTCTTTTCTTCCTCATCGTTAAGTGCAGAAGCATGCATTTCAGCCTCTTTCATGGATTTTTCTATATCCTTATCAACGATGTCTGCCTCGCCCTTTGAAACATTGTTGTCAACGTTTAAAGAATTATTCTGCTCCTTACTTAATGGTTTTGGAACGGAATGAAGAAGCATATTCAAACAGTCAAAGCGTGCCTTCTTTCCAAAATCTACCTTTCCAGGATTCATTCTATAGGCATCCACCAGACGTTTCAGTTCAAGAGTATAAGCTAGAGAAGCAGCATTCCATTCAGCCTTATACTGGTTGGCAAAGTCTTCATCTGCCAGATGATTTGCATATTGATTATACATCTGTTCTGTATCCCATTCTTCCCTGCAAAGACTTTTAATCCTAGTATTGGCAGGAAGTTTATTGATATCACCGGAATGGATGTCATCTGCTATAGTTAGGGATTCCACATAATCTTTCATCAATGGGACAACAAGATCCTTCTCCAACTTTTCTTGCTCGATGGTACCAATGATAACGAGGCTGTTCTTCATCTTCTGAAGATCATTCTGGCTGAGTTCTACATGATGATTGCTTGACAGAGCAAACAATTCGCCTTGCTTATCCACCAGTATGCTATCAATGTCAACACCCTTGTCTGTATGGAGTAGAGAAATACTGCGAGGTACTTTGTAAAAGGTTTCTCCATTGGGAAGTTTGTTTCCCAATGTCTCAACCAGAGCTGCAGACAGTTTGCTGTCACGTTGTCTGTTCACGCCGTCATATATGACATCCAGTAATGCCTTATAATTGCAGGCATTCATATAGTCGATGGTTAGGGCTTTATCCTCATTAGTGTCAGATTGTCCCTTAACGACAATTTTGGTTCCTCCATAAAGGATTTCCCATGATTTAGGTATGAAGATGCCATTTTCCAATCCATACGCCTTCTGCTGTTCAATAGGTATTTTCCCTTCTGTGATAGCTATCGGAGATTCAAAGACGGTACGTCCAATCATATCATACTTAATTTTAGCTTCTCCGGCATCCGCAAGTCTATCATTAAAGGCAGCTTCTTCTCTACTGGATAAAGGATGAAAGACAGTCTGAATATCGTTTTTGAACTTTTCAAAGCCGATACTCTCTTTCTTCCCGGAGATATCAGTAGGGGTATATTTTATCAATGAGAGTGTTGGCTCTTCTTTATCGCCAGTCTCTAAACCTTCTACATGGTAGATTTCTCCATTGTTGGTTTTGAAGTATCTGTCAAGAATGTCTCTTGCCTCATACTTTCTGATAACATCCAACTGATTGTCCGGCAGAATATAATTCTGTGCCTTCAACTCCTTCAATTTAGCTACCTGTTCGGTTTCATTGTCTGCTACCGGAAGCCCCTTGACATATCTGCTCATAATGCCGCCTTGCCATTGTACATGATTGAAACCGGGTCTTGCAGTAGAGCCAAAGCTTTCTAAAAATGCCTTTTTGCCAGCTTCTACCGCCCATTTTTCAATTTGGGAAAGAGGCTCGCTTGTCTGTGAAAGATATGCTAATTCCTCTGGGTAGAAGAAGCGGTCTCCAGGGAATGGTTTGGGTTGCGGCGTATTTTTACTGCCACCAAAAAGCTGTTCCCATCCCTGCAGGAAACGGCTTATCATATTTTGTTTTTCCTTTTCCATAATTTTTATAAGTAAAGAGAAATAGCCTGAAAGTTTCATGCTATCTCTCTTTGGATGATTACTTGTTACGTCTTAACAGCAGGTGCAAGATGCCTAAAGCACCAGTTGCCAGAACTGCAAACACATAAAACACACGGAGTAGGGAGAGTTTAAGATGGTTGCTGCTCTGCATTTGCTCCTGCCGTCTTATTCAGTTCCCAAGGTGCTACGCTATTCACCTTACATTCCAGCTGCAACTCTCCCTTGAACACGTCTAGCTGGAGGTCGCCATGTACCTCTACATATTTATCTGCTGCCAGATACTCTTCATGGATAGGGGAGAGATTGATGAAACTTACCCAGGTAAACTCATAGTTCTCGCCGTTCTTATCAGAAGCGAAGGCTGAGAATGACTGCATAGGCTTACCTTTCTTGCTGTTGAAATCCTTGACACCTTTCTTCGATATCTTGCCTCTGAACTCCATGCTGCCCACAAGGCGGTCTGGCGTGGTGGAGTCGTTAATCTCGATGTTGGCGTCTGTACGGAGATTCAGATAAGTATTGTTATCGTGCTTTCTGATATAAAGCACACCGGAAACGGTTACTCTTCTTCCGGCAGAATAGTTGGCTGCACTTTGGGCATTGCCTGGTGCAGAAACAGAAATATACTGCTCTTTTACTGTACCATCCTTACCTTCGAAAGGTACCATCATGGAAAAGGAAATAAACTTCTCACCTTCCTTACTTGTTTTCTCTTCTGCGGAACTGGTAATCACTCCACAGGTTGTTACATTACACTTGATCATAATTTTATCATTTTAAATATTATTGATTAATTTTTCTTTTAAGCAAGACGCTGGCTCTGCTGCTGACTCTGCTCTGGACTTTCCGCATCGAACATCATACTAGCATTTGCCTGTATTTTCTGTACGTCGCTTCGGCTCATTTTCACTATATTGTTTTCTTCTGACTCTTCCACCTTTGGTGCTTCGCTGTGAGCCAGTTCTTCGGCTTCGGCTTGTTCTTCGCTTCTCATCTTCAAGCCCAGAGTGAGAGCAGCAGAGAATAGGGATGAAATCAGGCTGGAGATGATATCCTGACCACCACCTGGTGTTTCACCATTCTGCTGCATCATATAGCTCAACCATTTCGTAGGGTCGTTGGAATTAGTGATGGAAGCTAGAAGTGACATATTACTGTCTTGCAGCAGGTTCGTCTGCTGTGACGGCTGATTATTCAATGCCATACCACCTCGTGCTTCTGCAAGATAGTCTTTGCCGTTCCGGTTGAGTGGGGTCTGTAGATTTCCTCTGACTTCTATCTCTGCAAGATAGTTTTTGGGATCAAACTTTTCCCACGCTCCATTCTGATTCTGGACACTGGTTTCGAAATGCAGATGGGGACCGGTACTTCTTCCTGTATTTCCCGACATGCCCAACTGCTGACCGGCATTCACGATATCGCCCTTTTTCACGTCTATCTGGCTCAGATGCATATAGGTGGCACGTATGTTAGTACCATCCTGTCGGTTATATTCCACCGTAACCATATTACCGGCAGCCCCATTATTGTGTTTTACATCGATAACCTTTCCGTTGTCTTCCGTTGCGGCTACCGGGAAATACTTACCCTGGGTGGATAAATCCAGTCCACCATGGAAATGACCTGGACGTGATTCCTGAAACTGCCCTGTTACCTTCACCTGGGCAAGGTCTATAGGCAAAGCCCAGTTTCCCTGAAGAGGATTCAGCAACTGCTTGGAAGGGGCAGAGGTTGGAGTGGCAGGGGCTTTGCCGTTTCTCATATATCCAATCTCTACGCCTCGCTGCCGGGCTTGCTCCAATGCCATCTGGTCATATTTGTATAACTGGTTCTCACCGATAAGCTTGATGAGCTTCTGGGCATAGGTCTTGTCTGAGGCATAACCAGCTGCCCTGATTTGGATAGCCCAGTTCTGATAGTCGGTAGAGGAGTAGTTGAAACAGTTTCTGTAACGTGAAGCCATCAGTACTTTAGAATGGTTCTCCACGCTTTCCTCTACACTGCCATAAACCCTGAATGCTTCCGGATAGTTGTGGTCATCCACCTTCATAACAGTGGGACCTTTCCAGCTGCTACCGGCTTTCACACCGAAATAGTTATTGTAGTTGGCTGCCAGGTCGGATTTTCCTTGACCGCTTTCCAATGCCATCTGCTGCAGGGTGATAGAGGCAGGAATGCCGTATTTGATCTGCTGGTCTATTGCCAACTGGGCATATTTCTCATAAAAGTTCTGTTGTGACATTCTTCTTTAGCGTTTAAAGAGTGCGCCTTTTGGCACACTCTTATATATTAATGTATTCCTCGCCCCTTACGGGAAGTTTGTTCTACCTGTTCTTCCTGCTCCTTTTCAGGGGCAGGGGAGTCCGGCTTTACAGTTTCGTCTTTTTTCTCAGAGGCTTGTTGGTTGACATCATTCTTCACTTCTTTCTTGATGAAAGGCTCAAAGATGACAGCAGCCAGGCGTTGCTTGTAGTCACTCATATCTTCTGAAAGCCACATCTTGTTCCACTGTGCCTTGGAAACCGGGGCATGCATACGTTCTCCATTCACGGTAGCAAAGATAATGTGTTGCTTCGGATCGTTGCGCTTTGCCGTAATACAGATACGGTCAATCTTGGCATCGCCGATATTTACCTTTCTAGGGGTTATGACATCCACCCTGGCATCCGGATGCTTGGTTCCCAGCTCATAATACTTCTTTGCTAAAGCGTTATGAACAACTGCCCTGTTCTCACTCTTCAGGGAGGAATAGAACTGGTTGACATGCTCTTTATTCGGATATACGGCAAAGGATGGCTCGTTTTCAGCCTTGATGAAGAAAGCATAGCGTCCCATATCATCTGGTAAAGCCTCGAAAGTGGTAATCTTGACTTCCTTCTTTGGGGCAAACTTATCCTTCAAGTCAACAGTTTGTTGAGTGAGCAATTCATATTGCTTAAGTTTACTGACAGTCACCTCTTTACCCTTATAATAGTCGTTTGACTCATGAAGGCTCAATCCACCACCGGCATTATAGAAGTTCACTTCCTTTACTCCCATTTTACCGAGGGCAGTAAGGATTCTCTTCTTGTTCATTCCCGGTACTTCATTGTTTACCTGAAGGGAAGCTCCAGCTGGCAGAATGACATTTGCAGTTTTATGCTTCTTATCTAATACAACAACCATTTCCTTGGTTTCCATAGATGGAAGCTTTGCCAAAGAGGAACTGATGCTGAAACGCTCAGGATTCTCGGTGAGAATTTTTCCCGGCATCTGTCCACGGATAGCCTTGTAGTCCACCTCTCTTTTTGCAAGGATGCTGTCAATGGTTTCTACAGCGTTATTCACATCACGCTCCAACACTCCCAACATCTTCGGATTCTCTGTCAGTTCTCGCTGCCAGTAAGGAACCAGTTTTTCACTTTCCTTGGAAAGAATGGCTGGAAGTCCCTGGCGTGTCATCAGCACTCCTGCAGCCAACTCCTGTACCAACTTCTCATGCTTGGCATCGTCTTCCGGAAGGAAACTGTTTCTGCCGGAACGGTCAAGACGTTCTTCAGAGCCTACAGCGGCAACTACAGCCCGGTAGATATCATTTGCCTTATACAGGGTGGCATGATTCTCATCGGCTGTTTTCTCACTCATGCCGCTGACAACGATTTTGTCATCTACCTTATCATATTTGGTATCCTGGACAACCATAATACGCTCATATTTCATGCCACTCTGATCGGCAACAGCCTTTGCGGTGGAGTAGGCTTTGTTGAGAATAGCAGTATTATCCTGCACAGGAATGCTTACCTTTTTTTCCTTCAGGTTGTCATTGATGCTAACGCGGTTACCTGCCCGGATAATTTTAGGAAGATACGTGTCAAGATGTTGGCTAGGGAAGGAAACTAAATCCACTTTCTTTCCATCCATCTTCTTTTTTTCAATTTCCAAGTTGAGAATTTTTGCCACGTCTGAGGCTTTTTCCCCATAGATTTCATAGGAATCCCCAGTCTTTTTAAGAACTACCACATCAGGATGTTTTTTCTGATAGTCGTTATACTGCTGTAACACAGATATAGTTCTCTCTTCTGCCTTCACGAATGGTGCACCCTTTGTTTTCACCAAATTACCATAGGCTTCGTGATCCTTAGCATTCATAATGGTCTGGTCGACATTATAGATATGCTGCTCCACTCTTGATGCATGTTTGGCATAGAAACTCTTCTCTTCATCGGAGAGTGCGTCATATTTCTTCTGGGTGATGATATCATCATGGTTCATCATATTCTGGTAGTCCCAGTTGACCCAGTTAAATTTCAAACTCTCTTCGTTTCTTTTTACCGGCAGATTATTTTCTGCAGCCGATTTATAAAAAGTATAGACGTTGGTCTTATACTTGTTGGCATCCGTGTTGAGAGTCATCATGATGCTGTTATAGGCTGTAACAGGAGTATGGGAATGGATAAACTCAGCCGGCTGACGCTGGGCACGGTTCATCCAGACTCCATTTTTCTCTGAAGCAAGACCGAGGGCTGCAAAGAGCAGGGCAGCATGGTTTACTGGTTTTTTCTCCTCTTCTTTCTTTGCCTGTTCCTCTTGCTTCTTCTGCTGTTGCTTCTGCTCAGCATCCTTCTGTTTCTCCTCATCGTAATACTCCTGGTGCTGCTGTTCCTCGACAATAGACTTGGCTTTCTGCTCTGCCTCTTCCATCGACATGCCTTCAGCTACAAACTGTTTTGCCATGCCAGCAACATCGGTCTCAATATTACTGTCCTCACGAGGAACTTTTACCTGGTTGTCTTCGTCAAGAGACTCGGCTTCTTCCTCGTCTTCTTCTATAGCCTGGTATTCCTCATTCTCCTGGAGGCTTTCATTGATGGCTTCCAGATTGGCATCAAGTGTCTGATTGACATCATAGTCGAAAGTATGTTCTTTCATCAAACCTATATTGGTAACATGACCCACTTCTACCTGATTTTTTCCCTGGTTATACTGGAAGTAGAGGACTTCATTGTTAGGCATGGTGAAAGCAGGTATCTGAGCCTTGATTTCGGAGAACTGCTTGGCAACACTCTCATAGGCTACTTTTTTCACATCCTCAGAGGCATCCTGTTCCAAGCCATAGCGGTCTATGTCATCAAGAATTTCCTCTTTAGTCACCTTGCGCATGAGTTCATAGGTTCCTCCATTACCATTATTATAAACCACTGCATAATGATCATCCTCATCGAGGATATCATCATTGCCATACTTTTTGGCATTTTTGAAAGTCTTACTCTGCTCCAGTGCATCACCCTGGTCATACATCTGGGCTTGCTGAAGAATCTGCTTGTAATCGCCCTTCTTCTGCAAATCGTCAAATTCCTGCGTATCATCTGTTGATTGCAGGTAAGCGAACGAATAATAATAAACTTCACCCTTCTTCTCCTGGGTGGCAGAAGCTTTCTCCTTGTTTTCTTTTTCTGGGGAAGCCTCTTTGGTTGATTGATATTGATTCATGTTTGCGAAATTTTGCCAAAGGTCGCGCACGTTTTTCGTAGTGCTTCCTTCGTGATTATACTTTGTACTATATATTTCCGGCTTTCCGTCCACGGTAGTATAGGCAACGTTGAGTGTATCTTTCTCTTTGTCATACTCCACCGTGAGAACATCACCCGACGGCATCTCCAGCTTATTGTCTGTGTTTCGCCAGCTGAGAGCTATCTTTTCTCTCTGTTCAATCTCTTCTACGCTCAGCATCCGAAATTCATCCAGACCAGCAAGGTCATCATGGACAATGGACAGATTATGCTCCGGACTGCTCGACAAATCGTAGTCGAATGTATACTGTAAGTCCATGCCTTCAGAGATCCTCTTGCCAACTTCTATCTGGTTGCTTTCTGCGTTATACTGAAAGTCTAGTACTTCTCTGTTTGGCATGGTCAGAAAACGTGGCTCATGCTCTGCAAACTCTGCCATCTGCTGAGCAGCATCCTCGTAAGCCAACTTCTGCACGTCATCAGAAGATGCTTTGATTTCATCGTTATCGTTGATGTCGCCAATCAGTTCCAGAACCTTTTCCTTTTCAATTTTGCGCAAAAGATCGTATGTACTATTCTGCTGATTATAGGTTACAGCGTAAGAACTGTTTTCAACAAGAACTTTGTCCTCAGAAGTTTTTGGTGCATTCTTTCGCACTTTATTCAATTCAATGAGGTTGTTCACATCCATGATTTCTGCTAGATGAAGCAGTGCTTCATGGTCACCGCTTTCACGGTAACTATCAAATGCCTTGGTACGCTCAGAAGACTCAAATCGGGCAAAAGAGTAATGGTAGCTCTCATCAATTGGTCTTTCCAAAGTTGCAGCTTGCTCCTGCGAGATACTAGCAGCGTATTCTGCTCTTGGAATAATCTTATGGGCAGACTCTTTTTCAAAGAGATAATTTTCGTCATGGGCATTCTCGATGTTTGTATGATATGCCGTAATGATACTCTTGGCTTGGTCAATACGATGTGCAATCTGCCTGGTTCTGTCATCAGTAACATCCTCATACTTAGCATTGATGTTCGAGTAAGCTGCTTCCATGTCATAAAGGGTTCTGCCTTCTTTATGATTATAGCGTATGTTAGGCAACATGTCTGCCCCTGCCTCGATGATTTCTTTATCGGTTGCATTTGCCACCCATTCGCTGACATTATAATTATCCTTAAAATAATCTCTCAGTTCTGAGATATTTTTGATGCCCAAAGCCGTATGACCGTCATGCTGACCATCGGTGATGCTGTCCATCAAGGTAGAGAAGTATTCTTTCGGAGTTAAGCCTCCTTTTCCTTCTTCGATAGGAACAGAATTATCCTCCTTATCATTAATTTCTGGCTCTTTGTTTAAACCATCGCCTGTGTCTGTGGCAGTTTTCGATGATGTTTCCTGCTTGACCTCTTTGGCTTGATATTGCTTCATGTTAGAAAGTTCTTCCCATACATAACCGAGATTTCCTTTAATGCTTCTATCATGATCGTAGTTAGTACTATATACCTCCTGCTTACCTGCTCCGTTAGTGATAAGAACATCAAGGGTGTCCTTTTCTTTGTTATATTCAACAGGAAGGACATCGCCAGACTCCATTTTTACAGTTGGCTTTTCTGCAAGTGAATCCCATTCTTTTGCTACAGCTTCTCTTGGGTCTTCCTTCTTTTGGAACTGCTTTATACTTAAGAGTTCTTTTTTGACAAAATTATAGTTTTGGAGGATAGTTTCACCACCCTCCCCAAAATGCATGCTATATACCTTTCGCTTTCCCTCTCCCGACATAACAAATGCATCTATAGCATCCTTTTCTTTTACATAATCGAAAATCAAAATCTCACCAGAAGGATGCTTTAACTGATTGTTTAATCGAGACCAAACAAAAGCTCTTTTCTCAATATATTCGAGCATCATCTTATTCTCTTTGTTCTCTGAGTATAATGGCATGTTGGCAGCTTTTGCATCTTCATTAGCTAAATGGAATACAAAATCGTCCATGTTGCTTATGCCATCCATCCTTCTATCATACTTTCTTGATGTAAACAACTCGGAATTGCCATCAACTTCACGCCAGGCTTCCAACATGTTATTATCAATATTGTAGCGAACCGACACTTCTCCAGACTTTAAACTGATAGCCTTCATATAGCTTTCGAGACTGTTAAACTCTTTCTGAATTTGTTGGCGAGCTTCGAGTTGTGGAAGACCTTCTATGTACGTATAACGAGGCATAGGAATAGATGGTATCTTCATTTCATCCTCAGAAATCTCATAAGATTTGTACTGATCCATCACATTTTGTTCATATCGATTGTATATTGATCTCGCCTGTTCTACACGCTTCTGAATCTGCTCATTGCCTGGGTTTGCCTTACCAATTTTCTCTATACGCCGAAAACTCTGTCTGATATCTTCGAGAGTTCTGCCTTCCTTATGAGGATAATGATAATATGGGAGCATATAAGCACCCGCTTCAAGGAGTTCTTTCTGACTCATAGCTGCTACCTGGGTTTTGAGTAAAGTCAAATCCTTTTCGTCCGCTTTAGGGTAGGAAGGTTCAAACTTATCTATATCTGTAACACTTGCAAATGCTTTCTTGAAATCCTGAAAATTTGATACATTGTGAAGAGGATTGCCGGTATTCCATTCTGCTGAAATAATGATTCCCTTTAAAACCTGAAAGGTTCTACTTTCGCGAAACGCAGAAAAAGACTCCTTTTCCTGTGTAGCATCATTGACGATTTTCTGCATTTCCTTTTCATTCTTCTCACGCTCTTCCTCTCCATCCAAATTACCATCAAGCAATGCCTTTTCTCCCAGCTTCACACGCTCTTCATCAATATGCTCGATAACCATAGCAGAAGCCTTATTTACATCGGACATGACAGACAGGAGAAACTTTGGCTCCTTTTTCAGAGCACTCATCCAACTCTTAAGGTAGGCGGTGTTGTTATCACGGATTCTGCTGTCAAAGCCCAGGGCACTGCCAACCATGGCTGCCGTAAGTTCGGCTACCAGCTCTTCCTTGGCATATTCCTCACCACCAAACTTTCCGCCTGGGCTTAAGCGGTTCAAACGGCTTTCATGTCCTGTGGAATGTGCCATTTCGTGAATAAGAGAAGAATAATACTCTTCGCCATCCTTATAGATTTCTTCTGGAGTATCACTGATGTTAAACTGGTCTTTGCGAGGTACAATAATCACGTCCTTGCTCTTGTTGTAGAGAGCACTAGGATTCTGTTGAGTATATTCTATAGGACAAACCCATGATTGAGAAGCCAACATCTGGTCGATAGCGGCATTACTGTACATACCGTTATCATCCTTGATTTCTTTTGCCTCAAATTTGGAAAGGAGAGCATCGTATTTCTCCTTGTTCACCTCTTCCAGATTGGTTTGGTCAATATTCCACTCATTAAAGATTTTGAGATAAGGAATAACCTTATATTTTTTATCACGCTCTTCTTTTGGAATGCTGTCGTATTCCTCCAAAGTGGCTTTCTCGCCGGTTTCACGATTGTGAATACTGAATCCCCATTTGAAAATAGGTATACTCTTCTCACCTTTTTTAGGAAATGCGCCTAAATCTTTAAGCTGTGGAAAAGTAAGATAAACAGGAACCTTATAGTTATTTTTCATTGAGTGAAGCTGACACAAAAAAGCATTACTGCCAGTATACACTCTACCTGTAACATTCTGAGGTAATCCTATCATCGCCTCACCATCAGTCCAGCCTTGTTTCCAGTTGCTCGCCTCAATAACTTCCATTCGGTCAATTATCATGTCAGCAAACATTTGGAGAGCTGAATTGATTCTGGCTTCAGCTCTTTCTTTTTTTTCAGCCATTTCAGCCTTAAACTCTTCTCTTGTCATAATATTTCGAATAATGATTAAAATTATAAGGCAAAGTAACAGATTTTTTTTCATTGAAGAGTTGTTTTTTCAATATACCTTTGAAATTAACAATTGCAAAAGCTATAGATGGAAAATAACCTCCATTCTACAGGCTGAAATCCTTCTGAAATGTTAAATTTTTATTTATATCATTTTTTGTGTCTATAATTCTGAACATTTGATTAACTTTGCAAAAAGTTATTATATTCATTTATAAAGTTAAACGTTCTTTATATTAGAATTTCAATTTTTTATAATTAATTAAAACCAAAACCCTTGGTGCGTGATGTATCGAGGGCTTATTTTTTCTATCCATTAACAAAAAAAACTCCCGATTCTCACGAACCGGGAGAAATAATTAACTCTCTAAGTTGGCATTATACTATTTAATACCTATTTGTTGTGGAACGGAATTTTCCTGTCTGTTAATCTGTTCGTACTTGTGGGATGCCAAAGACTGATTCTCATCATACTTTTTCAGTACAGCATTTGCTAGGGTATTTAATGGTATTACACCTTTTTGATAGGCATCTGCAGCACTGTTTGAAATATTGATGACACAAGGGCTTCCATCAATGGTTGCTATCATGGAACCGCCTTTCATCGTGACATCTGTAATACGTGGGTTCAACTTCTCGTCTTCGTATTTTTTATATATTTTAGAAGCCGAACTGCTTCTACTTAAACCTTCCTTAAGGGATGCATGACCGGCATTATTAAGAATGTTAACACCACCAAATCCTATCAACAGCATCTTAATCAGAGGGTTTCTGACAAACATACCACCTACAATAGCAGCCAATGGCATTAGATTATCCTGCATCTTCATGTTAGGGTTTTTACCTGTAAACATACCGATAAGCATATCAGGAAGCATGGCAAGAACATAACCGAGATTCTTCGATACAATACTGAAATCGTTCAGCCCCATCTGTTCCAGGGTGTTTCCCCATCCTGCAAATTGCTGACTATTATTACCTGTCTGCGAGATTTGCTGAGTGGATTGTGCCTGTTGCGTCTGAATAGTTTGTGACGAAGCTGGTGTGCTTTGTTGAGCATAAGGAAGCCGTGTACTATTTGATGAAGAACGAGAACGAGTAGGAGTAGGAGAGGATGAATGACTGTGTTTCTTTTCCGGAACTGTACCATTGATGGAAGCATTCAAATTTTCCATTTCTACATCCCACTGGTCTTTCCCCTTTGCCGATGCTGCTTTTCGGGACCGATGAGGTGTATGCTTATCAAGATAGTCAGCAGCTCTGGCGTAGTCATAGGCTCGTTGGCTTACTTCTTTCAAAGACATCTTCTTGCCACCGCATTTGATCCAGTCCTTCTCCTGCTTTGACATTTCTATCGCAAGGGAATGGAACGTGGCTGCAAATGCTCTGTTCTGTTTAGCTGTTTTAGCCAACATCCATCGGGGAATTTCAGTGTTACTCTTGTAGGCAATGCATTGTTTGGAGAAATTAGTCTTGATGGTATTGAGTAGCTTTGCAGAATTACCCTTATGTTGAACCAGCAGGGCATTGCTGGCTTTCTTGGCAGAGTCACTTACCGAGAGTGGAGCCACCTTGATTTTTCTGCTTAAGACACTGTTGATGTTATCGATGAACTCAGTACCGCTCTTACGATACTTTGCAGAACCAGTCTGTATCTTCTGTAATGCATCTGCATCACCAAAGACTTCCTTACTGCTCTCCTTGGCGTATTCTTCTTTTGACCAGTCTTTGGATGACTTGTGACCGATAAATTCTCTGATACCGAAATCTGAACCTAAACCAATTCCTGCTTTAGCTATAGCCTTCGTACTTCCGGAAGCAACGCCACCAAAACCGCCCATCATAGCTGTGTCTATAAGACTCGCACCCAGAAAGCCGGTAGCTTTAGATAAGACAGAAGGATTGTATATCGCCTCTGCCTTATTTTCTACCTTTTCACCGTATTCGCCCTTCTTTAATCCACAGGTAGGCATTACAAAGGCTAACAAACTGTCTGAAAATGTTTTTCTCGCTATGTAACTTGCAGTATTTCTCGGAACCTTTTCCCTAGCCAGCTGCTCTACCATAAGCATCTCAAAGCGGTGCATCACATACGACTGGGCATATTCAAAGAGTTTTTTGGATTCCTTGCCGCCATTCTGTACCACAAGATTCTCATAGAAAGCATAGACGAATGTACTATAGTCATTCTGCCATCTCTTATCTTTGTTCCATCTCAGATTACATCTTTCAATGAGATCGTCTGTAGACATCTTATACCATTTGCCATTGGCATCTACTTGCTTTTTGGCACGATAAGCAGGGGTTACTCCGTGTCTGCTGTCAACAGCCTGTGCCCAAATGGAACGGTTGTCCTCCTTGTCTATGGCATCCATGAACTCCTTTGTCTGGTTCTTTTCTATTCTCTTTTTCTCTTGAACTACAGTGGAAGCCATGTACTTACTGAAATACTGCTTGATGCAATAGTCAACCTGCGAGAAGGTTTGATAGTTATTTACTTTTGCCATAATTCTGTTTTTAAAAACCTAAAATCTGCTGACGAGCCTGCTCTATGGCTTTATAGTAAACAGACATCTGTTTCGGATAGTACCGGGAAAGCCATTCATTCAAACCTATCTGGTCTGAAATGAATTTTAAAGCTAGCTGGCGTGTAATCTCAATAGCCTTCTCTCCCTTTTCTCTACCATTAAACCAGGCTTTCGTCCAGCATCTCGTACCAGAATTGTCAAAATACACAGAAGCTTCCCTGTCTATATCATAACTCTGTACGTCTATCTGTAAATCAAGCAGAGGGTCTATGGTTTTTCCGTCGTCGGCAATTTCTTCAAAAAGTTTTTTTTTTGATTTTCATCCCAAGTAGGAAGATAGATGTTATGATTCAAAGCCATATAGCTGAGAAAATCATCTATCAAGACATCCTGCACCTTACCGGCAAGGATGCTACTTCTTCCGGAGAGTCCAAGGGGATTACCTATTGAAGGCATGCTTTCAAAAAAGTAATTCTTCTCGGCTGCCTGACGGAATATGTTGCGTAAAGACATATCTGCCCTTTGGGAAGAGGTATATGCTCCGCTCACGAGGTCATTCCAGTAGCTTGGAAGCCAACGGAGCATCATCATTAATAGGGCATCTTTGTCTTGTTCAAAACTGTTTTCTACTTTCTTGTCTCCCAGTGTTTCCATGGATGGCAATTGATTGATTCCCATGGCTGCCAGTTGTTCGATGTTCGCCCATATCATACTCAGAAACTCGGCAGGATCGATCTCTGCACCATCAAAGCGTACCCCTATATGCAGGAATCGTCCGCTCTTTGCGATTTCCTGACCAGCAACAACCTGGGTTCCGTAAGGGGTATAGGCTTCCGCTATGTGACCGTAGGTAACTTCATACTTGCCATATTTGGCTACAATATAGTTGTCGTAAACCGCATCCTGTCCAGCACCGGTGATGACACCTGTAGCAATGGCATAGAGAGGTTTATCACTAGCAGGAAAATCAATTCCTTTGTGAAAGAACTTTTCTCCTGTCAAGGGATGATTCTGTTCGCCAAAGGCTAGGGTAGCCTGTATGTTGTCTTTTTCTTCCAGAGGGAAAGGCATCATATAACCACTGGCACTTTCCAGAAGCATATCTTTATAATTTTGTTTCATACTTATTGTTTTTAAGAGGTGAGAATAGCTCCTCACCTCATGGTTTTATGAGAAATTCATTAACGTCCACGATGAACGGTCATAGAACTGTCTTCTTCAGGGGCAGGTGTTGCTGCTACCTGAGGGGCTACAGCTGCTTGCATTTGGCGATTCATCTGCTGTTCCTGATTATGAACAGAACGCTGATTTACATTTTTCATGGTCATACCGCCCAAGGCTAGACCAGCTATCTTGCTAAGCCATCCGAAACGTCCGAACATCATATAGGATGCCAACAGCAAACTGGCAAGGTTCATCTTGCTGATATTACCACCAGTAACATTCGAAAGGGCTGAGTTGATGTTATTCATCAAACCACCGCTCATTCCTGCCTGACCCTGTTCGCCCTGTACTGCTGACATACTAGGATATTGGGCTGTGGTTGGATCGTAATAGCCATTACCATGGTTGACCATACCATTGCCGTTGAACAAACCACCTACATATTCCTTTCCATTGTAATAGAGGCTACCGGCTTCAGCACCTACGTTGCCTATCGTGTCCTTCAGACGATAATAGACATCTGCACCTTCAGCACCTACGTTGCCAACTCCGGTTTTAAGAGAGGAATATGTGCCGTCACCTAAAAGAGTGTCAACGGTTTTTTCGCTTACAGGTTTTTCATTACCATAAGCATCTTTATGACTCCCAAGAAGTGCGGTAGAAGCCGGCTCAATAAGTCCTTTACCTTCATTTCCTTTACCAAACACTTTTTCTGCTGCAAAGTTAACAAGTCCTTTTTTATAGCCTACTATAGGAAGTGCAATTGCTAATCCTGCAACACCCGTTTTAGGGTGGGCTGCTGCAAATTTTACTCCACTTTTAGCTGTATGGGCTACAGCCGCACCTGCACTTTTTATGTGAGGTAATGCCATTTTTGAAAACGTCATAATATGAGGAGCTGCAGCTTTACCGCCTTCTACGGCATTTTTAAGAAGGGATTTACATAATACTGACCAAGTTGCCATAATTCTATATTTTTAAGTTGTTTACTCAGGATCATATATTTCTACGATAGCCCTGGCTTTATGCCGCTGCGTTTTTGGGGTAGCGAGAAACCTACCATTATCTGTGGTGCAGAGCCAGGCTTGAACTCCTGGATTATCCTCTACTTCCGTTGATGTCCAATACCAACAATCTCCTTCCAAGGCTATAGGTGTGCCACCAAGTCTTTCCAGAACTGGATTGATAACTCTCGATGAGGATGCCAATAAACGCTGTTCGGCTACACTGGGAAGGTAGTCGCTCTGACCATTGGTATGAAAGTTAATCATTTCCATGGCTAAAGGGGAACCCTTACCTGTTTCTGCGCTGTAGCTGTTATACATGGCTATGGTATTCTTAAAACCACAGAAAGATGTTACGTCTGTACTGGTTCCATTGACCATACCCACGGAATCACAGAACACTTCATTGACTTCATCAAACATGACTGCCAGGGCAGGGTGGTCATCTGTTTTCTCGGCAAAGACAACGCCTACTGCCTTTCTTTTTGTCTGGTTGAAATAGGAAGCCGTGTCCATGCAACTATGGTCATTACAGAGGACATAGCCTACATGTATGTCTCTGTCTATGGGTTCGTGATTGTCACACGAGGTGCTGAAAATTGTGATGGCTATCATCAGCATCATGCTCAGAACCGGATGAGTGATACCTTTTATAACTGATTTCATAATGATTACTTTTTATAATGGGATTTTTACACCGAAGGCTGCACCTGTTCTGAAGGTATCTTCGCCTCTTATGACAATATCTTCCTTCACCTGAAAGAACACACTCCAACCATTATAGAGGTTATAGGTGTGCTCATAGCCGATATGACCGGCGGTAATTACCTTGTCGAGGTCACTACCACAGCTGACACCTACTCTTACGTTTCCATGATGGTTCCTGCCTCTGTTCACGCATGGCTTGTAGGCAAAGCCCACTGTCCACGCACGGTAGTTACGCCAGAAGGAATCACTGGTAATATGACCGGCTTCCTCGTCTTTCTTATATTTCAGATACATGGTTCCGAAATACTCCCAGGCATTGTGATAGTCGGTTTCATGTTCGTAGGAGAGGGTGGTTTCTACCCCCTGGGGATAGCTGCCACCGACACCTAACATCAAATGGTTGCCATGACTCTGGGCATACATTGCTGTTGCCGAGAACAGGGCGAACATAACAGATAGTATCTTTTTCATATATTCTTTGCTTTATTGTTCTCTGAGAAGAAGTGTATCGAAGGCATCTGCTGCCAACACATCCTCGTAGTCGAGGTTCATGGAAATGGTTCGTCCGGAAATCTGCTTTTCCGACAACTCAATGGTGAGCACCTTATCGTTAGGAAAGGTCATCTTCTTCAGAACGATGATGTTCCGATAGCCGCTCTTGAACCTTACAGAACGGTCCAGTACCAGAGTAGGTTTCAGCTCGATGGTCTGTACGTTGGTTGCCTTCTGCTGTTTCTTGTCCTGAAGCTTCACTCTTAACTCATCTATATCGAAAGGAAGATTGGTCTTGTTTAATACCGAGAAGTCGATGAAGAAATATTCTCCTACCACATAGATATTGTTCAGTCGCATGGTCATCTTGTTGTGGGTGGTGAAGGTACTTCTGTACTTGGCAGGACTTTGCCATACCTTCATGGCATAGCTTACCATATCTACCGTTGACATGCTCACATCGGGATTATGGAAGGCATTGCGCTCGATAAGCTCCACTTCCTTATCGGTAACCGCCTCTTCTATCCTGCTGGTATAGAGTAGGGCATACTGTACTCTGTAACGCTCCGTGATAATGGTAACGATACCCAACACTTCACCATCCTTATGATTACCTGTAACCGGTTTGAGACGGATGACATTATCCAAAGGCTTATCGCCAACAATACTGTCGGTAGAGATATCCACCAGACGGATGGGTTCTGATGCTGTGATAACAGTGGAAACATGCTCATTAATGGTGAGTTGTTCCATATTGTTAAAGCCCTTTTGGGCAAATGTTCCTAAAGCTACACCCAAACACATGAAAAACAGTGTAAAGGCTCTCTTTTTAATATTCTTCATATTGTTACTTTCTTTTTGTTGTTTTACTTTCTTTTCTGTTTGTCTTTCTGGCTTTCATCAACAAGATAAACCTTAGTGCCATACTTCAAACGTACCTTATTCTTCTTCACGGCTGTACCGAAGGCGTTCATAACCTTCTGGGTGGCATTCTGGGCAGCCTGGCTTGCCCAGCTGCGAATACCGGAAGATGACGTGGTTGAGTTGTCAAGCATGGAACCGCCCTGCATGGCTGAACTGGCTATATCCTTGGTGGTTTCCCTGAAACTGCTCAGTGGAACATACAAGCCCTGCATACCATCGGTATCATAGATACTGAGACTTACCTTGATGATGTCTTCATCATAGAAGATGCTTTCTACCTTGCCCTGTACACGTTGTTTGCCGAAGCCGCTCATGGTGGCATATAGATAGGTTCCCTTTCTGATGGTTTCGTCTCCAATCTCTATATCGTCCAGCAGACGGAGTCTCACCCTGCTACCATCTACAGCTTTCACCTCTTCATCAATGATGGCTGAAATGAGTTTGTTCTTGCCGTCGGCTGCACCTAAAGTATTGAAGTAATCTGATACCTGTTTGGTCTTCTTCACTACCTTTTCCGGCTCGTCTTCACTGTCAGCGGTTCTGCTGTTGCCATAAGAAGCGTTATCTGAATGGCTGTTATAAGAGGCTGTACTTTCTGTAGAAGGAGTTCCACTGGCAGTATTGCCATTTTCATGGGATTCACCTTCTGAGACAGTTTCGTCATTGCTTGCCATATAGCTGTCGCTTCCAGAAAGGGTCTTATTCATCTCTTCCCAACTTCTCTGTCTTCTCCGGCGTTGGGCAGAAGCAATCTCAGAATCTTTCAGAGGGTCTACGAAATCGTCCTTGTTGGTATTGCTGCGGTTGACTCTCACACGTTCCTGCATTTCTGCAAGCTTTCGCTTTTCCTCGGCTTGCTGCATGCGAACCTTCCTGGCTTCATCCTCGCTGTACTTTGACTCAAAATCCTTTTTCTGATTGACAGAGTCATTATCGTTCTCCACATTCTGCACTCCGGAAAGGTCTGAAATTCTACCAAACTGATCTTCGGTATTGTCCATCTTGTCTCCCAGAATGCTGTCGGTATATGCCTCCGGCAATTCACTCGACAGATAATCCGTAGTCTTCAACTTCTTGTTGGTAGAATCTGAGACTTCAACGTTGAACATGTCAATAATGAAATAACCAACAAACAGAAGTGGCAGATAGATGATTGCCGGCAACAGATACTTGGGCTGTTTAAAGTTAATTTTCTTTATATCCATATTATCTCGCTTTTTTAAGTTCACGCTGTTGGCGCAAAGCCTGGTCCACCTGCTCTACAGCTGTACGGTGTGGGACGTTCTGGCTTGCCTTATAATATCTGATCATGTTGATGATGTTAAGGGCGAAAAGACCGATGACAAATCCGAAGACAATCACCAGAAATCCTACCCGATGGACATTTGCCCAGGATTGTATTTTCATTACCAGGAGCGTGAGCTTGGTCTTGTTGGCAAATTTTCTGCCGGCTTCCACCTCTCGCTCATATTGCTCCTTATAACGAGGATCATTCTTATCCGGCATTTGTTCTCCTGCAATTATTTTCTTAATATCCATATTAAATAGGTGTATGAATTAATAATCTGACTTCTTGGTTTCTTCCAAATCCTTGTTTTTCAAGGTTCTCCAGTTGGTGATGAGGATTCCATGAGGATTGTTCTCGGTTCGAGGAACACGCTTCAAGTTTCCTGCCGTTACAAGCTGGCGCATCAGAATACTGGTTCTGCGCTCTATTCGCTGTCTGCCGTAGTAGACGAAGGTGAGGGAGTCGGTGTTCAGCTTGATACTGTCACAATAGATGCTACAGATGGTGCTCGTACCGATGATGTTGTTATAGAAGCCCTTTTCTTTCAAGGCATTATACTGTGCCAGACCGGTCTCGTCAACGAGATACATTGCCTTGCGCATCGTATATTGGATATACTTGTCATCAGGTGCGAGAGTGAAGAAGAACTGGTGGAACATTTCTATATCACTCTTGGCTTCCACATCGAAGGTTTCATCCATCGTGGTTTGTTTCACCAGGATTGGAACGTTGCCGTCCAACACATACACTTTCTTATGGGCTTCGTCAACCATGCCCTTTGCGATGAAGAAACTTCCTAAACTCACGATGATGCAGCCTATCAGAAAAAGGCTGCTCACTACCATCACGAGTTTGATCTTATTCTCTACATTTTTTAATACTGCCATATCTATACGGTTTTAAAATTTCATAACGGATGATGCACCTCTCTTCACCTCTGAGGAAACACCCTCACCGAAATTACGGGTTGAGAACGCTGTATCGCCTTCCGGTATCATCCAGGCTGCCAGGTCTGGAACGAGGTTTAGACACTTCAAGGCTACCACTGAAGCTGCCAACAAATAGCCGCAGGTCATAAAGGCGTTCTGGATATAGGCTGATGCAGAACCTTCACTCTGGGTGATAGCCGTCAGGTTCTCTACCTGTACGCTCAACACAATATCAAAGAGGAGGAGAACATAGAAGCCTACAAAGTAGAGCATGGCTCCATAGAAATGTACCGTGAGATATCGGGTAATCCATTTTGCCCAGGCTCCTTCCCATTTTGGCAAGACACTGAAAGCCCATTGAATCGGTCCGAATATCGTGAGCATGCCCAGCAGAATCTGTTGGCAGAAGATGGTACTCCACCAGCCTATTCGGAAGATGACTAGGGAGAAGAACATGACAATTTTGTCCAATCCTATCATCAGTCCTACAAAGGTGGAATTGTTTTCAGCCTTTGCTGCCTGTTTGGCAACCTTTACCGCATCAGCAGTTCCTGCACTTTCAGCAAGTGTTTCCTTACTTTGGCTATTTCGTAGGTTTTTTGATGCAGCATCCAAATTTTCCTTTATATCTCCACACACGGAATCACGCTTGTGTATCAGCGGCAACAGTTCATTGTATTTGTCACTCACCTGTACCGCCTCGGCTTCATAGAGATCGTGCGTATAGGATCCGATACAGTTAGGAATATAGGCAAGGGCATCCAAGACACATGCATTGGAACCACCTCCGATACCACTCTTGCTAGGTGGGTACCAAAGACACATTACCAGAGCTATACCCAGAATCTTCATGATTTTGAAAACATCGATAGGCTCGCTCTTTACCATCATCTTATAGGCAATACCACCTGCCACGACGATACTGAAGAGTGCTCCCAAAGCCATGCTCATCTGCAAAATCCACCAGAAGGGACCGTCTGAACCGATAAAATCCTGGTTACACAAAAACTCATTTGTCTGGAAGACTACGTTGTCAATGTCTTCCTCAAACAAATCAACGCCAATGGTTTGCGAAAGGTCGCTTACCATATCTTTTATTCCGCCAAGCGTTCCACCGCTTGCAGAATCTAATAATAATGTACTAAATGCCATTTCTTGTTGTTTTTTATTTTTTGCGCAAAAATAATGCAATTTTCATAAATACCCTATATGAATATGATATACCTTTGAAATTAACAATTGCAAAAGCTCTCACTTCATGTCGTTGTCTTCATAAGGCTATTATCATACAAGGGGCTTATACCTTATTATATATAGGGAATCTAGTTCTTTTTATGAAAACCGTTTACGGCAAGTGATTGTTGCCACCTGCCCAAGGCATCAGTGGCTACCGTAGCATTACTTGTTATCCGGTCTACCTTCGTTGCCTTACCGTTGACTTCCTTTATTGTCTTTACAGCATTCAATGCCCGAAGCTGTTTAGTCAGAGTAAGGTTCTTTTTTACTATGTCACGGTAGATGGTAAGATACTCTCGCTTTCTGCTTCCCAAATCCATATAGGACTCTCTTGTTACCTTGATAGCAAAAGCGAGAGTATGATACACATTACTCCAGTCTTTGTAATCGTCAGAAGTTCCCCCATAAAGGGTAATCTTGTTGATGTTCTTTTGGAAGTTGCTCATGGCTCCTTCTATCTTTCCCTTTTCCATCTTCCAGGCTACATCGGCAACTCCAGGAGTGCGGTTGGCGATATTCATAGCTTCTACCTTTGCTCTTCTGGAAAGAACAGAGTCTACATTTTCCGCAAGGGAGATTTCCTTCATCATTTTTTCCTGTGTCTTTGTACGGAAACTCTGCTTGTTGGTAAGTGAGGCTGACTTCTGGTAGTTCTTATGTGTGAGATTGTAATAATCTCTAGGAGTAAGGCTTCCTGCTCCAATCTCCATCACCGTAAACTGGTTCATGATGGCTGACTCGTGATTATATGTCTGGGCTGATAGCGTACTGCTATAACTCAGCAATAGCAGCATTGCTGCTGTCATTGCTATTTTTCTTTTGATCAATCTTTTCATTGTATCTTGTTTTCTGTTGTTTTATATGTTCTTTCAAATTTCTTCTTCACTCAACCGCTTGTTGCCAAGCAGCGAACCGCCACCGAGGGGTACTCGTTTCTCCGACTCACTGTCGCCACCGGCACGTGAGTTCTTCTTCTTAGCTTTTTTTTGTGCTTCTTTCCAGGCATCATAAGCTTCCATAGCCAAATCCTTAATGGTCTTGCCACGGTAGAGTCCGTCCTTCCAGAAGCCTTTTCGCATGACCATATAGCTGTATAAGGTGAAATAGGCATTCTTTACTGCGGAATCGATATCATCCATATTGTCATTGATGCATTGAAGACAAATCATCATTGACTGGGCATCAAACTCTGCTGCTCCAGTAAGATAGGCTGCCAAGTCTATATAGGAGTCATACATTGATATGGCAGAAGATTTTATCTGTTTAATGGTTTCCACGCTGGTGGTATATATCACAGCATCGTCATTTTTGACGTTTCCCTTCAGAAGGAAGTTTGTCTTGTAATCATCCAGGAGTTTAAGATACAGTTCTACATTACTCTTTACACTCCTGTAGGTATTCACTCCATGAATAGCAGTAGCAGTACCGTTGAGTAGCAGGTCAATGATATCGAAGCATCTTTTATAGCGGTCGATAGCCTTGCTGCTCTCCTCGTATCTGGTGGAAGATTTGGAAAAAGCTTTATGGGCTTCCATCACTCCTATCTCTGCAGCTGCTCGTATGCCTAGTACGGTTTTCACCTTCTTGTGATTACTGATCATGCTCTCCAGGGAGACTACATCATAATCCAATATGGCAAAGCTCTTCGCCGGGAAGACGAAAAGCATTGTCATAATCACAAATACCAAACCCTGTTTTTTCATTGTTGTCTTGATTTACTGTTGTTATTTTTATCAGATTCATTGTCTCCACTCACCGAACCCTTCAAAGAGGCTTTCTGAGCTGCCTTGACAGATGCGTCTTGCCATCTGGAAAGGGCATAGTCTGCGATGGCTCCTCGTGAGGCTCTGCCCACAGCATCGAAAATCTTGTGCTTCAGGAAATCCAGGATGGTTGTCCGGCTGTCCATGACCTTTTCAAGGAGTACGAGCTGGTTGTAAATAGATACTAGCTGGAAGTCTATCTCTCTGGCTACATCCAGTCGGTCACAAGCCCATAGCAGGTGAATGGCATCTGCATCATCTTCCTCTTCGGAAGAACCGGAATAGTTATATTTGATGCTGATGTTGCAGTCCGGAAGGTCTTCAATGAGTTCCTTCAACTTGGCATTTACCTCTTCCGCACGCTCTTTCTCACTCTTTTTCATGTTGAGCTGCATCACGGCAACCACATTGTCGGCAGCATACTCACTGGTGAGTTTGAAATCTACCGACAGGATGGCTCGGTGGATTCTTATACCCAGGAGATATTTCGGCTTTTGGGCAAGGGAGAGGGCTGCAGTGTAAGTTACCAGACTCTTCACGGTAGGGCAGTAGCCGTGACGGATGAAGATATACTGGTTATTTCCGTCCACCCATTCGCCTTGGTCAGACCACTGTATCTGGTACATTCCTTCTAGCTCCTGCATGTTTTTATTGATTCTATACTTGCCATCCCTGTTATCTGCCAAATCTTGATAATACTCATCAATACCATTGTTAAGTTGATTGAGCTGGTTTTGAGTAGTATTCAACTGCTGTTTCAGGGCTGCATTGACATCAGAAAGTTCGTTATACTGCTTTTGCAAGGCATTTGCCTGGGTCTTGTTACCCTTGAAAAGAGCTTGGCTTTTCTGTTGTAGGAGAGATTGCATCCTCTTGTCATTGTCGGAAATCTGTTTCTTTAAGGATGCAATCTGATTTTCATATTCCTTTCTCTTATCAAGCAGGGTGTTGATACCTTCTCCTTCCGAATCCGGCGTAGGCTCCTTTGCAAAGCCTTTGGATGCTTCGTTGAGATGATTACCCTGTTTGCCGTTCTCCTTCCAGTTGAAACTGCCTTCTCCTAACTTGGCTCCACCCTTGCAATTTGCCACGAAACTGACAGAACTGCAGCCTTCCATCTTCTTCTCATCTGCCATTGTGTAATAGCGAGGGTCATCACATTCAAGATGGTAGGTTATGTTATCATCTTGATCGGATGTTTCATCAATGTAGCCCTGCAGACGAATCTTCATTTTCTCCTTGAAAGTGTTCAAGTCCATCGTCTGGGAGTCAAAGATTTCCTCATAAAGGATTTTTTCATCCACCCAACTGTCTGTAATCTTCATTCCACGAGCACGGAAACAGCCAACACCCAATCGGTTGTGACCGCCCCATTTCCCTCGGTACACGGCTCTGTCTTCATGATAATCCGTATAGGTCACATTCACGTTATGAGTAGGGTTGTTCTTTTTATATTCGCTAATTCTTGACAGAGACCATCCGGAATACTGATAGGTCTTTGCCTGCATTTGAGCAAGACTCTGGCTGTAATTAGAATGTCCCATCTTTGGCAGACAACCGGCAGGATCCTTGCCATTCTGCTTATAAGTAGCCTCTACCCATTCTTCCCAACCTTCAAACCAGTTCATGTTAGCAGTTGGGGTTGTTGGTTTACCTGGTTTGGGAACATAGTCAACAAGTACCTGATTACCGCTCTTTCTGGAACAGATATACCATCTTTGGGTATAGTATTCTCCCTGCAGTTCTTTTACATAATTGCTAATATAGCCGCTTACATTGTAATCGTCTATCTTGAAGAGGTTGGCAACACCATCTGCATCTGCAGTTTTGATGACGCTCATGAGGATATTCTTTACATTACCGGTTTTCTTATAATTGTCATACTGTTTTTTGAAACTCTTGAACATGTTGTAGATTTCCTTCGGCTTGGAATGAAAAATATCTCCAATCTTGGATATCTCAGACCAATTACTGTCGGCAGTATTCTGTCCGATGGAAGCAATCTTGCCACCGAAGTTCTTGAAATCTTCCAAGAAATCATCTGCTGACATCTCTTTTCCGAAATCTCCCAACTTATCCAGCAGTTCTTTCCAGTTGACGTCACCGCCCATTCTGGCTAAGTCAAATACAGCCTGCAGCTTGTCATTGATGAGGAGAAACTGGACATCCTTGAAGGAAAGTCTTCCATTGGTACACACCAGTTCAAACTGTTTGCAGAGCTGTTCCACATTGGTGGTGGTTTTCAAAAGGTAAGGACCCCAATAGATGGCATTCTCTGGCTGTTTGACCATCAGGGATGCCACCGTGATGAACTTCGGCATAATCCGGTTCTTCACCATATCCAGGATTCTAGTATAGTAGTAGTTTTCTTCTGACGCAAAAAGACCAGGGTTGCGCATGGCATCCCGGTCTTTCTTTTTGGACACTAAAATTCCGGCAGTGGCAACGGAAGCTGACTTGTAGTGATTGAGAATATCCTGCAGATGTCCATTTGCCATTGTCTCCATTGCTATTTCCGTCTCATAAACGGCAGTCATGGCAGCTGCAGTTGTCCTGTCGATGTTGACGTTGTGCCAAACCACAGCGAACATCTTGCAGGAAAACAGCATCAATAGTAATAGGGTATTGATTCTTTTCATTGCTTATCCATTATTTTTCTTGTAATAAAAGACTTTCTTCTCTTTCAATACTTTCTGAGAGAACTCCAGACATTTGCCGATACCGCTGTTGTGCCAGTCGCTTACAAACTGCTCAATGGCATGCTGGTAGTCTGTCTGCATAAGTTTGATATAGAGCTTCAAGGCTTCCTTTTCAGCCTTCTCTGTAGTATACGCCATATAACACTCAGGCGGTTCCTCTACACCCAACACTTCGCCATACTGCCCTCTCTTCAGAAAGACTTCCTTGAAATACGTTCGTCCGTCCTTGTTGTCAAGGCGGTTGATGGTGAAGATCTTCTTGCAGTCATTGTCTGTGAGTGCAAGGGTTGCCTTGATTTCATCAAACTTATCCTTGAATTTGCTCTGGTCAAGCAGCATGAACACATCGGAATTGTTGATGATAGCTTCCTTCACGATAGGAGAGGAGGTGATATCCTGTATCTCCTGGGTAACAACACCCACCATTGCCCAGTGCTTACGGGCGGTCTTATAGAGATACTTGATATATTCTGCCATCGTCGGTGTGGCTATGGCTTTCCAGGCTTCCTCGATAACCAGGCATTTTCTGCCCTTCTTGATTCGCATCTTCTGGGTGAACACGTCCATGATGATAAGTACGATGATAGGGAAGAGGACTTTATCATCCTTCACCTTATCAATCTCGAAGACGATGAACTTCTCATCAAAAAGAGAGGCATCCAAATCGTTATTAAGAATGTATTCCTTCTCTCCACCTTTATAGAAAGGTTTGAGAATAGTTGCAAAATTATGAATATCGAAACTGATGTTCTGCTGTTTCATAATCTGCGGAATACGCTCCAGGACAAACTCATAGTAGGTGTTGAATGACAAATCTGTCACCTTCAACTTCTTCTTCTGGCGTTCCACTTTCTCCAGCTTTCTTTCAATACGCATAAGATAGTTATTTTCAATAACTTCCGGGGTGAGTCGCTGAAGGGCTTTCTTTGCCTGTTCCTTCTCGCCCTCGGTAGCTGCTCTGTCATCGATGATGGCTTTGAGCTTCGGTACCCTACGTTTGTCTTTTTCTGAAAGTTCCCAGTTTCCTGTAAGATCCAGGTTAAACTCCTCGCCATAACGCTCTTCCATTTTCTGCTCATACTCTTCATACTTACCATTGGTCTTGTCCTGAAGCAGGAGGGCATCTTTCATTTTTTCACGCTCTTCATCCGTGAAACCTTCGAAAGGATGGAAGTAGGCTTCATAATACTCCACGATGGTCTGGTTGATGATGGTCTCTTCCAACATTGATGGTTGGTTGGCTCCCTTATATATCTGGAAGATAAGGTTCTTCAGGAAGTTTTTCTTCTCTCCGAAGTTCTGCTCATACTCCATCTTGGTTATCTTGAACGGATTCATGGAGATAGGCTTTTCCTTGGTGTAGGAAATGTAGGTTCCCCCGAAATAGCTACAGATTCCCTCATAGCTGTCACCGGTATCTACAATCACAACGTCGGTGTCCTGCTCATAATATTGTCGCATTACCGTATTCATGAAGAAGCTCTTTCCGCTTCCGGAGGGTCCCAATACGAAGAAATTGGAGTTGTTGGTATACTTCACCTTTCCTTCCTTACCGGTGGTATCTATAGGCATCGGTACACCCTGGCGGTCTGTATAGTAGCATTTCAGGGAAGACTGGTCTCCTTTGGCTTGATGCTCCTTATACATCAGGCACAGAGCTGCCTCTGACAACGTAAGGAACTGATCATAGTCCCTGTTAAGACGGAAACAGTTGCCAGGGAAGCTTGCCACGAACAGTTCCAACTGGTTATAGGCACGTTTGGAGATATTGATGCTGTACTTGGAGAAGATGTTTTCCAAATTGTTGGTAATCTTCTGAAAATCCTTGTCTGCGTCAATCTTTATGACGAGATTAAAGTGTGCATATACAAGGGTTTTGCTATTTCTTGCAATTTCGTTCTGAACAGCCTTGATATCTTCTACTGCTATCAGATTGGACGGATTCGGAATAGAAGCATGGCGGTTTTTCTTCTTATCCAACTTTGCCATCTCTCTCTTTTGGTTAGGAAGAAAGAGAATCTGATTATAAATAACGGTATCTACACCAGGGATATGGTCTATCTCTGAGAGCAAATCCTCTGGAAGAATGGCATTGTTAACTGTTGTTTCACTATAGGGACGGAGATTGCTCGGTAATCCTACATTGTCGATGTCTAGGAGACTGTACACTTTTACGTGGGAATAGCCCATGCCGATTTCTTCACTGTCTACCTTGAAATTGGACATGCTTACTTTCTCATGGGTAAAATCAACCGCAAAGAAACGGTCTGCAAACTCCTGGCATTCCTTGGATGTGAGGAACTTGCAGCTGATTTCGCCACTCTTCAAACGGTCTTCCACTTTACGAATCTTCACAAGAAAGTCTCTCCACTTGTTAGAGTCGTAGGTGTGGAGACCGCCACTCTTGCCTCGCTGTGTAATAGTGAGATAAGTAGTGCTCTCTGTATAGGGTCTGCCATTGAAAAAACGGAAATATGCGTCTGAAAGGAAACGCTTCTTACTGTCTTTGTTCTTAGAAGATATACTGGTCATATCAAACTTCTTACGGACAAAGATATCCTGCTTATGGATGGCATATCCGTCTCCCAACAATTGCATTACAGATGCCATCAGGGTGGTGAAGTCGTAATAGCTATCTATATCTGCTGAATATTTTCTTACCGGATTCTCCATTTTGAGAATGGCAGAATAATCACCCTTCTTTGTATACACCACGCCAATTCCATCCACATCCTCTACACTGAAATAGATATTTTCAAACATCTTGGCTCGCTTACCGCCAGTACCAAACGCACTCACGGAAATAGCCATGCCCACCAGGATGGAGATAAATACGACAATAACAAAAATTGAAATCATACTGATAGTTTTTAGAAATAAAAAAACTTGCTCATCTGCTTCTATACTGTTGCAGGTGGGCAAGTACATATACGCCTTTACTTTGTTTTTTGGAATGCAATCCCTTATGCTGCTTGATGAATATCATCGCTCCACCAAAACCTATTACGATGGTGAGATAGACAAGTCCTACAACGAAACCAATCCACATGTAGAAGATCAAAAAGCCTAGAATGCCACCACCAACTGCGCCGGCTGCCCAATAGATATACCTTCCTTGCAAACCCAGAAATTCAAGGGGCTTCTGAAGCCCCTTGAAAACCGGATAATCAGGATATTGCCCTTGATTATCACTTGCCATAACTCAAAAATTAAGCGTTGGTTACGCCAAAGAACAATGGCAATGCCTGAGCTGCTGCAATGAGGAAGATACATGCACCTACGGTCATCATAATCTTCTTCTTGATGTCGTTCTCCTCGTTGTTCATAGCGATATAAACGCTGATGGCACCTACAACGGCAACAACACCGGCGATGGCATAGCAAAGCTTCACAACGATAGGTACATACTTGGCAATCTCATTAGTTGCTGTGGTCAATGCCTTAGTACCTGCGGAGAAGTTTCCAGCTGCATCCTGGGCAAACACGCCAATTGTAAATACGAAAAGAAGCATCATCACCATGCCGAAGCGTGGATTCTTCACCAATGTCTTAATCTGCTTCGCTGTAGCAGAAGCAAAACTTTTTGTGGCACAAGCCAACGTGTTAAAAATCATTTTGTTCATAAATTTAAACTATATTAATTATTAAAAACTTTCTACCAAAATTTTAACGAAGAAGTATTGCCATAGCTGAAACCGAAGAAAGCTGGCATTACGACTGTAGCTCCTACGAGGAATAAACAACTTCCCACCAGGACGAGTACACTTTTCGTGAAACCTTCTTCTCCTGCCTGGAGTTTGATATAGATACTGGTGGCACTGTAGATGGCAAGAACTGATGCTACGGCATACATCAAGCGCATTGTGAAGACACACATGTTCAGCACATATACTACCATATCATATAATCTGCCCATGCTGCCACTGTAATCTGTACTACCACAATCTGCAGATGCAGACAGAGAAACGATGGCGAATAACAATACCATCAGGTATCTTGGATCTATTATCTTTCTCATACGTCTAAATCATCCCTATTATTTTCCCCTAATTCTACAGCCTGTGCCATTGACTCAACGAGAGAACGTTCATATTCAGGAGTTGTTTTTTCATCTTCACTCTCTGAACAGAACTTGACCATTTCCTTCTTGGCAGCCATTGCCTGGTTGTAAAGAACGTTGTCATCAGCAGCAAGGATATCTGCTGCTATCTCCTCTCCGCTCTTACCTGTGGCTGCGTTATCGCCGGTTGAAGGTGTAGCTGACTCTTTGGCTTCTCCGGTATTTGCTGCCGGAGTATCGCCGTCTTCACTCACCATGGTAGGCTCTTCTTCTAAGTCTTCGTCGGGAGCGTTGCCAACAGCAAACTCTTCAACTTCTGCTTTCTTCTTGCCGTTGCTGCCAACGACATCCATGCCGATCATGACGGCATAGTATACGATATAAATGAATGTCAATATCGCTACAAAAATTCCAAATGCACCCATGTTTTTATTATTTTATTTGTTTTTGGGTGCAAAGAAAATGCTTTTTTTTCAAATTCAAGTCGCAAATGCGAAATACCTTTGAAATTAACAATTGCAAAACCTTTTTAGAGGGTTTTGAGGATTTTTTGTAGCGATATCGGGGGTATCTACTCGGTAACGATGGTGCAACCAGTGATGCCATCAGTTGCGAGCTGCGCTTTAATCTTATTGATTGTAGCCTCACTGCATCCTACCATTTTGATGCTTTTGAGGTTCTTGCAGCCGGCGAACATGCCGGTCATGTTGGTGACCTTCTCAGTGTTCCAGCTGCTTAAGTCTAAGGACGTGAGTTTGGTGCAGCGGCTGAACATGCCGGTCATGTTGGTGACTTTGCTCGTGTCAAAGTGACTTAAGTCTAAGGACGTGAGGGAGCTGCAGCCGTTGAATATGTCGCACATGTCGGTGACGTTGCTCGTGTCGAAGTGACTTATGTCCAGTGACGTGAGGTTCTTGCAGTCGGCGAACATGCCGGTCATGTTGGTGACTTTGCTCGTGTCGAAGTGACTTAAGTCCAGGGTGGTGAGGGAGGTGCAGAGGTTGAACATGGCGCTCATGTCGGTGACGTTGCTCGTGTTCCAACCGCTTAAGTCTATGGACGTGAGGTTCTCGCAAAAGCGGAACATGTAGGACATGTTGGTGACATCATTGAATTTTGATACCGGATCACTCCAGTTGCCACTAGCATCAGGGGTTACAGTGTAACTAGTGCCGTTTGCCCCCCCACATTGTAGGTGAATGTTCCACTGGCGGTTCCGGTAATGACCTTCTCCGGAAGGTCTACTGCTTTCGCATCCCAAGGGGTGACCTTTACATTCAACACCATCTCCTTGCCGC
>ERZ780208.334-NODE-334-length-51265-cov-3.527495_pt1 | contig 51265 bp, 28 predicted proteins | sample MGYA00511167_ERZ780208 | MGnify/ENA primary metagenome ERZ780208 (study PRJEB29588, sample SAMEA2159202) | human gut metagenome | biome: human gut; feature: human-associated habitat; material: faeces | place: Denmark | collected 2008/2010 ...
ATTCCGTGTAATCCGTGCCTAAAGGAAAGCAGTTTCCTAATTTGACACACCCTCAAGTTTCAGATACCATTGTTTTGCTCCCCCCACAAAAACACTTTCAGCCGTCTCCGTAAACATATCGCAGAGACGGCTGAAAACGTTTTATAATGATGCAGAATAATCAGAAATTGATCATTCCTAATATTTTATCCGTAGCACCGGCATTTCCTGTAACATACTGCCCGGCATTCATACCGGTCTCTCTCAGGAACTCCTCATCGGTCAGCAGACGATCGAGCAATGCTTTCAACTCTTCATAATTCTTAATTGAAAAAGCCCCCTTCGCCTCTATCAACTGAATTGCTTCCTGAAATTTCTGGTACTTCGGTCCGAAAATAACAGGAATGCCATAAACTGCCGCCTCAAGAGTATTGTGAATACCCACGCCGAAACCTCCGCCAATGTATGCAATCTCACCATAACGATAAATTGATGAGAGCAAACCGAAACAATCAATTATCAGGCAATCAGCCTTGCGAACATTCGTTTCGTCGGCACGCGTATAGCGTACATACGGGCGCTTCAGCTTACCGATAATCTCTACCAGATGATTCTCGTCAATCACATGTGGCGCTATGATCAGCTTGACTTCCGGATGCTGGTTGAAGTATTCGATGAACAAATCCTCATCCGGCTGCCACGAACTGCCTGCTACGAAAGTCATCGTGTGGTTCTTGAACGCCTCTACCAGCGGCAACACCTTTGCCTCCTGACGTATCTGCAACACACGGTCGAAACGGGTATCGCCCACCACCATCACCCGGTTGATTCCTATCTTGGCCAAATACCGCTTCGAACGCTCGTTCTGAACAAACAGGTAATCGAAGTTACGAAGCACATTGCGATAAGCTCCGCCATACCATTTAAAGAAAATCTGTCCACGGCGGAATATGGAAGAAACACTATAAACAGGAATGCAACGTCTGTGCAATTCGTCTAAGTAATTCTTCCAAAACTCATACTTGATGAAGAATGCCATGCACGGATTGACCAAGTCCAGGAACTTGCGCACATTACGGGGCTTGTCGAAAGGCAGATAGCATACGACATCCGCTCCGCGGTAATTCTTACGTACCTCATAACCCGAAGGAGAAAAGAAGGTAAGCAGAATTCCGTATTCGGGATGCAACTCGCGAATCTTCTCGATCAGCGGACGCCCCTGCTCGAACTCTCCCAACGAAGCAGCATGAAACCAGATATAACGCACCTTCTTGTCCAACTGCTGACGCAGAAGTTCGTACACGACCCAATGCCCCTTCATCATCTTCCGGGGCTTGCGACTGAACGGAGCATCCAGATGCACCAGAATATCGTAAATGGCTATCGCCATATTGTAAAGTACGCTCATTGTGTCAGGAATTAGTGGGACAACTTGTTGATACTAACATTATTATTCAGGCGATTACTTCCACTGCACGCTGTATGCGACGCAAGGTTTCCTCCTTACCCAGAAGTTCGGTAATGTCGAACATATGCGGCCCCTTGCATTCGCCTACTACTGCCAGACGGAATGCATTCATCACATTACCCATGTGATATCCCTTGTCAGTAATCCAACCGATCACAATATCTTCAGCCGGTTTCGACGAGAAGTCTTCGATGCCGCGCAGCACCTCCATCAGTTCGCCCATGATGCGGGGAGTATCTTCCGACCAACGTTTCTTCACGTCCTTTTCGGCATAAGTCACAGGAGCTACAAAGAAGAAGGCTGCCTGTGCCCAAAGTTCCTTCACGAAGTTTACACGACCTTTCACCAACGATACGACTTTCGTCAGATAGTCATCAGAGTATTTGCTTACATCAACGCCGTTTTCCGTCAATACGGGTTTAAACAGTTGCGCAATCTCCTCGTCGGACTTGCGCAGAATATATTCGTGGTTGAACCAGATACCTTTTTTATAGTCGAACTTCGCACCCGACTTGCTGCAATGGCTCAGGTTGAAGAGCTTCACCAATTCGTCCATCGACATCAGTTCCTGGTCGTTACCGGGGTTCCATCCCAGCAAAGCAAGAAAGTTGATGACTGCCTCGGGCAGGTAACCCGATTCGCGATAACCCGACGACACTTCGCCCGTTTTGGGGTCGTGCCATTCCAAGGGAAAGACAGGGAATCCCAGACGATCACCGTCGCGTTTGCTCAGCTTTCCGTTACCTTCGGGCTTCAGCAACAGGGGCAGATGTGCGAACTGAGGCATCGTATCTTCCCATCCGAAAGCACGGTAAAGCAACACATGCAAGGGAGCCGAGGGCAACCACTCTTCACCGCGAATCACGTGCGACACTTCCATCAGATGGTCGTCCACGATGTTGGCCAAGTGATAAGTAGGCAATTCATCGGCCGACTTGTAGAGCACCTTATCGTCGAGGATCGAGGAATTGATGACCACTTCTCCCCGGATAAGGTCGTTCACATGCACGTCTTCGTTCGGTTCGATCCGGAAACGAACCACATACTGTTTGCCTTCGGCTATCAGAGCATCGACCTCCTCCTTGGGCATTGTCAGCGAATTGCGCATCTGCATGCGGGTCGAAGCATCATACTGAAAGTTAGGAATCTCCTTGCGTTTCGCTTCCAACTCTTCGGGGGTATCGAAAGCGATGTACGCCTTTCCGGCATCGAGCAACACTTTTACGTATTTTTTGTAAATGTCGCGACGTTCCGACTGACGGTAAGGGCCGTAATTTCCACCGAAGCTTACGCCTTCGTCAAAGGGAATGCCAAGCCACTTGAATGACTCCAAAATGTATTCCTCGGCACCCGGCACAAAGCGGTTGCTGTCAGTATCTTCAATACGAAAAATGAGATCACCTCCATGCTGACGTGCAAAGAGATAATTATATAAAGCAGTACGAACGCCACCGATGTGCAATGCACCCGTTGGACTTGGAGCAAAACGAACTCTGACTCTTCTTTCTGTCATAATCTTCCTTACTTATAAATAATTTAGATGGCAAAATTAAGCCTTTTTTTTCACACTATGGTTTTTTTTTGTACTTTTCGCAAAAAATTCAATCATTATGAGCTATTTCAACGAGAAAAAGACCCGCCTCTACAGAAATTTGCTATATAGAGCACTGATTTTTATCGGTACTGTCGCCCTTATCGTCTATTTTTTGCCTCGCGACGGCAAGTTCAACTACCAGTTTGACATTGACAAGCCCTGGAAATACGGTCAGCTGATGGCTACTTTCGACTTTCCCATCTACAAGGACGACAAGGTAGTGAAACACGAGCAGGACAGTATTCTCGCCAACTTCCAGCCCTATTATCAGATAGACAACAGCGTCGGTCAGGCTGCTATCAACAAGCTGAAAAATGACTACCAGCAACACCTGCGCAACATACTTCCTTCGTCCGACTACCTCCGCCATTTGGAGAAAAAGCTGACCGAAGTTTACAGTGCCGGCATTCTGACCACTGACAACCTTGAGCAACTCAGGCAAGACAGCACGACGGCCATCATGATCATCAACGACAAACTGGCCCAGCAACGCAATGCCGACAAACTGTTCTCGGTAAAAAGTGCCTATGCCTACCTGATGAATGCCGATACGCTGCACTATCGCCGCGACCTCCTGCGTCAGTGCTCGCTCAACGAATACCTCCTGCCCAACCTGACCTACGACCAGGAACGCACCGAAAGAGCCCGGAAAGAAGTGCTCAACAACTATTCGTGGGCAAACGGCATCGTACTGAGCGGACAGAAAATCATCGACCGGGGCGAAATAGTCGATCAGGAAACCTACAACATACTGGAAAGCCTCCGCAAAGAGTCCATCCAGCGCAGCGAGTCGGTAGGACAGAAACGGCTGATGCTGGTGGGACAGATTCTCTTCGTCAGCATCTTCATGCTTTGCTTCATGCTCTACCTTGACTTGTTCCGCAAAGACTACTATCAGCGGAAAGGCAGCCTGTCGCTGCTCTTCACGCTCATCATGTTCTACTGCGTCATTACAGCCATCATGGTGGCCAACAACGTGTTCAACGTCTATATCATCCCCTATGCCATGCTGCCGGTCATCATCCGGGTATTCCTCGATTCGCGTACGGCTTTTCTGACCCACGTGGTAACCATCCTCATCTGTTCGATCTGCCTGCGCTATCCTCACGAGTTCATCCTGCTGCAACTGTCGGCCGGACTGGTTTCCATCTTCAGCCTGCGCGAACTGTCACAACGCTCGCAACTGTTCAAGACCGCTTTCTTAGTCATCCTGACGTATGCCACCGTTTACTTCGCCTTCGAACTGATCACCGAAAACGACCTGTCGAAACTGAACGGAAGCATGTACACTTACTTTGTCATCAACGGCATACTGCTGCTGTTCACCTACCCGCTGCTGTTTCTGCTCGAGAAAACTTTCGGCTTTACCTCCAACGTCACCTTAGTCGAACTGTCGAACATCAACAACAGCCTGCTGCGCCGCATGTCCGAAACCGTACCGGGCACCTTCCAACATTCCATGCAGGTAGCCAACCTGGCCGCCGAAGCAGCCAACCGCATCGGTGCCAAAAGTCAGTTGGTACGTACCGGCGCCCTATACCATGACATCGGCAAAATGGAGAATCCGGTATTCTTCACCGAAAACCAGTCGGGCGGAATCAATCCGCACAAGAACCTCAGCTACGAACAGAGTGCCCAGGTGGTCATCAGCCACGTGACGGACGGACTGAAATTGGCCGAAAAGAACAACCTGCCCAAAGTCATCAAAGAATTCATCTCGACCCACCACGGACGAGGAAAAACGAAATACTTCTACATCTCCTGGAAAAACGAGCATCCCAACGAAGAGCCCAACGACGAACTCTTCACCTATCCGGGACCTAATCCGTTCACCAAGGAACAAGCCATCCTGATGATGGCCGACTCGGTAGAAGCCGCTTCGCGCAGCCTGCCCGAATACACCGAAGAAAGCATCAGCAACCTGGTAGAGAAAATCATCGACTCACAGGTGGAGGACGGTTACTTCAAGGAATGCCCCATCACCTTCAAGGACATCGCCACCGTGAAAGCCGTATTCAAGGAGAAGCTGAAAACGATGTATCACACGCGCATCAGCTATCCCGAACTGAAGAAATAGACGTAAAACCTTTAAAATACCCTGACCATGAAAGCCACTGCCAAAGAAGAAAACCGCGCAACAAACTTTCTGCGGAAAAACAACATACGGGTGGAAGACATCAGCAGCTTCCGCTTCATGCAACGCTATACCCCGCAACCGGACAAACACAGCAAGGAGAATCTATACGGATCGGGCATACTGACCCTGCAACTGAAGTCGGGCAAAGAGAAGGCACTGATCGTGCATCTGCGCCAACACCCCACAGCCCTGATACACTTCCTGCTGTCGCGCGGCATTTCCTTCGACAACTGCCGGACCGGCAGCCGACAGACATCCTTCAAGCCCCAGCCGGCTGTCTATAAGCGCATGTCGCTCTACATGTTCTGGTATTTCATTCTCTTTATTATCTGCCTCGGACTCGGATTCCACACGACGACTCTCAGTTTGCCGGCCGGCATCCTGTTGCCCGTCGTCTTCTTCGGTATGGCCCTCTACTGCATGTACCTGCTACAGACACGCTTCTGTTACCTGAAAATAGAAGCCGACCGACTGACCATCGTCAGTGCCGGACGCGAGATACACTATGCCTACGACGACCTGGTGAAAGTAAACTTCGACTTTGCCCGCGAGCCCAACGCCACCCACGTCATGGAAATACTGGACAGTGCATACCGCTACCGCCTGTTCTACATCGGCCGCGTACCCCGCACGCAGCTGAACCAGCTTGCAGCCCTGCTGCAACAGGCCGGTATAGACGCCACCTGCAGCCTGAACGACGAGAAGCGACATTATCACGACGTGTTCCATGGATAATGGATAATTGATAATTGAGAATGGATAATTGAAAATTATTAATAGGAGGGGACTCTTCCCCATTATCCATTATTCATTCTCAATTATCAATTATCCATTCTCCATTCTCAATTCTCCATTATCAATTCTTGAAGCAGCCCCGCACAGGCATCCTCCAACAGGTCGAGCACATACTCGAAACCTTCGGCACCGCCGTAGTAAGGGTCGGGCACATAGTCGGCCTGCGTGAAACGGGTGCAATAGTCCGTCATGCGCCGTATTTTGCGCTCGGTTTCCACCGAGGGGGCACGTTCCTTCAGGTCTTCGATGTTGCGGTCGTCCATACCGATAATCAAGTTGAAGTCGTAGAAGTCGCTGGTGCGGACCGGACGCGAACGATGCGTCAGGTCGTAACCGCGTCGGCTGGCATGAGCACGCATACGAGGGTCGGGCAACTCGCCCTGATGATAACTTAAAATACCCGCTGAGTCTATCACAAACCGTTCTTCCAGCCCTGCTTCTTCCACCAAATGCTTCATCACCCCTTCGGCCGAAGAAGAACGACAGATATTACCTAAGCAGACGAACAAAATCTTATATTTCGGTTGCTGTTTCTTATTGTCTGTTTCCATTGCAATTATAGTTTACACCGGCACTTGCCATTCGTGTGCAAAGGTAACAAACTTTGCCTGAACAGCAAACAAAGCTACACGAAGTGCAATTCTGTGGCGTTTACCAACCGTTTTCAGGGTGATGCTTCACCATAATCCATTGACTATGAACAAATTCCTTTGAAAGGTAGATACGCGGACGGCACAGCTGAAGCGGGTCGAAACGCGGATAAATTATACATTGAACCACCGTCGATTTCTTCCTTTCACCACATTCTGCTGTATATCAGCCTCTTCCTGTGAAAGGTGAAGGGTGAAAGATGTTTTCCGAAAGTCGTTTGCAGCAGGTGAAAGTCTGTTTTGGAGCTTTCACAAGCCACACAAGTGACGCTTGCGAGAGACACAAGCACGGCTCGCGAGCCGTGCAAGTGTCCTGCAAACGGATGACAAGTGTACATCAAAAAGGGAAATAAATATTACATCGGATCCACATCGTAATAGACGATGAGCGACTTGAAGCGATCCTCGGCCACCATCTCGCGCTGCACCTGTACAAGCAACTGGCGGGCACGGGCCATCGAAGCATTCATCTCGATTTTCACCACAATCTTACGGATGAACAGCGTCTGAATGCGGGCCACGGGAGGTTTGTCGGGTCCCAACACCCGCGCGCCGAACACGGCACGGAGTTTGGCAGCCATCGTCTGAGCCATCAGGTCGAGCAACTGTTCGTTGCGGTTCTTCAGATAGACATACACCAAGCGATAATAAGGCGGATAGTGGAACATCTGACGTTCGGCCAACTGCCCAGCCACCATTCCCTCGAAATCGTTGTGCATCACTTGCGGGATGATGGGATGATCGATGCTCTTGGTCTGCAGTACCACCCTGCCCCGTCCATTCTTCCGACCGGCACGACCGGCTACCTGCGCCATCAGCTGAAAGGCACGCTCGTAGGCACGGAAGTCGGGATAGTTGAGCATCGTGTCGGCATTGAGGATGCCCACCACACTGACATGATCGAAATCCAGTCCCTTGGAAACCATCTGCGTACCGATAAGAATGTCTGTACGCCCCTGCTGAAAATCGTGGATGATGCGTTCGTAAGCCGAACGGGTACGGGTCGTATCCAGGTCCATACGCGCCACACGGGCTTCGGGGAAAAGAGCCTTCACGTCGTCCTCGATCTTCTCGGTACCGAAACCGCGGTTGCGCAAATCGACTCCTTCGCAGGCCGGACACTGACGCGGAACAGGCTGCGTATATCCGCAATAATGGCAGGTCAGCTGGTTCAGTCCCTTATGATAGGTCAGACTGACATCGCAGTTCTTGCATTTCGGTACCCAACCGCACGTATGACACTCTATCATAGGCGCAAAGCCCCGTCGGTTCTGGAAAAGAATCACCTGTTCTTTCCGATCAAGCGCCTCGTGCATGTACTGAAGCAGCAAAGGCGAAAAGGGGCCGTTCATGCGCTTCTTCCGCTGCAACTCCTTGATGTCAACGGGGATGATTTCGGGCAGTTGCAGTTCCTTGTATCTTTCTTTCAGTTCAACCAACGCATATTTACCGCCCTCGGTAGCATTGTACCAACTCTCCACACTGGGCGTAGCGGTACCCAGCAACGTCTTTGCTCCGTACATCGACGCCAATACAATAGCCGCGTTGCGGGCATGATAACGGGGAGCCGGATCTTGCTGCTTATAAGTATTCTCGTGTTCCTCATCGACAATTACCAGCCCCAACCGCTGGAAAGGCAGAAAGAGGGACGAACGCACACCGAGAATAATGTCGTAAGGATGCTCGGACAACTGTTTTTGCCAAACTTCCACCCGTTCGGCATCGGGGAACTTGGAGTGATAGATGCCCAGCCGCGAACCGAACACCCGCTTCAGCCGTTCGGTAATCTGAGTGGTAAGAGCTATTTCGGGAAGCAGATAGAGCACCTGCCTGCCCTGCCGGATGACCTGTTCGATCAGGTGGATATAAATCTCGGTCTTGCCGCTGGAGGTGACTCCGTGCAGCAGACAGACATTCCTCTGCCGGAACGAAGCCAGAATCTCGTCATAAGCCCGCTGCTGATGCACGTTCAGTGCGTTCAGCGGCTCCTCTCCTCCGCCGGAAACAGTATCGAGACGGCCCACTTCGTAATGATATACCTCGAACACGCCTTTCTCCACCAGCGCGTTGAAGACGGCAGGCGTAGCGCCTGAACGCTGCAACAGTTCTGCCTTCGGCACCTCCTTCACCGTCCGGCCACCCAGGCAACCCGACAGTTCGATGTACTTCATCAGCAAGTCCAGCTGCTTCGGCGCCCGCCGTTGCAGTTCGTCGAAGAAGAAGTGCAGCCGCCGTTCGTTGCGGGCTGCTTCGGTCAGGCGTACACGGGTCTCGGTCTTGGGCTTATAGGTGCGCTTCAGTTCTTCCTTTACAAAAAGCACATCTTTCTCGAGCAACGACTTCACTACCGACAGGATGTTCTTCAGTCCACTGTCTTTCTCCAACCGGGTCACGGTCTGTTCGGGGTCGGCAGTAAGCAGGTCAAAGACTTTCTGTTCGCGTTCGGTCAAAGGTTCGGTCGCCTCAAAGTCCGGATTAAGCTCCACCACCGTCTCGCTCTCCAGCTTCAGGCCCGAAGGCAAGGCAGCCTTATAGACATCGCCCTGCGTACAAAGATAATAATCGGCCAGCCACTCCCAGAACTTGAACTGGAGCGGAAGCAGCACAGGCTGCGTATCGAGCACAGCCGACACGTCCTTTACCTCATAATCCTGCGGCTTCAGATAGTGCACATTGCGCACAATGCCGGTATAGAACTTCTTCTTACCGAAGGAGACCACCACCCGACAGCCTATCTGCACCTCCCCGTCCATATCGGGCGGCAGGGCATACGTAAAACAGGCATTCAAGGGCAAAGGCAATATGACATCGACAAACTTTTCCATCGTGCCGACAAAGATACGACAAAAAGACAGAAAGAGGGTGTATCAAATTAAGAAACTGCGGTCTCCTTTTAATTTGATACACCCTCGCCCCCAATAAGGGAAAATATATTCTTTAGAAAAGATAAGCCAATGAAATCTGCCAGGTTTTCGTTTTTCCGTTGCCACCTATTTCATCGCTAATGGCTTCGCCAATACCCTTCCACGAGAAACTGTCACCCAGAGGGATCTGATAGTTTACACCGATCTGCAAGTGCTGAACCAATTTCACACCGGCACCGATATTCAATCCTACCTGCGTAGCTTTCGTATCGAAACCTTCCCACTTGGTATCCTTGAAATTAAAGAAGAAGTCCGGTCCGGCAGCTACATAAACGCCCAAAATACTACCCAAGCCGATAGTATATTTCAGATTGACAGGAATTTCAATACCCTGCTGTTTCCATTCATTTTCACCACGTTGCGAATACATCAACGCACCATCAATGCCCAAACCAATCAACGGAACTGTCAGCTCAGCCATTGGACCAATAAAGAAACCGGTACTATTATCCTTATTCCCCTTAGCACCACCATCCCAATCTATCTTCGACATGTTCACACCGCCTTTCAGACCCCACTTCAACAGTTGCGCCTGTGCAGGCGTAGCCATTGCCAGGCAGCAGATGGCCACTAAAAATACACCAAAAAACTTTTTCATAACTCTAATTATTTAAGGATTTGCAACAAATATATGAATAATCCTGAAGAAAAGAACAACAATACAGCCTAAAATGTTCATTTTCTCCTCAAACAGACTCCAAAAACGAACCTCGACAGCCACATCCACTCACGGGCAATCAGCCCCCAAAGCAGGAAATAGAAAGAAAATCGCAAAAAAACTGCGGGAAATGTATAACGAATAAAAGAAAATCTTACCTTTGCACCGTCAAAAGGAAGGAAAGATGCCAGAGTGATCGAATGGACCGGACTCGAAATCCGGCGAACGGCTTTTGCTGTTCCGTGGGTTTGAATCCCACTCTTTCCGCAAAGATATAATAATCAGCCCTTTAAATGACACTTTTTGAAAAATGTCTTTTTTAGGCACAGAATACACACTTCGAAGTCAGAAGATTTATTCATAATGACAGGAAGGTGAGTAGTCTGTGCCTAATTCTTTTTAATGCGCCACAGGCTCACCGAATGTTGCAATCCGACAACGAAATTCCCACCAATTATTTTCCCAGTTAAGGAAAAAGATTTCTCCAACTGGGAAAATATCCGCAAACAATAACCGACTGAATCAGACAGAATGCCCGCCTTCTGCTTCTTTCTTATATTGGGTAGGCGTCTTCCCCGTGTATTGCTTGAACGAAGTACTGAAATAGCGTGCCGAAGCAAAACCCACTTTCTCCGAAATCTCAGTAAAATTAAGATTACCTTCCGCTATCAGTTTCATGGCTTGCTCAATCCTGATCTTATTAATGTAGTCGTTGGCACCCATATCGGTAATGGCCTTCAGCTTGTTGTAAAGCGAAGCACGGCTCATGCCGATCTGCTTGCACAGGAAAGGAATATCAAGCTCCGTATTATCCAGATTGTCCACGATGATCTGGTTCAGCTTGTCCATAAAAGAGGTATCTTTCTTCGTCAGATCATTCTCACCAAGCACAGGCTGACTCCCCACCTGCTGATAATGCCGACGGGTCTGCACACGGTTATAGAGCTTATTGACAATCTTTGCCAGCAGTTCTTTCATTTCGAACGGTTTTTCCAGATAACTGTCGGCACCCAGCATGTAACCATACTGCCGACTGGCCTCATCGTTTCTGGCAGTCAACAGGATAAAGGGAATGTGGCTAACGGCAATATTTTCCTTGACAGCCTTGCATAACTCATATCCGTTCATGACCGGCATCATCACATCACTGACAATGATGTCCGGATTCTCTTCGCAAGCTATCTTGTACGCCTGCTCACCATCGTAGGCCACCAAGACCCGCTTGAACAACTCCTTCAAGTCATCAACAAGGTAGTCAACCAAGGCCTTGTTGTCGTCCACCACCAATATCACATAGTCCTTCAGATGAACACTGCTTATTTTGTCCTTGTCAGGCATAGCGATATCGATGGACGACTGCGACGACAGCAGTTCGTTCAGGTAGGCATTGTTTTTCGGGATGTCTCCGGCAACAGTCTGCGAGAGCGGCAACTCGAAGTAGAAAGTCGCTCCCTTATCCGGATTGTTGTAAGCACCGATTTTACCCTTATGCAGTTCGACCAGAATCTTAGAGTACGACAATCCGATGCCACTTCCACCCTGTTCGGAATTTCCCTGATAGAACCGTACAAACAACTTGTCCGGATCGACGTTTTTCAACCCGATACCTTGGTCGGACACTGAAATACGGATATACTGCCCGTCTTCCGTCCGTTCGGTACGCACACGGACAGGCGATTTAGCTGGACTGTGTTTGATGGCATTCATCAACAGATTGGAAAGAATGACAATACACTTCTCCTTGTCGAAAGCCACCCGCCCTATCTTGTCGTCGAGTTGCAACTCTATTTTATTGGTATCACTCTCACTGTCGGCAAAATTAGCACATACTTCCTCGATCCACTGGTTCAGGTCGTAGCTTTGTATGTCCAACTTGGTCATGGTCATTTCCATCTTCCTGGCATCGAGTACCATACTGATAAGATCCTTCATCCGTTGTGCCTGCTTAAAGGCTATATTCAATTGCTTGAAATAAGGATCGGCTGGCTGAATGGAATCGATAACCTTCTTCAGCGGCGCATATATCAACGTGAGCGGAGTACGCAGTTCGTGACTGATGTTGATAAGGAATCGGACCTTTTCCTCATAGATAGCCTGTTCGTGCTCCTTCAACATCCATTTAATGCGGTTGTCTTTCTTACGCAAAGCCGAAACAATGGCCCAATAGACAAGCAACATACACAATACGCCCAACAGCGTGATGAACCACCAGGATTTGTACCATGGCGGCAATATGACCAATGTAAGCACCTTCTGGCTTTGCGACCAGCCACCGTCTTTCTTCGTATAGCTGACACGGATGGGATAAGTGCCCGATGCCAACGAAGGAATGTTCAGCTCGGTGTCGTAGCTCGTAATTGCGTTTTCCGGTCGGTTATCGAGCGTATAATGGAGGAGACGCGGACGCAGGATATCATCTCCTTCGACCAAAAAACGCAACTGTATGTTGCGGCAATTCCACGGCAGCGATATCTTCCCATCATCCAATCGCCCCATCAGGTTCTCGCCACCGGCCGAGAAATCCAAAAGAACCACTTCGGCATCCCGTTCGTCAGTCAGCTTCAGCTCGTCGGCGGCAGCATCAATGCAAAGCAACCCGTTGACTCCCCCCATATAAACCCGCCGGGCGTTGGACAGGAGCTTAGGTTTCTGCAAATACTCATTCCTCAGCAATCCGTCAGCCTCGCCATACAATATGAATTTTTTCTCTTCGGGGTGATAGGCAAACAAATCCTGCCCTGCACCAATCCAGACACAACCATTCTCGTCGCACAAGACAGACTTAGCCTCCCGAAACAACGAGCTTTCGATATGTGCCAGTTTACCCTCCCTAAAAGTAAACAAGCCCTCACTGCCCGTAATCCAAAAGGTGCCCTTCTGATCTAACGAAACAGAATTTATGAAATAAGCCGTATCGGAATGAAACATAGACTGGAGTTGTTTTCCGCCTTTCGGTATTCTATAAAGATTTTGAGTATTATGAAAGTAAGAATACAGACTGTCACTACCTGCGCTGCAAAGCATTCCCTGTGGTATTCCCGGAGTGCCGTTGACAACTTCTTCCGTCCTGCCCGTTGAAATGTAATAACGAGTGACCGGATTGGTCAGCAACAGAATGGCGTCATCAGTTTCATTATATACATTAGTCGAAAGACGACTGTACTTGATATAGTCACTCAACTTATTCTGCGTTAACCTAAAGGCACGCTTTGCACCCGTATGTTTATTGAAAAGGAAAAAGCCTTTTGAGAAAATGGAGACAAGCAATTCTGAGGACGAATATCCACATATAGACACAACTTTATCGCCCCACGTAGTAGGATAATGCAGAATCTCATTCCGTTCCTCATCCAACTTATTGATTCCGCCACCATCGGTTCCTATCCAAATGTCGTGAGAGCCGGGTTCCTGATACAACGAGAGAACAGTATTTTCGCTCAGCCCCTTCCTGTTACCCAATGCTACACTGGAAAAAGTAACCATATTGGTTTCTCTGACATTTATCAATCCGCCTCGTGTCGTCCCCAGCCATACATTGTTACCCTTCTCGCTACCATGTATATGCAGGATGGTATTAACAGGCAATGTATGGATATTGCCTGATTCATGTTCAAGTACCTGTATGCTTTCATTATCCGGATTGATAATATTGATGCCACCACCATCTGTACCGGCCCAAATACATCCGTTTATCAATGTAACACACAGCACCAGGTCGCTACTAAGCCCTGAGTTCTGAGTAGTGTAGTGAGCAATGAGTCTGCCATCCCTTGCAAATCTTTTTAAGCCGTTATTGTAATCAGTGACCCATAAATATCCTTGATTGTCGATGCAGAGATCTGCAAAATTATTGGTTCCTGAGAAAAAAGCAGGTTGCACTTTCTTTCTATCAATATCGAACAGCAGAATATCTTTTTCCCTATTGGAGCAAATCAATGTATGCGAATCCCAAAACTTCATCCTTTGTATCAAGAAATTATCTTTATAATGAAGCTCGGCAAACACATCAATCTTACCGGAGTCATAGCTATACTTGTACAGCCGATCAGTAGCCCCCAAAATAAGTCCGTCTTCTATCTTACAAACCGCACCTGCTACGACCAACTGCCCGTCGGTTGAGTAACAGGATGAGAATTCGTCATTCTCTCGCGAATATCTGGCAAGTCCGTTAACTGTCAGAAACCACAACTGACGGTTTTTATCTTCAACAATCTGCATGATTCGCCTATATGAATACTCCGAACCGACCAGAGGAATTGTATAATGTTTCAGTTCTTTGCCATCATAACGTATCAGCCCGTTAGACGTATCCAACCAGATGACCCCATTACTTTCCTCGAATACATAATTGACATACGAAGGCATTCCCTGTTGCAAACCAATCTGGGTGAAACTATAGTTACTGGTGGCATACAACTGATCTCCGATTGTAAGGCACACGATTAACAATAAAAAGATATATCGTAATGTATTTCTCATAACAGGTCCTTTTCTTAACACAAAGGTATATAAATATCGGAAAATAGTCAAAAGTGGAAGTGAAAAATCAAAAGTGGAAGCCTGCGAAACTTCCAAAAACAAACATATAAACGACTAATAATGACTACTTAGCCAAAAGTGGAAGTAAAATAGTTATTTACGGATGTGAACAAAAGTAATCAATTGTAAATTTGCAATGTGATTTTCGTTTAGAAACAATAAAAACAAACAAAAATGAATGTTCTCAATTTCATGTTTAACTAAAAACTTAGTATTAATGAAAGCACAATTAAAGTATTTCTGTTTATGTGTGGTTTCAATGTTAGTGTTCTCAGTTGGAGCACTGGCTCAAGGGCAGACCATTACAGGTAAAGTAGTGGATAATTTAAAAGAAGGAATGCCTGGTGTAAATGTTCAGGTAAAAGGTACCACGGTAGGAACCATTACCGACCTGAACGGAAACTATTCGTTAAAAGTGGAGGGACCGAAATCCGTATTGGTATTCACCTTTATCGGTTTTTCTACCCAAGAAATTACAGTAGGTAATCAAACTGTTATTAATGTAGAACTGAAAGAAGATGCTCAGGCACTGGAAGAAGTGGTTGTCGTAGGTTATGGTACAGCCCGAAAAGGTGACTTGACCGGCGCTTTGACGACCATGCGTCCCGACCCGAACGATGCCTCTAAAGCCAGTTCACTCGACAATCTGTTGTCGGGTAAAGTAGCCGGCCTTGTAGTTAGCTCTTCATCTTCGGCTGTCGGTGCCGCCTCCTCAATCACCATTCGTGGAGCCAGCTCATTGCGCGGCGATAACCAGCCATTATACGTTATCGATAACGTTCCGCAGGCATCAGCAGGTGAATTTTCTTCATCGGGTATCAGCGGAGACTTCCAGATTAATCAGGATCCGCTCGCAGCACTGAATCCCTCGGATATCGAAGACATCACCATCTTGAAGGATGCTTCTTCAACAGCCATTTACGGTTCGCGCGGTGCAAACGGTGTCATCCTGATTACGACCAAAAAGGGTAAACAAGGAAAGGCCAAAGTCAATGTAAGTGCCAACTTCACCATAGCCGAGCCTACCCGCCTGATGGAAATGACCAACCTGTACGAACATGCCAACTATGTCAATTCACGCATTTCGAACGGACAATATCCCTTCTATATCGTAGGCGATGAAGTAAGATATGTATATAACGACGCTTTAGCCAAATACGATCCTAACAATCCGGAGACGTATCACCTGATCCAGTATCGCAATTGGCAAAAAGAAATATACCAGTCGGCCTTCTCACAAAACTACTCGGTTTCTGTGAATGGCGGTAGCGACAAGATGACTTACTATATTTCTGCCAACTTCAAGGATATAAATGGTACCGTAAAACAGACCGGACTGAAACAAGGCGATTTGCGTGCCAACATTGGTATGGACCTGTCGAAAACCGTTCATTTGAACATGACATTCAGTGGCTCACTCCGTCAGAACAATATGATGGCCGGAGGTAGCACACTTGGAGGATCAACAACAGCCATTTCACGTACAGCATTGGACTATGCTCCTTTCGAAATGCCCGAAGACGACCCGTCGTTCCAGGCAGAAACAAAGACCACAATCTTCAGCTGGCTAAATGACTATGAAGACGTAACCAACGACAAGACATTCAACATGAGTATGGACTTGTCATGGAAAATCCTGAAAAACTTGCAATACAACCTGCGTGTAGGTGGTAATATGAACATCAACGATCGCAGCCGTTGGTATGGTATGCAATTGTATCAAGGTATGAACAACAATGGATATTTGGCTCTTTCGGACCTGAACAAGAGCAATTACTCTGTTGAAAACGTGTTGAACTACAACACCAAACTTGGTAGCATCGCCAATTTGGATGCTACGGTAGGTGTGACGTACGATGCTTACAAGTTCCTTAACAAAAATGTCATTGGAACTCAATTTACAATGTTCGACCTGAGAGAAAACGGTATCCACATGGCGGGAAACGTACAGCATCAGGAACCGATACAGCGCGATTATCAGTTGCTTTCTTATTTAGGACGTATCAATCTGTCATTCCTTGACAAGTACCTGGTAACAGCATCTCTCCGTGCCGATGGTTCAAGTAAGTTTGCTAAAGGTAACCGTTGGGGCTACTTCCCATCAGCCTCTTTAGCATGGCGTATGGAGCAGGAAGAATTCATGAAAGACATCAACTGGTTGAATCAGCTGAAAGTTCGCGTCAGCTATGGCGTGACGGGTAACCAGAGTATCAATCCCTACTCTACCTTCTCAATGTACGGCGGTGGAACGAACCACTATGCTGATGGTTCCGGTAACCAACTGGCTACACTGACCATTACCAACCTGCCGAATACAGGTCTGACCTGGGAAAAGACTTCTTCCTGGAATGCCGGTATTGACTTTGGTCTCTTCCGCTCGCGCTTAAGTGGTACAATCGACTTCTACGTAAAGAGAACTGACGATTTGCTTATTTCAAGAAACTTGCCGGGTTCTGCCGGGTTCTCTTCGACATACTACAACCAGGGTTCTTTGGATAACAAAGGTGTCGAACTGACTTTGAATGCACAAATCATCGACTCCAAAGATTGGAAATGGAGCGTTACCGGTAACTTTGGAAAGAACAAGAGTAAAATTGTAAACCTTGGACTTCTTCCTACTGAATTCGGCTGCTTAGGCGAAAGGATCGGTTATTACGGTAATACACTCGGCGACCATTTCGGTGTAGGCCACGTGTTCTTGCAAGGTGAGGAACCGGGATTATTCCTCGGTTACGTAACACAAGGTATCGTACAAGAAGAAGACATCACAGACCAAGGTGTAAGATATACCAAACCGGATGGAACCATCGGATATTATCAAAACGTATTAGGCCAGAAACCGGTAGCAGGTGACGTAAAATTCGTTGACTTCGATGACAACGGCTCCATTGACACTTCTGACCGTAACATTATCGGTAATCCCAATCCCGGATTTACATACGGCTTCCAAACTTCATTGTCATGGAAAGATCTGAGCTTCTCAGCTTCATTCTCCGGAGTACAAGACCGCGACATCATCAACGTAAATAACCGCTATATCAACACACCGGGAACCAAAGCCGGAACGATATCAAAGAAAGCTTATGAAGGAATGTGGACTCCGGAAAATAAATCCAACCTGTATCCTTCTTCCAACTTCATTGTACAGAATATGGTTATGGACCGTTATGTAGAAGACGGAAGTTACCTGAGATGTTCAGACATTACATTGAACTATGTACTGCCCAAATCGTGGATGAAGAAAGTTGGTTTGCAGAATACATCAGTATTCGCATCTGTAAAGAACGCATTCATCATCACTAACTACGGTGGTTATGACCCTGAAGTAAACAGCTTTGCATTTGACGGTTTACGTCCGGGTGTCGATATGAACTCTTATCCTACACCACGCCAATATATATTTGGTCTAAATGTAACTTTCTAACATTAATCGATACCATAAACTTTAAAGAAAACAAAATATGAAAAATATAAAATTCTTAATTCTGTCTCTTTCTGTAGCATGTTGCATGTCTTCATGCTTGGACGAAGATCCATTATATACGCAGAATAACAACATTGTGTTCTCCAGTGAAAGTAATGCAGAACTGGCATTATTAGGCTGTTACTCTTATATGAGCACTACGTCGGCATACGGACAGCATTGGCAGGAAATACCTATCAGTGGTTCAGGATTTGCCTGGTCACAACGAAGCGGTAGCGACGGTATTGTAAGTTTGCAGTCATTATCGAGCGACGGACTGATTTCTACGACTTGGAATGCAATGTATAAGGTTATCTCCGAAGTAAATGCTTACCTGAGCAATCTGGAAAGTAGCGGACTATCTGCCGAAATTAAAAACCAATACAGTGGCGAAGCCAGATTCTTGCGTGCAATGGCTTATTACAATCTGGTTTCTCTGTTTGGCGATGTTCCTTTCAAGACAACCGCTTCTACCTCCGAAGGTATTACAATCGGACGTACACCTCGGGAAGAAATATTGGCTCACGTCATCGAAGACTTGAAAGCCGCCGAGAGCATTAATAAAACCTCCGATGCAGGTCGTGTCAATTCATGGGCAGTAAAGGCTTTCATGGGTAAGGTTTACTATAAACTAGCTGTATTGGGTGTCAATGCAACAGAAAACTGGAACAATGCCAAGAATATGTTTGATGCAGTTTACAACAGTGGCGTTTATCAGTTAGAGAACAACTTTGCAGATCTGTTCGGCGATTGGGTATCAAACTCCAAGGAATCGATTTTTCAAATCAATTTCAGCGTAACGTCAACCAACTGCTTCAACCGTGCCAGCAATCGTTTCTCGCCTACTTCATCTACCACCGGCGTAAACTGGAGTACCTATCGTGCTACAAAAGCTGCTTACGATATGCATTGGAGCATGTATCCTGGCGATCCTCGCATCGCAGCGACCTTCTTAACGCAGCATAGAGAACGTAGCGGTAACAACCAAGCCAATCCAAAGGCTCAGGTAGGCGATACGCCTTCTGCTAACGACTCCGTATATTACTATCCTTACATCAGTTATAAGGTTCAATTGGGTAGCAAAACTGTTAATGGAAAAGAAGTAGCCGTGTACGACTCGATTTACAAAAACGGCAAAGGGGTAGAACCGAAGGAGTTTGTAACCCGTATTCCATACGAAGAGATGGAAAATCCGGCTAACCCGTCGCTGTCTTACTTGGAAAACTTAGAGGCACCTGCCAACGCCACTGGATATGAGAAAGCCCGTATATCAGCCTTAAAAAATCTGAAAAAGACATTTGCTGAGAATGGTAGCCAGCAAGCTTGGCCCGCACACGCCAAACTGTATGATCAAAGCCAACAGGGTACAGCCAGTCACAAGAATCTGATGGTCTATCGTTATGCCGAAATGTTACTTTTGATGGCCGATGTTTACAACGAATTAGGCGATAAGGACAAAGCCATTTCACTGGCAAATGAAGTTTTGGCTCGCGCCCGTAGATCTGCCACAACAACAGCTCCTGCGGTAGAACCTAAGGATTGGCCAACCTCATTATCCACTGAACAGGTTCGTGAAAAACTGTATTTCGAACGTATTATAGAATTGTTTGGCGAACCAGACATGTATGAAATGATTCGCATCCGCGGAACAGAATATCTGAAAAAAGCTTTGGAATATCACAATAACCACGAATTCACAAAAGCTTCCGATGCCTATTACAAAACTGCCGCCCAGAAATGGACCGACCGTATTTATAATGAAGGCAATTTGACGGAAGATTTCTTGAAAAAGAATTTGTTGTTACCTATTCCTGATACAGAAAGAGATGCTAACCCCGGTATTACAGACAATAACTTCGGGTATTAATTGAAATCGAGTAGGCTCAATGCATGGCCACCAATTGAGCCTATGGAATAATCAGTCACCCAATCAATTAATCAACAAAATGAAAAGGGGTCAGCGGACTTGAAATAAAGATCTGTTGCCCCTTTTTTCTTATTCACCTTAAAATCTCTCACGACCATGAGCGATAATGTATTCTACAAAATAATCATTCCCATCATCATGTGTATAGCGGTACAAGGCAAACTCTGGTCCCAAGATATAGCTTTAGTGCCCCGACCGCTTCATTACCAGAACACAAGTAAAGAAACATTCAGGATCACTTCTCAAACAAGCATTTCTGTTGAGAACAGTGAACAAAAAGCTATTGCCGAATACTTTTCATCATTGTTTACGTTACCGGCTGGTTTTACACCATCAGTCGTCATCAACAAAGAGGCAGACATCGTCTTCAAAACGGACAAAAACATAAAGCCCGAATCTTATTCCTTACAAGTAAAAAAAGAAGGTATATCGATAAAGGCATCAACGCTTAGCGGATTCTTCTATGCAATTCAGACACTCAGACTTGTCTTACCGGCACAAATTGAAAACCGCGTGATACGTCAAGATATCGACTGGATTATACCGGCCATGGAAATGACCGATGGTCCAAGGTTCCCATACAGAGGGCTCATGCTAGACGTTTCACGTTATTTCATACCGAAAGAAGAAGTGCTGAAAATAATCGATTGCATGGCTCTGCTAAAACTGAATAAACTCCATCTGCATCTTACAGATGACAATGGCTGGCGAATTGAAATAAAAAAGTATCCACGCCTGACAGAAGTTGGTGCATGGAGGGTGAACAGAGAATATTCCCCCTTCCCCGATCGTCGGAATCCTTCTCCTGAAGAGCCGACTCCCATCGGTGGATATTATACCCAGGACCAGATGAAAGAAATCATCAACTATGCCCAGCAAAGACAAATTGAGATTATACCGGAAATTGACATGCCGGCTCATTCCAATGCAGCATTGGCAGCCTATCCGGAATACGCTTGCCCGGTAGTAAATAAGTTTATAGGAGTGCTTCCCGGACTTGGTGGTAGCAATGCCGACATCATCTACTGTGCAGGAAATGACAAGACATTTGATTTTCTGCAAGGCATCATCGATGAGATAGCCGAACTTTTTCCCTCTGAATACATTCATATCGGAGGCGATGAAGCATGGAAAACACATTGGAAAGAATGTCCCTTGTGTCAGGCACGAATAAAAAAAGAGCACCTGCAAGACGAAGAAGATTTGCAGGGATATTTCATGCGACGCATTAGCAAATACGTACAGGAAGTAAAAGGCAAGAAAGTCATGGGATGGGATGAGCTGACGAACAGCAAACTGCCTGAAGGAGCTACTATCTTCGGATGGCAAGGATTCGGCAATGCTGCCCTGAAAGCTGCAGCGCAAGGACATCCCTTCATAATGACTCCCGCCCGTTTGCTTTACCTGATACGTTACCAGGGGCCACAGTGGTTCGAGCCGCTCACCTATTTCGGAAACAATACGCTGAAGGACGTGTATGACTATGAACCGATACAAAAGAGTTGGGACCCGTCATACGCCAATCTGCTGATGGGCGTACAAGGTTCCATGTGGACTGAATTTTGTTCAAGCCCTCGAGATGTGACATATCAGATCTTCCCACGTCTAGCAGCTGTTGCCGAAGTAGCTTGGTCGGCACGCGACAGTAAAGACTGGCCAGCCTTTCTGAAGGCATTGGATCATTATCTGACACATTTGGATGCCAAAGGCGTTATATATGCCAAGTCTATGTATAATATACAACATAAGGTCACCCCAACAGACAATAAACTGAATGTCAAACTTGAATGCGAACGCCCCGACGTCGAAATACATTATACAACGGATGGAACAGAGCCGTTAGCCACCTCTCCTTTGTATAAACAGGAATTAGTTATTGACAAAGAAGTTTTATTACAGGCAGCTACCTTTGTTAACGGAAAGCAAAAAGGGAAAAAACTGATCTTACCACTACAAAGGAATAAGGCAACAGCAAAAAGCCTGCAAGGACTTCCCAAAGAGGCAGATATCTTAGTCAATGGTGTGCGGGGCAGTCTTAAGCAGACGGATTTCGAATGGTTCACTGGCGACGCGTCCAAACCTCTTTCGTTTACAGTCGATTTGCAAAAAACGGAAAAAATAAATGAATGTGCTGTTGGCTGCATCACGAATTATGGTATGGGTGTTCACAAACCAAGAACCTTCAAAGTCGAAATATCCACTGATAACCAGACATTTACACTGGCAGGAGACCGCGAATATAGTGATAATGAAATTTTCAAAGAAGGAAATTTCATTGAGGATCTAAGCATAAAAACCAAAGATGTGGTAGCACGTTATATACGGTTTACATTGGAAACACCGGGTAAATGTCCGGAAGATCATGTACGGCCAGGTCAAGCTTCCAGAATCTATTTGGACGAAATCATTATTAAATAATACGATTTTAAAACGAACAATAGGAATCAACTTTTTCTGAAACCCGAATGAATCATGAACAGAATCAAGTTATTTTTAATAGGATGCGCATTAAGCACACTTTCCCTGCAAGGATATTCCCAGCAAGATACCACATTATACATCAAGCATGTAGAATTTCCTAAGAATGCAACTCTGGAGCAAAAAGTATCTATAGCAGCCCGCCTTGTTCCTTCGCCCCAACAAATCGAATGGCAAAAGATGGAACTGACAGCATTCCTGCATTTTGGCATCAATACATTTACCGGGCGTGAATGGGGAGATGGAACCGAAGATCCTACTCTGTTCAATCCAACCAATCTGGATGCAGAACAATGGGTACGTACTCTGAAAGAAGCCGGTTTTAAAATGGTTCTGCTTACAGCAAAACACCACGACGGCTTCTGTCTGTGGCCCACTCAAACAACCCGACATTCTGTAGCCTCATCCAATTGGAAAGGTGGCAAAGGCGATGTTGTGAAAGAATTGCGCGATGCCTGCACCAAATACGACATGAAGTTTGGAGTTTACCTTTCGCCATGGGATCGTAATGCCGAATGCTACGGCGACTCTCCTCGTTATAACCAATTCTTCATCCAACAACTGACGGAATTGTTGACTAACTATGGTGAAGTACATGAAGTATGGTTTGACGGTGCCAACGGTGAGGGTCCCAACGGGAAAAAACAAATTTACGACTGGGATGCCTTCTACAAAACCATCCAACGTTTGCAACCCAAAGCCGTAATGGCAATCATGGGCGATGACGTTCGTTGGGTAGGCAACGAGAAAGGTATAGGCCGTGAAACAGAATGGAGTGCTACGGTATTGACACCGGGTATCTATGCACGCTCAGAAAGTAACAACAAGCGCTTGGGAGTCTATGCCAAAGCGCAGGACTTGGGTAGTAGAGAAATGCTGAAAAATGCCACCGAACTTTTTTGGTATCCTTCCGAAGTGGATGTATCCATCCGGCCAGGATGGTTCTGGCATGAAGAGGAAAACAGTAAGGTGAAAAGTTTGAAGCATCTCACTGACATTTATTTTCAATCTGTCGGCTACAATTCCGTATTACTGCTCAATATACCTCCCGATAAACGAGGCATGATACATGAAGCAGACATTGCCCGCTTAAAGGAGTTCGCAGCTTACCGTCAACAGACATTTGCAAAAAACGCTGTATCAGACGGGCAAAAACTATGGATTGCTGCACCAGGCGATAAACAAATTTATACCTTAAAACCTGACTCCAGAATCAACGTGGTTCTGTTGCAAGAAGATATCTCACATGGCCAACGAATAGAACAATTTAATTTGGAAGCTCTTGTCAATGGGAAATGGGAGCCAATAGGTAAAGGCACAACCGTAGGATACAAACGAATGATTCGTTTTCCTGAAATAAAAGCTGATGCCATAAGGCTTCATATAGAAGAATCACGGTTGGATGCGCGCATCAACAACGTTGCGGCTTATTATGCCACTCCACTCAGTGAGCAACAAACCACTTCTTCCTGGAATGACCTTCCACGCACTGCCTGGAAAAAAATTTCCGATCAACCCTTAGTGATAGATCTGGGAAAAACAGTAACTTTGAAGGGATTTACATATGCACCTCTAAACGAACAGGCCAAAACAACTATGGCCTACCGGTATAAGCTCTCTGTCAGCCAGGACGGACAGATTTGGAAAGAAATAACGCTGAATGGCGAGTTTAGCAATATCATGCACAACCCTTTGCCTCAAACTGTATCATTCGGCCATGAGGAAACAGCACGTTTTATTAAATTAGAGGCTACGTCCCCTAACGATACACCGGCTGTAGTGGAAATAGAAGAAATAGGAGTAACATTGTCCGACTCCAACAATAACGGTCGGGCAAAAACAGAAAATTAAAAGAAACTCTATGAAAAAAGTATTGATAAGCTTTGTAAGCCTCCTCATATGTGCATTTACTGCGGTTCAAGCACAAGTAGGTTTTGCGAAAAATAAACTTTATAACGTAATACCTGCCGGGAAAGTCCAAAATGCACTTGGGTACAAACAAGGAAGTTCAGAAATCATTCTGCTCCGATTGAATGTCGAAGATAAGATGCAACAGTGGACAGTCAGCAACTTGTCCAGCAGTTTTCGGTTCATCAATCCGTTCGACAATAAGGCTATCTATGCCCGCACAGACAATTCGTTGGGAATAACGGAAAACAACGGTTCCGACGAGTCACAATTATGGACCATTCGTCAGAAAGACAAATTCCTGCAGATTTTTCCGACAAACAGTCCCGATCTCATTTTATCCTGCAGCAGTGAAGGTAAACTGCGATTGGTTGATAAAAGGAAATTTGAGAACTCTACCGAAACCTTATTTGCTATTAGAATAAGTAAAATGGCCATGCCGGAAGATATCGGTCCTGACCTGTCACAACGTGCCAAGACTTATTGGGAAGACGAAACATGTTTCGAAGAAAACAAAGAGCCCGGTCATGCCACCTACCTGCCATATGTTTCCACGAACGAAATGACAGCAGATGCGGATTTCTACCGGACACCTTGGACCACTCCCAAAAGTTCATGCTTCTATTCTCTGAATGGCAAATGGGCTTTTCACCTCGTTTCCAAGCCATCACAACGTCCGCAAGATTTCTATAAAGAAGATTATGACATCTCTGATTGGGACACAATACCGGTGCCGTCCAATTGGGAAATGCATGGATACGATCGACCCATCTATGCCAATGTAGAATATCCCCACGCCAATATTCCGCCTTACATCGACGCACGCAAAGGTTTCAACGATGGCGGGAAAAATTATGGGATCAACCCTGTCGGATCCTATGTCCGTGTCTTCCATCTGCCACAAGGATGGGAAAAACAACGTACATTCATCCATTTCGGAGGTATTTACAGTGCAGCTTTCGTCTATCTGAATGGCCAATATGTAGGCTACACACAAGGAGCCAACAATGTAGCCGAATTCGATCTGACACCATACTTACGTACCGGAGAAAACCGCCTTGCCGTACAGGTTTTCCGCTGGAGTGACGGATCTTATCTGGAATGTCAGGATATGTTCCGCATGAGTGGAATTTTCCGCGATGTTTACTTGTATAACACCCCGCTTACCAGCATACGCGATCATTATATTACCTCCAAATTAGAAGCACAGTCCAACTATAAAGAGGGCAACATGTCTGTAGCTTTAACATTGGATAATCGTGACGGACTAAAAGGCACCAAAGAAGTCAAACTTAGTCTGATGGACCCTGACGGCAATCTGGTCAGCGAACAAACCCTCCGCATACCTTATATGCAAGACCAGAAAAAAATTGAAATACAAACTTCTTTCCCCTTGAAAGACTTACATCTCTGGACAGCAGAGACGCCCAATCTCTATACCCTGCGCATCAGTCAACGTGAAAAAGGCAAAGAAGAAATGGCTTTCTCGACCAAATACGGATTCAGAGAAATCGAAATACGAGGTTCATTAGTTTACATCAACGGACAACGCGTCTTCTTCAAAGGTGTAAACCGCCACGACACTCACCCTGTTTACGGACGTGCCGTACCCACTGAATCGATGCTACAAGATGTATTGCTGATGAAACAGAACAATATCAATACCATCCGTACATCCCATTACCCCAACGCAGCCAAGATGTATGCCATGTTCGATTACTTTGGCCTTTATACGATGGATGAAGCCGACTTAGAAGACCATGCCAACCAATCCATCAGTAACATGCCCTCGTGGATTCCCGCCTTCGTCGATCGCATTGACCGTATGGTACTGCGCGACCGCAATCATCCAAGCGTTATATTCTGGAGTTTGGGAAATGAAGCTGGAGGTGGAAGCAACTTCCAAGCATGCTACGATGCAGCCAAGCGTCTTGACAATCGCCCCGTGCACTACGAAGGGACTCGCGACGGTAAAGAATACGGTGGCAATCGTTTCAGTGACCTGTATTCTAAAATGTATCCGGGCATGAAGTGGATGGACACTTATGTCAACGCGTTCGATAAACCTATGTTCATTTGTGAATATGCACATGCCATGGGAAATGCCATCGGCAATTTGAAAGAATACTGGAATAGTATAGAAAACAGCACATCAACCATAGGTGGTGCCATATGGGACTGGGTAGATCAGGCCATTTACGAACCCCGTGAAATGAAAAAGGGAATTTATCGTCTGCATACCGGTTATGATTTTCCCGGACCGCATCAGGGCAATTTCTGTTCAAATGGCATCATTCCTGCTACACGCGACGAATCGCCTAAACTGAAAGAAGTAAAAGCCGTATATCAATATATACACTTTGATCTTTTAGAAACGGATTTCGATCGTAATGAAGTCAAAATCCAGCTTAAAAATACGTATGACTTCTTGCCACTTGACAGATTTTATCTACGCTGGCAAGTACTGAAAGATGGCTATATTCTGACTACAGACAGCCTGCTGCTCGGTCATGTCATGCCTGATGATTCTCTTGCTATCAATCTAAAGCTGCCCGAAATCACCTTTAATCAGGCACAAAAAGAGGGGAAAGAAGTAATGCTTAACCTGAATGTCTGTACAAGTAATGCTTCGACCTGGTGTCAGGCCGGACACGTAGTTGCACAGCAACAATACGAACTTCTGAAACGTGGCACCTTACCAGCACTCTCTACCAAAGGCAATCGCAAAAATGCATTGAAAGTAGAAGAGACACCGAACATGTTCGTCATAAAGAATGCGCATATTGAAGCTGCCTTTGACAGACAAAACGGATTGATGACCACACTTGTTCTAAACGGACAACCGGTTATCAATCAGAACAAAGGATTCCTATACGACAATCACCGCTGGATAGAGAATGACAAATTTACTGAAACCTCGAACGGACTTGAGCCAACAGGAACGTGTACATTAGAGAAAAAAGGGAATGCCGTCATTATAAGAACTACCCGAAACGGCAACTTATGCCACAGCCAAATTGTCTATACCATTTTGCCCAATGGCATTATCGATCTGGATGTAGAGCTGACTCCACAGACCACAGAACTTAGAAGATGCGGACTCGTTTGCGGTATTGACTCTTCTCTGAATAAAATAGATTATTACGCATACGGACCTTGGGAGAACTACAACGACCGTAAAGACGGATGTTCGGTAGGTCGCTTCCACACGACTGTAGATCAAATGGAAGAGAAGTATGTCAAGCCACAATCCATGGGAAACCGTGAAGGGTTGCGCGAACTACTTCTTCGCAACGACTCCGGTACTGGCATCAAGATAGAAACTGAAGGGAATGTCTCATTCTCGGCTCTGCACTATACTGATGAAGATTTGATGAACTGCAACCACATGTGGGAATTGAAAAAACGCCCGTACACGGTCCTCCATCTCGATGCAGCCGTACGTGGTGTCGGAAACGCAAGTTGCGGAAAAGATGTGGATACATTACCTCAATATCGCATTCCGCAGCAAAAGCACTCCTACAAACTTCGCATCAGTAGCATCAGCCAATAACATCGGTTAAGCACTATTTTATAACAATCATCATGCAATAATTATAAAACCCAAACATATTTATGAATAATTCAATCTACCCACTTTTCGGCATAGCCGGTATAGCCTCCCTCTTTTCGGCATGCCATCAACCTGACAATGCACCCAAGCCTTATAACATAGTCTATATCATGACCGATGATCATACGGCTCAGATGATGAGTTGCTATGATACCCGTAACATAGAGACTCCCAACCTTGACCGCATTGCCCGCGACGGTGTTCGTTTCACCAACAGCTTCGTGGCCAATTCGCTCAGTGGTCCCAGCCGTGCCTGTATGCTCACCGGTAAGCACTCGTGTGCCAACAAGTTCTATGACAATACCACCTGTGTATTCGACAGTGCCCAACAGACCTTCCCCAAGCTGCTCCGTAAAGCCGGTTATCAGACAGCCGTTGTAGGCAAATGGCATTTGGAAAGTCTCCCATCGGGATTCGACTATTGGGAAGTAGTGCCCGGACAAGGCGACTACTACAACCCCGACTTTATCACGCAAAACAACGATACTATCCAAAAGGAGGGCTATATCACAAACATCATCACTGACGATGCAATCGACTGGATGGAAAACAAGCGCGATAAAAACAAACCTTTCTGCCTGCTGATCCATCACAAAGCCATTCACCGCAACTGGATGGCCGACACCTGTAACTTACACCTTTACGAAGACAAGGAATTCCCGCTACCAAGCAACTTCTATGATAATTACGAGGGGCGTTTGGCTGCTGCTGCCCAAGAGATGAGCATCGCTAAAGACATGGATCTGATCTACGACCTTAAAATGTTGAAAGAAGGGAAAGACAGCCGTCTGAAGGCTCTTTACGAAAGTTTCCTGGGACGTATGAACCCGGCACAACGAAAGGCTTGGGACGACTTCTATAATCCCATCATCGAAGACTTTTACCGCAAGAATCCACAAGGTAAGGAACTGGCAGAATGGAAATTCCAACGCTACATGCGCGACTATGCCAAAGTTGTAAAGTCGCTCGATGACAATGTAGGCCGCGTACTCGACTATTTGGAAGAAAACGGTTTGCTCGACAATACACTGGTTGTCTATACTTCCGACCAAGGCTTCTATATGGGCGAACACGGATGGTTTGATAAGCGTTTCATGTATGAAGAATCTATGCGTACACCGCTCATTATGCACTTGCCTGCCGACTTCAAGACCCGTGGTGACATCCCGCAATTAGTGCAGAACATCGACTATGCACCCACTTTCCTCGAACTGGCCGGTGCACCAATTCCTGAAGATATACAAGGCGTTTCACTACTCCCGTTACTGAAAGGCGAAAAAACAGCCGATTGGCGTAAAGCACTCTACTACCATTTCTACGAATACCCGGCTGAGCACATGGTAAAGCGCCATTACGGCATCCGCACCGAACGTTACAAACTGATACACTTCTATAACGATATCGATGCATGGGAACTCTATGACATACAGAACGATCCGATCGAAATGAACAATTTATACGGAAAAAGCGAATACGATTCCATTGTAACCGAACTAAAAGCAGAAATGCTCAAGCTACAGGAACAATATAACGATCCTGTTCGTTTTTCGACCGAAAAAGACCGCTAATATCTCTTTTTTTAAACGTGAGGGACCGGAGTTGTGTCGATAGAAAAGACGACACAACTCCATGTTTCTCAAACCATCGTAAAGCTAACCTTGGAGCCCAATGAAACAGTCATTATTAACCCTGTCGTTGCTTTCACCCATCATGGCCGGCATAACAGCCGCAACGGAAGCACCTAAGAACAATAGAAAAGTACAAGAACGTGAAAAGCCCAACGTCATCATTATCTATGCCGACGATTTGGGTTATGGTGACTTGCAATGTTATGGTGCCCAAGGGGTAAAAACTCCTCATGTCGATCGACTGGCATCCGAAGGTATCCGCTTCACCAATGTACATGCCACAGCCTCGACAAGCACACCGTCGCGCTACTCCTTATTAACAGGTGAATATGCATGGCGCAAACCGGGAACCGATATTGCTGCCGGTAATGCAGGCATGATCATCAAACCCGGACAATACACCATGGCCGACATGTTCAAACATGCAGGTTATGCCACAGCTGCTGTCGGCAAGTGGCATTTAGGATTAGGCGATAAAACCGGTAGTCAGGATTGGAACGCTCCGCTACCTTCTTCGTTAGACGACTTAGGATTCGATTACCATTATATCATGGCCGCCACAGCCGACCGCGTTCCCTGTGTGTTCATCGAAAACGATATGGTAGCCGATTACGACCCCACCGCTCCTATCGAAGTAAGTTATGTAAAAAACTTCCCGGGAGAACCTACAGGGAAGGACAACCCCGAGTTGCTCTACAACCTGAAGCCAAGCCACGGACACGACAAATCCATCGTGAACGGCATTAGCCGAATAGGCTATATGAAAGGCGGTGGTAAAGCGCTCTGGAAAGATGAAAACATAGCCGATTCCATAACGTCGCACGCCGTCAGTTTCATCAAAAGTCATCAGAATGAACCGTTCTTCCTATATTTTGCCACCAACGATGTTCACGTACCTCGCTTTCCTCATCCACGTTTCCGCGGTCAGTCTTCCATGGGATTGCGAGGAGATGCTATCGTACAATTCGACTGGTGTGTAGGAGAAATCATGCAGACTCTTGAAGAGCTGGGCATTGCCGACAACACACTGATCATCCTGTCAAGCGACAACGGACCGGTAATAGACGACGGCTATCAGGATCGTGCCGAAGAGTTATTGGGCAACCATAAACCGGCCGGACCTTTCCGGGGTTACAAATACGGAGCATACGAGGGAGGCACTGTCGTTCCGGCTATTGTCCGCTGGCCCAAAGGCATCAAACCAAGTGGAGAATCAGACGTCCTGATTTCGCAAATCGATTGGATGGCATCGCTTGGTGCCCTGATTGGAGCGAGATTCCCCAAGGGAAGCGCGCCTGACAGTCAAAACCGACTGGGAAACTTATTAGGCACCGATTCGAACGATCGTCCCTGGGTAGTTGAACAGTCTGCCAATCATGTCCTCTCCATACGTACCCGTCACTGGAAATACATCGAAGCCAACGACGGCCCTGCCATAGTGAGCTGGGGTGCCAAATGCGAAACAGGCAACGACAGCATTCCGCAACTATACGACCTTACGGACGGGAAGTATGAGAAAAACAACGTGTCGGTCCGGTATCCCGACAAAGTGTTTGCCTTTGAAACTCTGCTTCGGAAAATCAGATCCACGAACAAAAAGCAATAAAACCCGCTATCCGCGTAACAGAAGACGTTGCTCCTAAACATCTTCGTACCCAATGAAAACAAACAGACATAAGCATTCAGTATGCCTCATCATCACTCAAAATATGATCATAAAGAAGTCTAACCGTTTAAATCATCTCATCTATGCATATTACGAATAAATTATTTATTTCTTCTTCATTACTGGCTTTCCTTTCGCCTCATGCCACTGCACAGGAAAAGACAGCGCCCAACATCATTCTCATCATGTGCGATGATATGGGATTCTCCGACTTAGGCTGTTACGGCAGCGAGATCCAGACACCCAATCTTGACCGACTGGCAGCCGAAGGTTTACGCTTCAGTCAGTTCAAGAATACCGGTCGCAGCTGCCCAAGCCGTGCAGCTCTGCTTACCGGACGCTATCAGCACGAAGTCGGGATGGGCTGGATGACAGCCGTCGATGAGCACCGCCCCGGATATCGCGGACAAATCAGTCACGAATATCCAACCATAGCCGAAGTAATGAAGGCCAACGGCTATCGCACTTATATGAGCGGTAAATGGCATGTGACTGTCGAAGGAGCCTTCGAGGCTCCCAACGGAAGCTATCCCGTAGAACGGGGCTTCGACCGCTATTACGGCTGTCTGAGCGGTGGCGGAAGCTATTACAAACCAACGCCCGTTTACAATGACCTGGAACGTGTCACCGAATTTCCCGACGACTATTACTATACCAACGCCATCACCGATTCGGCCGTAAGCTTTGTACAAGGGCACAATACTGCCGAACCCATGTTCCTATACGTTGCCCACTATGCTCCCCATCTGCCTCTCCAGGCTCCTGCCGACCGCGTGGCCAAATGCATCGAGCGCTACAAAGCAGGGTTTGATATCCTGCGCCAACAACGTTTCGAAAAGCAGAAGCAATTAGGCCTTGTACCCGACAGCATGCAGCTCCCCATATATACCCGCGAATTCGACGGCAAGCGGCCTGCATGGAGTGACCTGACACCCCAGCAACAGGAAAAATGGATAAAAGACATGGCCACCTACGCAGCTATGATAGAAATCATGGATGAAGGCATCGGAAAACTGGTCGATGCCGTCCGTAAGAAAGGAATATTAGACAACACTGTCTTCCTGTTTTTAAGTGACAACGGAGCCACCAACGAAGGAGGATATATAGGACAACTCATGGCCGACTTGTCCAACACGCCCTACCGTAGCTATAAGCAATGGTGTTTTCAGGGTGGAACCAGTACTCCCTTCATCCTGACTTATGGCGACCCGGAAAAGAACACAAACAAAGGAGGCATCTGCCGCCAACCGGCTCACATCATCGACTTACTGCCAACCTGTATGGATCTTGCAAACGCCTCCTGGCCCAATAGCAAGGCTCATGCCGACCTGCCGGGCATCAGTCTGCTGCCGGCTGTGTCAGGACAAACCGTTAAGCCGCGTACCATCTATTTCGAGCATCAAAGTTCGTGCGCCATCATCGAAAGCCACTGGAAGCTTGTCAAGGCCAGCCGCAAACAACAATGGGAACTGATCGACTTGTCCTCCGACCCGTTCGAGACTCATGACCTTTCGGTCCAATATCCCGAAAAAGTAGAAGAACTGGAAGCCAAGTGGATCCACTGGGCCAACAATCACCAGGTGTTTCCACTGGAAGACAAGGTATGGAAACAGCGCATCAACTTTTATAAAGAAAAAAACAGAGACCAGACCGGCATCGATAATAACTGAGAAAACATTACCTAATAAATCTAACTAACCAAGAAAAAAGATGATCACGTCTTGCAAACTCTACCGATTGTGGTTAATTGTAGTGCTGCTTGGCTTTACGCTTCCCATGCAGGCAGCAGAACAACCCGAATATTCAACCGCAGGTTTTTTTGAACTGCCCCATACCGGACGTACAGCCTACAGCATGAATCCGGCCTGGCGCTTCTACAAGGGCAATATACAAGGAGCTGAACAACCCGATTTCGATGACCGAAACTGGCAATTGGTTTCTTTGCCCAATGGCATGGAATACCTGCCAAGCGAAGCCAGCGGCTGTGTCAATTACCAGGGTGGAGCATGGTACCGAAAGCACTTTACTCCTTCGGATGATTGGAAGGACAAGCAGTTATTCCTCCATTTCGAAGCCATCATGGGAAAATCAAAAATATGGATCAACGGAACGTTAGTCAAAGAACATTTCGGAGGCTACCTCCCCATCGTTGCCGATGCAACCGGCTTATTGAAGTTTGGAGAAGACAATGTTATTGCCGTCTGGGCCGACAACAGCGACGACCCGGCCTATCCTCCCGGAAAACCGCAGGAGATGCTCGATTTTGCATACTTCGGCGGTATCTATCGCGACTGCTGGATGGTGGTTCATAATCGGGTATTCATAACCGACCCCAACTACGAAGATGTACCTGCCGGAGGAGGTCTGTTCGTGTCTTACAATCACGTGTCCGAAACCTCGGCCGAAATCGGCCTCGACCTGCACGTCCGTAACCAATCGGGAAAAAACTTCTCAGGGCGAATTGTCTTTCAACTGTACGACCGTGAAGGACATCTGGTGCAGTCGGCACAGAAAAAGCTGAGCGTAGCACGCGGAAAAGCCCGTCAGACACATACCTCCATGCAGGTATTCGAGCCCAACTTATGGGATCCCGACTCCCCCTATCTTTACCAATTGCACGTTTTGATTCAAGATAAAGACGGTCAGACGATAGACGGTTATCGTCGTCGCATCGGCATCCGTAGCATCGAATTCAAAGGTAAAGACGGCTTCTGGCTTAATGGCAAACCTTATCCTTATCCGCTTATCGGCGCCAACCGCCATCAGGACTTTGCCGTTGTAGGAAATGCCCTTTCCAACAGCCTGCACTGGCGCGATGCAAAGAAGCTGCGCGATGCCGGCTTACGCGTCATACGCAACGCTCACTATCCGCAAGACCCCGCCTTTATGGATGCCTGCGACGAACTGGGACTCTTTGTCATCGTCAATACACCGGGCTGGCAGTTCTGGAACAAAGAGCCAATCTTTGCCCAAAGAGTATATAACGACATCCGCAACATGGTGCGACGCGACAGAAACCATCCATCCGTATGGATGTGGGAACCCATCCTGAACGAGACATGGTACCCGGAAGATTTTGCACGCAACGTGCTCGACATTGTTCATGAAGAATATCCTTATCCCTACTGTTATGCAGCTTGCGATGCCACGGCTCGCGGACACGAATACTTCCCCGTGCAGTTCACCCATCCCCTCAACGGACTGGGAGGTGCTTTCAATGCCCAAAAACTCGACCCGAAGGTTTCCTACTTCACCCGTGAGTGGGGCGACAACGTAGATGACTGGAACTCGCACAACTCCCCAAGCCGTGTAAGCCGCGCCTGGGGCGAGATACCCATGCTGATCCAGGCTCAGGGATATGCACAGACCGACTATTCCTACACCAACTACGATGTGTTCTACCGCAATCCACGCCAGCACATGGGCGGATGCTTGTGGCACTCGTTCGACCATCAGCGCGGCTACCACCCGGATCCGTTCTATGGAGGCATCATGGACGCATTCAGACAACCCAAACTGTCTTACTACATGTTCTGTTCGCAACGACCGGCTACCGTTAACCCCAACCTGAACGCCGAGACAGGTCCCATGGTTTACATCGCCAATGCCATGACTCCTTTCTCGCCCAAGGATGTCACGATATATAGCAACTGCGACGAAGTGCGCCTCACCTGCTGCAAAGATGGACAACAATACACTTACCACAAACCGCAGAACAAAGAAGGTATGCCATCGCCGGTCATTACCTTTCCAAATGTATTCGACGTGATGCACGACAAAGCCCTCTCGCGCAACAAGAGACAGGATGAATCATATCTGCTTGCCGAAGGACTGATAGACGGAAAAGTGGTCGCTACACACAAAGTAATGCCTGCCCGCCGTCCCTCCAAACTTCTGCTGTGGGCCGACGACGAACAGGTACGGATGACGGCCGACGGCTCCGATCTGATGACTGTTGTAGCTGCCGTAGCCGACGATAACGGCAACATCAAACGCCTGAACAATTATCACATCCAATTTGAAATTGAAGGAGCAGGCGAACTGATCGGTAATGCCGAAACATTCACCAATCCCCGGCCGGTACAATGGGGCACCGCACCAATACTGGTACGTGCTTCGACCCAACCAGGCACCATCCGCATCAAAGCATCTGTCAACCTGCCGGGAAAGCATACGCCGATAGCAGCCGAGCTGGAAATTCCGGTAACAGCCGCACAACATACACTGATAGCCGACCCTGCCGAACTGCAACAGTTGAATAAACAGGAAAACAATAGTAAAGAGAAGTCGAATACCGAAATCGATTCGGATTCAGATTGTGAAAAGCAAATCCGTTTGCTACAACAAGAACTGAATCGCCTGAAATTGAAAGAAGTGGAACGTCAACAAAGCGATTTTGAATAAATCAGAGTTTTCGTAGCGTAAGCGCCCTGGCATATTATTGTAATTGTAAATGGGTATTAGACTATATATCAGAGAGCAGGGCACACATGGGTAGAAACTTTTCTTTCAGGAGGATATGTCGCTTCGGCATATCCTTCTATTTATTATAAGGTCTTACAGGTTCCTCCCCCCCTCTGAAACGAATAGCTAACGCCATCACCGTATCCTAACTGTGTAGCCCGGCTGCACCAACTGTTGCAGTACCTCTGCATCAACTATGCAGCAGCACTGCATTAACTGTTGCAAAACAAGGCGCCAACCGGGAAAAAAACACGCACCGACTGAGGCCTCTGACAATCAGAATTCACTTCCGTAAAAGACAAAGGCCAACCCGGATAGACACGTCTCCCCCCGTCAATCGAACGACGGTAACGTAATCTTGAAATCGGCACTGGGACGGTGCTCCGTACGGATAATGTCTTTCATCCGACGAACAATGTCCGGATGCTGCTCCGCTACATCCTTGTCTTCGTGGATATCGGTAGCAAGATTGTACAAATGAGGCACTCCTTTTTTCACCACCATCTTCCAGTCGCCCATGCGTACACCAATCTGGTCGGTCTCGTGAAACTCCCAATACAGAAAATCGTGCTTCTGTTGAGCCTCTCCGTTTCCCGTCAGCACGGGTGCAAACGAGATACCGTCGAAACAATCTCCCTCCAGCTTCTTGTTCAGATACTTCTTGGGGAACTTCTTGTCGCCAATCAGCTCACAGAAGGTCGGAATCACATCGTAGAAAGCCAACTGATGGTCGCATACGGCACCTGCTTCCACCTTTCCGGGCCAGCGGACAATAAAAGGAATGCGGATACCGCCCTCGTAGCACTGGCGTTTCAATCCGCGCAGTTTGCCGTCTCTGCCAAAGAAGGTCGGATCGGCACCACCCTCTTCGTGTGGACCGTTATCGCTGGTGAAGACCACAATGGTGTTTTCATCCAACCCTTTTTCTTTCAGTTTGTCCAGTATCTCGCCCACATACGAATCCAGCCGGGTAATCATGGCGGCAAACTGGGCATGGGTATGTATCGTGGCATTATAGCGGCTGCCTTCCTGCCCGCCCCAGGTTTTGTCCACAAAGAATTTCTTCTTATACCCCTGCAGAATGGAGTCGTCGGGCTGCACCAGTTCAGCATGGGGCAATGTATAGGTGAAGATGCCCATGAAAGGCTGCTTCCCGTCCTGTTTGTCGAGCCACTCCAAAGCCTTGCGGTGGATGATGTCGGCAGAGTATTGCGGACGCTTATAATAATCACGCCCGAACATTGGATACCGGATATTGTCTTCCATCACTTCACGCACCACTGCCGTGTCGCCCATAGCCTTGCTGTAACGGTTCAGGAAGTTAGGGTAGTACAAGTGGGCTTGAAACTGACAGATGTAACCATAGTATTCGTCGATGCCACGCTTATCGGGCGTAGATGCCGACCCCTCGTAACCGCCGGCCCACTTGCCAAACATGCCGGTCATATATCCGTTACGTTTCATGATCTCGGGCAGAATGATGTGTTGCGGGTCATAAGGCATCTGCCCTACTACGCTGTAGTCTTTATTCTCACCGTACATCACAACCGGGCTTTGAGGCCAGTATTCCTTATTGCCCCGCACCAGACAATGTCCCGAATGTTGTCCGGTCATCAGAGTGGCACGCGACGGCGCACTGACCGGACTGCCGGCATAAGCTTGTGTAAACCGCATTCCTTCGGCCGCCATACGGTCGATGTGGGGGGTATTGATATAAGGCTGACCGTAACAGGCAAGATCACCGTAACCCATATCGTCGCACAAGATGAATACAATGTTGGGGCGCTGCTGTTTTTGCGCATAGAGGCTCGTGCCACAAAGCAGCAAAGAGCCTAAAAGAAAGGACGTTTTACTTTTCATACGAGGAATCATCAGATTTGGAAAATAAAGGTAGCAAATTGTTTGTGAACAGCAGAAAGTATTCTTGTTAAAGAACTTAAATTGCGGTGCAAGATATGTTTGTAAACAGAGATTTACGTGTGTTTTAATCGTATATTTGGAGCGTTTTCAACTACAACTTATTGTATTAAAGCCGTCAATTATCCAAAATCATCATCAGATATCTATGAAAAGACTATTCATTACTACACCGTGCCTGCTGTTTGGAGCACTGGCCTCAACAGCTCAAACCACCACTTCCCCCAACATCATCATGTTTCTGGTAGATGACATGGGCTGGCAAGACACCTCCGTACCCTTCTACAACAACGAGCGGAGCAACCTGAACCAGCGTTTCCGTACCCCCAACATGGAACGGCTGGCACAAATGGGTGTCCGCTTTACCGAAGCTTATGCCTGCGCCATTTCTTCACCGACAAGATGCAGCCTGATGTCGGGCATGAACGCCTCGCGACACAGAGTGACCAACTGGACACTGGAACTTGACCAACAGACCGACGCCAAGAGCGAAGTCATCAGCCTGCCGCAATGGAACTACAACGGCATACAGCCGGACAGCACTGCCGGCAAAATCAACAATTCCACCCCTATCACTTCCCTGCCCCAAGTGCTGAAGGATCACGGCTATTACACCATACACTGCGGAAAAGCCCACTTCGGCGCACGCACTACTCCCGGAGCCGATCCGTCAACAATGGGTTTCGACGTAAACATTGCCGGCGGACCTAACGGGGCACCCGGCAGCTATTTGGGAACCAAAAGCTTCGGACAAGGCTCGCGCTTTGCCGTTCACGGACTGGAGAAGTATCACGGACAAGACATCTTCCTGACCGAAGCACTGACACGCGAAGCACTGATGGCCATGCAAAAGGCCGTCGAGAAGAAGAAACCCTTCTACCTGTACATGTCGCACTACGCCGTACATGCTCCTTACGACGAAGACAAACGCTTCAGCCCCAACTACCGGGGACGGTTCGACAAGCAGCTGAACGACACACTGAACGACAAAGAAGTCCGTTATGCCGCCTTAGTAGAAGGTATGGACAAAAGTCTGGGCGATATCCTCGACTATCTGGAACAAAATCCGGAAGTAGCCAAGAACACCATCCTGCTGTTCATGTCCGACAATGGCGGACAAGGGCTGAACAACTCCCGCCAGGGACGTGCCAACCGCGACCAGAACTATCCGGCACGTGCCGGCAAAGGCTCGGCCTTCATGGGCGGCGTACGCGAACCGATGATGGTCTATTGGCCCGGAGTGACACAAGGCAACACACAGAACGACCAGCGTGTTATGATAGAAGACTTCTTCCCCACCATTCTCGAGATGGCCGGTGTAGAGCAATATCACACCCTGCAGACCATCGACGGAATCAGTTTCGCAGAGGTGCTGAAACACCCTGAAAAGCGGTACGAACGTCCCATCGTGTGGCACTTCCCCAACCTGTGGGGCGAAACCCAGAACAAGGAAGAAGGCTATGGCGCCTATTCGGCCATCCTGAAAGGCGACTATCACCTGATATACACCTGGGAGAACCGCCAGTGCCGCCTTTACAACGTGAAAGAAGACATCGGCGAACAGAACAATCTGGCAGACAGCATGCCCGAGAAGGTCAGGGAACTGGCTGACGAACTGACCCGTTATCTGAAGGAACGGGATGCCCAACGTCCGTCGTATCGCTCGTCGGGCGAACTGATTCCGTATCCGAACGAGTAAGACTTCAGCTCCCCAGCCTTGACAGACTTCTTTTCGGGTTGCAAAACGTCCGCCATTACAAATAATAGGATAACTTTGCAACCCGAAAACATTTGCGCAATATGATAACCATCAGACAAACCCGACCTGAAGAAATTGACCTGCTGATGCCCATCTTCGAACAAGCCAAACGCATCATGCGGAAAAACGGCAACATGAAGCAATGGACAGGAGGCTATCCGGGCATGGACATTGTACGCCGCGACATCGAAAACGGACATAGCTACGTCTGCCTTGACGATGAACAGGAAATCATAGGTACATTCTCTTTCATCCCCGGCAAAGACCCGACATATACCTGCATCTACGAAGGAGCCTGGGTGGACGACGTACAGCCCTACGCCACCATACACCGGCTGGCAAGCACCGAAGCGAGCAAAGGAGTAGCTGCCGCCTGTTTAGACTGGTGCTATCGTCAGATACCGAATCTGCGGGCCGATACCCATCGCGACAACAGCATCCTGCAACACATCCTGACCAAACACGGATTCAGCTATTGCGGCATCATCTACCTGCTGAACGGTGACGAACGGCTTGCCTATCAGAAGTGCGGCAATCCGCAAAGATAGCCACCTCTCTCTTACGACAGATATTTTTTCTTCAGTTCGTCCACGGTAGAGCCGGTGAAGTAATCTTCAATCAGACTCCAGCGCTGCTCGTCGGTCAAGTCAGCGGAACCGAAGAAGAGGGTAAACAGCTCGATCTGTTCCTCGAAAATCAGTTCGTTGTTGTCTAAAATCAGGTTACGGTAGTCGTCGGTCGAAGCCAACTGCAACAAGGTTTCGGGGTCGTTAAAGCGAATCTGTACGCAAGGAGTCCCACCACCCTCAACACTGAACGACAAGCAATTCAGCATGGAAAGCAGGTTCAGCAGCATGTTCAGGTCGGAGAAAGGAGTCGTGTAGAACACCAACTTATCGCCCTTGCAACCCGTGATGCGCTGTGCGAACAACTTCTGATAACGCGACAGCAGCAGGTCGAAGCCCTTGGTCACCGTGAACGAAAGCTCGTTGGATTCTTTCTTCTTCACACTGCTGATGTAGCTGACGCTACGGCCTTCTTCGGTGCGCGATTCCAGCAACGAACCGATAAAGCGCTTGGCGGAACGGACATCCATGTCGTGTTCGGCGAAGACTGCGCGCAGCTCTTCTTCGTCGAAACGCCCTTTCGTCTTGCGCAGCTTGTCGGTCAGCAGCGCCTTCAGGCTGCCAAACAAGGCATCGAGCCGTCGGCGTATTTCGGCTGCGTCTTCTTTCAGCAATACGTCGTGTCTGCCTACCGCCACGGCACGCGAACCTTCCCACAACGTTCCGTTGCCCAACTTCTGCTTGAACTCTTTGTATCCCAACTCGGGGAAACGCTCTTCCCACAGGTCGTTCAGGCGTACCCGATAGACATCGGCCTCTCCTTCGACCGGAGTCAGATAATCGTGGAACTCGCGGGCAAAGGCATCACCCATTTTGTCCTGCACATAGCCCTCGGTCAGCAGATTCTGCGGACTTACATCCAGCAGGTTGTGTCCGAAACGGGCAGACAGATCGTCTTCGAGCCACAACAGGGCTGTCTTGATGAGCTGCCCCAATTCGGACTCGTACTCCAGCTTGTTCTTCGTACGCGGCAGCTTCACTACGAACTCGAAATCGGACAACGAAACCATCACTTCCGGCTTCTCGCCTTTCATGTGATATACCTCCATCAGCTTACGCAAAATCAGTACCAGCTGTTCCTGGGCAATGTTTCCCAACTGGTGCAGACGCTTCATGTAGTAGAAGTCGCGTTCGTGGAAATCGGTTGCCGCAATGCCTTGCACATCGGCGTCGCGCGCGGCACGTCCGATCTCCTGAATATAATCGACAAACGTGCTCGAAGGTGCTACGTGATAAACACGGTCAATGTCGCTGATATCTACTCCCATGCCGAAAGCCTTCGTGGCCACAATCAGCTTCTTGGTGCCTTCCTTGAATTCCTGCACGATGGCAGCCTTCTGCTCCTTATCCTTTTTACCATAATATGACGCCACCAGATGCCAGTCGCACGAACGTACCCAACTCTTCAGCCGCATGTCGATGCCGCCGGCAAACGGATAGTAAAGCAAAGTCTTATGCCCGTCCAGATAGTCCTCGATCCGACCGGAAACAACACGTTGCTTGGCCTTGTCGTAGGTTTCGCCCTCTTCAATCGTCATCTGACGGATGTCGAAACCGATGTTGCTGCGCTTCACCGTACCGACGTACACCACGCAGGGTTCCATCTGCAACGAACGGATGGTCTCGAACACCATGTCGTTTCTTCCTGTCGGATTCCACACGGCTGTCGCCGTCAGGGCAAACAGCGGGAAGCCGTATCCAAGGCTCTGCTTCAGCCCTTTCAGGTAACGCCCCAGGAACCAATAGTCCACACGAAACTCCTTGCCCCAGGTAGTCACCGTATGCGCCTCGTCCACAACGACCATCCCGATGCGGCGATCGCCGATAAAGTGCTTGATGTCGTACGACAGCAGCAACTCGGGCGACAGATAGAACAGGTCGATATCGCCCTCGCGCACCTGTCTGTACACCTCGGCCTTCTGCTCGGGCGACAGGTCGGACGAAGCATAGGCCACACGCGTGTAACCTAATTCCTGCAGACTCTCCACCTGATCGACAATCAGTGCCTTCAACGGCGAAACGACAATGGTCAGCTGTCCGTAGCGGCGCCCCAGGTAAATGGCGGGCAACTGAAACAACAACGACTTACCCGAACCCGTAGGCGCGGTCAGCAAAAGATTCTCTACAGCCCCGTCGTCCTGCTGTGCTTTCTCAGCCTCGAGGATGACATGCTCTATCAGCTGCCCTTGCGAGATTTCCAGTGTATTCTTTCCACTGAACAGGTCATCGTATATCTCCAGATTGCGGAACTGCTCGTATCCGTAAACTTCCTTCAGAGCAAAGCCTGAACTTCTTCGCGGCAAGCAGCCGGTAATTGCCGTTGCTTCAGCTCGGGCAAACGTCGTGTCGTCATTTCCATTTTCGTCATTGGTTTAAAGAATACACAAATATATGACTTTGTCGCGTAAAAACAGATTCCATACAGGAAAAAGTTCTACTTTTCCACCTGATGTTTACGAAGGGGAACCACTCCGTTCCGAAACACTTGTACGGCTCCCGCGAGCCACACTTGCATTCCATTTATGGGACACTTGCACGGCTCGCGAGCCGTACTTGCGTCGTACAACAGAGCAACTGAACCATCGTTTTTCGATGCCTGACCCTGCCCTTCAACCGGACTATCTGAAAACATTTTTCTGCTTTCACCGCAGGACAACGCTTCTTCGTATCAATCAGCCTTAAAAACTCATGTTTTCGAATGTTCGCCGGTGAAGTTTCAACATAACAGACAGGGAATAAGCGCATTGCGTTGAAACATACTTTCACGTATCAGCAGATGCAAAAATCGTACATGTGAACTGTAAGGAATGACGTTTCACAGGAATCAACTGTCGTACAGGAAGTTAGTGTGAACGTAAAGGCCGACGGTTCGAGAATGGTAAACCGGTTCTTACCCTTATACTTTATTTGAAGAAACCCACAAAAGTCACATCTGATGTCCAAAGTTATTTCATGCCACCGACAAAGAACGAAACAGATGCAACACAGAAGTCTTAAAATTCTGTGTCAAAAAGAGTAATTTAAAATATTTTTGCTATATTTACCACCGATGTATGCGAAACCTTTATTCTGGTCAGATTCTCAGCAAAAAGATGAGAGCAATCATTGGTAGAAACCTATTCACACTTTATAATTATGAAGATGAAAAAATTATATGCATGGCTATTATTTACATGCCTGATACTGGCAGGATGTAAAGATTCGGATGAGATCATGATTGACGTAGAATCGGTGACGGTAAATCTGTCACAGGCAACCTTGTCACTCGATGAGGAGGAAAACCGTAGCATCACCCTTGTTGCTACCGTACTGCCCCAGAATGCCAATCAGGCAGTCGTATGGAGTTCGTCGGACGAAACTGTTGCAACAGTCGATCAGGCCGGTACGATTACTGCCGTAGCCGAAGGACAAACCATTGTCACGGCCACGGCTCAGCATACCAATATCTCGGCTTCATGCACGATAGACGTCGTTCGCGACAGGCAACAGCTCATTAAGACCGAGCTACTTAAGGCTTTCAGCACCATGACCACTACCGATGTTCTGGAGTCCTGGGGATGGAACTTGCAAAATCCGCTGTCCGATTGGGAAGGCATTACCTATACAAAAGACGAGTTGAGCATCAACAGAGCTAAATGCAATCTGTCGGGTTCCATCAGTCCCGAACTGTTCCAAATAACCGAGCTCACCTCATTGTATCTGGCACAGAATCAGTTATCCGGGAATATTCCGCCCGAGATAAAAAACCTTTCCAACCTTGAGGAACTGAATCTGTCTTACAATCAGTTGACCGGCGAGCTTCCGACAGAGCTGGGCGATTTGTCGCAACTGGAGTCTCTGGATCTGTCGAACAACCAGCTGACCGGTGAAATTCCGGCAGCGATGGGCCAATTGAAAAAACTGACCTCCTTGTCTCTTTGGCGTAATCAGCTGACCGGCGAAATTCCTGCCGAACTGGGCAATTTATCGAACTTAAGAGCCCTGTGGCTGGATGTCAACCAATTGACCGGCGAAATCCCGGCTGAATTAGGCAATCTATCCTATTTGACATCCTTTTATATGTCCTACAACCAGTTGAGCGGCGAAGTTCCGGTAGAATTGGGAAAACTGGGCCGTACCCTTAGACAACTCAATATTACCTACAACCGGTTATCAGGCCCTGTGCCGCAAGGCCTGAAAGGCAGCTCTTATTACAGTCGTTTCGATTTCAATCCGCAACAGGACGGTTTCAGTCTATCGAATACAGAAATAGAAGAGGCAGACAAGGAACTGCTTTTAGCCATTAAGGATGCTTGGGGAGAGAATGCCCCTCAATACATTAAAGACACTTGGACCGCAGAGAACGATATCACTGAATTTTCGAATATCGAAGTGAATGGGAATGGGCAGGTTTACTATTTAGAACTGAACGACTTATCAGAAGCAGAATATGGCGCGATGCCGGATTTGTCAGTACTTACCGAACTCCAGGAAATCTACATCTACAACATTCCTATGCATTCCATACCCGACTGGTTCAAAAAACTAACGAAGTTAACGACTTTATATATCGCAAATGCACCGTTAAATGACATCCGGGCAATCAGCGGACTAACGTCATTGAAGTCGTTGGATATTTGGAGTGCAGAAGCATTGGGGGAAGCCCTGACTGACATCTGTAAACTTGTACATCTGGAAAGGTTGTATTTGTGCTATTGTGGCCTTACGGGTAAAATACCGGCTGAAATCGGCAATTTGAGCCAACTCAACGACCTGGAACTACTGGCAAACAATCTGTCGGGAGAAATTCCGGCCGAATTAGGATATTTGGAACAGCTCTATTCTCTTATTCTGATACGAAACAATCTGTCGGGCGAGATACCCGAATCCGTGTTAAGTCATCCATACTTCCACAATTGGGCTCTGATGCCCCAAAACGAAGGATACGGCTTTACCAATTATCCCGCTAATTAAACGCTATCTTATCGGCCGAAGGACTATTATTACAACCATCCTACTCCTATAAACCAGCGGGACAGACAAAAATGATTTGTCTGTCCCGCTACTATTCAATTATTTAACCTATCTATAGGCTATTAATATTCTTCCTCGTTGAAGAAGAAATCTTCCTTACTGGGATAATCGGGCCAAATGTCTTCTATGCTTTCATAAATCTCGCCTTCATCTTCCATCTCCTGCAGATTCTCAATTACTTCAAGCGGAGCGCCCGAACGCATGGCATAATCTATCAATTCGTCCTTAGTTGCCGGCCAAGGAGCATCCTCCAGTTTGGATGCCAATTCCAATGTCCAATACATAATTCCTAAGTATTTAAATCGTGAATATTGTGATCATATCTATTCTCTTTCAAATTTTCGGCAAATGTATAACAATTTATGTCACTTACAACTATTATTCCAAAATATTTCTTCTTTTTTCGCATCCAGATTAATCTTTCGGGACAGAACGAACAAATAATCGGACAAACGATTCATGTAGGCCAGCAACTCAGGGGCAACTTCGACCTGAGCCGACAAAGCCAGAATACGCCGTTCGGCACGCCGACACACGGTGCGACACACATGACAGACGGCAGCGCCCCGACTGCCACCGGGCAGTACAAAAGCTGACAACGGAGGCAATACTCCATCCAAACGGTCTATCTCATTTTCCATTTCTGTCACCATTGCAGGGGTGACGACACTGGCAGACTTGAGTGACATTTTTGTCTGATCGGTTGCCAAATAGGACCCCACGACAAACAGACGGTTCTGTACCTGCTGCAGAAAAAGGGCATCCTGCCCGTCGGTCACATACGTGACAAGCAAACCCAGGAAGGAATTCAGTTCGTCCACAGTGCCGTAAGCCTCCAGGCGATCGTGTGTCTTGGGTACGCGGGTACCCCCTACCAGGGAAGTAGTTCCCTTATCTCCGGTTTTGGTATATACTTTCATATTGGCTGATTGTTTAGAATTTGCTGTTGATAATAAACAGACCCTTGCATTAAAAGTTCACTATATAATCTTGCTTTATCTTCGACTTGTCAAAAAAGAGGATGCCCAGGTCGTAAAGGTCGAACGTAATTCCTGCCCGTGCATCGCGCCTCATCTCGTTCCAAAGGCGACGCATGGCCGACGAATAGCCGATGCCTTCGATGACAAAAACCGATCGATCCGTCACACGGTCGGCACACACATCGAAGACCGTGCGCACCAGTGACGGATGACGATAATCGTGCAGATACAGGAAATCGACAGGAACCCCACTTTCCAGGAAGAGCTCGCCCGGGTCGGATGCATACAGGTAATCGACATCCTTCTTGGCTGCCTTCAGATACAGTTCGGCCGCCGAAGGGGGACCTACGTTGACAATCAGTGCCGGTTGGGCACGGTTGACCAGGCGGAACAACAGCCGTTTCACCTTCCTCGATTCCCGTTGTTTCCAGCGCCGCCCCTTTTCGGAAGCAAGGCGCCGCTGCTCCGTCCCTAATCCCTTGTACTGATAGTAAGGGGTATGCTCGTAAACCACCCGCGTGATGAAGTCGAATGCAAACGGCGAATGCACTCCGTATCCGCGACGATGGCGGAAACGGCTCAACCATACGAAGGGACGCTTCAATGTCACTAATGAATTCATATCGCTACGTACCGGCCCAGCAGACCGACCTTTCGGCCCTGTCCCGACCGGATTATCTATACACAAATTATATTCAACGCATGCCCGCCTGCCATTCCATCCGGCCAACGCCGCCAACCTGCCGGCACCATAACCAGCAGGCAGCACGGACCGGCTGCGACATGCCTACAACAAATGTACAGATATTCTTTTTCATATACAAGAGATGGATACCGATATCTAAAAAGACAAGGCGCAAAAAGCCTGTACAGCTTCCTGCGCCCGAAGAGAGAACCATAAACCTGTTATTCCACTTTCCACTCTATCACTCCGCCGGATGCACCTTTTTGCAACTGGGCGGCGATCTTCAGCCCGGTCGTTCTGACCGGTTTGAAGTCCAATCCGTTGTATCGGTCCTTATCTGTGGTATAAGGTGAGAGAGCTTCCACTTCTTTCCAACTTTTGCCGTCTTTATAATATAGCTTCCAGCTTTCGGGCACACGGAAATTGCCGTCATAGTGGTCGAAATCCAACCAATAGACATCGACATGCGACACCGTGTAAGGCTGGTCAAACTCGTAAGCCAGGGTTTCCAGCGTACCGTTCTTCAGCCACCAGTAATGATAGGGTTTCGACGTGTCCGACGAGCGCTTGGGTTCCCACTGGTCGTTGACTCCCCATGCCCAAGCCTCAACCGAGGCCGACTCGGGAGCATCCTTCTGAATGGGTGCCTGAATCATCAGCGTACGTGCCTTGCTGGCAATGGTCGGTTCGGGGGTAGGACGGGCATACCCGGCCGAAGCAGGAATCCATACCGCCATCTGATCGGCTCCGCGGTTGTTCCAGGTAGAGTAAGGAATAGCCTTGAAGGCGACATCTTTCACGGTGCCATCCTTTTCCACTTCCTTGGCGGTACCGGTCAGTACAACGACTCCGTTCAGCAGGTCGGCATCGTAAGAGGCCGTCATCGGTGTGCCGTCGGGGATAAACTTATTGAATACATGGCCATCAGGCTGGTCCTTTCCCTCCAAACAGAATACAATGGGACCCCGTTCAATCGCCAGTTTGCCACGGTCGTCTTCCACCTTGTCATTGGCTTTGATGCGGCGCACGTCCATCGGCAGGTCAACCTCGACCACGTCGCCTGCCTTCCAGCGGCGGTGAATGGTGGCGTAGCCGTCGTACAGGCGGGCATGAACTTTCTTGCCGTTGACCGAGACGCTATATGCCCCGACCTTTCCGGTAAACGCATACAGGTCGGTAGGAACCGGTGAATCCTGTGCCCAGCCCGGTATGCGGAGGCGCAGTGCAAACTCCTGCTCCGTTTCGGGTGTGACGGTCAGTGTCACCTTGCCCTCCCAAGGATAGGCGGTGGTCTGCTCCAAGGTCACCTGATTGGCTTCGGTCGTCAGCCGGGCCTTGCTCTGAATGTACAGGTTGACGTAGATGTCGTTGGCCTGCGTAGCATACATGTATAAAGGTACGCTGGCCATAAAGCGGGTAATGTTGCCCGGACAGCAGGCGCACCCGAACCACCGCTGGCGTTCGTGCTGCCCCATCGACTCGAGTGGATTGTCGTAGAAGAACTTGTCGCCACTCAGCGACACGCCCGAGATGACTCCGTTGTACAAGGCACGCTCCAGCACGTCGGCATACTTGGCATCGCCCGTGGCCAGGAACATGCGGTAGTTCCAGAAGACGTTGGCGATGGACGCGCACGTTTCGCAATAGGCGGTCTGGTTGTTCAGCTCGTAATCGGGACCGAAGCCTTCGCCCTGCGCACGCGAGCCGATACCGCCCGTTATGTAGAGTTTCTTGCCGGCCATGTTGTCCCAGATGCGGCACAGGGCATTGAAATAAGCCGTGTCGTGCGTAAGCGCCGCCACATCGGCCACGCCGGAGTACAGGTAGCCGGCCCGCACGGCATGTCCCACGATTTCATCCTGCTGCAGGATGGGCTTGTGGTCCTGGCTGTACTCGCTCAGTTGGTGTCCGTCGGTGCCCCGCCCGGTTTCTTCGACAAAGTAGCGGGCGGTCTGCAGGTATTTCTCGTTGCCTGTCACCTTATAGAGTTTCGCCAGGGCCATTTCGATGATGGGATGGCCGCTCGGACGATGAATCTGTCCTTCGCCGGGTCCGAATACCTGACAGACGAGGTCGGCATTCCGAATGGCCACGTCGAGCAGCGTCCGCTTGCCGGTGGCCTGATAATGGGCCACGGCAGCCTCGTACAAGTGGCCGCTGTTATACAGCTCGTGGCTGTTGATCTTCTCCCAGCGCTGCTTTCCCCACCAACCGGACAGGCGGTAGCAACGGTTGGTCACGCACGTCGTCAGATAGCCGTCCGGCTCCTGGGCGGCAGCTATCAGCGATATGACACTGTCCAGATAGGCATCGAGCGCTTTGTCGTACTTGACAGCCAGCGAATAAGAGGCTCCCTCAATCACTTTATAAGGATCGGTATCGTCGAACGAGAAGTCGCCCCGATGCTCACCCTTTTTCAGCCCGCCGGCAATGGCGAAGTTGTCGAAACGCCCGTTCTTCTCACATTCCCTGAAAGCAGAAGGGATGGAAACCGTACGGTTGGTTTCGATACGGGGTAGCCAGAAGCCATCCTCCAGATGGACCCGGGTAAACGAGACTTCCTGAATCGGCGCATCGGGCTTCACATAGGAGTCTCCACACGACGCCAGTCCCCACAGGACGACGCCACAGAAAAGAAGTCGGACTTGCAATCTCATACCATGAACTTTTAATTATCTTCATTTATTTACGACAAAAGTACGCATTTCGCCCTTACAACCATAGAAGAATCATCTAAATGAATGACAGAATCGTCAGAATGTGGCTGCCCTACGGCCGCTTTGGACTTTCGTTGCATCGGTTTGGACGATTTTTTCATTCCTCCGACGGCCCCGTTCCACTGTTTTTACAGCCAATCGCACCGCGGAACAACAGTTTTACCGCCCCGAAGCAGGAAAAATCCGCGACTATTTTGTACTTTTACCCGCCCGAAGCAGAAAAGCTCTGCCCCGGACCTGTACATCCAACCCCACACCCATGAAGAAAAAGAAGAAAACCATACTGATGGCAGCCGCCATCCTCGTCGTACTGGCTGCCGCCGGAGGCATTGCCGCCCTGATGCGGCAACACCGTCTTGCCTCGTCGCTCGACGAAATAGAAGTCACCGACTCGGTGGAAGTAGAAGAAATAACCTATAAATATGGCATCCCGACCGACCGCTACAACGTGAATTACGGCATTGTGGAGAACAACCAGAACCTGTCGTCCATCCTGCGGCGCCACGGTCTGTCGGTGGGCGACGTCCACCGGCTGAACGAACGGGCCAAGGGCACATTCGACGCCCGCAAGGTGAAGAGCGGACAAGCCTACGCCGTGTTCACCACCAAGGACAGCCTGCCACGCACGCGCTTCTTCGTTTACGAAGAGAGTCCGAAGTCGTATGTCGTCTTCGACCTGCGCGGCGATTACAGCGTGCGCCGCGGCGAGAATCCCTCGGAATGGAAGCGGCAGGAGGTGAAAGGCCGCGTGGAATCGTCGCTCTGGGTAGCCATGAAGCAATGCGACGCCTCGCCTCAGCTGGCCATGGAACTGTCCGATATCTTCGGCTGGACCATCGACTTCTTCGGACTGCAGAAGCAGGACGAGTTCCGCGTCATCTACGAACAGGAGTACGTCGACGGCAACAGCCTGCAAAACTTCCACATCCTGGCCGCCTCGTTCGCACACGAAGACAGCCTGTACTACGCTATCCCCTTCGTGCAGGACGGCGAGGAACTCTACTACAACGAACGGGGCAACAGCCTCGAGGGCGCTTTCCTGAAGGCTCCGCTCGACTTCTATCGCATCTCGTCGCGCTTCTCGAACAGCCGTTTCCACCCGGTGCTGAAGCGCTACAGGGCACACCACGGCGTCGATTATGCCGCACCCACGGGCACGCCGGTCTATGCCATCGGCAGCGGAAAGGTGATTGCCAAAGGGTATGAGGCCGGAGGCGGGGGAAACTACCTGAAGATAAAGCACAACAGCGTTTACGTCAGCACCTACATGCACCTGTCACGCTTTGCCAAAGGCATCCGGGTGGGGTCGCAGGTGGCACAGAAGGAAGTCATCGGGTACGTGGGAGCCACGGGACTGGCTACCGGGCCTCATCTGGACTTCCGCGTACACGAAAACGGCAAGCCCATCAATCCGCTCACCATCAAGTCGCAACCCAAGAAGCCCATCAGCGCCGAGAACAGGGCGGCATTTACGCAGGTATGCGACTCGTTAGTCAGGGAACTGAAGCAGTTGTAACCCGACGGCGGGAGGCCGGAAACGGCACGGATTTGTAAACTTCCATAACCATTCATCCGATTTTCATAAAAGGCTGATTACGAGACGCTTGTATTTTGCCTATCACAGTCGTATAGTTAGACCCCCTCAGTCCTATACTTAGGTACCCTCAGTCGTATCCT
>ERZ780208.337-NODE-337-length-51141-cov-8.280703_pt1 | contig 51141 bp, 45 predicted proteins | sample MGYA00511167_ERZ780208 | MGnify/ENA primary metagenome ERZ780208 (study PRJEB29588, sample SAMEA2159202) | human gut metagenome | biome: human gut; feature: human-associated habitat; material: faeces | place: Denmark | collected 2008/2010 ...
CGCGAATATACAACTTTTGAGCGAATTATTCGCATTTCACTTACTTTTAACTATAAGTTTACTTCCTTGATAATGCGGAGTTGTTGAAAACAGAAATATATGTTGGTTGGGAAGTGACATACAGATGCTGTACAACATTGAGAATCCGGAGTTGGATGAAACTTTTCATTTGTTGAATACAAGTAGTCCTTTAAATGAAGCTTTCCAGATAAAATATGCCATATAGAAGATTTATGATATAGTAGAGGATATCACCTGAAGTCGTGGTATCCTTTTTTAGTTGTGAATATTTGAAAATAGGAAATATGGAAGATAATCGTACGCTTTATGAAAAGTCTGTACAAGACAGAAGTACTTTGCGTTATTATTTAGGATTAATTATACGCTGGAAAAAAAATTGGAAATATGTGCGTGCACGCCGTATTGCTCGTAAACGAGGGGCAACTATTGGAGAAGGAGTGATTATGCCAATTTCTTTAGCAAGAAGATTAAATAAAAATGTAACAATAGGAGCTCACACAAGTATACAAACAGATAATTTCAGTTGGTTAGGATATCCTGTCACAATAGGAAGTCATGTTATTATTGGAAGTAATGTTCGAATTACACTCGGTGGACATGAAGTTGATTCACCAGAATGGGAAAATTGTCGTCATAAATCTCCCTTAATAATTGAAGATTATGTTTGGTTATGTCCTAACAGTACGATTCTTCCAGGTTGCACAAAAGTTGGTTATGGCGCTGTTGTGGGGGCTTATGCTGTTGCCGTAAAAGATGTGGAACCTATGTCCGTGATAGGAGGTAATCCAGCTAAGCATCTTCGATATAGAAAGTGCGTTCATTCTGCAATTGTAGTGGAATCCTTGCTTGGGGGAGATTATAAGATTTATAAGGAAACAAGAAAGAGAAAATGATGATAAAATGTCTGAGAATTTTAATAAAAATAGGATATTAAAAAACTCATTGCTCCTCTATGTCAGAATGTTGTTTACCATGTGGATTAATTTATATACCACACGGTTAGTACTGCAGAACTTGGGTGTAGAAGATATGGGAGTTTACGGAGTAGTAGGAAGTATTGTCAGTATATTCTCCGTCTTTACTGGAGGGGTTACCAGTGCCGTACAACGTTTTATCACTTTCGAAGCTGGTTTGAAAGAAGGAAATGTAAACAAAGTATTTTGTTCATCTTTGAATGTAATATTTATTTTAGCTGGAATTCTTTTAATTATATTGGAATCAGTTGGGTTGTGGTTCTTTTATACTAAAATCAATATTCCGGAAGCAAGTAAAGGTGCGGCCTTTTGGGTGTTTCAATTCTCTATACTGACATGTCTTATTAATCTGGTAAGTATCCCGTATAATGCCTTAATTATAGCAAAGGAAAAAATGAATGCTTTTGCATTTATATCTATTATTCAGGTAATTTTGAATTGTATGGCAGCCTACTTTATTTCGTTTTTTAATGATCGATTGTTATGGTATGCTTTATTCATGCTTTTAGCTAGTTTTATCGTACGTTTGACTTATCAGGGATATTGTAGAATTCATTTTCCTGAATCGCAATATCATAGAGGTATAGATAAAGTACTTTTAAAAGAAATCGGGAAATATACCGGTGTTTCTACTACTTCAGGAGTTTTACAAATGATTTCGGGGCAAGGTCTTACTTTAGTTATAAACTGGACATCTGGAGTCGCTCTTAATGCCGTTTATAATATTGCTTTACAATTAAAGAATTCTATTTTATCTTTTGCGATGAATCTGTTCAAAGCCATAGCTCCACAAATCACAAAGACTTATGCAAATGGTGAAATGGAACATTATAAAACATTGGTGTATACCGGAAGTAAGTTGGAAATATTTCTAATTTATTTTATCATGATTCCATTTTTGTTTCGGACGGAATACATTATGACACTTTGGTTAGGAAATTCCTTGCCTCCTTATACAGTTGAATTTGCAAAATGTATTGTTTTTATTAGTTTGTTATATGCTGCTTTTGAACCAATTCGTACAGCTGTACTGGCTACTAATAAAATCAGAAACTTTATGCTGATACCAGAAAGTTTCTATCTTTTAGTTTTACCCGTTAGTTTTATCAGTTATCATTTTAGCCAAAATGCAGTTTGGTTCATAGTTGCTGTTGTATTTATGGATATACTTACAGCCTGTTTACGGATTTATTTAGCCTCTCAAGTATCAGTTTTAAAGGTACGGGATATTATAAAAAAAATATTATTCCCAGCTATGTTCGTAGGTGGACTTTCATGTGCAGTATGTTACCTTTTGGATTTTGTATGTAGCTATAATTTATTGGGATTTTGTATTTTGTTAGTGATAAATAGTTTATTGTTAATAGGAATAATCTATTTAGTGGGTTTATCAAATCATGAAAGGAATATAGTGAATAAAATAGCGTTTAAATTGTTGCAGAAATAATTCTGTGACCATTCTCTTATTTTGAAAATTGTTTTTCAAAATAATAATATACGGATAAACAAATGATATAATTAATATTAGGCTATTTGTAATATAAGTCTTGCAAATTATTTAAATATGAAAAAAATAAAAGTAAATATTCTTTCTCCAGGGCGTTTCCATGTATGTGACTTGGCGCGTGAGTTAGATAAAAATGGATTTGACGTAAAATTCTATTCTTTTGTTCCAGCTAAAAGAGCCTTGAAATTTGGTCTGCCGATGCATTGCAGTGCTTCTTTGTTTTATCTGATGATTCCTTTTCTTGCTTTGGAAAAGAAGCTTTTCAAAAAGCAACGATGGGCCAATGTATTGAGCATGAAAGTTCAAGATCATCTTACTGCAATTATAATGAGAAAATGTGATATTCTGATAGCAATGAGTGGCGCTTTTGTATATGCCGTAGAGAAGGCTAAGAAACAAGGAAGTATTATTATATTGGAAAGGGGATCGAAGCATATACTTGAACAGAAAAGAATTTTAGAATCTATTCCTAGTTTGAAAGTCAAGAAACCTGTACCTGATATCAATGTAAGAAGAGAACTTAAAGGATATGAATTGGCTGATTACATAGCTGTTGCCTCCCAACATGTTGTAGACAGTTTTTTAATTCATAATTACCCACAGGAAAGGCTATTTAAAAATCCATATGGGGTAGATTTGAGTATGTTTTCTCGCCTGCCTCATACCGAAAAAAAATATGATTTCATCATGGTCGGTGGATGGAGTTACCAAAAAGGATGTGATTTGATTATTGAAGCTATACGAAAAACAAATTATACTTTTCTACATGTCGGGAGTATTGCAGATTTAGATTTTCCCCAAGAGGCTAGATTTACTCATGTTGATGCCGTAGACCAAAGTAAGCTAATTGAATATTACAATCAAGCTAAAATATTTGTCCTTCCATCCAGACAAGACGGATTTGGAATGGTATTATCTCAAGCTTTAGCCTGTAACCTTCCTATTATAGGTAGTAAAGATTGTGGCGCTCCAGATCTACAACAAATGGTTGAAGATCCTCAATTCATTACTTTGATAGAGGATTATACCTCTGACGCTTTAATAAAAGCTATGAATCAGGCAATGAAAAATTATGAGAGTTTAAATGGTAAAATATACGCTGGTACAGCAATCGAGAATCTTACATGGGAAGCATATGGTAAGCGATATGCAGCTTTTCTTCAGTCAATTGTTAAAAAGTAAAAAATACAATGAAAATATTATCTGTTGGAAATATGGATGGACTGAGTAATACCTGCCTCCACCGTCATTGGGCTTTAGAAAAGATTGCAGATGAAATTGATGTTGTGAACACTTCTGGCTTTACCAGTTTGTGGTACAGAATAGCTTATCATTTATTTCTGTATGGGCTTCCTGTTCGGATTCCTGAGAATCAAAAAGAAAATGAACAGATTGTAAAGAAAGTATCATCAACTCACTACGATATCATATGGATAGATAAAGGCGTAACTATTTATCCGGAAACATTAAAGTATATTAAAGAAAAATCTCCACAGACTATTATTATCAGTTATTCTCCTGATAATATGGCATTGCGCCATAACCAGTCTCAGCAATATCTGGAGTGTATTCCTCTTTACGATTTTATTATAACCAATAAATCATATATTTTAAATGATATGCGTAAATTGGGTGCAAAAGACATTCGCTTTATTAATAATAGCTATGAATCCAGTTTTCACTATCCACGCATTTTAACCAATGAAGATTACAAACAACTGGGAGGAGATATTGGTTTTGTTGGAGCATGGGAAAAAGAACGTTGTGAAAGTATTCTTTATCTGGCAAAGCACGGTCTAAATGTACGTGTATGGGGTGGAGGAAAATGGTTGAAATATAAAGGTATGTACCCTAACTTGGTTATTGAAAATAAAGGATTATATTCTGAAGATTATTCTAAATCTTTTCAGGCTTTCAAAATTTCATTATGCTTTCTAAGAAAAATAAATTATGATCAGCAAACTACACGTACGGTAGAAATACCAGCTTGTGGAGGTTTTATGATAGCAGAACGTACTGCGGAGCATAAGGCTATGTTTGAAGAGGGAAAAGAAGCTGAATTTTTTTCTTCCAATGAAGAATTATTAGAAAAATGCCAATACTATTTAATTCATGAAAAAGAAAGAAAACAGATTGCGGATGCTGGATTGAAAAGATGTCAGATCTCGGGATATTCTAATGAGAATACGATTCGTAATGTTATAGAGAGTATTTTAAATGAGAAGTCATGAAAGATTCTTTTTTTGAGAAGACAAAAATATGGGGAGATCGGATTCTTATATTAGGCTGTATCTTAGAAATTCTATTCTTTTTCAATTTATGGAATATTATTGGATGCATCATGACCATCATTACATGGATCATATTCAGCCGTATTTTTTTTAAAAGGCAGATCATACTATTACATCCTTTCAGCTTTCTGGTATTTCTTTCCATGAGTTTATATCGATTATTACCTCTTTTTGCTACTCTACTGGAAAGGAAACCAATATCCTATAAATTTGAGAATGCTACAATTACATTTATATTAGAAACATTTTTATATATTATCTCAGCACTAGCATTCTACTTTTCAATCAAGAAAAAGCCCACAAATAATTTTATACAAAAATTTCTATTAAGATACCATTTTTACACTCCCCCAAATCCATATACCCTATGGATACTCGGATTTATTGGAGTTTGTATTAAATTAATATTTGCTTCTATTGGAGAAATTGAAACAGGTGATATTTTAGGGAAATTCTTTATAGCATTTTCATTCTTTCAATATGCTCCTCTTATTTTATTATTTCCTAATTTATATATCCCATCATCCAAGAAAATCTTTGAGAAGAAAAAAAATGTTCTTCTCTATACTTGTTTTTTACTATTATTAAGTTTCTCAGGAAATAGTCGAGAAGCTCTTTTAGAGCCCTTTGGAAGTTTTATCCTACTTTATCTACTGGCTCTACTAAAATCTTCATATTCTAAAAGTTTCATTTCAAAAGGAATTATTATTGGAGGAGGAATTATAGCAATATTTATCCTCCCTATCCTTACAGACATTTCGGATGCCATGCTTATTAATAGAGATATCCGATCAGAAGTAAGTAGCAGTGAATTATTTACTAAGACATTGGATACTTTTCTAGATAAAGAAAAGCTAGAAATGGAAAGGAAAAATCGCGAGGAAATAAAACCAGTTATCACGAATTACAAAGAAGGCTGGACTGAAGAATATTTAAATAATTTCGCCTTTAACAGGTACTGTAACATGAGAATTACAGACATCACACTTTTTCATGCAAATCATGTTGGCTTTAATAATGAAATCATGAAAAGAGATTGGGGAGAACAAATCCTAAAACTCTTTCCCTCCCCTATATTAGAATTTTTTAATCTTAATATTGATAAAACTCATATTTATTCAAGAGGAGATTTATTGTTTGCAACTTCAACCCATACTGCTATTTTCCCAGGACTACGAGTAACCAGCCATGTTGCTGACGGATTGGCAACATTTGGGTACTTATATTTCCTAATTCAATTTTTTCTTTTCCTCATACAATTTAAATTATTAGACTGCTATACTTTTTATAATAAAGGAAAAGTAATTTATTCAGTCTATGGACTCATTTGCATATTCGGTTTTCTAGGTATGTTCAGAAATGCAAATGGATGTATAGGAGAAGTTAGTTTTATTATAAGAGAATTCATACAATCCTGTTTAATATTTATACTAACATATACACTTATCAATAAAATTGTGAAATACATAAACCCTTACAAACATTTTAAACATTCGTAAATTTGTGGACTCTTTTTTAGACGGGCGCTTGCTGGCGTCCGTCTAAAAGGGGACACCCTAAAATTGGAAGTTTACCTCCTTTAACTAGAATATGATAACATTCTTTCATAGAAACCCAAGGTGTGGTTTTTCAATATATAAAGTATTCAAAACAATTGAGGATGAATTAATATTGCAGAATCAAGATATTAAAGAATATTTTATGCCTAGCCAGTTTTCCATGCCATGGGATATAATCAGAAATAGTTTATTTACATTTAAACATAGAAACATAAAAGGAATCAATCATATCAGTGGACATATTCATGATGTGATATTAGGATTGATCGGCTGTAAAACCGTATTGACCATACACGATTTGGTTTTTTTAGATAATGTAAAAAAACCTATTAAAAGATTCTATAAATGGCTATTTTGGTTATACATTCCTGTCAAACTGGCCAATAAAGTCACTTGTATATCTCATGAGACCAAAAGAAAAGTACTTCAACATATTAAAATTAAAACCGACAAGATTGCTGTCATCTATAATCCTGTGGATCCGACATTCAAATATGTACCCAAAACATTCAATAAAGAATGTCCCACAATATTACATATTGGCACTTTCTGGAATAAGAATCTAGAACGTACTATACAAGCATTAGAAGGGATTAATTGTCATTTACGCATTATCGGAGAAATAGACTATCACATTTTACACCTTTTACAAGAAAAAAATATTAAATTCAGCAATGCAAAGAATTTATCTGATGAAGAAATCAGACAAGAATATATCAATTGTGACATTGTAAACTTTCCCTCTATTTATGAAGGATTCGGAATGCCTGTAATTGAAGGTCAACAAACAGGAAGGGTTGTAATCACTTCAACAATAGAACCCATCAAAGAAATAGCAGGAGGGGCTGTTATTTTTGTAAATCCAACTAATATACAATCTATTCATGATGCTTATATTAAGATCATCAAAGATGACAAATTAAGAAATACAACGATTCAAGAGGGACTAAAAAATGTCAAACGTTTTGATGTCAAGCATATAGCTCAACAGTATTTTAAATTGTATAAAACCATCTAAAAACAGGCAAGAATGAATATACGTTTTTTTACTTTACTTTATATTGCCTCCATATCTGAAAAGCAGAAACTAAGAGGAAAAGAAATTAGTGGAGAAGAAAGAATTTTAATTTATTTAAAAAATTGTCATGTACTGAATCATAGCCTTCAAATAAATGGATTTTCTAAATTGACTATTCTTACAAACGAAAAGGAATATCTATATAAATTACAACAAAAATATAAATTATCCTTCGAAATAGAAGAAATATTTTTTGATTTACCAGTTCCTAAAAATATAGGATTTTATAGTGCCCATTTTAAAATTGACGCTTACAGATATCTAGGTACATTAACCAATACTTACTCGTTTTTATTAGATAATGATGTGATATGCTTACAACAACTGCCAAGTCACATGAAAGAACTAATAAATCAACGTATAGCAGTACATTATGCATTCCCAACATATCGTGTAGAAAAACATGATATAAATATCATGAAATACATTGAACCACAAATCATCACAGGAGAATGGTCTGGCGGTGAATTCATAGGAGGAGATGCAAATTTTTATGCACAACTATATAATGAAATCTCGAGTTTTGTTAAACGCTATTTCAATAGGATCAATGAAATGTTCCACCAAGGTGATGAGATGTTGACAAGCATTGCCATAGAAAAGATGAAACTTAATGGATGGAAAATAATTGATGGTGGAACCGTTGATTTAATTTATCGTTACTACTCTATCATTGAAAATAAAACAATTGACAATTATAAAAGCTGGATGTATCATTTAATCTGCGACAAACATTTTTTAGCAAATATAAATTATACCCAATATAATACAAATGAAGACTTCATCAGAATGTATAATCACTACTTTCATACAAAAATAAAAATAAAAAAGATATACCATACGCTTAAAAATAAGATTTTAGAGCACAAGTAAAAATAAATGCTTTTAAAAAATTACCTATAAATGAAAGTGATCCATTATATCCCCACTATCGACCGTAATTGGGGAGGAACTACTGCCTACATGCAGCTATTGGCCAATGAATTGGGTAAATTAACAGAACTGCATATCTTTACTCATGCCTCAGAAAATCCAGTAGACATACAGAACTGCCAAATTCACAATTTAGCGACCATAAAACATCCAACAGAATTTAAGAGACAGTTTCAATTTTTGATAAAAGAAATTCAGCCTGACGTATTTCATGTAAATGGTTGCTGGACACCAGGCTGTGCCCTCACTCAAAAATGGGCACAGGAAATAGGAGTGAAAATAGTACTTACTCCACACGGGATGCTGGAACCCTGGATACTAGCACGGCACTACTGGACCCGTAAAGTACCCGCCCTACTACTCTATCAGAAAACGGCTGTTAAAAAAGCAGACTGTCTGCATGCTACAGCAGTCAGTGAAAAAGAGAACTTGCTGAAATTAGGTTACAATCATCGAATTGAAATCATTCCGAACGGTATTGAAGTCGATAGAATTTCTCTTAAAAACAACTGGGAACGAAAGAAACGAATTTTGTTTCTTTCCAGAATCCACGTAAAGAAGGGCATTGAATTTCTATTGGAGGCCGCAGCAATCTTGAAAGATAAATTAGAAGATTATGTAATAGAAATTGCCGGAGAAGGAGAAAAGGAATATATCGCCCAGTTAAAACAAAAAGCAAAAGAACTACAGATTGAATCTTTGGTACAATTCTGTGGCGGTGTATATGGCAACCAGAAATGGAAACTCTTCCAAGAAGCGGATGTTTTTGTTTTGCCTACTTTTTCCGAAAACTTCGGAATTGTAGTTGCTGAAGCACTAGCTTGCGGTACACCTGTAATTACCACTAAAGGAACCCCATGGAAAGAATTGGGTACTACACATTGTGGCTGGTGGACAGAAATCGGGACACAACCTTTAGCAGATGCTCTAAACAAGTTCTTACAACTTTCTACACAGGAACTAGAAGCTATGGGACGAAATGGACGCAAGCTAATAGAGCAGAAATATTCGTCTCGGAAAATGGCTGAAGATATGGTAGAGTTATATCATAAAATATGCAAGCAAAAATAAAAGAAGTAAGACTGGACACGTTCAGTACAGGGAACTTTGATAAAGGTGCAGGTTTCATCAAACAGACATTGTGGTATTTTACAAATGCATTGTTTGTCCGTGCATCCTGGAATCCTTTTATGGGTATTAAAATAGCTTTGTTGAAAGTTTTCGGAGCTAAGATTGGCAAAGGGTTAGTCATAAAAAATAATGTATGTATCAAATTTCCCTGGAAACTGACTTTGGGAGAAAATGTTTGGTTGGGGGAAGATTGTTGGATTGACAATTTAGATTATGTGACTATTGGAAACAATGTCTGTATATCCCAAGGCGCATTATTGTTAACTGGTAATCATGACTATACATTGTCAACTTTTGATTATCGGAATGCTCCTATCGTGGTAGAGGATGGGGCATGGATTGGGGCTAAATCTGTTGTTTGCCCCGGTGTAACAGTTAAATCTCATGCTATATTGACAGTCGGTTCTGTTGCAACCAAAAATATGGAAGCATATTGCATCTATCAAGGTAATCCGGCTTCGGTTATAAGAAAGCGGATCCTAAAATAAGATTTCTTTCCATTTCTACTCTTATAAAATATGCCATATAATTAGATTGTATACTAACAGGCATATTTCCACATTAGCGGGAATCAAGACCATTCCGCAATATCTAAAATAAATTTCTTTTGATGAAAGTTTCTATCATCACTTCCTGTTTCAATCGGGAAGAAACTATCGGGCAAGCCATTGAAAGCGTGCTGGCCCAGGATTATCCTGAGATAGAATATATCGTAGTGGACGGTGCCAGCAAAGACCGTTCTCTGCAAGTGATCAATCGGTACAAGGACCGGATCAGCCGGATTATCTCGGAGCCGGACAAGGGGATGTATGAGGGGATCAACAAGGGCATCCGGGTAGCAACCGGAGATATCATAGGTTTGCTGCACAGTGATGATTTCCTGTATTCCCCGGATACCATCAGTAAGATAGTCCGGAAATTTGAGCAAAGCGGCGCGGATTTCGTGTACGGCAACGGGTTGTTTGTGGACTATCAGAATACAGACAAAGTGATCCGTAACTGGATGGGGGGCTCGTACAGTAAATGGAAGGTGAAGCACGGATGGCTTCCCCTGCATCCGACCTGCTATATCCGCAAATCCTGCATAGACCGGCTGGGTCTGTATGACGAGAGCTACAAGATTGCAGCGGATTCGGATTTTCTGTTCCGCTATCTGTATGAAGCGGATCTGAAGGTGGAATATCTGAACGAATACATCGTAAGGATGCGGATGGGAGGACTTTCTACCGACAGTGCCAAACGGAAACAGATGTGGCAGGAGGATGTGCGTATGTACCGGAGTCACGGGCTGCCGCCTACGTGGACGAAACTGCAAAAAATGGCATGGAAAGTGCCTCAGTTTATTACAGCTAAATTGAAATTTTAATTGATACCAATATGAGCGATTTGGATAGTTATACTATAGCCTTAGCCGGCACAAGCTATGTAAATCTGTCCATTGCTACACTTTTATCCCAGCATCACCAGGTGACGGCTGTGGACGTAATCCCCGAAAAGGTAGAGAAAATCAATAACCGCATCAGTCCGATCCAGGACGAGTACATCGAAAAATACCTGGCTGAAAAGGATCTGAACCTGGAGGCTACACTGGACGGAGCAGCAGCCTATAAGAATGCGGATTTTGTGGTGATCGCTGCACCGACCAACTATGATCCGGTGAAGAATTACTTCGACACAAGTCACGTGGAAGAGGTGATCGACCTGGTGCTGGAGGTGAATCCGGATGCCGTGATGGTGATCAAGAGTACCATCCCGGTGGGTTACTGCCGCAGCCTGTATGTGAAGTATGCGAAGGTGTTCCGCGACACACCGGCCTTGCAGGGAAAGAAGTTCAACCTGCTGTTCTCGCCGGAGTTCCTGCGGGAAAGCAAGGCACTGTATGACAACCTGTATCCGAGCCGGATCATCGTGGGCTATCCCAAACAGATTGAAGGCCGGGACGAAGAGAACGAGGCGATCCGTGCCATTGCCGGAGAACATCTGGAGGAGAAGGCCAAGGAATTTGCCAAGCTGCTTCAGGAAGGAGCAATCAAGCAGGACGTGGATACGCTGTTCATGGGCCTGAAGGAAGCGGAAGCGGTGAAACTGTTTGCGAATACCTACCTGGCTTTGCGCGTTTCTTACTTTAACGAGCTGGACACGTATGCGGAAGTGAAGGGACTGGATACACAGGCGATCATTCAGGGTATCTGTCTGGATCCGCGTATCGGTACGCACTACAACAATCCTTCATTCGGTTACGGCGGTTACTGTCTGCCGAAGGATACGAAGCAGCTGCTGGCCAACTATCAGGATGTACCGGAGAATCTGATTCAGGCAATCGTGGAAAGCAACCGTACGCGCAAGGATTTCATTGCGGATCAGGTGCTGAAGATGGCGGGCTATTATGATTATTACAACCGGGGTGACTTTGATCCGGCTTCGGAAAAGCAGTGTGTCATCGGAGTGTACCGCCTGACCATGAAGTCGAACAGCGATAATTTCCGTCAGAGTTCCATCCAGGGTGTGATGAAGCGTATCAAGGCGAAAGGGGCACAGGTGATCATCTACGAACCGACACTGGAAGACGGAAGTACGTTCTTCGGCTCGAAGGTGGTGAACGATCTGGAAGCATTCAAGCAGCAGAGTCAGGCCATCATTGCCAACCGCTATGACAACTGTCTGGACAGTGTGAAGGACAAGGTGTACACGCGGGATATTTTCCGCAGGGACTAAGCGGATTTTCTTCATAAAGTGTTGCAAATCTGATCTTTTCTTGCTATCTTTAGAACATGAATCTTAAAGATAAATGCTATGAAGTATTTTACCATGGAAGAGTGTATCCACTCAAAGGTTGCCCGGGAAAGAGGGATTGACAACACGCCTTCGCCGGAAATAGAGGCGCATATCACGGAGAGTGTGGAGAGTTTGCTGGACCCGCTGCGGGAGGCATGGGAAGCCTGTTCGCGGACAACTATTTTCTAAATAAATATACGATATGCAATGAGAGTAACATTTTCTTGAAAAATTGTAGCTTTGTTATTCATAAAACAGCTATCTTTACGCGAAAATAGAAAATATATTATGGATTATAAATTATCAATATTAACCGGAAAGAAAAAGATTCAACTTATCATAGCCGGAAATCCTGTGGAACTGAAACAAGCGGATATATATCCGAATGAGACTGATGATTTATCTATATCGGAAGAAATCCAATCATTTTATAAAGAGAAAAATTTGTCTGATTATGACATATTCAATGTGCAGGGAAATGCATTGGCTATAGAAGATATTCATCAAGGGGATTTAATATTTAGTAAGATATTGAATGCTGAAGAAAGAACACAAATCAAAAGCGGGGATGTATTAGTTTTTCGTGTAAACCATAAAAGTGAACGCTATAAAAATTTTTCAAATATTCCGGACTTTAAGTTGCGGAAATTCCGTACATTCATATCATTCAGCAATGAGGAAAATGATAATGAAACAATCATAGCTCAAGTGACTCCCGTCATGAGCGAAATACAGCAGCCGCATATCAGGGAAAAATTTATAAAGAAACTGGATGAGGCTAAAAAGGTGCTTAAAGATGAAAGCCTGCTCTTACTCTCTGTCAACTACCTTAATGAGGATATTGATTTTTCATTTCATAGTTTGGCTGATTTATATGCTAGAGTTGACTATATCGCTAAAATAGAGAAGAATGGAGAAAATAATGAAATAAAGGAGGTTATCTCCGTGAATGAAAATAAAGGCGAACACCTGAAAAAAGCATTGCAATATTTGGCCAATCGCAAAATTAACCAATATTTCTGTAGTACAAAAGAATCTTTCAGAAAAGAGGCTTTGATGAATCTTTTTACTCATGCCCAGACTCATATAAGAGGAGCTTTCAATCATCTTTCTGACATTACAAATGATAATGAGCTGATGTTTAAGTTATGCGAATTCCTAAGAAAAGGTGGTAAAGTGGATTTGATTGTTTACAACAGTGACCAATGGACGTTGGAGCAATTTGTTGCTCATTACAATCTGGGGGATTGGGCTGCTCGGATAAGTATAAAACAAACTCCGCAGGGAGCACAATTTGCAAGAAATGATAATGGAATAAAAAGCGGTATCACGTTTTGCTTGGGAGATGAAGACATGTATGTGTTAAGGCCCAATATGAATGCTCCTTTTGTGGAATGCAATTTTAACAACCGTGACTTTTATGATATGATAAGTCCTATTTTTGGACAACAGATGCTAACTTTACCAAATATCGGAATCTAACAGATTTATTGATCAATGGAAAACCCGGTCAATTATGCTTCCCTTATTCAGTTGGCTGTGACATTCAACTTTGTTTTTGTCGTATTCAGACATCAGTCGGAAGATAAGGCAAAAATGTTGATAGATACGCTTATTGAAAAGTGGAAAGAGCAATTTCAAGAGGAAACGAATGCATTATTTATTGCCATACAAGAAATGGTAAAAAACAGATTTTCTGTTTTTATAGAAAACCCTGTTATCAAAAAATATCATGATGAGTTGAAAAACAATTACGAATCGTTTAAAAATTTAATATCATGGTATCCGAGATACTTACCGAGATATTGTCTGATGAGTGGATTATACAGTCTTATATTACTTGTATTATTAGCTGAATTAAATTTTAAAGATCCTCTCTGTAAAGCCTGGCAACTTTTTTGGGGGGTATTGGTTATTTGTCAGATTCTTTATAATGCATATTATATATTGCTTGAAACAATCACTGCTTTTCAAGAAAAAAAGCAGCAGTACGAACAAAAATATATGCTACAATTGATAATTTTTGCAGGAATTATATTCATTGGGTATGTTGCTGTAATTTGTAAATTGGAAATATTTGATCCTAAAAATCTCTTTTATATGTCACTCATATTGGCATTTTCTCCTTTTCTGGTTACTTTTGCATATATAATCATATTCGGAATAATTTGTATATGCAAACTGCATAGTTTTATATCTCAAATAGAAGCTTTTCGAGCCGACTTTAATAAGGTTGTGATGCAGTCTCAAACAGGAACATATGAATATGTCACTCAAAACAAAACAGGATCTTTTGAGTTTTATATGCCAGACACGGAAAACACTTCCGATAGTGAAATGGGAAATAAATAGTATTATGATAAATCATATATTCTGGCATCACCAGGTAACGGCAGTGGAGTGTGTTCCGGACCATTCAAGCAGCAGAGTCAGGCCATCATTGCCAACCGCTATGACAACTGTCTGGACAGTGTGAAGGACAAGGTGTACACGCGGGATATTTTCCGCAGGGACTAAGCGGATTTTCTTCATAAAGTGTTGCAAATCTGATCTTTTCTTGCTATCTTTAGAACATGAATCTTAAAGATAAATGCTATGAAGTATTTTACCATGGAAGAGTGTATCCACTCAAAGGTTGCCCGGGAAAGAGGGATTGACAACACGCCTTCGCCGGAAATAGAGGCGCATATCACGGAGAGTGTGGAGAGTTTGCTGGACCCGCTGCGGGAGGCATGGGAAGCCTGTTCGCGGAAGCAGGGATGGGGGACGCCCGCCATCCGGATTTCATCGGGGTACCGCTGCCGGGAACTGAACCGGGCGGTAGGGGGAAGCGTGACTTCTGCCCACCGGTATGGCTATGCGTTCGATCTGATTCCGCTGAACGGACGGATGAGGGAATTCAAGGCGTTCTGCCGGGAGTTTCTGAAGGGGCGGGCTTTTGATCAGCTGATTTCGGAAAAGGAAAATGATCAGGGACTGCCGCAATGGATGCACGTGGGCTGCCAGCATCCGGACGGGAGGCAGCAGCGCGGACAGCTGCTGTCGCTGGTGAACGGGCGGTATCTGCCAATGACAATGTGAAACTTTATTCTGAATATACCATGAAAACCGGAAATCTTATTTGCCTGTTGCTTTCTCTGGCCATTGTAGGGCATGTGGTGTATGCCCTGTTGAGTGAGTCGGAACCGCCGAGACTGGTTTCGCAGGGAAAGTCGTATACCGTGAAGGAGCTGAATAACGAGGGGTATAATCCGGAAATTTGTTTTTCTGGCGATTTTTCGCTTTCTTTGTAAAATCAAAAAGCCGAAAGGAGAAATTATGGACGGTATGGATTTGACGTGCGGGCATTTTGTGAACCCGTTTACGGATATTGGATTCAAGATTATATTCGGACAGCCTGCCAGCAAGGAATTGCTTATCACGCTCCTTAACGAGTTGCTTTCGGGGGAGCACCGTATCACGAATCTGATTTTCCTGGACAAGGAGAATCACTCCGACAGCATGGCAGATGCGGGTATTATCTACGATCTGTACTGCCTGACGGACACGGGAGAATATATCATCGTGGAGATGCAGAACCGCTTTCACAGCAGCTTTCTGGACAGGACGTTGTTTTACATGTGTCGCGCCATTGGCAGGCAGGTGGAGAACTTGCGCGAAAAAAGAAAGAAGGAACGTGAACTGAGAATGGACGGGCATGATGCGGAGGAAGATGATTTTCTGCTGAAAGAGCCGATGCAGGAAAACTACGGCACCAGATACAGGCTTTCTACCGTGTACGGAATCTTCCTGATGAACTTCCGGGAACCGGGACTGGAAGAAAAATTCCGTACGGATACCGTTATTGCCGACCGGGAAAACGGCAGGGTGGTTAATCCGCACTTCCGGCAGATCTTCCTTCAGTTTCCTTATTTCACCAGGGAACTCAAGGAGTGTGAAACTCTTTATGACAAACTGATTTATACACTGAAGAATATGCAACACTGGAACCGAATGCCTGACGCGTTGAAAGAACAGGTTTTCAGCCGTCTGGAAGAACTTGCTGCCGTGGCTAATCTCTCGATGGAGGACCGCATCGCTTATGATAAGGCGCTGGATCGATATCGTGTGAGCCGGATTGTGGAAGAGGATGCACGTGAAGCCGGATGGAAAAAGGGACTGGAGGAAGGCCGTGCAGAAGGTCGTGCAGAAGGTCGTGCAGAAGGCCGTGCAGAAGGTCGTGCGGAAGGCCGTGCAGAAGGTCGTGCAGAAGGTCGTGCAGAAGGTCGTGCAGAAGGTCGTGCGGAAATACAAATAGCTATTGCACGGAATCTCAAGGCGTTGGGTATGAACAATGAACAGATAGCAAAGACTACGGGACTGAGAGAAGAGGATATAGAAGGACTGTAGGATGATGATAAATGAAACCAAATAAGCGAGTTGTCGCTTTCTTATAAAAACTAATCAATGATTTTTGGAAAAAAGTGGGCGCTGCTGCCAGTTCTGGCAGTGGCCTTGCCTTCATTTGCCCAAACGGAAGCATCGTTGGGCTACCGGGTGGAGGCGGATGTGAACGTGTCTGCCGGGGAGTATGCGCCGATGTGGATGACGTCCAACCGTTACGGGCTGGCGTCGGAACGGCCGAACAGCGGATGGCTCCGGGCGGGGGTGACTTATGACCAGCCGCTGAAACGGAACTGGAGAGTGGGAGCCGGACTGGATCTGGCGGGTACGTTGAACAACGGGGCGGTGCCGGACCGGGCCAGGTTCGTGGTGCAGCAGGCGTATGCGGATGTGTCGTGGAAGATGCTGACGCTGAGTATCGGAAGCAAGGAGCGGGGAAATTTTCCGCTGGACAAGGATGAACGGCTCAGCAGCGGCATGATGGTGGAAGGTATGAACGCGCGTCCCGTGCCGCAGGTGCGGGGGGAGATCCGGGAGTATCTGCCGCTGGGATTCACGGGCAACTGGCTGTCGCTGAAGGGGCATATCGCTTACGGTATGTTTACGGACAATGGCTGGCAGGAGGAGTTTGCGGCACCGGGAAAGACGGTGCTGAAGAATGTGCTGTATCACTCGAAGTCGCTGATGTTGCGCCTGGGCAACCGGGAGAAGCTGCCGGTGGAGTTTGAATTCGGACTGCTGACGGCGGCGCAGTTCGGCGGAACGGTGTACCGGAAGAATGAGGACGGCAGCCTGACGTTTGTGAAGGACAAGCCGAACGGTCTGAAGGATTTCATGAAGGTGCTGATCCCGAAGCAGGCCAGTACGCTGCAGAATGTACAGGGAAATCATTGCGGAAGCTGGAACTTTGCCTTGTCGTATTATCTGAAGGACTGGAAGTTCCGGGCGTATCTGGAGCATTATTTCGAGGATCACTCGCAGATGTTCTGGCAGTATGGCCGCTGGAAGGACGGGCATCTGGGACTGGAGGTGACCTTGCCGGAGAACCGCTGGGTGACGCGGGTGCTGTGGGAAGGACTGAATACCAAGGATCAGACGGGTCCGTTGTTGTATGACGGCATCGCTGGTTCGTTTCATGATGTGCAGATGAGCGGCGGCGACAATTATTATACGAACGGGGAGTATCTGGGCTGGCAGCATGCGGGTCTGGGACTGGGACATCCGTTCCTGCCGGGACCGGCATATAATACGGACGGCAGCAATATGTTCAAGAGTAACCGTGTCCGGGCGAATCACCTGGGAATGACGGGAGATCCGTCGGAGGAATGGAACTGGAGGGTGCTGGTGTCGTTTGCCCGTCACTGGGGAACTTATTCGGCACCGCTGGACAAGCCGCGCAAGCAGTTCGGATCGCTCTGGGAGGTGACATACCGTCCGAAGCAGCTGGCGGGATGGAGTTTCTCGGCGGCTCTGGGACTGGATCGAGGAAATTATCTGCCGGGAAATACGGCGGGAGGTACGTTCTGCATCCGCAAGACGGGGGAACTGCTGAAACGCTAGGATACCGGAAACGGTGACCGGTTTCCGACGGAGGAATGCCGGACGGGAGCCGGAAATGAATGTTGAAATGATTGAAAATAATAAAAGGGTTTATGAAAATAATACAATTAAGCGGAAAGAAGAAGGCGACACTGGTGTATGCATTGCTGGTGCTGGGCCTGATACTGGCCTGTCTGCTGATGCCGGGATGTGCCAAGCAGCCGGTGGACAGCAGCGTGGAAGGGTTCTGGAAACTGGAACGCTTCACGACGAAGGAGGACGGAGCTGTGCATGAGCCGGAACGGATTTTCTACGGGATCACGCGCTACGTGGTGGAAATTGCGGAACGGCAGGGTACGCAGGGGTACGGGGATTTCATCGGTCGCTTCGGCTATACGGACGAGGGCCGGGAGGCGGTGATGAGTGAGTTTAAGGTGCGTGCCGCAACGAGTGACAGCAAGAAGGATGCCACGCTGGAGCAGCTGAAGCCTTTCGGTATCGGAGCGATGGAAACGACGTTCCGCATCGTGAAGGCGGACGGCAAGGCGCTGGTATTAGAATCGGATTATGCTAAGTTGGAGCTGAAACGCTACTGACACGGGATATATTGCTTCTCAGATGCGTGAGATCAGGAGCGTAATGGGGAGCTGAAACGTATGAAGTTCCCGGGGAAGAGGGAAAATGAAGTAACCAAATTTTTTGTAAAAAACATATTGAAAAGCACTAGGTCATGAAAAGAGGAATTGCAGAGTCGTATAACCGGCTTGTAAATGTATTTGTCATTGCCTGTGATACCTGTATCGTAGGCGGACTGTTTCACAGATTTTATCATTGGGCACAGGATACGGCCTGGGAGAAGACACTCCAGGCATCGGAGTTCCAGATTGTGGCAACGCTGATGTTGTGTTACCTGCTGTGTGCGATGCATACGGGGGTAATTCTTTACCGGCGGAAGGTGTTCGCGTATGAGGTGCTGACCCGTGTGACCAAGAATGTGGTGTTCTTTGCAATCCTGGGCGGGGGAATCCTGCAACTGGGAGGATATATGGATGCCTGGTCGAAGCTGTTTCTGGCGTACCTGCTGGCGGTGCTGGTCTGTGTGTCGGTGTTCCGGCTGGGCCTGCGTATGCTGATCAAGGCGTACCGTACGAAGGGCGGTAACCTGCGGTATGTGGTACTGGTGGGCAGTACGGACAACAACCGGGAGCTGTATCAGGAACTGACGTCGCAAAGCTGGGCAGGATACCGTGTGCTGGGGTATTTCGATTTTGAACCGAACGGGCATTTCCCGCAGGAGTGTCCGTATCTGGGCAAGCCGCAGGAGGTGACGGATTATCTGAAGAAGCACGGGAATACGCATTTCCTGTTCTGCTGTCTGCCGTCGAAGGACCGGGAGGTGATCACGCCGATCATTGATTACTGCGAGAATAACCTGGTGCATTTCTACAGTGTGCCGAACGTGCATAATTACCTGCAGAACCGCATGTATTTCAACATGTTGGGGAATGTGCCATACCTGAGTCTGCGGCAGGATCCGCTGAGCCGTCTGGGGAACAAGATACTGAAACGGACTTTCGACATCGTGTTCTCGCTGTGTTTCCTGTGTACGCTGTTTATCCCGATCCTGATCATTGTGACCATCATCACGAAGATTACCATGCCGGGTCCGATCTTCTTTAAGCAGAAACGGAACGGACTGAACGACAAGGAGTTTTACTGCTACAAGTTCCGGAGCATGAAGGTGAATGCGGATGCGGACAAGGTGCAGGCTACGAAGGATGACCCGCGGAAGACGAAGTGGGGAAACATCATGCGCAAGACGAGCATCGACGAGCTGCCGCAGTTTATCAACGTGCTGAAGGGTGACATGAGCGTGGTGGGACCGCGTCCGCACATGCTGAAGCATACGGAGGAGTATTCGAAGCTGATCAACAAGTATATGGTGCGTCACTTTGTGAAGCCGGGTATCACGGGATGGAGCCAGGTGACGGGCTACCGCGGGGAGACGAAGGAACTGAAGGACATGGAGGGACGTATCCGCGGGGATATCTGGTACATCGAGCACTGGAGTTTCGGTCTGGACCTGTATATCATCTACAAGACCGTGGCGAATGCCGTTCATGGTGAGAAAAATGCTTACTGATTCTTTCTGCTCACAGCCGGAGGTCACAGCATGTTCCGTTTTATTTGATCTTTTCGTAAGTTCTCGCTATCTTTGCCTGCTGAAAATGAGTAAATGAAAATTAGACGAGCAAACTGAATAAGCATGAAAAGAGGTTTTTGGGAGGTATGTTGTGTGCTTGCCCTGACTGCCGGAAGTGTGCTGGCGGGCTGTGGCGAGAAAAAGGATATGTCGATGAAAATGAACGAGCCGCGCAATATCCGCGGAGTGGTGAGTTACAGACGTTCGTTCGGGGATCTGAACGACGTGCAGCTGAAGTCGGCTAAGGCAATTGGTATCCGGCCGATTGCTTCGCGGGAAGAAGCCCGGAATCTGGGAGACCGGCTGGACGAGATCGGTCCGTGTGAACTGTACGGAATGGATTCGCTGACGCACTCTATTCCGTATCTGGTGCCGAAGGCGAGTGAGCTGCTGGACACCATCGGGGCGAATTTCCTGGATTCACTGGCCTGCAAGGGGCTGAATCCGAACCGGGTGATCGTGACGTCGGTGACCCGTACGAAGGAGGATGTGAAGCGTCTGCGGAGAACCAACGGGAATGCGTCGATGAACTCGTGTCATTTCTACGGAACGACTTTTGATATCAGCTGGAAACGGTTTGAGAAGGTGGAGGATCCGGACGGACGGCCGATGCAGGACGTGAGTGCCGACACGCTGAAGCTGGTGTTGTCGGAGGTGCTGCGTGACCTGCGGAAGGCGGACCGCTGCTATGTGAAGTATGAACTGAAACAGGGTTGTTTCCACATAACGGCGCGTTGAGTATGTTCCGGTATTTCATCTATTTGTCGTTCGACGGAACGAATTACCACGGCTGGCAGATCCAGCCGAACGGAGCGAGTGTACAGGAAACGCTGATGAAGGCGCTTTCTACCTTCCTGCGCCGGGAGATTGAAGTGGTGGGGGCCGGACGTACGGATGCCGGTGTGCATGCGCGGCTGATGGTGGCTCACTTTGACTTTGACACGGAACTGGACGGGGAGGTGGTGACGGACAAGCTGAACCGGCTGCTGCCGCCGGACATTGCGGTGTACGGGGTGCGGCGGGTGAAACCGGAGGCGCACGCGCGCTTTGATGCAACTTCGCGCACGTACAAATATTATATCCATACGCGGAAGGATCCGTTCCGCAGGGGGTATTCGTGGCGCATCTTCCAGCCGCTGGATTTCGAACGGATGAACGAGGCGGCACAGACGCTGTTTGACTATACGGACTTCACGAGCTTCAGCAAGCTGCATACGGACGTGAAGACGAACAACTGCCGGATCATGCTGGCCCGCTGGGAGCAGACGGGGGACGGGGAATGGGTGTTTACCATCCGGGCTGACCGTTTCCTGCGCAACATGGTGCGGGCTGTGGTAGGAACACTGGTGGAGGTGGGCCGCGGCAAGCTGACCGTGGACGGGTTCCGCCGGGTGATCGAGGAGAAGAACCGCTGCAGTGCCGGTACGTCGGTGCCGGGACATGCACTGTATCTCACGGATGTGAGTTATCCGGACGATCTGTTCCTCTAGCGTTTTTCGGTCAGGTATTTCCAATAACGCACCGGCATATCCTTGCGGTGCTTGACGGGGTTCAGGCGTTCCCTGATACATACCGTTTTGAAATAGCTCTTCCAGAGATCCTGGAAGAGCTTTTCTTTTTCATCGAGCTGGTCTTCGCGGAGGATGCCGTCGGTAAGGGGCTGCTGGGCGGGATCGCTGAAGGTGATCTCGCTGACTTCGGTGCGGTCGTAATAGTAGCCGAAGCGCCGGCGGGCATCGTAGATGATCCAGGGCTGGTCGGCAAAGCGGTCGCGGAAATGGCGTACCGTAAGCGAGAGCACGTTGTAGAGGGGTTCCATGATGCCGAAGTAGGTGCCGTCGGCGGTTTTCTGGAAGCGCATGAACTGGAGGACGCGCATGCGTTCGCCGCTGACTTTGCGGCCGAGCTGCCAGACGGCCAGGACATCGGGATCGGCATAGTGGGTTTCGATGTTCCGGGGAGAGTCGAATACCTTGCGGAGGTAGCGCATCAGCAGCATGGGGGCTTCGGGCAATTCGGAGAGCCAGCAGCCGGTGACGGAAGCAAGCCCGGCGGCGGAGAGTTTCTTGCGGAGAGCTTTCCAGACGCGTTCGGACTTTTCGGGATCGGTCACGACGGTATGTACCTCGTCGCAGAACAGGGGAAGGGGCTCGCCGGCGGTGAGCAGGGCTTCGGGAAAGGTCTTGCGGGCGTAGGCATCGAACAGGGCGGTGAGCAGCCCTTCGAAGGTATGGTCGTAGAGGAAGACGGTCATGGGCGGACGGGTTAGGGGTTAATCCTGGAAATCGAAACTCAGCTGACGGTCGTCGGTCTTGCGGGCCGGACGGGGAAGGAGCAGCTTGCGTACGCCTGCGGGTCCGAGATCGAGGATGGTCTTGTCGGGCAGTTCGTGGCAGGTGATGAAATAGCGGGCTTTCTTGACCACGGCTCCCATGCGCTTGAGGTCGTAGAGGCCGATGCGGGAGAAGCGGCGCGAAAGGACAATGAGCCGTGCCGAGCGCACTCCGATGCCGGGGACGCGCAGCAGGGCTTCGTAGTCGGCCGTCAGGATGTTGACGGGAAAGAATTCCGGATGACGGAGGGCCCAGGCCAGCTTGGGATCGACTTCCAGATCGAGGTCGGGGGAGGCATCGTCCACGAGTTCATCCACCCGGAACTGATAGAAGCGCAGGAGCCAGTCGGCCTGATAGAGGCGGTTCTCGCGCACCAGGGGCGGCTGTTTCAGGGCAGGCAGCCGCTTGTCGTAGGTGTTGACGGAGATGTATCCGGAGTAGTAGACACGCTTCATGGTGGGGCGCTGGTAGAGGGCCGACGACACGTTGAGGATGTCGCGGTCGGTTTCGGAAGTGGCGCCCACGATCATCTGGGTGCTTTGTCCGGCGGGGGCAAAGCGGGGGGCATGGCGGTGTTTCTTCCGTTCCTCGGTACTTTCAAGGGCGCCCTGCTGGATGTACAGCATCGGCTTGTAGACGCTCTGGTGGTCTTTCTCGGGGGCCAGCAGCTTGAGATTCTTTTCCGTCGGGATTTCCAGATTGACACTGAGGCGGTCAGCATAGCGTCCGGCCTGGCGCACCAGTTCCTCGCTGGCTCCGGGAATGCTCTTGAGGTGGATATATCCGTTGAAGCGGTGTACCTCGCGCAGGTCTTTGGCCACGCGTACCAGACGTTCCATGGTGTAGTCGGGATTGCGTACCACACCGGAGCTGAGGAAGAGTCCTTCGATGTAGTTGCGGCGGTAGAATTCGATGGTGAGATCCACGAGTTCGGAGACCGAGAGAGTGGCCCGGGGAATGTCGTTGCTGACACGGTTGATGCAATAGGCACAGTCGTAGATGCAATAGTTGGTGAGCATGATCTTGAGCAGGGAAATGCAGCGTCCGTCTTCGGAGAAACTGTGGCAGATACCCCATCCTCCTACGGTGTTGCCGAGACCGTCTTTGCGGCTGTTCCGGCGCACGGTTCCGCTGGAAGCGCAGGAAACGTCGTATTTGGCCGATTCGGTCAGTATCTTCAGTTTCTGGATCACCTGTTCGTTCATCTTGCTGTGTATTTTTGATCAAAGGTAGAGAGAGTTTGCGACTTGTGCAAAATCTTTGGGGATTTTGTCGTACCTTTGCGGCCGGTTATTCAACGAGACAAATTTATGTGGTTATTACTGGCTTTCTGCTCAGCGGCGTTGCTGGGCTTTTATGATGTATTCAAGAAAAAATCGCTGGCAGGCAATGCGGTGCTTCCCGTGCTGGGACTGAACACCCTGTTTTCGAGTCTGATCTTCCTGCCGTTTATCCTGATTTCTCATTTCCGTCCGGAATGGTTGCAGCATACCCTGTTTTATGTGCCTGATGCGGGCTGGGAGGTGCACAAGTTTATCCTGGTGAAGTCGCTGATCGTGCTGTCGTCGTGGACGTTCGGCTATTTCGGCATGAAGCATCTGCCGCTGACCATTGTGGGACCGATCAATGCCACCCGTCCGGTGATGACGCTGGTGGGAGCCTTGCTGATTTTCGGCGAGCGGCTGAACGTGTATCAGTGGATCGGTGTGCTGCTGGCCATCGGATCGTTTTTCCTGCTGAGCCGTTCGGGCAAGAAGGAGGGGATTGATTTCACCCACAACAAATGGATTGCCTTTATTGTGCTGGCGGCGTTGCTGGGTGCGGCAAGCGGGCTGTACGACAAGTACCTGATGAAGCAGTTTAACAACATGGTGATCCAGTCGTGGTATAACATCTATCAGTTTTTCCTGATGGGCGGGGTGCTGATGTTCCTGTGGTGGCCCAAACGCAAGACGAGTACGCCTTTCCACTGGAACTGGTGCATTCCGCTGATTTCCGTGTTTCTGTCGGCAGCGGACTTTGTCTATTTCTATGCCCTGAGCATGGACGGGTCTATGATTTCCATTGTGTCGATGGTACGCCGGGGAAGCGTGATCGTGTCTTTCCTGTTCGGTGCGATGATTTTCCGCGAGAAGAATCTGCGGAGCAAGGCTATTGACCTGCTTCTGGTTCTGATCGGTATGTTCTTCCTCTATCTGGGAAGCGTACTGGGTTAAAAATAATCCCTCTGTTCCGGTTCTGATGCTGTAAGTGTCAGTATGGGAACAGAGGGATCATTGTATCCGGGCCTGTTGCGCCGGTCAGGACGGATTATAAATCCTCCAGCACGATGGTATAGCCGCCGGTGAAGCTCTTTCCGGGAGCGAGATGCTGGATCCATTCACGGTCTTTCAGTTCGCCGCGGTAGCCTACGGTGTCGCAGCGTCCGTACCACGGTTCCAGGCATACGAAAGGCACGTCGGGGTGGACGGCACTGGGCGACCAGACAGCAGCGAGAGGCGTGTTGAACTCCAGGCTGAGGTAAGGCTTCCGGTTGCGGTCGAGCAAAGTCATTTTCCGGAGCTGGCTGTTGTCGAAGATATAGGTGTCGCATCCGAAGCTGTCACTGGTGAGTTCCATGATGCCGTCGGGCAGGCGGAGCTCCTGATGTTCAGGCTTCACGCAGCCCTTTTCTGCCGGAGTGAGGTAATGAAGCAGGAGGTGCTTCTGTCCGAAGTCGAGGAATCCCCGCTGCTTGGTGTTCAGATCGAGGTCGCGGTAGTAGAAAGCCGGATGGCCTCCGATCTGGAAATGCATTTCGCGGTCGCCGGTGTTTTCCACATTCCAGATCACCTGAAGACGGTTGTCCCGCAGGCGGTATCCGATTTGCAGGATGAAGGGGAAGGGATAGAGTTTCAGGGTATCTTCGTTGCTCTCCAGACTGAATACCAGAGAATTTTCTTCCTCGTAGGTCAGCTGGAACTCACAGTCGCGTGCGAATCCGTGCTGTCCCAGTTCGTAGGTTTCCCCCTCATGGTGGTACTGGTTGTTCCATAACCGTCCGACGATGGGGAACAACACGGGTGAGCGGCGTCCCCAGAAGCGTATGTCGCCTTGCCATAAATATTCATTTCCGTTGGCCATGATGCTGGCCAGCTCTGCTCCGTGGTCTGTGATCTGGACCGTAATTTTGTCATTCGAAAGTATTTTCATCAGATTTATTGTTTTATTTCTCTTGATTTTTCAAGAAGCTTGGTTTATGGCTTCAAAGGTAAGAGATTTTTTTTTGGCTTATCTGCTGAAAATATATATTTTTGTGCGGAAACCTAAAAATGTGAAGATGAAATATCGCCATTGGTCTGGCTGGATTATATTACTGACTGTCCTGGCGGGGATAGTCGGATGTTCCAGGGCCGGACAAGACAGGAAGGGCAGGAATTTGGGAGTTTATGAGGCATTCATGCGGGAAATGGAGGATTCTCTGACAAAAGATCCTGCCGGAATATACAACAGGCTGGACAGTGCACTGGCTTCGGCTCCGGACAGCATGAGTTATTACCGGAACATGCTGCTGAAGGCGAAAGCGCTGTTTTATACGGCTGAATTTGATTCGATGGTACCATTGATGGACCGTGTGCGGGCATATTGCGACCGCAGCGACGACAATGCTGCCATCCAGGGATTGTATTGCCAGATTTATAATATGGAGGGAAACCTGTACGGACGGAAGTCGGAAATGGATTTGTCGGCAAAGGCTTTTGAGAAAGCCTACGCCTGTGGACTGGCTGCCGGAGAGCGTGAGAAGCTTCCTTACATCTGTATCAATCTGGCTGATGCCTATGTACGCGGCGGCCGTTTTGACCTCGGATCTTTCTGGTACAGACGTACGCTGTCTATGTTTGATTCGCTTCAGGTAGCTGAAAAAGACCGTTTCCCGGTTTATTACGGACTGGCTCAGGTGAACATGGAGCTGCGTAACTTTGACCGTTGTGACTATTATTTCAATCTGGCCGAACGTTCGTTTGACCAGATGCGTCCGTATGAGAAGCATGTGTATCTGAACAACCGGGGCAACTCGTATTATTTCCGTCAGGATTATCCGACGGCACTGGGGTATTTCCGCCGTTCGCTGGCGCTGACCCGGAAATATCCCGACATGGAGTTTGAACGGAATCTGACCATGATCAATATGGGTGAGGTCTTTCTGCTGATGAACCAGACGGACTCTTCTGCCTATTATCTGAGCCGCTGTTATGACTTTTTCCGCCGGGTGAATAATCAGACTGCCTTGTATTACATTGATACGCAGTTGATTGAACTGGCTCTGAAGCAGAAGAACCTGCCACTGGCACGGATGCGCCTGAAAAATGCCGTGAAGCCCGATTATGTGGAACCCAACATGGTGAATGTCCGGAACCGCTATCTGCAGCATTTTTATGAAGAGAGCGGGGATTTCCGGAAGGCTTACCATTATTTGCAGGAGAACAAGCGGATTGATGACTCGATCCGCAGTGAGCGTGTGAAGATGCGTGCCGCGGAGATTGCACTGAAATACCGTCAGGACAGTACGCTGATGCAGAAGGAAATTTCCATTCAGCAGAAGGAAAACCAGCTGCTTCATCTGCATCAGTGGCTTTATGGACTTGTGGGCTGCATCTTGCTGCTGGGTACGGCTGCACTGGCTCTGTATCTGTATCGCCGGAGAAAGATCGACAAGGAACGCTGGAAACTGCAGACGGCCATTACTTCCCTGCGTCTGGAGAATATCCGTAACCGGATTTCGCCGCATTTCATCTTTAATGTGCTCAACCGGGAAGTGAGCGAACGAAAGGAAAACCCGGACAACACGAACCTGATGGGACTGATCAAGCTGATGCGGCGTAACCTGGAACTGACAGACAGTCTGGCCGTGACTCTGGCTGATGAACTGGATTTTGTCCATACGTACGTCAGTCTGGAGCAGAAGTCGCTGGGAGAGGAGTTCCGGTTTGAAGTCTCAACGGGTGATGTCGATCTGAATGTGGTACGTGTGCCTTCCATGCTGCTTCAGATTCCGGTGGAGAATGCCATCAAGCATGCTCTCCGCCTGAAGGAAGGCAAACGCAGACTGTGGATCAGGGTGATGCAGGAAGGAGAGAGAGTCGTAGCCACGGTGTGCGACAACGGAGGAGGCTACCGCCGGCAGAGTGTGAACCGGGGAACGGGAACCGGAATGAAGGTGATTACCCAGACCATTCAGCTGCTCAATTCATACAACCGGCAGTCTATTGTCATGACCATCAGCAATGTGCCGGTGGAAGACGGAGAAACAGGATGTGAAGTGCGTTTCACCATTCCTTTGCATTATTCTTACCGATTAACCAAATAACACTATGAATAAGATTTATCGAACAGTAATTATAGATGACGAAGAGAGTGCCATCGACAATCTCTGTCTGGCCTTGAAGCCATACGGACAGATTGTGGTGGAAGGGGTGGCACACAATGGAGCGGCAGGGCTGAAACTGATCGAAAAGGTGCGCCCTGACCTGGTGTTTCAGGATGTGGAACTGCCCGATATGCTGGGCATGGAACTGGTTACCCGTGCCCGGAAGAAACTGGGAGTGAACATGGAGGTCGTGTTCTATACAGCCTATAACAAATATATGATTGACGCCTTCCGTGCTTATGCCTTCGATTTTCTGCTGAAGCCGGTGGATTCGCAGGAACTGGAAGTTGTGATCCGGCGTCTGGAAGAACGGGGAAAAGAGGTGGAGGCGGTCAAGGTACAAATGCCGGTGCCAACGGCTGAAAAACCGTTTATGATGGTGACTCCTACGGGTGACCTGCGTTTCCTGCATGCTTCGGAGATCGGTTATTTCCGTTATCTGTCGGGGCGGAAGCTGTGGGAAGTGGCATTGTCGGACGGAACTTTCCTGCCCCTGAAGCGGAATACGACGGCCGAACAGCTCTGTATTTATGACAAGTCGTTTGTGCAGGTACACCAGTCATATATCGTGAACATGAATTATCTGGTGATGGTTCAGGACAACCGCTGTATCATGTATCCGCCCTTCGACGGATGTGATGAACTGCTGGTTTCCAAGAAGTACAGGAAGGAAATGATGGATCGGTTTTATCAGCTTTAAGCCGGATGCTGATGATTGGGTACCGGAGCGGCTATTTTTTTGTTTGGTAGTGAAAAACGACCGCTTAGTTTATAAATTTGACCGGATAGCCATTGATTTGGTCTGTTTTATCCATTCTTTGTCAAAAAAATATTGCGACTTTATAAGGGATTGCTTACTTTTGCAATGAGGTCGTTTCTGATGGAAATAGCTTTGGTCTTGTCTGTCTCTGTTTTTTAGCTATGGAAGTGGAAACGGCCTTTTTTTATATCTATTTGACTTACCTTATATTCGCTGTGAAGCGAATCTTTCCTCTATGTGATATAGGGGTGCTTATTTTATACAATAAACATTTTTTTGGTTGAGAGAGGTCACTCGCATTTGCGGGTGGCCTCTTTTTTAGAGGTTTTGACCTTTGAAATGACGGAATTTTTCCGGATATTTGTGAAAAACAAACTGCCGATACATGAAAATCAGATATTTACTGCTTCTGCTCCTTGCTGTTTTTTCCTTCAGAAACAGTTACGCTCAGGAGTATCTGCCTCAGGTGGAATCCCGTTATTATGTCAGTGATTCCGTTACAATCTGGAAGCCGAAACCATTGCGGGCGGCGGGTGAGGTGATTGGGACCAACCTGGCTGTCTGGGCATTCGACCGCTTTATCGTCAATGAAAGCTGGGCCCGGATCAACGGGAAAACGATCAGGAACAATTTCAGACGCGGACTGATGTGGGACAGTGATCAGTTTACCACCAATTTGTTTTCCCATCCTTATCATGGCGGACTGTATTTTAATACCGCACGCAGCAACGGACTGAATTTCTGGCAGTCCATTCCCTATGCAGCCGGCGGAAGCCTGATGTGGGAATTTTTCATGGAAACAGAGGCACCTTCTCCCAATGACATGCTGGCCACTACTTTCGGAGGGGTTGCACTGGGAGAGATAACTTTCCGGCTGTCCGATCTGTTCATTGACAACCGTACCAGCGGATGGGAACGTGCCGGGCGGGAACTGCTTGCTGGAATCATCTCGCCGATGCGGGCCATTAACCGGCTGATCACGGGGGAGGCCTGGAAACGGCGAAGTTATAAGGGGCGCAGCTATTCGAACGTTCCGGTCAATTTTGTAGTCAGTCTCGGTCCCCGTTTTCTGGCCGATGAGGAGAAGTCCAGGAAGGGATCTTCCAGTCTGCATGTGGACATGGCCCTGAATTACGGAAATCCTTTTGATGATGAACATTATATACCCTATGAATGGTTCCGTTTCAAAATGGGACTGGATGTGATCAACCAGCCGCTTATCAGTCAGGTGAATGCCATCGGTGCCTTGTGGGGAAAGAATGTATGGCAGCGGAAAAACCGTTCACTGATGATGGGAGTCTTCCAGCATTTTGATTATTACAACTCGGATATCAATGAGAAGAATGACCGGCTTGTTGCGCCTTACCGTATCTCGGAAGCTGCTGCTGTTGGCCTGGGCACCATCTATTACAAGAATCCGGAACCGGGAAAGAAGACTATGTTCTTTGGAGAACTGTATGCCAACGGAGTGGCATTGGGAGCCAGTCTTTCAGACTACATGAAGCTGGGCAAGAGGGATTATAACCTGGGAAGCGGATACAGCATCAAGGGAGGAGTAGGATGGATCTGCAACAGGCGGTTTGCTCTGCTGCTGAATCTGGAGAATTATCATATATTTACCTGGAAGGGGTATGATCCGGATCTGGACTGGAGTACGGTAGACGATCCGAATGCGCTGAATGTACAGGGAGACAGAAGCAATGCGCGACTGACGGTCGCTTCCGTCCAGCTGGCTTACCAGTTCGGGAAGCAGTGGAGTGTTGTTCTTTCCAACCGTTTCTTTAACCGGAAGACGAATTACAGATATTATGATGACGTGGACTATTCCACATACGATCTGATGCTGAAAGTAGGGTACCGGTTGTAACCGGTACCCTTTGTGGTTTTTATTTATCCAGCGTGAGACTGGCCAGCGGTTCACCGTCAAGACGGTACACCGTGACGGTTCCGTTTTCGTAAGTGGCAAAGGTCGGTACGTTTCCTCCCTTGGGGAAGGTCACCGAACCCGTATTGCAGACCACGCCGTCTGCCTGACGTTCCAGTTTCCAGAGATGCGTATGTCCGTAGAAAAAGCAGTCGGTGACAGCCTTGGGACGTTTTTCTTCGTTGTAAATGTGTCCGTGGGTCAGGAAGAGACGTTTGCCGTTGTCTACCACGAGCGTATAGTCGGAAAGGATCGGGAAGTCCAGCAGCATCTGGTCCACTTCCGAGTCGCAGTTGCCGCGTATGGCAACGATTTCTCCGGCCATTGCGTTCAGCCGTTCGGCAATGCCTTTCGGGTCGAGTCCTTCGGGAAGACCGTTGCGCGGTCCGTAGTTCAGGATATCGCCCAGAATGCAGAGCAGGTCACACTGTTGTTCGCGGTAGAAAGCCAGCACTTTTTCCAGAGCAGGCAGGGATCCGTGGATATCGGATACGATCAGGTATTTCATATATAATCTTTATTAAAGTTATTCTTTCATGTCATTGATGTAAACGGTCTGCAGTGACGGCTGGTCTTTTTCGGTCCAGTAGCGGAAATACTCGATCTGGAATTCTCCTCCGTTGTCCTGGTCGGAAGGCAGTCCCCACCAGCTCGGGAAGGCTTCGCTGTCGAAATTGATGGTTTCGGGTGAGTGCCAGAAATCGTTTTTCCGGTGGCGTATTTCTTTTCCGTTGACGTACCACACCAGTTCATCACGTGTCCATTTCAGTCCGGCTGTGATCCACTGGTCAGCCCAGCGGCCTTCTGTCAGGTGTTCCACGTGATCACTGATCTGCAGGTTCTGTTTCTTGAGGATGTAATGCGAAGTAGCGAAATAGGTCTTGTCATAAGACGGAGCCGCATCGTTGCGTCCGCAGATCTCAAAAATGTCAATTTCTTCCTGTTTGATGGAATCCTGGGTGTACAGCCAGAATGCACTCGACAGGGCAGAGTTCATCGGCTTGCATTTGATTTCAAAGAAGCCGTAGAGTACCTTTTTCTTGCTTTGTACCGCAGCCGTAGTAAAGGTATGGTAGCCTTCCGGAGCATCGGCCACATTCTCGCGCTTTCCGGTCAGGATCAGCTGTCCGTTTTTCACACGCACGTTTTCCTTACGGAACAGCGACGGCTGTCTGCCCAGCCAGGTCGGGTTGTGGTCGTACCATTTGGCCGTATCGAAGGGAGCTTCAAATTCATCGCTGATCTGGGTGTTGTAAACCCAGTTTCCGCTGTTTCCTTCCATGCAGGGCTGTGGATAGGTACTTTCCTGTTGGTTCACGTTTTCTGTGCAGGCACAGAACAATGCCATTGCAAAAGTTGGCAGTAAAAGCAGATTTTTCTTCATGATCATTTCTTTTTGATGCTGTATGTGTATTTGACTAACCGAACAAAAGTACAAATAATAATTAATAAACTCAGTTTCGGCGAGATTTCTTTTGCAGTCAGAAATATTATTCGTGGTTTTGCGAACAACAAACGAAAAGAGAAAAGAAAGATGATCCAAAAGAAGTATTCGGAAGAGCAGGAGCGGATGGCTATCCTCCAGTTTCTGGCCCGTCAGGAAAGCTGTTTCTTTGGCGATATCCACGAGGAACTGCCCATAGCCAAGGCTACCGTTTCGCAGCATCTGAAAGAGCTGAAGGATGCCGGACTGATTCAGGGGGAGATTGAAGCTCCGAAAGTGAAATACTGCATTAATAGAGAGAACTGGGAAATCGCCAGACGGATGTTTGCTGATTTCTTCGGTCAGCCTCTCTGCAAGAAAGAAGGGTGCTGCCGTTAAGCCCCTTTTTTATGCTGTATGTTCGTAGTTTGGCGAATTACTGATAAGGTGAATTATTAATCATAAAATATAGATAAACGTTTGAAGAATGTATGGTTTTTAGGACTGGTCTGCCTGCTTCTGGTTTCTTGTGGAAGCGGTGGAAAGGAAAAATCCGGATCTGAAGATCGGGTATGTGCCTGTGTCGGCGGAAATACCTGTGCCGGCGGAAACACCTGCGCGGGAGGAAATGCCTGCAAAGGTCAGGGCATCTGTACCGGACAGAATGTAGCAGCCGGTGACTGTGTGGAGGTGCTTTGTTTTCACGGGAAACAGCGCTGTGCCACCTGCATAGCCATTGAGCGCAACACGCGTGAGGTGCTGGAGAAGGAGTTTGCTTTCGGCAATGCCCGCAAGTCGCCTGATACGTTCAAAGCCGGATTGGTGAAACGGTCAGCGGAATGCTGAAGTAAGTACGGGGAAGCGTATGGATTGGTTACAGACATGGCTGGACAACAGTTCCACGCCTCTTCTGACTGCGTTTCTGCTGGGCTTGCTTACGGCTCTTTCTCCCTGTCCGCTGGCCACGAACATTACAGCGGTGGGGTTTATCGGTAAGGACATTGAGGACCGGCGGAAGATTTTCCGCAACGGTTTGCTCTATACGCTGGGACGTATTCTGGCTTACACTCTGCTTGGTGTAGTGCTGATCCTGATTCTGAAAGAGGGATCCAGTATGTTCGGCATCCAGAAGGTGGTCGGTACATGGGGTGAACTGGCATTGGGACCGCTGCTCCTGGTCATCGGACTGTTCATGCTCGTGGGCGACAGACTGAACCTGCCCCAGTTCGGGTTCAGCGGTAATGCGGAAGGACTGGCGAAGAGAGGGGGCTGGGGAGCCTTGCTGATAGGGGTTCTGTTTGCCCTGGCTTTCTGTCCCACAAGCGGTGTGTTCTATTTCGGTATGCTGATCCCTCTGTCGGCTTCCGTGACAGCCGGTTATCTGTTGCCGGCCGTATTTGCCGTAGCCACGGCGATACCGGTGCTTGCCGTTGCCTGGATACTGGCTTTCAGTGTGCAGCAGATGGGCAGTTTCTACGGCAAGATGCAGAAGGTGCAGAAATGGATGAATCTCCTTGTGGGAGTCGTATTTATTCTCATCGGCATCTATTATTGTTGGATAATGTATGTATAAACAAGATTAATAACTGATTAAATTTTTGGAAAGATGGAAATTAAAGTATTGGGACCGGGTTGCAGCAGATGCAAGACAACCTATCAGGTGATTGAGAAAGTGATCAGGGAAAACAACCTGGACGTGAAACTGACCAAGGTGGACGATCTGATGGAAATGATGAAGTGGTGAAGATGAAGGGACAGGTGCCCACGGAAAGTGACGTGAAGAAACTTCTGGGAATCTGAAAACGCAGGTAGTGACATGATACAAGATTTTGCAGACTGGCTGGTCTATGGGATTTTCGGGCTGAGTGCCGGAACTTCCCTGGGCACGGCTGTGAACTTTTTCTTCTACGACACGGTCAAGATTCTGATCCTGTTGTTCTTCATCAGTGTACTGATGGGCATTGTCAATGCCTATTTTCCGATCGAACGGTTGCGCAACTATCTGGTTACGCACCGGATGTACGGGTTGCAGTATCTGCTGGCGGCTCTGTTCGGAGCCATCACCCCGTTCTGCTCCTGCTCGTCCATTCCGCTGTTCATCGGGTTTGTGAAAGGAGGGATTCCCCTGGGAGTGACCTTTGCCTTTCTGATCACCTCGCCGCTGGTCAACGAAGTGGCGGTGGCCATGTTTCTCGGATCGTTCGGACTGAAAGTGACTCTTATCTATGTCGTCAGCGGCATCCTGCTGGGAGTGATCGGCGGTTTCGTGCTGGGACGGATGAGGCTGGCCCCTTATCTCAGCGACTGGGTGAAACAGATTCAGGCACACTCGTCGGCTCAGGCAGATGAGTGGGAGAAAGATCACACCACCTTTATCCGTCGGCTGCCTGCCATTGTCCGTGATGCCTGGCGGATTGTCCGCGGCGTACTGGTGTATATCCTGATCGGTATCGGTATCGGAGCCTTCATGCACGGCTTTGTGCCCGAAGGATTTTTTGAGCAGTACATGTCGAAGGACAACTGGCTGGCCGTTCCCCTGTCGGTTCTTCTGGCCGTACCGATGTATGCCAATGCAGCCGGTATCGTGCCCGTCATCGAGGTGTTTGTAGCCAAAGGGATTCCGATGGGTACGGCAATCGCCTTTATGATGGCGGTGGTGGGACTGTCACTGCCCGAAGCCACATTGCTCAAGAAGGTGATGACCTGGCGTCTTATCGGGATCTTTTTCGGTACGGTAGCCTTTTTCATCATCCTGTCGGGCTATCTGTTCAATTTCATATTATAACCCTTTACAAGACTTATAGCGTTATGAGAATTTTGATACTTTGCACGGGAAACAGTTGCCGCAGCCAGATGGCTCATGGTTTCCTGCAATCGTTTGACGCCTCGCTGGAGGTGTATTCCGGCGGAACGGAACCGGCCGCACAGGTCAATCCCAAGGCCGTGGAAGTGATGAAGGAAGCAGGGATCGACATCAGCAGCCATACTCCGGTCAGTGTCCGTACCTATCTGGATCAGGCGTGGGATTATGTCATTACCGTGTGCGGGGGAGCCAACGAGAGCTGTCCGGCGTTTACGGGGAAGGTAGGCAAGCGCCTGCATATCGGTTTCGATGACCCTTCGCATGCCACAGAAACGCCCGAGTTTATCGAGGCTGAGTTCCGCCGCGTACGCGATGAGATCCGTGAGCGTTTCCATAGCTTTTATCTCTCGGAACTCTGCAGAAAGTAAAGATTATTCAGAGGAAAATTACCGGTCCGCATGATGCACCCGAACAGGTGTACCGTGCGGACCGTTTGATTACAGGCTCTTGCGCGGAATTTATGCGGTCAATCGGGCCGGATTATGCCTTCGTTACGCAGCAATTATGCGGTCGATCAGGCTGCATCGTGCGGTCGTTGTGCGGGAATTATGCGGTCTTTGCGGTAATGATACTGTCTCAGAACTCATCAATGGTTGCATTGACAAAGTCGAGGAAGGGCTTCATGATCTCAAACATTCCGGCTGTGCGTTCCAGCCAGTCGGGAGCCGTGAAAAAGTCCTCCGGGACAGGGTGGCAGCAGGAGTAATCCTTGCAGCGGATGTATTCAGGGTAGGGGAAGTCCTTGGGAAATCCCTTGGGGATGGTTTTCACCCGTGTTTCTCCCAGTACGGGAAACAGGCTGTGGAACGGATCGCTGCCCACGATGCGGTGGAAAGTTTCCGGTTGTTCGCAGATGCTCTGGCGTACGGCACGCAGGACGTCCGACGGCAGGCAGTAGGCTCCTCCGGCTACCAGACAGCCTTCCGGTTCCAGGTGCATGTAGTATCCGCCATGGTTGGACTTCTTGCCCCGGGCATTGATGTAGGCTCCGAAATGGCGTTTGTAGGGAGACTTGTCGGGAGAAAAGCGGGTGTCGCGGTAGAACCGGTAGGTGCAGTCGGCCACCGTCAGATATTGCACGGACGGGTCGAATGCGGCAATGCGCACGATCAGGTCGTGTGCCATGCTTTCGAAAGCAGCCCGTGCCTCGTCGTAGAGGTCGCGGTGCTCGTGAAACCATTCGCGGTTGTTGTTGACGGCGATCTGTCGCAAATATTGCAGGCAGATTTCTGCCCGTTTATCGGAAGGGATATGCTGGCTCATAAGAATCATCAGTTTACAATTTGGTTCGGTCTGCAAAAATAGTAAGTTTTTCTTTTGCTGTCTGGAGAAAATTCCATAAATTGCGGCATCAAAATTATTCGCTATGAGAAATAAAATGTTAACCGGGTGTCTGTCGGGTATATTTTGTCTATGGGGATGTACTTCCGCTCCTCAGTTTGATTATGGTTCAATGGGCGGAGAGTCAAAAGTGCTGGAGCTTGCAGTCTCTGATTTGAAGAAATATGTGTCGGATGCCGGTAATCGGGAGAAAGTATTTGAGTTTGAAGTAACTGACAGTTTGCCGGAGGGTGAATTCGGCTTTTCCTGTGACGGAAAAGGTAAGGTCATCTTCCGTGCAGGAGATGCGATGGGGGTAACACATGCCGTCTATACTTATCTGGAAAAGATGGGCTATCTGTTTGACCTGACGGGAACCTCCGTCCCTGAACATTGGGCGAAGGCCATGACGGAACCTTTTGACACCTTGATAAAACCGGACATCAGGTGGCGAGGAATCCGCCAGCATGTCAATTTTCCGATGGACATCTCTTCTTATACCCTGGAGGATGCCAAGGAGTATATTGACCGGCTGGTGCGCATGCGTTTTAATAAGCTGACGATCCACAGTTATCCGGGGCAATGGTATGAAACTTATTTTGGAGACAGTCTGTCTCTGGCCGGAAATTATTTCTACGGAAACAAGCATGTGATGTACGACAATGCTTTTCTGCAAGAGAAGATCAAGGATAATGATTCCCTGTTCTGTATTCCCGAGGCTGAACGGCTGAAGGACAATCCGCAGGCCAACAGCAAATTTGCCTTGTCATGGATGAAGGCACTGATTGATCACGCCAAAAGCCGGGGACTTTATGTCCAGTTTTCGTTTGAACCCCGGGTGACAACGGTCGAACAGACTGTTGCTACGGTGAATGATCTGCTGAAAACGTATCCGGACATTGATGCGCTTGAACTGATAACCGAAGAAACCGGAGGATGGGGAGCCGGGTGTACAAGGAAAGAGACTGAGGCGACCTTGAACCGTTTTTTTGAAAAGCCGGTCGCAACAGACTCTGCTGTAACTGCTCCGATCCAGGACAAGCAGTCCGACCTGAATACCCTGTACATGCAGATTGGCATTATTTCGAAGGCTATCAAACAGCTGAATCAGGGCGGAGCTGGACATCCCGAATTCAAACTCGGAATTTACAGTTCGATTACTCCTTATACGAAAGGGGCTTACCGGTTAGCCCGTCTGGCACTTCCGGAAACGAAAATCTGTCTGATGTCTTCACATGGCAGTGAGGGTACTGCCCAGGCGCTTCCCTCTGTCGTTGTTTCTCCGCAAGACCGGAAAATGACGGAAATATATTCCTGGATCGAGTTTGACGGACTAATGTATTTATATCAGAATTCCATAGGCGGTAATGAAAAGATGATGCAATGGCTGTCTGAGTCTTCTGATTGCGGGGTTTCATCTGTTCTTTTCAATCATTGGCGTACTGCGGAGAGCAGGACTTCTGCCCGTTTTGTGGCTGAGGCTACCCTGGATGGCGGGCTTTCGGCAGAACGTTTCTACCGGAATTACGCAGACCGTCTGTCCATTGCCGATAAGGACCGGTTGATGGAAGCCATGCAGCTGGTGAACCGTGCGGATGTTTTTGCCACAACGAATTTGGGAAATATCGGTTTTTGCTGGATGGGAGCCTGGGGGAACGGCGGTTCTTACACCTGGATGAGCAAGGATAACATTGACCATGCCAGAAAAATGTATCTTGATGCCGGCAATCTGCTGAAAGAGATTCTGGAAAAAACGGAAAAGGGAACCGAGGCATACCATTATCTGGCCTTTGTATGCAACCGGGTGCTTTGTTCCGTGCTTTATCTGGACGCTTTCCGGGAGGCCGTGAATATTCAGCGTTTCAACGGACAGGATCAGACGGAGGACTCGCAGGCACAGATCAGGGAAATCTGCGACAAAGCCTTGCTTATCTTCGATCAGTATATGGCCAAACACGCTGAAATGCTGGAAGACAGGGGATGCGAGGGAACTCTGGTAAGTGTATGGAATTCTCCGATCAGAGGCCTGAAAATTTATAGATCCCGGTTGGGGGGCGTTCCTATGGACGGTCCTTCTTCTTTGGATGCGGTTGATGCACCTCCCTTACCTATTGTATATGAATAAGAACGGGTGAAAAACTTCAATTACGTATGAAAACATATAAATATTCTTTGGGGAGCACATTGTGCGGAATGTGCCTGCTGCCGTTGCTGACAGCTTGTGGGGGAACAGAAACCGGTGGTACACCGGAGCAGAAGGCGGTTATCTCGGCAGAGGTCCGTCCGTTGAACCCGATTGTGCCGGAAGGGGTGTACATTGCAGATCCGGAAGTGCGTCAGATGCCCGACGGACGGATCTATGTCTATGGCTCAAAAGATGAACCGGGTACGGCCTGGTGCTCGCCCCGGTATAATGTCCTTTCTTCGTCCGATCTCGTGAACTGGGATATGGAGCAGATTTCCTTTGCGACTCAAGGCATGGGCAAACAGACTGCCTATTCCGAAGAAATCCTGTATGCACCGGACTGCATTCATCACGACGGCCGCTATTACCTGTATTATTGTCTGACGGATGACAGCGAAGGCGTAGCGGTGGCCGATTCTCCTTACGGGCCGTTTAAGAACGGGAAAAAGATTGAGGGAATTCAGGGGATCGATCCTTCTGTCTTTATTGATGACGACGGACAGGCTTATCTCTTTTGGGGACAGTGGCACGCCCGGGGAGCAAAGCTGAATAAGGAGATGAATGCCATTGAAGGTGAGATTCACGACAGTCTTCTGACTTACGATAAGCATTGTTTCAATGAAGGCAGTTCCGTGAGAAAGCGGAACGGCATTTATTATTTTGTCTATGGCAGCCATTCACAGCACGGGGAGTCCAACTGTGCAACCCTGGACTATGCTACGGCTACTTCTCCTTTCGGTCCTTACACCTATCGGGGAGTAATCATCGATAACTGGGGAAGCGGACGCAATCTGGTGAACAATCACGGTTGCATTACGGAGATTAACGGACAATGGTATATTGCTTATCACCGTCCCACGCATGCCTCTTCGTCCATGAGAAAGGCCTGTCTGGAACCCATAACCTTCAATGAAGACGGTACGATACAGCAGGTAGAGATGACTACCCAGGGAGCAGGCGGACCGATGTCGCCGGCTTTGCGGATGGAAGCCTACCGGGCCTGTCTGCTTTCGGGAAATGTATATCCGACGGTGCGCCGTCCTGAAAACGATGTGCCGGTGGAATATCTGACCGGCATCCGGGATGGAGATTGTGCTTACTGGAAGTACTATGATTTTGATCAGGCAGAGGTGAACCGCTTCATTTGCAAGACATGGGATAAGAATCTTTCCGCACAGATTGAAATCCGCCTGGATAATCCGGACGGTGAACTTCTGGGCACTTGCCCGCTGAAGCCGAACAACGGGGAAACGGCTTATGCCATTCACGAAACAGCAATAAAGACCCCGAAAGGAAAGCATGCCCTGGTTCTTGTCTTTAAAGGAGACAGGGGAGGAGATCCCGGACAGGATTTGATGAACCTGGAATGGTTTACATTTACGAAAAACTGATTGACAATAAATTTAACACTAACGGAACAAAATGAAAGTAATACAGATTTTAGGAAGCCTGGCGGCTTTGCTGCTGTGCTTCGCTTGTGGAGATGGAACTCTTCAGCAGGAACCGGTCAGACGGTCCGGACAGGCTGATGTCGTTTCTCTCGATGATGACTGGCGTTTCATCAGATACGGTCTGCAGGCCGATGGAACAAGGGTGGAAGAGCCGGCCGGTATGTTTGAAACAGGTGTGGATGATTCGGGCTGGGAAAAGCTGGATGTACCGCATGATTTTGCCATTACCGGACCGTTCCGGATGGACTTGTCAGGCAATACCGGAAGACTTCCTTATCAGGGAATCGGCTGGTACCGGAAAACATTTACGGTGGACAAGGCCGATCAGGGAAAACGTTTTTATGTGGATTTTGACGGCGTGATGGCATACGCCAAGGTATGGCTGAACGGAGAGTATGTAGGTACGTGGCCTTATGGCTATAATTCATTCCGTCTGGATCTGACTCCGTTTATCAAGGTGGGTGAACCTAACGTGCTGGCTGTACGGACTGACACGGAGAAATGGGAATCCCGCTGGTATCCGGGTGCCGGTATCTACCGCCATGTGTGGCTGGTGAAGACTGGACAGGTGCATGTGAAACATTGGGGAACCAAGATGGAAGCGGAGAACCTGACGGCCCGGACGGCAGATCTGCATTTCACGGTGGAAGTGGAAAACCATCTGGACGAGGCAGCAAAGGCTGTGGTGAAGACTTCGGTCTATGAACTGGATTCGCTGGACTGCCTGGGCAAGCGGGTACTGCGCTTTGACGACCAGACACTGGAGCTGCCTTCGCAGGGAAGCGGGAAGGTTGATATGCAGAAGACACTGGACGACTGCAAGCGCTGGGACATCGAATCGCCCAACCGCTACATGGCTTGCGTGACGGTACAGGTGGACGGCAAGGAGACCGATCGTTACTACACGCCGTTTGGAGTACGCGAAATCAGTGTTTCACGCGAAGGCTTTTTCCTGAACGGGCGTCGCGTAGAGATCAAAGGTGTCTGCAATCATCACGACTTGGGTGCACTGGGTGCAGCATTCAATATGAGTGCCCTGGAACGTCAGTTCCGCATCATGCAGGAAATGGGCTGCAATTCCATCCGTACCTCTCATAATCCTCCTGCTCCCGAGGTCCTGGAACTGGCCGATAAAAAGGGCATCCTGATCATGGACGAAGCCTTCGATGCCTGGGCCAGCGGCAAACGTGAATGGGATTACAACAAGCTGTATGAGGAATGGCACAGAAAAGACCTTGAGGCTCTGGTACGTCGTGACTGGAATCATCCTTCCGTCGTATTCTGGTCAATCGGAAATGAAGTCATGGAACAGCAGAATGTAGAAATGACGAAACATCTGGTGGATATTGTCAAGTCACTGGACAAGACCCGTCCTGTGACAAACGGATATAATGATCCGAATGGCGGACGGGCTTCGGGAGCCAGTATGGCTCTGGACGTGATGGGTGTCAATTATTTCTTCTATGAACAGGCCAGATGGGATGCTGATGAACGCTATAAGAACAAGCCGACAATCGGTACGGAAACTTCTTCTTGCCTGAGCACACGTGGCGTTTATTTTATGGGAGATACGCTCCGCAAGGATTATCAGATCACTTCGTATGATAAGGATGCTCCAGGCTGGGGCTGTACACCTGACCGGCAGTTTGCTACGAACTTCCAGTTTCCGCATCTGCTGGGCGAATATGTCTGGACAGGCTTTGACTATCTGGGTGAACCGACTCCGTTCAATTCCGACAATACCAACCTGCTGAATTTCCGGACAGACCCGTCGAAGCGGGCTGAGCTGGAGAAGCAGCTGGCAGAACTGGAACGCACACAACCGCCTTCTCGCAGCAGTTATTTCGGCATTGTCGATCTGGCCGGTTTCCCTAAAGACCGTTATTATCTGTATCAGTCGCATTGGCGTCCGGATCTTCCGATGGCACATATCCTGCCTCACTGGAACTGGGAAGGCCGTGAGGGACAGATCATACCGGTACATGTCTATACTTCGGGTACGGAGGCCGAGCTGTTTGTCAATGGCAAGAGCTATGGCCGCAAGGTGAAAGAAACAGGCAAGGATTTCCGTCTGGTATGGGACAGTGTTGTCTATCAGCCGGGCTGTGTGAAAGTTGTTGCCTACAAGGACGGAAAACAATGGGCGGAAGATGAGGTACAGACCACAGGCAAGGCTCAGAAGATCCGGTTGTCGGCAGACCGTGCTTCCGTTGCAGGCAGTGAAGACGAACTGGCCTTCGTAACCGTGACAATCGTGGATGGCTCCGGACGGAAAGTACCGACCGCCTGTTTGCCACTGAAAGTAGAAGTGACAGGCTGTGGTGAACTGGTCGCTACGGATAATGGTGATCCGACCTCTTTCACTCCTTTCCAGAGTGCCGGACGGGAATCGTTCAATGGTCTGGCATTGGCTATTGTTCGCGGCAAGAAGGGAGCTGCGGGGAAAATGCAGGTACAGGTAAGTGGAGCCGGTCTGGAATCTGCTTCGCTGGAAATTGAAGTGAAATAGCAGGAATGATCTTATGAAAAGCAGAATATCGGTGATTGTAGCCGGACTGCTGGTGGCTGGTATGGCTATGGCACAACAGGCGGAAATAGACAGATACAATGTAGAGTGGGATACTCCTTCTGAAAATTCGGCAGGATCAATGCCGTTGGGGAATGGAGAACTCGGGGCTAATCTTTGGGTAGAGAAGAATGGAGACTTGCTGTTCTATCTCTCCCGGACAGATGCCATCAGTGAAGCAAACCGGCTGATGAAGATGGGACGGGTGCGGGTTTCCCTGTCACCGAATCCCTTTCGGGAAGGATTGCCGTTTTCACAGCAACTGGTGCTGAAGGACGGAGCGATTTATGTCACAGCCGGGAAAGACGGAGAAGCTGTGAAATTCAGTTTCTATATGGATCCGGATCAGGAAACAGCCTATCTGCAAATGAAGGGGGAAGTTCCCTATCAGGTGAAGGTGACGGCTGAGTCCTGGAGAAAAGAACCCCACGTGATCACAAAGGGCGAAGCGCCTTCTGCCTGGTTGAACGAAATGCCTTCCTGGGTGCATATCGAAGAATCGGCTGATGTTTTTCAGCCGGAAGGGAAGGACATTGTGTGGTATCATCAGAACGAAAGCTCGGTATATGACCTGATCATAAAACACCAGAAAAAAGAAGCTGTCGCTGCCAATTTCCCGGATCCGGTCAGAAACCGTATCTGGGGAGTAGACATGTCGTCCAAAGGGTTGGAGAAAGTGAATGATTCCACGTTTCAGTCTCCGAAAGGCATCCGCCAGTGTGAGTTGAAGCTGGTCACTCATTCTGCACAGTCTACATCGGTTGCAGAGTGGAAAAAGGAAGTGAACCGACAAGCCCGGAAGACTTCTGCAGAAAAAGCATTGCAGGCGAGCCGGAACTGGTGGACTGATTTCTGGAAGCAAAGCTATATTTATGTGGACATACCTGAAGATCCGGATTTTGCTTATCGGCTGACCCAGAGCTATATTCTCCAGCGATATATGCTGGCCGGAAGCGGACGGGGGAATTTCCCGGTCAAGTTTAACGGCTCGATTTTCACTACTGATCCGAAGTTTACGAGAGCATCTGCGGATTATTCTCCGGACTACCGTAACTGGGGAAATGATTTCTGGTGGCAGAATACACGTCTGCCGTATTATGCCATGCTGGCAAATGGTGATTTCGATCAGATGCAGGCTCTTTTTGATTTCTATCTGAGCCGGATGTCTGCATTCCGGACATTGGCAGCCAAATATTATCAGGCAAAAGGTGCGTTTATTCCGGAAACGGTGACTGTTTTCGGAACCTATGCAAATGGCGATTATGGCTGGGAGCGGGAAGGCCATTCACCGAATGAAGTCTTGAATATCTATATCCGTCACATCTGGGTTCAGGGCCTGGAGCTGAGCAAACTGATGTTGGATTATGCTTCTTACAGTGGTGATGAGGCCTTTTTGCGGGAAAAGGCATTGCCGGCCATCAAAGAGTTTATACTCTATTTTGATTCACGTTTCCGGAACGGACAGGGAAAGATCCATATCACACCGACCCAGTCAGTGGAAACATACTGGTATGGGGTGGAGAATGACATGCCGTCAGTGGCCGGTCTGCACTATGTACTGGGAGCATTGGAGAAACTGCCGTCTCATCTTTTGCCGGAACCGGACCGTCAGTATTATCTGCAGCTGAAGAAAGATTTGCCCGGACTGCCTCAGAAGCGGATTGCTCAGGGAGATGTTTTCCTTCCGGCAGAAGTATTTTTGGAGCTTCGCACGAATGTGGAAAATCCGGAACTGTATGCGGTCTTTCCGTTCGGACTGGCAAACTTCTCGAATGAGTTGTGTCAGACGGGGATCCGTACGTTCCGATACCGGAATTTTGACAGCTGGTATGGCTGGGGACAGGACGGACAGGAAGCTGCAATTCTGGGACTGGTAGATGAGGCTGCGGAGATGCTGCGGAAAAAGGTCGGGAACACCAATCCCAACCACCGTTTTCTGGCCATGTGGGGACCTAATTATGACTGGGTGCCGGATCAGGATCACGGAAGCAATCTGATGCTTACCTTGCAGAATATGGTTTTGCAGAGTTATGACAAGGCATATTTGCTGCCTTGCTGGCCTGAAAACTGGAATGTATCATTTAAGTTGTATACATCACGGGAAACCCAAATCGAGGGACAGTATAAAGAGGGACGTCTGACATTCACTCGGCAGGGAGATATGGAAGTCGTTGAGGCAAATAAACGGTAAAAACGGATAAATCTATGAAACACAGATCTGTATATCGGCTGAAACTGGCCGTCTGTATGTTATTGACGGCTACTGGGGGAGTGAAAGCCCAGGAATTGGTTCCCTATAAGAATCCGGATCTTCCGGTAGAGGTACGAGTGAAGGACTTGTTGCAGCGGATGACGCTGGAGGAGAAGGTGGATCAGTTGAACATGAAAAGTCTGAATGCCTTGCAGACAGACAATGCCGGGCAGGTAACGGACAGCTCTCTGGTCCGGCTCTTTCAGGGCCGGAGCATCGGTTGCCTGGAAAGCCCTTTTGTGGAACATCATAAGGTGGCCCTCTACGCTGAGGCTGCTGATCATTATTTACGGACACAGACCCGTTTGGGGATTCCGGCCATACAGATCGCAGAATGTCTGCATGGGCAGATGGCTTTGGGTACGACAATCTTTCCGCAGGCAATAGGTCTGGGGTCCACCTGGAATCCGGAGCTGGTCAGGCAGATGGCTTCGGCAATTGCGGCAGAGGCATCCCTGTCGGGAGTTGACCAGGCACTCTCGCCGTTGTTTGATCTGGCACGTGATCCGCGCTATGGCCGGGTGGAAGAATGTTACGGAGAAGATCCCTGGCTGGTGAAAGAAATGGGGGTTGCTTTTGTGACAGGTATGCAGGGAGAAGCCAGTCAGACCCGGTCAGGGATAGCGGAAGGAAAACTGGCTTGTACGGCCAAGCATTTTGTTGCTTATTCGGTACCGGAGGCAGGAATTAATCTGGCTCCCTCGCTGGTGGGAGAACGGACTCTGCGTGAATTGCATTTTGTGCCGTTTAAGGCTGCGGTCCAGGAAGCCAATGTATATAGTCTGATGCCCGGATATCATGAAGTGGATGGAATTCCGGTTCATGCCAGTCATTGGCTGCTGACGGACGTGTTGCGGAAGGAATGGGGATTTGGCGGTTATGTCTTTTCGGATTATGGAGCCGTGGGCATGCTGGATAATTTCCATTACACGGCGGCAGATCCGTCCGAGTCGGCTGTTCAGGCCCTGACCGCTGGAGTTGATCTGGAAGCACCGGGAAGTTATGCCTATGGACATCTGGAAAATCTGGTCAGGGAAGGAAAAGTGCCGGAAGCCCTGGTGGATTCGGCGGTCGTCCGTATTTTGCGGGTGAAGTTCAAGCTGGGACTGTTTGAACGGTCTTTCCATTATTCGGAGAAGAAAGCGAAAGCTGTTGTACACCGGCAGGAACATGTAGATCTGGCTCAGCGGATAGCCGAAGAGTCTGTGGTTTTGTTGAAGAACCAGGACCGCACACTTCCTCTGGTCAGGAACAGACTGAAGCGTATTGCTGTGATCGGGCCGAATGCCGATAAAGTGCAGTTTGGTGATTACAGTATCACGAAGAACAATGACTATGGGGTAACTGTACTGGAAGGCATCAGGCGGTATGCCGGCAAGGAAGTGGAAGTCAGCTATGCGGAAGGTTGCGGCATTACCTCCTTGTCGAAAGACGGTTTTGCAGAAGCAGCCCGTCTGGCCCGGGAAAGTGATGTCGTTGTACTGGTACTTGGAGGCACCAGTGTCATTTATTCAGGAATCGGCTGGGGAGATGCCAATTCGAAAGAAGTCAATACATGCGGTGAAGGCTATGACCGGAATGAACTGAATTTTCCGGACGTTTGTCTGTGACATTTCCCCCGACCACCGGACATATTTCCATGTATGCGAATCACAAGCCTTCAGGCAAAGGATATTACCGGCAGCGGGGTACTCCGCAGAAGCCCGGCCGCGATTATGTTTTTTCCTCACCGGATCCTTTGTTTTGTCTGGGATATGGCTTGAGTTATACGACTTTTGAGTATAGCCAACTGGAGATACAGAATCACATGGCATCGAAAGGGGAGGTACTGGTGAGTTGTATGCTGAAGAATACAGGAGATGTAAAGGGTGCGGAAGTGGTGCAGCTTTATGTCCGTGACAAGATCAGCAGTGTGACAACTCCGGTGAAGGCTTTGAAAGGCTTTTCCAAGGTTGAACTGAATCCCGGAGAAAGCAGGAAGGTTACGCTGGTGCTGAAGAAGGATGATCTGAAGCTGTGGAATGCAGCGATGGATTTTGTACTGGAACCGGGAGATTTTGAAGTCTTTGTCGGTGCATCCGTAGAGGACATCCGGCTGAAGGGGACTTTTAAGGTGGAATGAGACTGTTTGCTGATCGAACAGAATGTAGTGAAATAGATTTTGTACATTTGCAATGGTAATTTTAAAGAAACAAGACCATGAATATCGTATTGCTGGAATCACTCGGTATTTCTCCGGAAAGACTGAGTGAATATGCCCGTCCGCTGGTTGAGGCCGGGCATACTTTTAACGCTTATCCCCGGGATTTGGACATACAGGTACAGATAGAGCGTGCCCGCGAGGCAGATGTGATCATTATAGCCAATATGCCGTTGCGGGGAGAGGTAATCCGCGCCTGCAAGCATCTGAAATTTATTGATGTAGCGTTCACGGGAGTCGATCATGTGGATCTGGATGCTGCCCGTGAATGTGGAGTGAAGGTGAGCAATGCTGCCGGTTATTCCACTCAGGCAGTAGCCGAACTGGCCCTTTGCATGATGTTGTCACTGTTGCGGAATGTGCCGCAGGTGGCCGGCCGTTGCCGTCAGGGAAAGACCAAAGACGGTCTGGTCGGCTGTGAACTGCGCGGCAAGACTGTGGGAATCGTCGGTGCAGGAGCCATCGGAACACGTACGGCTGAACTGTGCAAGACTTTTGGCTGCCGGGTGCTGGGAAACAAACGCCATCTGACCGGCAAGGAACCTTCCTTTATTGAGTTCATGCCGTTGGAAGAACTTCTGTCCCAGTCCGACATCGTTTCCCTCCACTGTCCGCTGACTGCCGAAACCCGTCAGTTGATTAATGCAGACCGTCTGGGAATGATGAAACAGGGCGCTTATCTGATCAATACGGCCCGTGGGGGAGTGGTGGATTCCGCAGCTCTGGCTGAAGCCTTGAAGAACGGCCATCTGGCCGGTGCCGGAATCGATGTGTTCGAAACTGAACCCCCGCTTGACCCGGCCCATCCGTTGCTTCAGGCACCGAATGTACTGGCCACTCCGCATGTCGCATTTGCGTCTGAAGAGTCGATGGAAGCCCGTGCTGCGATCGTATTCAGCAACCTTTCCAACTGGATGGACGGGAAGCAGGAGAATGTGATTCTTTGAATAATAGAGGGTGTCGTTTTATTGAAAAAACGTCGAAATGTTTTATAAAAAAGAATTCGGGCTTTTAAAGCAAACGCCGAAACGTTTTTTTAAAAGCCCGAAGCTCATTTTTTCTACAGTTTTTTATTTCATAAACTTCTCAATCAGTTCCGCAATTTTCTGCCGGTGTTCCAGCAAAACCTGGGGATCTTTGTTGTAGGTCTTCTCATCGGTGTAGATGGATTTTGGAATCTGCAACAGCTGTCTGGCTTCTTTCACCAGTGACGCCTGTTTCTTCGAAGCCACCTTCATCAGTTTTTCCAGAATGCACATGTATTCGTAATCTTCAATACCGGCTCTGAGGAATTCCAGTCTGATGGACGGGATCGGATATCCCTGATAGGCGGTTGTCTTGTTCTTGTTGGGATCTCTGTTTTCCGGATAGAAGAACCGTCCGTCACCATTTCCCCAGATTGTCTGTTTTCCATAAGGCCAGCCGTATCCGGTTACCCAGCTCATGGCTTCTTGCCAGGGGTTCTGCAGATATCCTTTCGGGGAAGCTTCGTTGGAGTTCCAGTAGGTGGTTTCCCACATGAGTACTCCTTTCAGGCGGTAGACGTAGGATGCCCACAGCCACATGCGCATATTCACGGCATCGTGGTCGATGAATTCGGAAATCCACGGAGCTTTCGGCCATACGCAGAGATAAGACCAGTATTCCAGTCCGCGCTGGTTCATCTTGTCGATTTTATCATGGTTCAGCTGGTGCCAGATGGTGCAGCTGATATCGGTAACGTCCGAGATGTCCTGACCTGCCACATGTTCTGTCAGGAAGGTTGTCAGTTTCGGAGCATACTCCTTGATCATCTTGTTGGTCTGGTATACGAACTCATAATCTTTTTCCGACGGTTCATCAAACCAGTAGATGTATTCTTTGCCCAGTACGCCGATTCGTTCCAGATTATCCTGAATCTGCTGCAAATAGCGCTTCATAAGTTTGTTATACTCTTCCGTTCCCTGCTCGAATCCTTCGAAGATACCATTCTGGCGGGAATAGTAGGTTCCTGATCCCAGACCTTTTATGGCCAGACGGAAGGAGTTGAAGTTATAGGGAGGCGCAAAGTATTTTCTGGCAGCCGCTTCGAAATCAGAGAAATCCAGCTGGATGTCGATCTTGTCCAGATCCACTTCAAAATTACCGCATGCGAGCAGATTCTGGTCTGTTTCTTTCTGGTTCATCGAAAGATCATCGAACCAGACAACCCCTTTGTCTTCTCCGTGATAGGTGCGGTTGGCTGCACACAGGATGACTTTGACATAGCGGATTTCTTCGTCGAACATTCCCAGCGGGAAAGTAAATGATTCCCATCCCGGGTTCGCCGTAAACTGTTCAAAACGGTTTTCGAAGACAATCAGATTCTTTTCGGCATCATAGCATTCTACACCTGCTACATAAGTCTGCTTCTCTGCCTGGCTTTTGGCTTTCCATTTTAACTCATAAGTCTTTCCCGGAGTTACAGGCTGCAATTCGCGTGTACAGGCTTCTATGTTCTCAGTGGCTGAATTATCTACAACCTTATAGCCGTAATTTCCGCTGACTTTTTCTTTGCTGTCATAAAATCCGCCTTCCCAGTCCACTCCGGAAACGGTTTCATGAATCGGAGCATACAGGAAAGGATCGTAGGGAGAGATTTTGTACCGGCTGAACATTTCCATGTATTTTTCGAATTTGTCACGTTTCTGTTCTTCGGTGGTCAGATTCTCATAGAGTTCCACATTTTTCATGTTCATTCCCCATCCGGAACGAATGGTAGGAACAGCAGGAAGTTCAAAGTTTCTCACCGTCAGATCAACGGGAACCGTAGTTTTCCAGCCGTTGGCTGCCGTAAGTGTCACTTCCGATGTATATTGGCCAGCCGCAGTCTGCGAAGGAACATGGACTGGTCTGCCACCGAGATGCGGAAGTTTTCCATTTCACTTTCCGGATTTACTACAATGATAAACGATTCGTATTCATTCTTGGCAGCCGACAGAGAAACCCTGCTCTGGCTTTTTCTGGGAACCGGTGCATCTTTCAATACTTTGTAAGCGCCTTCGGCCCACCAGACGGAGGCTTTTTGATCCTGGTTTATAAAATACCCGTAACCTCCTGTTGCCGTCTGATTCAAATCTACCTGATCTTGTTTGTTGTCGGATACATTACTGGCCACTGCGAGCATACATGACAACAAAGATAAAAACAAAAACATGCTTTTCATAACTGTGCTTTTTTCATTAGTTTGTAAAACCACCCCTATAAATTATTGTGTGCCGGCTGGTGTTGGGCATCAATCGGCACACATTCTTGTAATTCGCATCAAAATTACGAATAAATCTGAAAAAAAGTCAGCAGCTTGTCAGATTATTTTAGGAAACTGTTCCAGCAAGCTTGTTATCGGATGTCAGGCTAATCCTTTTTCAGGATTGTTCCCACTTTTTGAAGTATTTCCATTATATATGTCTCCCAGACTGTTGTAGAGGCAAAGATAAGCGAACATTCCGAATTTGGCATCAACGAACTATTGCAAAATATATCTATAAACTTCTGGAACACCTTTTCCCATGTCAGGTTTAACCACTTTGTGGTACTGGAGAAGGAACCGTACAATTCAGCTGAAACGACTGCACAATTCAGTTGTAACGAACGCATAATGAAGCCTTAATGACCGCATAATCCAGCTTCAACGACCATATGTTTTAGCCTGAAGAGCTGGATTACTGACTTCTCAGTAAAAATGAGAAAACAAATTGAGATTTGGAATATAATTCCTTATATTTGCGTAATATAATTGCATCTAGGAACAAAATTAAATAAAAGAAAGGCAGTTTGATCGGAATTATGACACCAGAAGAAAAAGCAAGGCAAAAGATAGATCTTATGACCACTCCTTGGCAGAGTTGATGGCTGAAATAAAAGAGAAAAGTATAACTATTAGTTCAGCAGTAGCAGAACTTGAGAAGCTGCTTGCAAACATAAATTAAGATTAAGCGTATGAAAAATAACGACATCGCAATATCAATAGAACAGCAATTCGGAGAAATCATATAGTTAAAAGTAAGTGAAATGCGAATAATTCGCTCAAAAGTTGTATATTCGCG
>ERZ780208.344-NODE-344-length-50422-cov-3.126948_pt1 | contig 50422 bp, 19 predicted proteins | sample MGYA00511167_ERZ780208 | MGnify/ENA primary metagenome ERZ780208 (study PRJEB29588, sample SAMEA2159202) | human gut metagenome | biome: human gut; feature: human-associated habitat; material: faeces | place: Denmark | collected 2008/2010 ...
GTCTGGTCCGTGTAGGCCTTCTTGTTGAAGTAGGCACCCATGGCGGTGGATACGGGTGACTCGCCATAAGGCTGGTTGGTATTCTCCGGTGTGATGGGCTCGTCCGTGCTGCGGCGGAAGTAGAGCAATGTGGCGTTCCGGCGCGGGTCGCCCGGTTCAAAAGCTTCTCCCATCAGTTTGGTGGCCATGTGCCAGCCCCATCCCAGGTCCCACTCGCCGGCTCCGCGCACCCCTTGCACCTGGCAGAACTGGCTGCCGATGCTGGCGTCCTCTTTCATGGCATCGGTGGCTTCGCATTGCAGTTCGAAGATGCTCTCACCGCAATTCTCCCCTTCTACGGTGAAGACTTTGTCGACCGGTGTATTCAGGTTGTAGATGCCCGATTTTATCACTTCGGTGGAGGCTGTGTACATATTGTCCCAATCGTTTCGCATCATATAGGTGCGTGCGTGCAGGGAGCGTGCGGCGCCCCAGGTCAGCCGTCCCGTGTAGTCGCTGTCCCACCGCAGGGGCAGGCATTCTTCGGCTTCGGTCAGGTCTTTGTCAATCTGTTCGTATATCTTTTCCGCCGTGGTCTTGGGCACGTTGGCATCGGAGGCTTCCACTACCTTGATGGTGACCAGCGGCACTTCGCCAAAGGCGCGTACCAGGTTGAAGTAGCACCAGGCACGGAAGAAGAGCGCTTCGCCGCGGTTGCGGATGGCTTCGGTGTCGTCCTTGTGTCCGCTCTTCTCAATGTCGTCCAGGATTTCGTTGCACTGGTAGATGATTTTGTAGTTCTGTCCCCAATAGGCGCTGAGCGGCCCGTTGGAGGCAGTGTATTCGAAGTCGTCCCACATGGCGGCCTCGTTGCTGCCGTCGCCGGCGTCACTGCCTTTCTCGGAGTCTTCGCTGCGCACCATGTGCACCATAAAAGCTGGAATACCGGCAGTGATGTCGTACGAGCGCATCAGGTAGTAGACGTTGAATATCTTTCCGCCGACAAGGGCGTTGGGAGAGTCATCTTCCGTGAACTGCCCCAGCGGATCGCGGTCCAGGAAGTCGTTGCAGGATGTCAGTGAGAGGGCTGTTGCACCCACCAGCAATGTAAATATGTATTTTATCAGTTTCATAAATTTATATTTTTCATTCCCCGTTCCCTTTGAAGGAGTCGGGGGAGGTTTGAAGTTACTCTTTTTTAGGGGAGAGGCTTTTAGAACGTCAGATTAAATCCGAACGTATAAATCGCCGGCATCGGATAACTGCCGTCGTCCACCCCGAAGGCGATGGCGCTTCCGCCCAGTTCCGGGGTATATCCGGTGTTGTGCTTCCACGTCTTCAGGTTCTGTATGTTCACGTAGAGCTTCAGCGCCTGCATGCCTATCTTCGAAATCAGCGCCTTGTCGAAGTTGTATGCCAGCGACACGTTACGGATGCGGAAGAACGAGCCGTCCTCTATGTAATACTCGGAGTTCAGGTTGTTGATGGTATGCTTGGTGTTCAGCAGCGGCTGGGTGTTGCTGGTCCCTTCACCGTGCCAGCGGTCCATGCGTTGCTCCATAAAGTTGAACTGGCTCCAGTTGTAGTTGTCCCAGGTACGGTAAATCTGATTGCCGCCTTGTCCCATCATGTCAACGGCAAGCTCCCAGTTCTTGTAGCCCAGGCCGAGCGTGAAGCCGTAGGTGACATCGGGTGTAGGATTACCAATCATCGTACGGTCTGCCGTGGTGATTTCACCGTCACCGTTCACGTCGCGGAACTTCAGGTCGCCCGGGGTGACGGTTGCCAGTGTGTTCTTGGGAGAGTGCTCAATCTCCTCCTGGGTCTGGTAGACGCCTTCCACCTTGTAGCCGTAGAAGTAGCCGATGGGGTATCCTGCCATTGTGTAGCTCTGCTGCTTGTCTCCGGCTATGATGGAGTAGCCTTCCTGCACGAGGCTCAGTACCTTGTTCTTGATGGTGGCAAGGTTCATTCCGATGTTGTAGTTCCAGTCGCCTATCCGGTCGCGCCAGCTCAAGGCAAGCTCTACGCCCGAATTCTCGATGGAGCCAAGGTTTCCGATACCCGGTACGGTGCCCGAGATGCCCGGCACTTCGGCCAGCAGGTCTTTGGTTTTCTTCTTGTAGTACACCCCTTCAAAGTGCAGGCGGTTGCGGAGGAAGTTGGCTTCTGCACCGGCTTCCCAGGCTTCCACCTTCTCCCAGCGCAGTTTGGGGTTGGGCAGGTAGGCAAGCTGGTAGCCCGGATAGATGGCAGACGGGGTGCCGAACACGGCGGAGTAGGCATTCGTCAGCAACGGTTCGGCGGGATAGGCGCGGTCCAGGTTCTGGTTGCCCAGTGTGCCCCATGAGCCTTTCAGTTTCAGCATATCCAGCCAGGTGATGTCCTTCATCCATGCTTCCTCGCTCATCAGCCAGCCCAGGCCGACGGAGTAGAAGTTCTGCCACTGGTTGCCGGTGTAGGAGAAGGCGGAAGAACCGTCGCGGCGGTAGGAGCCGTTGAACAGGTACTTGCCCTTGTAGTTGTAGAGCACGCGTGCCAGCACGGACACGGTGGAGCGCTCCCACTGCGTACTGCCGTTGGTGGCGGTGGCTGCGTCACCGATACTTACGTACCATTTGTCGGGATTGTCCGGAATGACCAGGCCTACCCCTTGGGTACGGGCGCCGTTCAGATTCTCGAGCTTGTTGTAGTAGGTGGTGAAACCGGCTGTGGCCGTCACGCTGTGGTCTCCCCAGGAGTTGGTGTAGGTCAGCAGATAGTCGCTCTGTACCTTCATTTCCGTTTCTTTGGCTTGGGACACTCCGGTCTTGCCGTTGCCCAGCGTGGCTATGTCTCCCTCGACGCTTGCGTCATATACCTGGATAACCGGGGTGTATGTCCGTGTGCTGTTCGAGGCATAGTCCAGGGAGAACATGGCCTTGAACTGGAAGTGTTTCAGGAAATCCCATTGCCCGTACACGTTGCCCGAGCCACGGTAGTTCTCGGCTTTCGTGGTATTCGCCTTCAGGTCTACGTCCACCATCGGGTTGTTCATCTGTGCCTTCTGGAATCCGGGCAGTGAGGTGTAGAGGCCGTACTCGGAGTTGAATACATGCGCCACCGGAGCTGCGCGCAGGGCTGTAGCCACACTCTTCGTGTCGGCGGGCAGCATGCGTGCCCCGTTGAATTGGAAACCTACCTTGAGGTTGTCCGTCACTTTATAGTCGTTGCTGATGTTCAGCGTGATTTTGCTGTACTTCTCGTGCTTGATGTTGCCTTGCTCGTAAGCATAGCCCGCACCGAGATAGAAGCTGTTCTTGTCCGAGGCACCCGTGATGCTGATGTTGTTGTTGGTGATGAACCCAGTCTGGAAGATTTCATCCTGCCAGTTGGTGTTTCCCGTCCAGTCCGAGAAGTTGTATTCCGGGTTGCCTTCATTCCTCAACTGTTCGTTGTACAGCAGTTTGAAGCCTTCGGCATCCGTCAGTGCAATTTTGTCGGTGATGGACTTGAAACCGAAGGAGCCGTTGATATTGACGCGTGTCTGTCCCTCTTTCGCCTTCTTGGTGGTGATGATAATCACGCCGTTGGCACCGCGCACACCGAAGATGGCGAGCGACGACGGGTCTTTCAGTATCTCCATGGATTCGATGTCCTGCGGATTCAGGAAGTTGATGTTGTCGTTGAACAGTCCGTCCACCACATAGAGTGGCTTGTAGCCGTTGATGGAGTTTGTTCCGCGTACACGGATTTCCGGGTCGGAGCCTGCCTTGCCGGAGTTTATCACCTGCACGCCGGCAATCTTTCCTTGCAGTGCGGATACGGGGTTGACCACCGGCTTGTTGGCGATTTCGTCGCCTTTAATGTTGGTGATGGAGCCCGTAAGGTCTCGCTTCTTGGCGCTGCCATAACCGATGACAACGGTTTCGGCCAGCATCTGCGAGTCGTCTTTCATCTGGACGTTGATTACCGACTGGCTGCCTACCTTGACAGCTTGCTTCACCATGCCTACATAGGAAAAATCCAATGTGTTCTCCGGGGTGGCCTGGATGGAGTACCGGCCGTCTATGTCGGTAATCACGCCATTGGAGGTTCCCTGCACCAATACGGTGGCACCAATCAGCGGGTCACCCAGGGCATCGGTCACGGTACCGGTTACTGTTTTCTCCTGCGCTGATGCGGCGACACTTGCCAGCAGGCACACCGTCAGAAATAGGTTTCTCAGTCTTCCGGTTTTCTTCTTGGGAAGGTTTAGGTTCTTCTTCATTACATTGATTTTTTAGTGGATAAATCATTCAGTTTCTCCTCTGAACAATCAAAATGCAAAAAAGATTTGGTGACGGTGTTAAAAAAGGGCAGCCCGGTTTTCGCGGACTGCCCTCTTACCTAAAAGCAAAACTATACCTATTTCAACTCAAAACTCGTAGTCTTTACATCGCGGCTGTTGGGTCCAATCATTACATGGAACTCGCCGGGTTCGTATACATACTGTATGTCGTAGTTGTAGAACTTCAGCAATTCGGGGGTAATGGTGAAGGTCACCTGCTTGCTTTCGCCTTTTTTCAGGTGGATGCGCTCGAAGCCTTTCAGCTCTTTCACGGGGCGGGTAATGCTGCCCACCAAGTCGCGGATATAGAGCTGTACGATTTCATCTGCATCGTAGTTACCCGTATTGGTTACGGTTACGGAAGCGGTCAGCTTGCCGTCCGCATTCAGTTGCTTGGAGCTGAGCGTGATGTCACTGTACTGGAAGGTGGTGTAGCTCAAGCCATAGCCGAAAGGATACAGCGGGTCGTTGCTCACATCCAGGTAGTTGCTGCGGAACTTCTCGAACCATTTGCCTTCTTTCAGAGGACGTCCGGTATTCTTGTGGTTGTATGCCATAGGCAACTGGCCTACATTCTGCGGGAAGGTGGTGGTCAGCTTACCGCTGGGGCAAACGTCTCCGAACACTACATCGGCAATGGCATCGGCAGCTTCGCTACCTCCGAACCATACATTCAGGATGGCGGGGACATGCTTATCCTCCCAAGTCAGCACTACGGGACGTCCGGAGAACAATACCAATACTACGGGCTTGCCCGTTTTCAGCAATGCTTCCAGCAGGTGTCGCTGTGCGTCCGGCATTTCCAGTTCGGAACGGCTGCTGCTCTCACCACTCATCTCGGAAGACTCGCCGAGAGCGGCTACGATGACATCGGCTTGTGCGGCTACTTTCAGGGCCTCGTCCAGCAGTTCTTGGTCATTGCCGCGGGGCAGTTCACGGCCGAACATCGTGGCGCGTGTCTGGTAGTCGGCATCGTACATCAAGTTGCTGCCTTGTGCATAGAGAATGTTGGCCTTGGAGCCGACAGCATTCTTGAAACCTTCCAATAGGGTGCTGTATCTGTCTGCCGTGGCTGCCACACTCCAAGTACCCGGCATGTTGGCGCGGGTGTTGGCAAGCGGGCCAATCAAGGCGATGTTGCCTTTGCGCTGCAAGGGCAGCAGGTTGTCCTGGTTCTTCAGCAGTACGAATGTCTCTGTGGCAATCTGGCGGGCGATGGAACGGTGTTCGGGAGTGAACACTTCTTTTTCGGCACGCTTCACGTCACAGTATTTGTACGGATTGGCAAACAATCCCAGCTTGTATTTGGCCTCCAGGATGCGTCGACAGGCTTTGTCAATGTCGGCTTCGGTCACTTTGCCTTCTTTCAGAGACTTTTCCAGTGTGCCGATAAATCCGTCGGCTACCATGTCCATGTCTGTTCCGGCGGTCAGGGCACGTGCGGATACTTCCTGCAGGTCGCCGATTCCGTGGTCTATCATTTCGGAGATGGCTGTATAGTCTGTCACCACGAAGCCGTCGAAGCCCCATTGGTTGCGCAGTACGTCGGTCAGCAGCCAGTGGTTGGCAGTGGCGGGTACTCCGTCAATTTCATTGAAGGAGGTCATTGCGCTACCCACACCGGCTTCTACGGCAGCCTTGTAGGGAGGGAAGTATTCGTTGAACATACGGTTGCGGCTCATATCCACCGTGTTGTAGTCGCGGCCGGCTTCTCCGGCGCCATACAGTGCGAAGTGCTTTACGCAAGCCATTATCTCGTTGTTGGCACTCATATCCTTGCCCTGATAACCGCGAATCATGGCTTGTGCAATGGCTGAACCCAGGAAGGGGTCTTCACCGTTGCCTTCTGATACACGTCCCCAACGGGCATCGCGGCAGATGTCCACCATCGGGCTGAACGTCCAGCAGATACCGTCTGCACTCGACTCAATGGCGGCGATACGGGCCGATTTCTCTATAGCCTCCATGTCCCAACTGCACGAGAGTGCCAAGGGGATGGGGAATACCGTTTCGTAACCGTGAATCACGTCCATACCGAACAGCAAGGGGATGCCCAGGCGGCTGTTCTCTACGGCAAGTTTCTGCACTTCGCGGATGTTCTTCACGCCTTTCAGGTTGAACAGACCTCCGACTTCACCGTTGCGGATTTTACCGGCAACGTCGCTGCTCTTGGCTTGTCCGGTGACGATGTTTCCCGTTACCGGCAGGTTGAGCTGACCGATTTTCTCGTGCAGCGTCATTTTGCCCATCAGCTCCGTAATGAATTTATCCATCTCCTGCGGATTGCCTTGGGATGTGTTTTCTTTGGGCGTTGCCGTCACGGTGAGGGCAGAGAAAGCCAAGGCTGCTAATAATGTGTATTTCTTCATATGATATAATTTTGATTATCCCCTCCGGCCCCCTGAAGGGGGAGGGGAATAGTGATATAGAAATTCAACTTAAGCTTAGCTGCTCCATCATGTCGCATACTAACTTCAATCGTAAATCCCTAAGCCTTAAATCCCAGCTTCTGCAATCCTTCCTGAACCTCGGGACAGCTCATGAAGAGTTTCCACAACAAGCCGGAACGATAGTTCTCAATCATCGGGGCAATGGTGCATTGGTCGATGGCAAGATAGCGGGGCACCGTCCAGTCACTTCCCTCGGAGAAGGCATCGTAGAATCCGTACTTGCCCCAAATCCAGTCGCCTTTGGAATAGAAATACTTCAGTGCACGCATGGATTCCTCCGGTGTGTAGGGAAAACTGGACAAGGCTGCTGTCGGTGTGATGACACCATGGTCGTTGTCGCCCGGGCAGTGGGCTGCATAGCCTTTGGTAGAGTAGCTGGCGGTCAGTCCCCAGCAGTCCTCGCCGTAACCTTTGTATTGTTTGGGATTCTCCACGCAGTAGCGGTAGTTGGAGAGGGCATGGTTGCGCACCACGTTCCAGTAGTTGGCATAGCGGTCGCTCAGGTTGCGCGGGTCCAGACCGATGTGCGAGTATTGTGCCCAGAACAAGGGACCGCCCAGTTTCTCGGCTCCGTTGTGTTTCAATTCCAAAGGCAGGCCGTAGGGGGCAGAGTCGGACTTGATGCCGCCGCCGCGTGCCCAGCCGTTGTGGTAGGCTGAAGCCGGAACGGGATAAGTGGGGGAGGAGGCTGCGAGCACATACACAATCAATGCTTCGTTGTAGCCTTCCAGCGGGAAGTTCATTTCCCAGTTGTATTCGGGAGACCAGTGCCAGTAGATGACATCCTTGCCATTCTGATACCAGCTGAACTCCATCTCTTTCCACAATTGGTCAATCTTCTCTACCAGCGCCTTTTCCTGCTCGTTGCCGTCGCGGAAGTATTGGCGTACGCAAAGCAAGCTTTGCATCAGGAAGCAGCTTTCCACCAAGTCTCCGCCGTTATCTTTTTGTCCGAAAGGTTTCACCTTGCCGGTAGGGCCGTACAACCAATGGGGCCATACGCCGTGGAAGCGGTCGGCGCGTTTCAGGTAATCGGCAATCTTGGTCAGGCGCTTCACGCCTTCTTCCCTGGGGATGAAGCCGCGTTCGATGCCTACCAGCAGTCCGGCTATACCAAATCCGCTGCCGCCGGTGGTGACAACATTCTGGTCCTTTTCGGGATAATCCCCATCCAGGTGGATGCGTTCGCGTGCCAGTCCGGAGGTCGGTTCCGCACCGTCCCACATGTAGTTCAAATGTACCTTCTGGATGTAATCAAGCATTTCGTCATCCGAAGCGAATGATTCGGGACGTACTTCCTCTGTGTCGGGCTTTTCCTCTTTTCCGTTCTCTTTCCCGTTTTCCTTCAAGTCGGAAGAGCAGGATGCACAGCCCGCCAATGTGGAAATCAGGAACAAAGCCAGCACATGTATCATTATTGGTTTTTTCATATCTTTATTTCTTGTGTTTAATTTTTTGTCGTCTTGCACAATGGCGAGCGGCCGTTTTCGTTCAGCGCCTCGATGGTGAAGTAATAGTCCGTGTCCGCATCCAGTCCGCGGAAGTCATATTCCGTCTGTCCCAGTACCGTGATGGCATTGTACATCTTGCCTTCGGCGGTGCCGTAGTAGATGTTGTAGCCATAGGCGCTTGCTTCGGGTTGCCAGGAGATAAGGGCATTCCGGCGGTCTTTCCTGTCACGTTTCACAGTCAGTCCTTTCACGGCTTGCGGGACATCGCCGTCACCGTTCCCGAAGACGCGGAAGCCGGACAAGGCGACATTTCCCGTAGGCATGTGCACATTCTCGTATTTCAGATAACGGGCACGCAACGGCTCGTTGAGCTCGATGTAGTCGTGCGGACAATCCTTGTCACTGTCGCTCTTGTCTATGACCAATGTCCATTCTTTTCCGTCTTCGGAAGCAAAAATACGGTATTGGTGATAAATATCCATGGCACGGTTGTATTGAACCGCTTTATGGTCGTAGAAGTTCAACTGCACGGCACGTACATTCTTTGTGCTGCCCAGGTCTATCCCGGCCCATTCGCCAGGGTTGCCGGAACGGGCTGCCCAGTAGGTGCGCATACTTTCGTCCGTCAGGTTGGAAGCTGCATGGATGCTATCCGTAGATGATACCTCCACCGGTTTGCCGTAGGACAGAAGCATCCATCCCGTGAAACGCTCTGCAGGGTTCTTTACGTCCATCGGTTCTGCCCAGTTGGGATAATCGCCGAAGGCAGTGGACGAATACATGACACCATCCTTGTCGAAAGCCACCGGATAAAGACCGATGCGGCGTTCGAACTTGTACTTCAGGGAGAGCATGCAGGTGGCCACGTGCCAGTAATTGCCTTTCACGTCGCAGAACGTGCCTCCATGACCGGCACCTTGCACATAACCGCCCGGCTTGTAGCACATCGGGTTATGCTTCTGGTAGACAAACGGGCCCAGCGGGGAATCCGAAACATATACGCCATCGGCATAGACTTTGAATTCAGTGCCCGGAGCACCATATTGGAAATAATATTTGCCATTGTGTTTGGTCATGTAAGCGCCCTCTGTGAATGGGCGGAGTGTCACTTCATCGTCATTGTTCATGCCGAAACGTTCCCAGCCGTGTTCTTCGGGGCGGAGCATCATCACTTCGTGAATCTTGCTGATGGGATAGAAATCATTCCGGTCCAGTTCCACCGCCTTTAGCGGATATTCATTGCTGGAGCCATAATACATATACAGTCTGCCGTCATCGTCCAGAAACATGCAGGGGTCCCATGTGGGAAGCACATTCTTTTCGATGGCACGTTTGAAACGTCCCGTTTTGGGGTGTGTACTGTACCACACGGCAAGGCCTTCGTAGGTGGAGCCGGTATAGAACAGCGTGTCACCGCTTACATAGGCTGCCGGTGCGCACTGGTCGTCGTCCGTAGGCTTGCGTTGGAAGCCGGCAGGAACGAAATCCCAATCCACCAGGTTCTTGGAATAGTGAAAACCGCCCTGGTTGGTGGAGAACAGAAAGTATTCTCCCTTGTATTCCACCGCCATCGGGTCGGCAGAGGAACGGAACGAACCGTTGGGACGCACATTGTTGTTGAAAGGCTCGAAATTGTAACTGATGTTCATCGGATTGCAGAAGGTGCGCGACAGAGGCGCCTGTGGGTCATACCACCGGGTCGCCTGGGCGGGACGGCGGATTGCGGTTGCCTTGTGTACCTCTTTTTCCATCACTACCTCAATATCGGTTTCATCCAGTGCCAGGATTCTGTTCACTATCTTTTTCCCGGGATAGTAGACATACAGGTGCACGTCGTTCTTCGCTCCTTTGATGGCAAAGCTGCCGTCGTGGGCAGTGGTATTGTGCATGGGACTTGCGAAGAACATGACTGTGGCGCCTGCGAGTGGCTGGCGGTTGGTGTCCAGTACGTGTCCTTTTACGATACGGTCTTGGGTTACAGTGATATAATAGTCACTGACTTGCCCCTTCACCACTTTGATGGAATCGTCAGGGGTTGCCTTTGCCGTCAGAGCGGCAAAGGCTATTCCACAACTGATTAGGAATCTTTTTACCATATTGGAGCGGATTTATTCGGCAATTCCGTCAATGGGTTCCAGCTTCAGGTCGGGAAGGTCGTCCAACTGGTTGGCTGGTATGGGCCAATAAGTCTTTTCTGCTGTCCATCCTTTGGGACCGAGTACGGTGGCGGCATCGCCGGTACGCACCAAGTCCACATAACGGGCACACCATTCGCCGCAAAGCTCCATCCGGCGTTCGTCCATCACGTCTTTCAGGGTAACACCGGTTTTGGTGCTCATGCCTGCACGCCGGCGCACTTCGTTGTAGCCTGCGTCTCCATCCTTGCCCAGTCTGACTTTGGCTTCGGAGTTCATCAGCAGCACTTCGGCATAGCGGATGATACGCACATTGTTGTTGGCTCCGTAGGTCGTACGTGGAAGAGTCATCTGATTGTAGGGAAGGTAACCTTTGCCGTTCCAACAGTCGGTCTTGGTGGCCGATGTGGGACCTACCTGCCAACCCTCGCGCGTCTTGCTCAGGGCTTTCAGGAAAGAAGTTTCGGCACGCACACCTTCGCCACGGGCTTCGGCCCATGCCACGAACTCGGGTTCATAGCCTATGAAATTCCAGCCGCCTATGGACTTGGTGCCTTCGGCTTGCTTGTAGCTGATGGTACCGTCTGCGTTCACTACTTCATCATACCTCTCTGCCATGTTCGGACCCTGGAAATTGAACCATTGGTCTACGCCCAGGTAATCGCCAGAACCATTGCCGTAGTCTGTTACCTGGCATTCGAACAAAGATTCGTCACACAACTTTCCGGGAATTTTGAACAGCTGGTAGAAGTCGTCGTAGAGACGGAATCCACCGTTCTTGATGATGTCATCGGTCAGTGTCTCCACTTGTGCATAGTCTCCTTTCAGCAGATAGATGCGGGCGGCCAATGCTTGGGCGGTGAAGGCTGTCACGGCTCCCTTGTGTTCCATCTGGTTGGGACGCATGCGGGGCAGTTTGTCGATGGCGTAGTTCAAATCTTCCAGCATATAATTATATACGGCCTCTACGGTAGAACGGCGAAAATCGGTCTGCAGGTTGTCACGGTAGATGACGGTGGGACCGAAATTGGTCACCAGACAATAGTAAGCCCATGCACGGATGGTACGTACTTCGCCGCAATAGGATTCGTAGGTTTTGTAATCTTCGCTTCCTGCAGCAAGATATTCGGCATAACCGTCGAGGCTTTGCAGGGCGGCATTGGTGATGCGGATGATGTCGTAGAAGTTCATCCATACCTGGTTCAGTGCCCAGAATGAGTTGTTGTAGTTGAACTTGCGTCCGAAGGCCACGGCATCGCCCTGGTCATCGGTACGGCCCGACCACACGTCACCGTCGCGGGTGAACATCAATAGTGCGTTGCACCAGTGCATGCCCTGTGTGCGTACTTTGGAGTAGGCACCCACTACGGGTTGGTACATATTGTTCTTGTTGGTAAAGTCCACGCCTTGTTCGGGAACTTTGTTCTCCGGATCGATTTCTATGAAATCGGTGCAAGCGGTAGCTCCTCCCAGTACCATCATGGCCGGAAGTATATATGCGAATGTTTTCTTTAAGAATTTCATTGTTTTACGTTTTAGGGTTTAGAAATCTATTTGCACTCCGAAAGTATAGGTTGAAGTCAGAGGGTATACTTCGGTATCCCAACCTTCGGCATCCGACACTTCAGGTGTGAAGCTGTTGGCCTTGAAGGTAGTGAAGGGGCGGTCGGCCGTCAATGAGAGGCGGAGTCCCGGCATCACGTAGCTGCCTATCTTCAAGTTCTTGAACGAGTAGCCCAGCGTGATGTTCTGGATGCGGAAGTAATCGGAGCTTTCTACGAAATAGGAAGCGTTGTTACTGTCTGATTTGTTCCAGGTTTTGAGAAGAGCCTTGGCCGACGGATGTTCGTTGGTAGAGCCTGCACCCGTCCAGCGGTTCTCATACTGTGCACGGTCAAAGTTATAGTAGTCGGCTGCATAGCGCAGGGCACGCTTACGGTTCCACAGTTCGCCGCCTGCTTGTCCGTAGGTAGTGAGGCTGAAGTCGAAGTTCTTATAAGAGAATCCGGCATTGAAGCCATAAGTAAAGCTGGGCACGTATGAGCCCAACACCTGCTTGTCGTTTCCGTCTATCACATGGTCGCCGTTCACGTCCTCGTAGATGAAGTCGCCGGGTTCCAGTCCGTTGGCCACGGCGATGGGGTCGGCAGCACATTGTTCAGGAGTCTGGTAGATGCCGATGACCTTGTAGCCATAGAATGAGTTCATCGTCTCGCCCACCATATTCACGGTCTTTCCGCCTTTGATGATTTTCATGTTTCCTTTTAGGCTTTTCACTTCGTTATGCAGATAAGAGAGATTGACGCCGATGTTGTAATTGAAGTCCTGGCCAATCTTGTCGTTCCAGTTCAAGGAGAGGTCGATACCGGTATTCAGAATCTGTCCGTTGTTGCCGGCCAGCAGCTCGCCACTCATCGGGAGCTTGGGTGAAATCACGGCGTTGTCAGTCAGACGGTAGTACCAGTCGATGTCGGCGTTCAAGCGGTTCTTCAGTGTACTGAAGTTGACGCCCACGTTGGTTTCGTTCACTACTTCCCAACCCAGCCAGCTGAAGTTGGTGGTGTTGATGAATCCGTCGATGGCGGTATTGGGACCGAATACGGACTGTACGTTCTGTATGCTTGCGAAGCCTGCACTGGCAGCAATCTTGTCGTTACCCAGCTTACCCCAGCTGGCACGCAGCTTCATGTATTCGAAGATATTCTGGTTCTTCATAAACGGTTCTTGGGAGATGACCCATGCGGCACCGATGGAGGGGAAGTAGCCCCATTTGTCGTTGTACTTGGACGAGCCGTCGGCACGGAAGGTGAACATCAACATGTACTTGTCGTTGTAGTTGTAATTCAGTCGGGTGAAATAGGAGAGACCGCGGTATTTCCAGCCGTCGTCTTTCACCGTAGCGCCTTCCTTGTTGCCCAGTGCGATGTATTTCCACACGTCCTCACCTTCGGGCACGTTGGTGGCGGTACCTTCGAGCAGGCGGTATTGCTCTTGACGCATGGATGCACCCAGCATACCGGTAAAGGAGTGTTTGCCCCACTTGTCAGTATAAGTGGCCACGTTGTCCCATATATATTTGTAGTAGTTAGTGTTCTTTTTAGTGAGTTCGGTAACCTCTTTCTTCTGGTTGGTGCCTACATAGTAGGTAGGAGTGAACTCAGAACCGCGAATCATTGAGTAGTCGTAGCTGTAGCTACTGCGTATATTCAGCTTGTCGGGGATGAGGTTGAGCTGTGCATAGAAGTTGGTCAGCACTTGGTAGGTCTCGTTCCGGTTGTCGTAATAGTTGGCAGTGGCTACCGGATTGTTGAAGTTGTTGGTCAAGCCCACCTGCTCGGGTGATGTGTACTTCTTAGGGAATACGGCATCGTCGCGGCGGTCATCATACACCGGGATGATAGACGGTGTGTTGTATGCCTGTTGCCATGCGGCATTCTTGGGAAGCTGCTGCTGCGAGTTGCTGAATACGCCGTTGAAGCCTACTTTCAGCCATTTGCGGGCTTCGTAGTCAAGGGCGGCACGGAAGTTCAAGCGGCGGTAGTAGTTTTCCACGTCCATGATACCGTCTTGTGCCAGATAGCTCATGCCGGCAGAGTAGGTCGCTTTTTCCGTACCACCGGAGATATTCAAGCTGTGATTGGTCATCATGGCTGTGCGCAACAGTTCGTCATACCAGTTGGTATCGGCATTGAATTGCAGGTTTTCCATATTGCCTCCGAATTCGGCTACTGACTTTTCGAAAATCGACCGGTAAGCTTCCGGGTTGGCTTCCAACATCATGGTGGCATACTCGTGAGAGTTACACATCTCCAGCAGGTTGGTGGCTTTCTGAATACCTACATAACCGTTATAGGTAATCTTGGCATCCTGGTTGCGGCTTCCTTTCTTGGTGGTGATGATTACAACACCGTTGGCGGCGCGTACACCGTAGATGGCAGATGCGGATGCGTCTTTCAAGATGGTCATGTCCTGAATGTCGGAATTGTTCAGGAAGTTGATGTTGTCGTAGAACATTCCGTCCACTACATAGAGAGGAGAAGTGTCACCGAAGGAACCCATACCACGGATGGTCACTTTAGGACCTTCGCCCGGCGTTCCCGAATTGATGATGTTAACACCCGGTACCTTTCCCTGCAATGCTGCCATCGGGGAGGAGGTAGGAACATTGATAAGTTCTTTCTCTTTGACAACGTCAATCGGGGCCGTCAGGTCTTTCGCCTTGGCCGAACCGTAACCGATAACAACAACTTCTTCCAGTAGTTGTGCATCTTCACGTAGCTTTACATTAATGACGGATTGTCCCGCAGCGCTTATTTCCTGCGGCAACATGCCCAAATAGTTGAATACGAGAGTTGCGTCTTCGGGGACGCCGTTCAGTACATAGTTACCGTCGAGGTCGGTAGCTGCTCCAATAGTAGAGCCTTTTACTACAACCGTGGCTCCAATAATCGGTTCGTTGTTCTGATCAACAACAGTTCCTTTAACTGTCTTTGTTCCTTGTGCCAAAACTGTCAGTGGCAATGAGAACAAAATCATGAATAGAAGAAATAAAGTTTGCCTTCTCATAAACTAAATTTAAGAGTTAATAATTCTGCCGGCAAAGGAAGTAATTACGGTAAGTAAGGCAAAAAAAAACACTACCACGATAATACGTTTAGGGTAAAAATGGGTACCGTTTTACTACGTTTTCGTGTTACTTGTTTCTAATAATCAGTTTGTTATGATTGAATGATTTGTAGCCGCTTTATTTCAAGTCGATGAGAAAATCCACTAATCCCGTTCCGTCGGGGATATCCAGTTTCTTGCGCAAACGGTAGCGTGCTGCCTCTACTCCCCGGATAGTGAGGTTGGTCATTTGCGCAATGTCTTTCGTAGAAAGATTCAGGCGCAGCAGCGCACAAAAACGGAGGTCGGTAGCGGTAAGACTGGGATAACGTTCGCGCAAATTACGGAAGAATTTCTCATGAATCAGGTCGAAATTGTTCTGGAATACATCCCAAAATTCCTGTGTCTCGATGTTTTCGTTGATGAGCTTCAGCAGAGATTCGAGGTTCTTGCGTCCATATTGCCCTTTCACCAGGGACTCTTGTACGACAGTACGAAGTTTCTCCAGGACCTCGTTCTTGGCAAATACACCCAGTGCCATGCTGGCAAGGTCTTTACTCTTTGCCGACAACTCGGCTTCCAGCAATTGCTGTTGCTGCAGAGTTATCAGATGCTCCTGCTCGCGCATCTTGATGTTCTGCTGCACCTGCTCTGCCTCATACTCCTTCCGTTTCTTTTCCATGGCACGGTTAGCGCGCCACTTGGAGAAAAAGTAGACAAGCGCTGTGAGAACTATGAGATAGAGCGCAAAGGCATAATAGGAGAGGTAGAAAGGGCGGGCTATGGCAAAATGATATTCCACCTCACCGATTTTCTGTCCCAAATCATTATAGGCTTCTGCCTGGAATGTGTATTCTCCGTAATCCAGGCTACCGTAGCGGATTTCGGGCTCTTTCAGGTCCGATGTCAGCGCCATGCCTTGTCCTCCTTGCAGGACATAATGGAAATGTACGGACAATTTATTGTAATGCGGCAGGCTTACTGAGAACAGCAAATCCCGGTAATTGCTTTCCAGTTCGACATTTCCAGACAGAGGCAGGCGTTTCTCCTTTTTATCGGAAGAGGAAGCAGTGACCGAGCTCAGTGAGAGGGCGGACTCCAGAGTAGGACTGAGGCTGTCTGTGTTTTTGCTGTAACTGGCGATTCCGTTGTTCAGATTAAAATAGACAACGTCATTGTCGACGAACACATTGTTGTAGTTCTCTATGCATGGAGAATCAAACAGTTCGATGAGGATGCGCTGCTTCACGATGTACTCTCCTTCTGCGTACTCTACCAGTACGTACTCATGTGAACCGGACAGCCAGAAGCGGTCGTTCGTGACGGATACCACAGAATGAGCATTCCTGATGTAAGGCAGAATGGCATTCAGCTTTTGGAAGGGGATAATCTGCCGGGTGATGTCGTCATAGGTATAGAAGCCGTTGGGACTGGAAAAGACGATACGTCCTCGCATTTTCATTACTTGGATAGGGCCGATGATATATTCCGAGCCTAAATGGGAGATGTGCCGTACGCTTTTTACAGCCGACAAGTCATCGCTCAAGACTATTTTATAGACTCCCTGATACATGTGTGAAGCCCAGATGACACCGCTTTGGTCCACCTCCAAGTGCATGACCGGTGCAATGAAGCCGTCTATGACATGCGAAAAGGTCCATTGCCCGTTCTTCTTTTTATAGATACGCAAATTGGCGTAGGATGATTCCAACAGTATCTCTTCGCCATAGAGGGTGCACTTTATCAGACACGTACTGCTGTTGGTATTGCTTATGACGGAAACATTCCCTTTTTCGCCTATTAATAAGGTATGGGCATTGTTGCCTGCAAAGAGTTGCCCGTCAATGTCCTTCACATACCAGTTCTGTCCTTCAGTATGGGGAAGCAGGCGCAGATTCTCGGTAACCTGGTGGTATTCGTACAAGCCCTGGTTGGTGGCCAGATAGAAACAGTCGCCCCGGTGGGCTATGTCGTACACCATGCCCAGTTTGGTTTCATGGTTGGCAGGAGTCAGCAGCATGACGGGTGAGTTGTGGTGGATGTATGCGATGCCGTCGTCCAATGCTGCCCATACGTTGTTATCTTTGTCACAGAACAAGCCCAGGACTGTGTTGTTGTCCAGACGGTTATCCAGATTGAAGTGCCAGAGGCAATGTCCTTTGCGGTCGATGGCGTATATGCCATTCAAGACTGTACCTATCATGAATATGGAATCATTGGTCATGACGGCGCGGTTCACCCGCTGTTTCTTCAGCTCTGCATCAATGTCTGTTTTCCAGGGGGTGATGTCACCGTTGTAGCGGAACAATCCGTTATTCTCTGTGACCATCAGGAAGCTGTTGTCCCCGTCGGGCAGTAATGCCACTACATTGTCATCGTTCACTTGGCTGCGGGGGAAGAGATGAAGGAAATCCTTGCCGTCGAATTCATAGAAGTCCTCATCAATCATCTGTGTGTAGATATGTCCGTTTTGGGTGTAGAAGTAGAGCGGCTGTTGCTGTCTGTTGCGGAAAGCGTGTACCATCTTCCCGTCGTAGGAGAACCAGGCGCTGAACGACTGGAAGTAGATGCGACCGTCCAGCTCTACAATGTTCCATATCTCGTTGTTCTCCATGGGGAAATTTTTCAGGAATTTGCTCAAAGAATGGTACCGGAGAGTGCCTGCCTCCGAATACTTGAAATAGCCGAATTCCTCGAATGCCCCCACATAGATACGGTCTTCTTTCACATACACCGAACGGACAATATGGTTCCCCGGCACTTTGTGGAGAGTCCAGCGATAACCGTCATATACCAGGAGCCCCTGGCTGTTGCCGAAATACATTTCGCCGTTGCTGCCTTGCGCACATGCCCAGTTCTGATAACCGGCTTCATAGTCTTTGGCAAGATAGTTGGTGACGGCGGGCATGAAGGAAGAAGCCCTGGCCTGGATGAAGAGGATGAACAATAGAAGGCACACTACCCAATACTTGAAAAGCATCGGTCTTATCGTATTTTGTTTCATTTTTTCAGGTTAATCGAAGTGTTTCTTGGAAGCAAAGATACAATAAGTATTCTAAATATTGTGTTTTGATGAGATAAAAAAGGTACTTGAAGCGGTTAGGGAGGATGTTTCTTAATGAATATCCTCCCCTCTTAGTTGTTTGTCTTTTGAAATTTATTATAGGGATTGTGCGGATGATAGGACTCGAACCTACACGCCTCACGGCACCAGATCCTAAGTCTGGCGCGGCTGCCAATTACGCCACATCCGCGGAATAATTCCGATTAGCGGGAGCAAAGATAGAAAGAATTTTCGTTTTGGCAAATTGTTTTGTAGATAAAGTCGTTTTAGAAAGTCACTTTCAGTATTTTTCTTGCTTCCTCAATGATGGTGTCCAAGTCATTGTTCTCATCTTCTTTGCTCATATCCACTTTCTTGTCCGGGTCGATGCCGAACTCGATATGCTGTTTTTGGGCATCGAGGTGCGGGCTGGCAGAAAAGCGTACCCCCCATCCGTTGGGCAGTTCCGAAGAGAATGGCAGGCCCGACCCGCCGCCGGTTTTATCACCAACCAGGGTGACATTGGGAAAACAGCGCATGGAGTTGACAAAATCATTGGTTGCACTATAGGAATGACGGTTGGTCAGGACAATTACCTTTTTTTGCCAGCGGATACTGTTGGAAGGTTCCACATAAATGGGAGTCGGATCTGAAAAATCGCTATGGCCTTTGCCGGTCTTGTGCTGAATATATCCCGTCAGTACTTTTTCATTCGTGAAGCGTTGTGCCATTCGGGTGGCGTTTGTCAGGTTGCCGCCACCATTGTTGCGCACGTCGATAATCAGGCCGTTACAAGCGGAAAGGTATAACAGAATCTCATCCAGGTTGCCGTTTCCGATGCCGCTGGAGAAATCACCGTAATAGATATATCCTATGTTGTCCTCCAATATGGTATATTTGGCGCCTCCAGCAATGCGGTAGTCTCTTCCCAGGTACTTTTCAATGATACTTTCGTTGAAGTTACGAGGATAATCCAGATACCAGTCCCAGTAGCGCGCCATGTTGGAAGAAGAGTACAAGTTGACATGTCCGTCTTTTAACTCGGCAAGCATGTTACCTAATATTTCAAATAGACCGTCGTAGCTCATTCCCGGGGTAATGAGTGGCTGGTACTTGTCATGGATGGCATCCCAGTCTATTTGCTTGTAGTCCAGGAAGCAGTACTGTTCGTCTATTATTTTCCACAAGGCTTCGAAATTGCCTTGTGGGGTATTGTCGAACTCTTCCTCACGAATACATCCGTTCAATAGGGGCAATAACGTGAGTAGGATACTCCAAATTATTAAAATATATCTTCTTTTCATGCACATTATCCTTATCATCTTATCGTTTATCACCTTGTCACTTTTTACTTTCTCTTGTTAGGAAACAGATAGAGTTCCTTTACGAACCCCACCATGAATACGTGCGAGTAAGTATGTGTCTTTATTTCATTTACTTTGGACTGTTGTGCGTCCCATATGTAAGCGAAACGCATCCGGGCACGTCCCACCGGAAAGTCTGCGGTCAGCATTTGTCTCAGAGAGGGCTGGTTGTGCAGGGAGGTGAAGTTCACTACTCCGTCCCAATGTCCTAACGTAAATATCTCGTAGTAGGACTGTCCATAGTTGGGCATGAACATGATACCTGCCAAGGGAAGATTTACCTGATAGCGTAGTGTGATGGGACGGTTCTTGATGCGCAAGTCCCAAATAGCCATTCCCGATGCGGCAAGGTTGATATAGGCACGTGCTTGGGCGGGGTTGTTTCCGTTGCGCAGATTATAGACAAAGCCACCGTTGAAGTCGCCGACTCCTCCGGCAAGCAGTTTGAAATTGCCCGTGATTGGAAAATTATAATGCAGGCCGTAGTTCCAGTTGGCCAGTCCGGAGAATGTATTGTTATTGTCTACTTTGTTGTGTGTATATCCCAAGTCTGCCTGGAAGAAAGTTTGCAGAGACACGTTGCCGTCCATCAACCGTGTCATCCGCATGCTTTCGCGGGAGATACGGAAATCGATTCCCTTATACTCCTGAGGTGAAAGATAAGTGTCGAACACGTTGGTGAAGCCGACACCATACATGGTGGCACGGGTGATAATACGGTTACGGTTGGTGGAGTCAGCCCGTAGCTTCCGGTCGATGCTGCATTGTGCTTCTTGTGCTTTCAGTCCGACACTTCCCAAGAGCAGTCCGCATAGGATTATTATCTTGTATATGTACATATTAAATTATCAATTACAAATTAGTAATCGTTAGCCACTAATACTTCATTTCCGTCCTTCATCAAAAGAGTTTCATCTGTCCTGTCATCTCGTCCAGTATGTCCCCTTCGCTTTTACCGTGGTCGGGGTCCAGAATTTCCGGTTCTTCATCCGTTTCCTGCTCTTCGGTTTTCTGCGAGGGTTCAGGTTGGCGGGTAGGCTCTAATTCGTTGATGGTTTCTATAGTATAGGTGGTCAGGCGCTTACCTTTTGCTTTGAAGCCTTTCACGGCGATGAATTCGTCGGCTTCCACCACCATCGGCTCTCGGAAATTGTCGTGGCCGCCAAACACCACCTCTAAACGCGGGTAGCACTCGTCTGTCAGCAGAATGAGGCTGCTGTTCTTGTTTTCTCCCAAGTAGTTTTGCTTGCGGGCGGTTGCCTCGAAGCAGAAACGCTTGATGTAAGGATAGTTCTGCTGGTCGGCATCGTAGAGTACGGCGGTCCATACTTTGTTCGGATCGTATTTCTCCAATACGCGTATGCCATCGTCATAGTGATTGTTCAAGTCGAAGTTGGTGGCATAGAACTCTCCGCTGTTCTGTACGACAAGGATGGTGTCTTCGCTCTGGAATTCTCCGAGATATTCTCCGCGCCCGTCGTAGTTGAGACGTAGCACATCACGGTCGAACCAGACTTTCCGTCCACCCAGCGTGGAGCCTCCACGTTGTTTCAAGGCTATCTTGTGTACGGGGAGTTTCGTGAGTATATTTCCCATGGCCTGCCGTCCCTTGATATTGATGTTGCTGAAATCCTCCTCGAAGATAATACGGCGTACACGGGGATTGGGTTTCAGGGTTACCTTGATGATTTCAGCTTCTCCATTGGGATTGGCGGTGAAGTAGGTGATACGGGAGTCGGGAGTACCTTGCGTCACATCGTATTCGCGGTCACGCACCACGGAAGTGACGGCAAAACGCTTGATATAGCTTGTCCCCTCCTTGCCGTCACGGTAGCAGACATTGTAGATGGTACGTTTGTCGTTCTTCTTAAAAATGTTGGCATAAAGTATATTCTTGCCCACGAACTTCTTGTCGGCCACCGGTGTGATGATATATTTTCCATCGCGGAAGAAGATAATCACGTCATCTATGGGCGAGCAGTTGCCTATGAATTCGTCTTTCTTCAATCCAGTTCCGATGAAACCCTCTTCGCGGTTGATGTACAGCTTTTCGTTGGCTTCGATGACTTTGGTTGCTTCGATGGTGTCGAAGTTACGCAGTTCCGTGCGGCGGGGGAAGGCTTTGCCGTACTTGTCCTTCAACATACGGAACCAGTCGACGGTATATTCCACGATGTTTGCCAGATGGCAGTCTATCTCCTCTATGTCCTTTCGCATGCGTGCTATCAGTTCCTCTGCCTTGTCGGAGTTGAATTTGAGGATACGTGCCATCTTTATCTCCATCAGCCGGAGGATGTCTTCCTTGGTCACTTCGCGGATAAAAGTCGGGTAGTAGGGAGTCAGGCGCTCATCGATATGTTCGCAGGCGGCATCCATGTTTTTGGCTTGTTCAAACTCCTTATCCTTGTAAATACGTTCTTCAATGAATATCTTTTCGAGTGAAGCGAAATGCAGGCTTTCCAGTATCTCTCCCTTACGGATTTCCAGTTCCTGGCGTAGCAGTGCCAATGTGTTGTCGACTGATTTGCGCAATACATCACTCACGGTGAGGAAGTGGGGCTTTTGGTCGTCGATGACACAGCAGTTGGGAGAGATGCTCACTTCACAGTCGGTGAAGGCATAGAGGGCATCGATGGTCTTGTCGGATGATACACCCGGGGCTAGATGCACTAATATTTCCACACTGCCGGATGTTAGGTCCTCTACCTTACGTATCTTGATTTTTCCTTTTTCGCTGGCCTTTACGATGGAGTCGCATACACTGGCCACCGTTTTCCCGTAAGGAATTTCCTTAATGGCAAGTGTCTTGTTGTCTATCTTTTCTATTTTGGAGCGCACGCGTATCGCACCGCCACGTTCACCGTCGTTGTATTTGGATACATCGATACTGCCTCCCGTCTGGAAGTCGGGGTACAGCTTGAATTCTTCGTTGTGCAGATAGCTGATGGAAGCATCGCACAGCTCATTGAAGTTATGTGGTAATATTTTGGATGACAGGCCTACGGCAATACCTTCCACACCTTGTGCAAGCAGCAGTGGGAATTTTACCGGTAGTGTAACCGGTTCTTTGTTTCGCCCGTCATAAGAGAGTTTCCATTCGGTGGTCTTGGGGTTGAATACCACGTCCAGTGCGAACTTGGAGAGACGTGCTTCGATATAACGGGGGGCAGCGGCGCTGTCACCCGTCAGAATGTTACCCCAGTTTCCCTGGCAATCCACGAGCAAGTCCTTTTGTCCCAGTTGTACCAGAGCATCGCCGATAGAAGCATCACCGTGCGGATGGAACTGCATGGTATGTCCTACGATGTTCGCCACCTTGTTGTAGCGCCCGTCTTCCATGCGGCGCATGGAGTGGAGGATACGCCGCTGTACGGGTTTCAGACCATCCATGATATGGGGTACGGCACGTTCCAATATAACGTATGAGGCGTAGTCCAGAAACCAATTCTGGTACATGCCGCTCAGTTGGTGCTTTATATTGGCATCCTTTGCGTCCGCAGGTTTGTAATCCGAGTGTTCTTCGCTCCCGGCCGGGAGTTCCTTGTCCAAATCATCTTTCGGTGCTTCAAAATCTTCGCTCATATTTGTTCGGGAATTGTCTATTCTATGATATTACTGATTTTTCAGTTGCAGGCAAAAATACAATTTTTGTTCGATAAATGAGAATTTGCGCGGAACTATTGTGCCAAATCCTTCCCATTTTTTAAAACTTCTGCCCGTTAATGGAACCAATCTGTCTCTTTCCCGTTAGCGGAATTATATTGAGGACGTGCTTCCGCCTCTTTGCGGACAGCGATGTTGCTTTTGTCTTTCTTGCCGACAAGTTGGCAAGGTTTTGCCACCACATTGGCAAAGCTTTGCCAAAGGCATGGCAAAACTTTGCCAATATGGTGGCAAAACGCTGGCAAAGTAACTTGCTGGCTTGTTGTGTGTTGGCTCGAATTGTGCAGCGATATCATCACAAGGGTGAAGAGATACTGGGCAGATTCTGCCGACGGATTCATTATTTTGTGAATTTCCATTCGTCAAATAAGAACTTTCCGTTCCCGAATACGAAGTAAATGTCGTGTTTGCCTTTTATCCGTTTGTCCAACGGCTTTGTCAATGTTTGCCACGTATCGGTATCAAAGGTCAAGGTGGATAGGAGCGGACCGTCTGGACTGTCCATGTGTATTTCGATGGAGCCTTTCCCTTTTATCTTCATCTGTATGGCTTGAGGTGATTGCGGGAATTCCGCACCGCGGACACAGATGGCCTGTCCGCTCTTGTTTCCTACGGCAGACATGTTGCCTGTCTGTCCGGTAGGTTCAAAGGCAACGCCGCGTGTGGCGGCTGTGGTCTCGGCCTGTTGCTGCGCAAACGGGTCGAGAGGCTTGATTTGTGAAACGCCCTTGGCTGTGGCTGTGCCCATGTGGATAGTGAGGTCCTTTTCGTCCACCTCTATTTCTTCCACGCAGATACTGCGGACACCCACTTTGAGGTCGCGGCTGTCCTGCAAGCCCAGTGAGTGGTAGAAGAGATAGTACTTCCCTTGAAATTTTACCAGATGTGTATGGTTGTTGCTGTCGGACATGCCATAGTCGCCGGGATTTTTGAAGTAGTTGTCCCGATAGGTCCAGCTGTCTGTCTCAAGTGGCGTGCGACTCGTCATGTAGCTCATGCAGCACCGGCTCGGCTTGTCTATATCCTTGTGGGGCCATGCATCCCGGTTCTTCCAGTTGGTGTTGTAGGTGTAAATCCAAGTGCCGTTCAGATAGTTCAGTTCGTTTGCTTCAAAGTGGTATGGCGCTTTTATTTCAACTATTTCGCTGTCCAGCGTCTTCATGTCATTTGCCAGCCGCACGATGCGTGCGTCTCCGGGAATGTAGTCGTCGCTGTCGCCCCCGCCAAAGGAGAGCCAGCCGATGCCCTTGTCGTCGATGACTACTCCCGGATCGAAGGGAGCTTTACACTTGCCGAGTCCTGGAGTATTACCGTCTACCACACATTTGCCCAATGGGTCTGTCCAGGGCCCCACGGGGGAAGTGGCAGTCAGCATACCTACACCGGAACCGCTGTTGGAGTAGTACAGATAGAAGTGGGTTTTGCCGTCGGCCTCCTTGCGCGAAGCGATGGAAGGTGCCCACGAAGCCATTCCCCAGGGAGCCAGAGCCTTTACATTGATTACTCCGTGATAAGTCCAGTTCACCATGTCGTCAGAAGAGACCATAGTCAGCGAATGGATGTGCTGATAGGTGTTTTTCCCGTTACGGCCCACTACATCATATTGCTGGTGGTCGTTAGTGCCGTACACATAAATGCGGCCGTCGTGCACCACTGCTGTGGGGTCGGCCATGTATTGGAAGTCGAGAAGGGGATTGGCATTGCCGGTAGAGAACTTGGGCGAGAATTCAAAAGATTCTTCCAAAGCGCTGTCTGTAGAAACCGGAATGTTTTCAGAAGAGGCAATGCTGTCTGCCCGGAAGGGGGCTAAGGGGATGCCTTCCGTTGAAAAAAGGTTGCCTTGAGCAGCGTCACTGAAGCAGTAACGAATGGAAACCGGGCTTTCGATTCCTTTTACCGGGACAATCAGCTTTCCCCCGTCTATCCTGGCCCGGGCCTCTTGCCATTCCTGGCCGGCTGCGGCCATCATCAGCCCCTCTATCCTTTTCCCGTGTACGGCCAGTCCGTTCTTTATGTCTTTGAAAGAGATTGTCACATGGTTGCCTTTGCGGCAGGCGCTTTCAAAGACCGGGCTTTTATAGGGGCCTGCATATATATGGTATGTATCGTCCAGTGCAAGATTGGCGAGACGTTTGCCTACGCTTCTTTTGTCACGTGGATGGATGTCCTGCACATTGTCCACCAAATCTGACACGGTAATCATCTTGACCTTGTCCAGCATTTCGGGCAACATGGCCTGCTGCTCGCGTAGCAGTGCCGGTCCGTTGTCTTTGGAGTGGTATTGGAAGGGGGCTATCTGGACCAGATAGAATGGGAATTCCTTGTTAAATCCGGTACGCCACGAGCCTATCAGCCGCTGCATCACCCGGGCGTAGGAGCTGGCACGGCCTTGGTTGGCTTCTCCCTGATACCAGATGCATCCGGCAATGCCGTAGGGCATCACGGGATAAATCATGCTGTTGTACAACGTGCCTGTTTCAGCCGGAAACCAAGGATTGGATTCATACGGATAGTCGCACAAGACCGGGTCGCTCATTACGCATTCGCGGGGCGTCCATGTCTCGGCGGTGGTTCCGCCCCATGCGGCTACGATGATTCCTACCGGCACGTCCAGCTCTTCCTGGATGTTGCGGCCGAAGAAGTAGGCCAGGGCACTCGTGCTGCGCATCGTTTCGGGCGTGCACTGTGTCCATTGCGAGAAACAGTTTTCTTGAGGGAACGGGGCGGCTATTCTGGCCACGTGAAAAATTCGGAGATTGGGACAATGGGCATTTGCCGTTTCCTCGTCTCCGTTCTTTATGCCGTGGTTGGCGCTCCATTCCATATTGGATTGTCCGCTGCACAGCCAAACTTCGCCTAGCATGACATCGGTCAAGGTTACTTCTGACGAGCCGCTGAAACGAATCTCATAAGGTCCGCCGGCTTCGCCGGAAGGTACACGGGCTGACCATTTCCCCGTATTATTGACTTGGGTTTTGATTATTTCTCCTTTCATCCATTCGGGGGCGATGGAAATTGTTTCTCCCGGAATACCCCATCCCCAGAAAGTAAGTTCTGAGTTACGTTGTAGCACCATATGGTTGGAAAATATGGCAGGGAGTTGTATCGCTGCTTGCAATTTCAGGATGCCGAGCAGCATAAATAAACTTAAAAGGGTAAGATAATGATGGTATTTTTTCATACGAGTATTTATTTCCATAATGCAAATTAATAGCTGTTTTTAGAAACCATTACATTTTAACCGTTACTTTTTTCCCATTATAAGCCACTGCCTTTTTTGCGCCATCAGCAGTTACTATGTTGAATTTCCGTTCTTTCAACATACCGGAAAACTCTCCTTTCCGATTTTCAATAGTGAGCATGCGAGTACGGTCATTCCATTTCATCGTAATGGTGCTGTACATTCCTTTTTCATAATTGTAGTTGTCATTCTCGTCTTCGTAAAGTGTGAATTCGCCGTTACAACCGGGATACACTTTTATCTCCAAGTTGTCCCATGATTTTTCGGTGCTATACTGCACTTCGGGACCTATTGGCAGGATGGAACCTGCTTTCACATAAAGTGGTAAAATGTCAATAGGGGTATCTTTCACGATATATTGTCCGCCGGAGTGTTTCTGATTGGTCCAAAAATCATACCATTCCGTATTTTTAGGCAGATATATTCGTATAGACTTAACGGTACTGAAATCTTCTACACGGATGGTGTCCGAAACTGTTTGGGTATACATGGGTTGGGTTACAGGGCATACCAATAGGGATTTGCCAAACATATACTGATTGTGGATGTTCCACACGTTGCGATCGTGGGCAAAATCCATTGCCAAGGCACGCATGAAGCTGGACTGATTGGCAGTTACCTCCCAGGCAGTTGTGTAGATGTATGGTAACAAACTGTAGCGTAACCGAATGTATTTCTCAATCGCATCGTATATTGGCTCGCCTTTTTTGCCGAATTGATAGATTTCTCTGGGAGCACCTTCCCCATGTGACCGCATCATGGGACAGAATGTACCGAACTGTATCCAACGGGCATAAAGCTCGCGATAATCCGGGTCATCCAGCATCAAGGGATATTGCCATAGGAAGAATCCGCCGATATCGCTGTTCCAATGGGGAATGCCACATAGTGAGAAGTTTAATCCCGCAGGTATTTGCTTCTCCAAAACTTCCCATGATGCTGTGATATCTCCTGTCCATGTATTGGCACCATAACGTTGCTGGCCGGCAAAGGCTGAGCGGGTAAGGATAAATACGCGTTTATCTGAAGTTACGGCACGCTGGTGGTCGTACACTCCACCTACACTCATTAAAGGGTAGGCATTGCGTACTTTACGGAATGACCCCAAATAGGTGGGCGTGTCAAAATCTTCAGGAATGGGGTGAAAATGGTCGGGTTCGGTAGAGTCCATCCACCAGCCGTCTATACCCACAGAACGTAGGTTCTCGTTCAGGTACTTCCAATAGATGTCGCGTGCTTGCGGATGGTAGGCATCGTACACGCGGGCACCGGATGGATAGTCCATATTGGGAGGCCACTTCTCGGAACCGGATTCGGGCCATGTGCGGAAGTTGAAGAGCATGTTCCCTTTGTCTAACTCGCGATAGGGTTTGGTATGTGGTCCGAAAGCTGACCAAATGGAGATAATAATGTGGGCGTTCATTCCGTGTATGTCTTCCATCATTTTTTGGGGGTCGGAGAATTCTTCGTTCAAAAAATCCATTGCGTTCCACAGGTAGTTGCTTCCCCAGTATCTCCAATCCTGGATAATTCCATCGAGGGGCACACCCAGTTCGCGGTATTTTTGCACTACGCCAACAATCTCTTTTTGGCTTTTGTAGCGTTCACGGCTTTGCCAGAATCCATATGTCCATAATGGAAACATGGGCACTTGTCCTGTGAGGTAGCGCATCTGGGCAACTACTCCATCGGCATTTTCGCCGTACATGAAATAGTAGTCAATGCAGTCACCGACTTCAGAAAGGAAGGATGTCTCTTCTTGATTGTCTTTGAAGATGGTTGGCGAATAGTTGTCCCAAAAGAGACCGTAGCCTTTGACGGACTGGAAGAAGGGAATCACATCTTCAAGATTGTCTTGGATAAGGCGTTTGGTCTGGTTACGTTGCGACATTTTGCCGTTTTGCAATTGTCCCAATCCATAAATAGCTTCGTCTTTCTCTAAGGTGAACGATTGATAAACGCTGAAGGTTTTTGTGCCGGCATCGTTGAAATCATCAAAACGTGCACCTTTATTTTGTTCTTGCAACAGCGATTTTCCATCGGAAGAGGCAAAAGTTATTTGTCCGGTCTCTTCGTTGAGATGGACTGTAAGCTGATGGCTTTTGATAGTCAATATGCCCCCTTTCGAAGAGACGGATAGTTTTACTTTTTCCGGTTGCCCGATGACCGACAAGCTTTCTTTGGTATACTTCCAGCCGTCAGGCGATTTTAAGATTCTCACTGTGACAGGAGAGAAGAAGCTAATATCTATATTTATACCTTGCACAGTGCTTTTTATGCCTTGTGAGGTGCGTTGGTAGGTTTGTGCTCTGCCTTGTTCTGCTATGAAAAATGTCAGCATCAGCAGGACAAATAATCTTAAAAAAAATCCCTTTTTCATACAATATCAGCAGTTTAACGGTTAGTGATTTTCAGTACCAAAGAAATAGGATTGGGTGTCTTGTCTTTGGGAAGGTCAATAAGCAAGCCTTTGGAAGTTCTTCTGAACTTTGCCTTTCCGCCTCCTAATAATTCTACCTTTTCGATTTCTCCTTTGCAGTAGGGACTGCCGGTAGCCAGTGATTTTATCTGTATTTTTCCGTCTGAGGGCCATTTCATGATATGGGCATACAAGTATTTCCCTTTTTTCACAAACCGGATGTCGGCAGAAGTGTAGGGTGCGTTCTTGCCTTCGTTGAATCCTGCTCCGTCCAAAGGTATTGCTGTTTCTGTGGAGGGACCTTCACCATAAATACACCAGGGACGTGTGTCGAATATTCCTTCTCCGTTCACCTCCATCCAGGCGGCTATGTCTTCCAGAATTTTTTCTTCCTTGTCGTCGATGGTGCCGTTTCCTTTCATTGGTACGCTTAGTAATAGGTTGCCATTTTTACTGACGATGTCAATGAGCATGTGGATGACGGTCCCGGCTGATTTATACCAGTTGTCTTCGTAAGCAGAGCGGTTATAGTGCCAAGTACCGAGGCAACTACAGGTTTGCCACGCCTTGTCCTGGCATTCCGATGGAACCCCTTTTTCTACATCCCATACGATGGCCTCTTTATGTTTAGCTTCCAGCTTCTTTCCGAAGACTACAGCATTGAGATTGCCCTTGTGAAGCTTCATGTTCTGGTTATAGTAGTGCGACACGACTTTCAGCCCCGTATCGTTGATGGGCCAGAAGGGGAGTACGCTGTCATCGAAATAGACCAGGTCGGGATGATATTTGTTTATCATGTCCACTGTGCGGTCGAAGAAGTTGTCGTAGTAACTCTGCGGGGGGACAGAGGTTCCTTCGGGCCAGTCCCATGCCACCCAAGCATGTCCGCTCAGGGCATGATTCTGTACGTATAGCTCTTGCGGGTCGTAGCCTTCCCACCATTTTCCCTTGCCGTCTTCCTTAGTCACTACGCGGGCATCGTAGGAGATTCCTGCGTATGGGCCTTTCTTGTCGGCTCCTTGTGCAGTTTCATACCATGTCCAAGCATGGGAGGAGTGGATGCTGACACCGAAGGGCAGTTTGTTTTTGCGGGCCGCTTTCTCCCATTCGCCCAGTACGTTTCGCTTGGGGCCCATGTTGACGGAGTTCCATGATTGGTATTTACTATCCCACAAGTCCATGTTGTCGTGATGATTACCCATGGCAAAGAAATATCGGGCACCGGTTTTCTTGAAAAGGGCTACCAGCCTCTCCGGATTCCATTTCTCGGCTTTCCATTCGTTGATTACATCCTTGAAGCCGAATTCCGAAGGATGTCCGTAATGCTCCAAGTGCCACTTGTAGGCAGCACCGCCCTCTTCGTACATGCCACGACCGTACCAGTCGCCGGCTTCGGGTTGGCATTGCGGACCCCAGTGTGCCCATATGCCGAATTTGGCGTTGCGGAACCATTCGGGCACTTCGTATTGGGACAATGACTCCCAGGTGGGTGAGAACTTGCCCGGTTCTGCTTTCTCTTGTTGTGCCAATGCACTGCCCCCTTGCAGGATGCAGGCAGATAGGAGAATTGTTTTAAAGATGTTTCTTTTCATACCTTTATTGTTGTTTACAAAATGTTTATTTCCTTTTTGAATACATTGATGAACGGATTATTCTGTTTTGTCCATATACTCCATGATAAACCCATATCGGTAGGAGCGATTGCCGTCAATGGTGTATGGCTTCATGGTCTGTGCGCCCCATCCGTCGTTTCCACCTACTCCGTGTATGTTGGAGTCGATATTCAGGTTGATGAAGTCGCGTTCGGGCAGTTCGTGCGCATGTTCTTTCCCTTCCAGGTCTTCTTCCCCGTAGGGCCATATACGGAAACATAGGGGTTGCAGGCCTTTGACTTGTATTTTCCATCGCTCACTGTCTCCCAGCATGAACCAGCGTGTATCGCACCGGTTGGCATTGTCTTGCGGTACGATGTAGTTCGTGATAAATTCGTGTATGCCACACTCGTAGACTCCCAGGAAAGCGGAGCTCTTGCGGTCGGGATAGTTCTCGAACTTGCCGCGTCCGTACCAGGCTATCCGATTCAGCGCCGAGGGCATTCTCATGCGCATACCGAATTTGGGCATCAGCGGAATATCTTCCTTTTCAGGCTGATAGGTTGCTTCTACTTGTATGCGGCCTTTGCCGTCCACAGTGTAGCGGAGATGGTAACCGGCTCCTATCCGGGGGAGGGAGAGACTGGCATCCACTATCACCATACCATCGTTTACGGTTGCTTGGTATGCCTTTACGATACGTTTTTGCTCTGCATTTTTCCAAGCGCTCAAACGTTCATTGTAGCCGTTGCGGACCTGAATGTCATTTGCCGGTTTCCAAAAATAGGGTTCCAAGGCACTGTACAACAACTCTTCTCCCTTGACTCGCCAACTCACCAAAGCACCGGTACCTTTTTCTATGGTGAACAAGGCATCGGCGGCTATAATTTCCACCGCTTCGGGTGTCTCCTTAAACGTGGCCTTCCCGCCGTCATCCTTCAATTGTGGGAATTCATAGTCATGATACGTAAGTTGTTCCTTGGCAACTTTGAAGCCCTTCTCTGCCCACGTCGTGGATTCCTTCAACGTGGCATATACATTGAGGCAAAGTTCCCCACACTTATCCGGTCTTGAAGGTACCTCCAGCAGATTCCCTTCGGACAACTGGAGGTCGCCGCTGCTTACTGCCTTTCCGTTACATATCCACTCATAGCTGTAATCGAACTCATCCAAATCGGAAAACGCATACCCGTTGGTCAATTTGATTTGCCGCGTTCCCTTCTTTTCAAACTTGATGTATTGATATACTTTTTGTACCTCATAGTAGTGGGGGTGAGGCACCCGGTCGGGAGATACCAGCCCGTTAATGCCGGTGGGACCGTCGTTGGGATAGTCCCCGAAATCTCCTCCATACGCCCAGAATTCATCAGGCAGTAATGGGAGTGACGAGGGGCTCTCGCCGAAACTTAACGGTGCACCGTTAAGCTTTTTAGGAATGCCTTGGTCTACCCAGCACCAAATGGCAGCTCCGATGATACTCTCGTCTTTTTCAATCACATCCCAATACTCCTTGAGGTTGCCGATGGAATTTCCCATGGCGTAGGCATACTCTCTCATGAATACGGGGCGGTCGGTTATTTTCTCGCCAAGTTCCTTCAAAGCGTCGGGATGCAGATAGGCTTCGTCATAGACGTCGGATACGGTGCGGTCTGTATCGTCGTATATCGGCCTGGTGGAATCTAAGGCGCGGACTGTGTCTGCCATGGCTCGCAAATTGGCACCGCTTCCGCCCTCGTTGCCCAATGACCAGAACAGGATGCACGGATGGTTCTTGTCCCTTTCCACCACGGCCGCTGCTCTGTCCACATGGGCCAGTGTCCATTGCGGGTTGTCCCCTAATACTTTGTTCCCCAAGCCGTAGGCATGACTTTCGTGGTTCGCTTCGTCCATTACGTAGATTCCATACTTGTCACATAGCTCGTACAGCAATGGCAGATGTGGATAGTGGGACGTGCGTATCATGTTGATGTTGGCTTGTTTAATCAGCCGGATATCTCTCTCCATCGTCCGGCTGTCGACAAAGAATCCCATACGGGGATGGAAATCGTGACGGTTCACTCCTTTCAGCTTGACGGCTTTCCCGTTGACTTTGAAGACGTCTCCCGCGATTTCTATTTTCCGTATGCCCCAATGGTATTCGAACGATTCCAAAAGTTCATTCTTCCTGCGAAGCTTGATGTGGATGTCATATAGATGCGGTTTTTCGGCAGACCATAGTTGAGGCTCCCGGAGCATTTCGGACAGTGTGACGCTCGTTTCAGAAAAGGCCTGAATAGTACCTACGGGAGCCACCATTTTTTTGTCGAGTTTATTTCCTCTATTGTCTTTCCCCACCAGGTTTATTTCTACGGTCAGGTCTTTTACTTTGCGGTCGGTCTGGTTTCTTATCCAAATTTCGGTTCCGAATGTAGCTGAACGCATGTCGTCCGACAAGTCGCTGCTGAACCTATAGTCCCGGATATTTGTCCGGGGACGTACCCATAGCTCTACCGGCCTGAGTATTCCACTAAGCCGCCACATGTCCTGGTCTTCCAGATAACTGCCGTCCGACCACCGATACACTTCCACTGCCAGACGATTGGTTCCGTTCTTCACAAATTCGGTTATGTCAAACTCGGCAGGCGACATCGAATTCTGGCTGTAGCCTACCCGCTCTCCGTTTACCCAGACATACATGGCCGATTTTACTCCTTCAAAGTGAAGGTATAGGCACTTGTCTTTCATATCGAGCGTCACTTCGAACGTGGTGACATAAGAGCCTGTGGGATTTCTGTGCCCGTAACTGTAATATTCGGCGGGAGGCTCGCTTGTCACTTTGGGTGCATCCTTCTGGAAGGGATAGTTTACGTTGGAATAGATAGGTTTCCCATAACCTTGCAATTGCCATGCTCCCGGTACTATGATGGTATCCCATGTGTCGGTATTGAAATCATTCTTGTAGAAGTCGGCCGGGCGCTTTCCCGGGTCGGCAGACCATTGGAATCGCCACTTGCCGTTCAGGGATATGATTTCTTTGCAATCGGCTTTTTGCGAAGGCAATGTCAGTGTGGCATGATACGGCTCTTTGTTGATGCCGACTACAATAGGATTCTCCCAGTCCGGAACTTCTTGGGCGCCGGCATATAGGGCACTTAGCAATAGAAAGGCAAATATCTTTTTTCTCATTTTTTCTCATGTTTTCTGATGGTCAATAAACTTCCATGATGAGAACTCCCCAGGGGGGCAATGTTACATGGTCTCCTTCTTTTACAGTCTTGCCGGAAATCAGCTCTTTGGACGTCGGATAGTTATGAGTGATTTCTTTGCTCTCGCTGCTGTAATTGAAGAAGTAACGGATGGCTTTTCCGGCTTTGTTTATTCCCGAACGCTGTATGATGGGGAACACGTCGCTCTCTGAAGAGATGATACCGGCATGGATGGCTGCCTTTCGCACGATGGCATTCAGCAATTCCTGCGAAGGGTAGGCTCCTATGTAGGTCAGTTTGCCTTTGCCATACTTGTTTTCGGTGACAACGGGCCATTTGCCGAAGAACGGATGCTCTGCATAAGCCAACGGGGTGGCTGTCTCGGGAATCAGGAATTCATACCAGTCGCTTATCTGGTTCTTTCCCTCTAATTGAAAGGGGTTATCCTTTAATGATAAGTCACCGATAGTGGAGAATTCCTGGTAATGGAAGCCGCAGGCTTTGCGTAGCGGCCCGGGAGCCAAGGTGGCCCGAACTGCGGAGTGCTCATTGCAGTAACCGCTTTTGTGCATCATTACCACGTGTCCGCCGGACTGTACGAATTCATCAATGGCTAATAGCAATTGGTCGGTAGCCACATACAAAGGGGGAATGACAAGCATGTCATATCCGCTGAAATCGGTTGTCTTGTCACAAGGGATGATGTCCGTTTCTATGTTTTGGAAATAGAGGGCTTTATGCACCATATCAATGGGATAATTGCTCTTGTAAGTGTAGGGCATGAAGCCGAGAGCATGATAAGAATCATGACTGTAGAGGATAGCTGCCCGGTTTTTCTTTTTCAAGTTCACGATGTGGCTGCCTATTCTTTCCAACTCTTTGGCGGTGGTGGTGAATTCCTTGTATATGCGGTTGGGCTGGAGGTCATGGCCCAGCACGCCTCGCCAGTATGTCTCCTGCCCGTAGTGCAGGGTAGACCAGTGCCAGTATTCCACCATATTGGCTCCGGAAGCATAATGTGCGTACACATTCTGCCGCAACTGGTTGTCGTAGGGAGGAAACTGGGTGCGGGCATCCCAGCCGATGCCTTGTGCGTTGGTTTCCATGACGATGTAATTGTTGTCGGCCACGGTGCGCACGAAGTCACCGGCATAAGCGATGCGCTGGCCGTCTTGTTTATCCTGTACATCGTGATAGACATTGATGGCAGGATATTGCATCTGCCTGAAACTTTCCACTTGGTCTATATTATGGAAGTCGGGCATAAAGCAGTGGGTGACAAATTGGTCTTTACGCTTGTATTCATTTACAAGGTCGCACTGCCAATTCAGAAAATCGGCCACTTCCTTCCGGTTATAGCGTTCCCATTCATTCTTGTACGAGGGGCTTGTCACTCCATCGCGCGGATAGAACTCTTCCCAGGTGTTGATGTTCATTCCCCAGTAGTTCATTCCCCATTCCTTGGCAAGCAGATTCAGGTCATTGTTGAATTTCTGTTTGATGTAGTTCCTGAATCCGAAGAAATAGTCTCTGTTGTTTACTCCGCGCGCTTCTGTTTCGTTGTCCACTTGATACCCGATGACTGCCGGATGCTGTGCATATCTTTCCAGCATCTTGCGGATAATCCGTTCGCAATAGAATTGGTAGGTCGGGTTTGTAAAATCCATGTTCTGTCTGATTCCATAATAGGCTTTGTTTCCTTTGGCGTGTTCTGCCAGCACTTCCGGGTGTTTGTATGCCAGCCATGCAGGAATGGAATAGGTGGGAGTTCCCAAGATGACTTTGATTCCTGCTGCATGCATCTTGTCCAGAATGCGGTCCATCCATTCAAATTCAAAATTTCCTTCTTGCGGCTCAAATACTCCCCAGGCAGATTCTCCAACGCGCACTACTGTCAGGCCGGCTCTTTTCATCAGCCGGATATCTTCATCCAGTCGCTCATAGGGCATATATTCATGATAGTAGGCTGCACCATAAAGCACGTTGTCGAATGAATACTGCGCTTTTATTTGTAAAGCGCTTAAAAACAACACTAATAGAATAAAGTAATTTTTGTTTTTCATAATCTTACCAGTCCGATACAATATTTTTATTTCATCATAGGTCTTATGCTGATGGTTCTCCGATATTCCTGCGGCATCGCCTTGTAAGCACCGAATACACCGCGGGCCGTACAGCCGACCCCGGTAGTGGCATAATCGAGATTCAGGGTCATGCCTTTCTGCTTCTGCAATTGGTAGGTATACATCGCTTTCGTCAGATTGTCTGTGCTGTACGGATAAATGTTGAAGTTGAACCATTCGTTCATCTTGAATTGAAGGCCGATGCCTTTGTCCGTGGTCAGTTGCAGCCAGCGTACATCTGTCCGCAATCCGTAATCTTGTGGCATTAGATAGGGCTCGTACATAGCTTGTACGGTAGAGGCATATATCCCCGTCGGATAGCCGGTTTTCCGGTCCGGATAGTTCTCTTGCGGTCCTCGGCCGTACCATTTCACTTGGTCGAGCGCATCGCTTACGGTCAGCGTAAGTCCTATGCGAGGAAACCAAAGCGGCATTTTCCCTTCAGGCTTCAATACATGGCGTATCTCTATCGTCCCTTCACTATTGATAATATACTCATAGTGGTTGATGATGCCGTTGTTCTGTATTCCTTCGATGTAGAGGTCTTTTTTCTCTTTTTCTCCTTTGCCCATCAATTCCGCATCAATGATGTGTATATGTACGCCTTCGGTGGTTTCGGACACCGAAAAAGAGAGGGGCTGATGTGTCAGGCGGTCAATCCCTGCAGAATACATTTCTGTGGCTACCGTGTATCCGTAACCTTCTTTCCAGTTGGAGGAGCGGGCGCTGGAGGCATTCCAGTTGTCCAGCTCATTGGCCAGCGGGGCACGCCAAAGATTCAGCCGGAGCGGTGATTCCAGCAGTTCCATATCTTGAACAACCATCGACGTCAGTTGTCCGTCGGTACGGTTGAATACATATTTGAAGCCATCTCCGGAGACAACCAATTCTTTCTCCGAAAGTGAATAGGAAGGTACGCCTTGAGCCTTTTCTTCCGAAGAGCATGGCAGGCTCCAAGGCAGTTCAAGTTCTTCCCATGCCACCTCATGTCCGGCTTTTGCCCACAATTCATCTTTTTTCAGGACGGCATGAAGCATCAGGCGGTATTCTTTGCCGGGAATCAGGGCTGGCTTCTTATAAGGTATGTGCACCAGCTCTTGGCTAAGCGGCGCTGTTGAGAGTGCCAAGTCGCCCGATTGAATAACCTTGTCATCTTCTTTCAATTCCCATCGTATGGCATATCGGGAAGCATTTGTATAATGATTGCGATTCCATAACTCAACGACTCCCTCTGTCACATCCGACATGGAAAAAGAAAGAGGTTGTCCGGTTTTCTTCATTTGCCACATTTCGGGCTGTACGCTACGGTCGGGCCAGATGCTGCCGTACGTACGTGCACCGATACCGTAACTGTAGAATGTACCATTTTCCGTCTCTTGCTCAAAATCTAGCCACAGAGCGGCTTCTTCCGGGTGAAAAGAGGAAGTCAGTGCCTTGGCGAAAATGCCGACTTCGTCCATTTGAGCATCGCAGATGTAGACCGAAGTCTCTTGGCCGTGTGTTTCTGCATTCCGACCGATGTTGACGGGGTAGGGGAAGTTCCGGATATTGCCCGATGCTTGTGTGGAGGCCTTTTCTGCTCCGTCTATATAGATGGACATTTTCTGTCCGTCGTAGACGCACGTCACTTGATGCCAGTTGTATTCCCAGTCAGTAGGCAAGGAGGCGCATACGGAATGCTTTTTATCAGTATAGATATAAAATTCCAGTTTGTCTTTACCGCGTTGTTGCAGCCCGAACTGATAATTGCCTTTTGTGATGAATGAGCCGCAACTGCTTACTAGTTTCCGGGGGTAGATTCTGCAAGTGAGTGTCAGTTCATTACTGTTCAACTCCACATTGTCTGCACGATAGACCTCTACCCATTGGTCGTGACCGTTCAAGTCCAGCACCGTGTTCTTTCCTTCCTTCACTAAGCGGGCATTTCCCATCAGATGGGCGGGAGTATGGAAGGGCGAAAGGTCGTCCACTTGCCTTATCCGTTCGGTCAGTCCCGGACTTACAAAATCCCAGATGGCCCCTCCCATCAGGCGGGGATGTCGGTAGATGGCTTCCCAATAATCGTCCAGGGCACCGCCGGCATTGCCTGCAACCGATAAGTATTCATCCATAAACGATGGTCGGGAATCCTCTCCTATGCCTACCTGCATTTCCAGTTCCATAGGAGTAGGGTAACGGGGTCCGATAATATCTTCTGCCGGATGGGAGAATGCATTTCCGCCATACATCCAGAAGCGGGTGGGGTCCAGCGATTTCCCTTCTTCAATGGTGTGGGTAATGTTGATACCTTCACCGCTTTCGTTTCCTGCGCTCCAGAACAAGACGCAGGGATGGTTTCTGTCCCGTAACACCATTCTGCGGCATCGCTCGCGATACATCTCTTCGTATTCCGGGAGACTTGAAATCCATTCCGAGGCATGGGCTTCATCGCCCACCTCGTCTATGATATAAAGCCCGTATTCATTGGCCAGTTCCAAATACTTATTCACCGGAGGATAGTGAGAGGTACGTACGGCATTGAAATTAAACTGTTTCAACAATTCAAAATCCTTGCGTATGGTGGCTTCGTCCATGACATGTCCCTCTTCGGGATGCTGCATGTGCGAATTTTGTGCATTGACTTTCAGTGGGATACCGTTAAGATAAAAAACACCGTCTTTGATTTCCGTCTTTTTGAATCCGATGACCGTTTCTATCTTGTCTTTCTGCAGACCGGCCGGATTGGATAATTCCAGACCGAGCGTATAAAGCTCGGGTGTCTCGGCTGTCCATTTCCGGGGTTCTTGTACCAAGGTATGCAACTGTATTGTCTTTTCCGCAGCGTCCATTTCAAATGGAGCTGCGGAAAAGTTACAGATAATCTTGCCGTTTTTATCCTTTAAGTAAGCTTTCAATCCATAATTCTCATTTGGCTTCTTTTGGTAGTCCTTGATTTTTACCTGAATACTTAACTGCGAATCGGTATACGTATTATCAAACTCTGTGATTACTTGCCAGTCGAATATCCTGACAGCAGGTGTGGCGTACAACCATACGTCGTCAAAGATTCCGGCCAGTCGCCAATAATCTTGTCCTTCCAGGTAATAGCCGTCCGAATACTTTAGTACACAGACAGCCAGCGTGTTTTCGCCCGGCTTCAAATAAGGAGTGATGTTGTATTCGGCAGGTTCTTGTGCTCCTTCATTGTAGCCCACTTCATGACCGTTGACCCATACAAAAGAAGCGGATGCCACTTTCTCGAACCTTAAAAATATCTGGTCTTTTGCTGCCCAACTTGCAGGTACCTTGAATGTTCGCCGGTATAGTCCGGTAGGGTTATACTCTTTGGGAGCATGTGGTGGATTCACCCCGAAGGGAGCAGATACATTTCTGAACAGCTTGTCACCATAACCTTGCATTTCCCAGTTTGAGGGAACTTTGATGTCGCCCCATTGCTTATCCGGGAATTCGGGGTTAAAAAAGTGTGCAGGTATCCCTTCCGGTGTATCGCACCAGAAAAACTTCCATGTCCCATTCAGTAGCATGCTCTTTTCGGGCATATGCCAAGCGTGTCCTTCCTCTTGTCCTTTTTCAAATACAGAAGGGTTGTCTATATACCAGAGCATATCCTTAAGGAAGGATTTGTCTTGTGCATAGGATTGCAGGCACAAGGCTACTGAACACAATGGCAGAAACAGTTTTCTCAGATTCATTTTTTTGTAATTCGTGCTGTCCATCCACCGCCGGGTGCCAGTTGTACATTGAGTTTGTCTTTGGCAGTGACGATGCGTACTTCTTTTTTATAGTCGGTAGCTTCACGGTCGGCATTGATGCCGTCGGCAAAGATTTCGGCTTCGTAGTTGCCTTCGCTGAGGAAGGAGAGGTCGATGGTGCAGCTACGCGGAGTCCAGTTGGTCATGCTGCCTACAAACCAAGTGTTTCCTTTGCGGCGTGCTATCGTGATGTATTCGGCTATTTTACCATCAAGAGCAATGGTTTCGTCAAAGGTAGTGGGAACCTTGGCGATGAAGTCGGTGCATTCCTGTTCCTTCATGTATTTGCTGGGACTGTCGGCAAGCATCTGCAAGGGTGCTTCGAAGACGGTGTACATAGCCATCTGGTGTACACGTGTACCTTGACTCATGGGGTGGTCGTTGACGGAGCGGAACAGGGAACGGGTGGCATTTACCATAGCTCCCGGCGTATAGTCCATCGGACCGGCGAGTTGGCGCAGATAGGGGGCGGTAACGTCGTAGCGCGGGAAGTCATGCAAGGGTGCACCGTTCACGATGGGCTCCCACTTGCTGTTTTCCAGTCCTTTCACACCTTCAAAGTTGAGGATGTTGGGATAGGCGCGCTGGATGCCGAAGGGTTTCAGTCCGTGTAGGTCAAGCAACATGTGATGCTTGGCGGCACATGCTGCGAGTTGTTCGGTAGAAGAGATGGCGAGTTGGTCGTCGCGGTCGAAGAAGTCAATTTTGAAACCTTTGATTCCCATTTGTGCGTAGTGGCTGATAACTTGTTCCACGGCAGGGGAGATGTCGCCTCCTCCCGTAAGATTGCGCCAGCTTGCCCAGAGGATGATGCCTATGCCCTTTTGGTTGCCGTATGCCACCAGTTCTTCGAGATTGATTTCGGGACTGATGTCTTCCATTAATGATTCCTTTCCGCTCCAACCTTCGTCGATGATGATATACTCCAGCTGGTTTTCGGCGGCAAAGTCGATGTATTTCTTATAGGTGGGCGTATTCATGCCTGCCTTGAAGTCCACGCCGGTCAGGTTACAAGTATTCCACCAGTCCCATGCCACTTTTCCGGGTTTAATCCAGGATGTGTCAGCGATGCGGCATTCGGGTGCGAGGCGTTGCATCATGTCGTTGTTGGCGAGTTGTGTGTCGTGGGTAACAACAAGCACGGCACGCCAAGGATAGGTCTGTTTCCCTGTGGGACGCCCGTTGGGGCAGAAGTAGGGGGCATTGTTGGGCTTGCTGATAACGTCGGCACGTTTGGTAGGGACGAGGTTCAAGCGGTCATAGCCTCCGATGACTGTTTCCAGTGGATAGGGGGCGAATTCTGCCTTCACTCCGTGGGGCATCTGTGGGTTGGCAGTGAGGAACATGCCGGGATAGTTGGACAATCCGGCTTCCATAATGACGGCTTTCTTTCCGTTCTCCAGTTCTACCATCAGCGGAGTAATGGCAAGCGAGTCTTTGTACATGCGAGAGAGGGGGGCCTCATCGTAGTAGGACTCGAAGGAGTAGCAGTAACGCTCGCCGGCGCGATTGTCGTTAATATAGGGCACGAAAGCGTGGTAATCGCGGTCGAAGTTGAACTCGGCAATCTCGTCCTTCACGCAGAAAGGTTTGCGCAGTTCGGAAACAAAACGATAGGCGGCTCCGTCGTCGTAGGCGCGGAACTGTATGCTATAGCCGTTACGGCATTTCAGCGTGAGTTGGTTATAAGTGTCCTTCACACTCGCCTTTTTGTAGAAAGGAGTGGGGAAGGAAGTGTCGACGGAAGTGCGGGTAGCTTTGGTCACCTTCACATCTTTGCCGAAGGTGAAAGCAATGGGCTTTCCCTCAGATTCAGTGCATTGCATGGCAATGTCTGAAGGCAAAAGAACGGTGGTACCGTCGTGGGCAATCGCCCAGTTGAGGGCTTGTCCGGCTTCGATGTTGACAATTAGTTTTCCGTCCGGTGAATTCAGTTGATATTGCTGTGCTTGTGCCGTCAATGCACAAGAAAGCAATAGGCTGGCGAAACAAGTGCTGATTCTGTTCATTTTTATTTGATTATTGATTATGAATATTTGTTTAATTCCGTGGATATTTAACCGGAATAGCCATCATTTCTTCTAAGAAGAGAGGGTCGTCGAACTGGCAAGTCTGTCGGTTGTATTGTCCCCCCGGAGTGTCCCATAGCATTGGGCACATGCCGCGCGAGTAGATGGCTTCGGTTACGGAAACACAGAAGAGTCTTATCACTTCCTTTGTTCTGTTTCTGGAGTCGGCGCAATATTCGCCTATGATGACGGGGATTCCTTTGTCTACGCAATTCTTCTTCAGTAGGTCCATATTGTCGTTCAGTTCCTTGAAGTCAGCTTCCGTTCCCCAGCTTTCCCGGCCTACACCCCAATCGACAACCTCGCCTCCACCCAGTATGGCAAAGTTTGCGGGAGTATAGTAATGCACTGTAAGAGCAAGTCGGTTTGCGGGATCATTCGGCATCTTGAACAAGGGGTCGTAAGCATACTCCAAGTTGGTGTTGTAGATTTCCACCAACAGATGACGTTTGGCGTTGTTGCCGCCACTGTTTCTTACTATGTCGACAAAGAGCTGGTTGAGGTCGTTCACGTATCCCAGTGCCTTTGCCTTGTCGGCTTCACTACCGCTCCACGGAGTCCAAATCTCATCGTATCCGATTTCATTCATTGGCTCGAACAGTAAGTGGTCACCGTACTTTTCGAAGCGTTCACATATCTGTTTCCAGATGGAAGTGAATTTTTCTTTTGCTTTGCTGTCGGTGGGTACTTGTTTAATCCATTCGTTTTCGTGGTGGATATTGATGATAGCCACCATGCCACAGTCGAGGGTCCAGTTTAGGATTTTCTCTACGCGGTCCATCAGGTCAGGATGCACTTTGAAGTCGTCGGACAGCAGATTGCCCCAGCTGACCGGTATGCGCAGAGATGAGTAGCCCGCTTTGGCATATCCTTCAATGATTTCTTGTGTGATAATAGGGCTTCCCCATGCTTGTTCGTAATTGAGAATGTTGCTTGGGTCTATCCAGTCGCCCACGGCATCCAGCGTGTTGCCTAGGTTGATGCCCAGTCCCATTTCGTTAATCAGTTGGTGGGTTGTGAGATTCTCGCGTACAGTGTATTTTTCCGGTTCATCGCTTTGGATATAGGCCGCCTGCTCCACGTTGATTTCTTGTACATGCTCCTTTACGCTGACGGTGATGATGGCGTTGCGCACGTCGGGCGTAGTGTTGGGTTCTACGGTTATGTTATAGATTGCCTGTACGGGAGTGCTGCTTTCCGAGGTTACTTTGCACCATGCTTCCGAACTTTGGAAAGTGGCTGGTTCATTGGGGGTGATACCGAATTTCTTGCTACCACCCGTTTGTTCAAAATGGAAGGAAGTAGGCTCTACGATGATTTTCAGTTCTTTTTTATCGTCAGAGCAAGCCGTCATCAGAAACAGAATCAGGCTGGTCAATAGGGTTTCCTTGAAGATTTGTACCATGATATTCATTGATTTTCTCTTTAATAATTGCGGTGTATTCATTTTTTAGACGCTGATTCAGCTGAATCAGCGTCTAAAAGTTTAAAAGAGCGGTGTCACTTTATGTTAATTCTGTGTCTGAATTCAATTTATTGAATTATTGTATCTTGACAATTCGGAAATTATCAAAATACATTTCGATGTTGTATGGACCATTACCGCTGGGGTTGGTCATCTGGAGTGCCAGCTCTTCGCCACTCCGGCTTTGGAATTTGCCCCAGGTAGCTTCATCCACGAGTGCAGAGAGCGGAATGCTGCATTGCATCCACTGGCCTACTTCGGTCTTTCCAGTGAAATCGCTCATAGGACGATAGTCCGTGTAGTTGTGTGCCTCGTTTCCTTTGAGGTAGATACGGAAGACAGGACCTTCGCCATATTCTTGCGCTACAAAACACTCGAACTGTAAAGCTAGTTCGGAAGTCGGTGTAGCGGCAGGCAAGAAGGCGGCATCAATATTCCATACAGCGGTGTTCTGCAATTGTCCCCACCACCAGTTCCATGCAGAAAGTTCACCGGCCAGCTGATAGCATTGCCCGTCGGAGAAGTAGGGGGGTACCGAACCGTCGGCTGTGATGGCTGTGGCAAATCCGCCCCATGAGAAGGAACCGATGTCATCGTAGTTGAGCACGATATTCTCCAGAGGATAGAAGCCCGGAACTTCGGCAGTGCCGCCCATTGTGGTGATGGCGAGTGAGCAAGTGCCTTGTGGTGGGCGCGGCATGGTGAAGGTAAGCACATCGTTGGCTTCGCTTATAGTAACAGTAGAGAGGTCTACGGAGCGGTTGCCCATTGTGATGGAGGCGATGTCCATGAAATTCTGTCCCAGTACGGTAACAGTAGTACCCGTGATAGGCATCATGGAACTTACCTTGTTGATGCTCGGTGGAAGAGCTGTACGGCGGAAGGGAGTGAATGCCGCTGCCGTATAGCATTCTACTACCAGACTTCCTTCATCAATCAGTCCTGCCGGTGCCTTGAAGGAAATTTCACTGAAATCTTTGTTTACTGTAAATTCTGTTATTTCTGTTGATACGGGAGCATCGGTAATGTCACCTTCGGCTGTGGTGAAGTAGATACGCTGGATTTCGTAGAAATTGCCTCCTATTACGCGTAATGGTGTTCCTACCTCTACGGGGAAAGTAGTGGCGATGCGGGTAATATAGGGTGCAGGCGAGAGCACGTGCATCGAGTAGATGGCTGTGCCGTGCGTAGTTTCTATACGTAGTTCATCCTTCAAATCGGGATTGGCGCCAACCAGCGGTAAATCTGCGGGAATGGTGAGGATGAGATTGGTAGATGTGCTGTAGTTACTGTTGAATGAAACTTCTTGTTGATTGATGAATACTTTTTTCACACCGTTCAAGTTTTCACCGATAGCCACAATCATGGTACCTGGATTTACGTCAGTAAAGGTACTGTCGGCTTTCTCGGGGTCTGTCAGGCGAATGTGGTGGATGACGGGGATACCGCCGCCTTCATCGTCGTTACAAGCGGTGAAGAGATTGCATGCCAGCATAATGGTCAGCAATATTAAGGGAAAATGGATATGTTTCATGTTATAATAGTAAAATTAGATAATGAATGTATCGTTTGACTTATTCACTGAACTCATAGGCTACCGGTTCTTCATTCAGCAGCGGGTTCTGGATGATGTCGCTTTCCGGATAGGGCATCATGATGTTGTTGTGGGTAATTTCGACATTTTCGCCCGGTTCCTGCCAATTTTCCACACCTTCGAGGAAGACATCACCGTCGTATTTACCGAAGTGCAGATAGCCGTCCTCATCTTTCACAATGTTGTCAACTGTATAACCTCGGTGCTGGTTCTGGAAATAATTGAGCATGTAGTCGGGTCTCCAATGATACCACGACACCATGTCATACCAGTTGCAATACTCCATAGAAAATTCGACGCGACGTTCACGGATAATGTCTTCAAAGGTGATGCTTTTCTTACGTGGAATACAGGCACGGTCGCGGACAAGATTCAATGCTTCCAGACCGGGGCCGCCGGTCAATTCTTCATTGTTGCCGAGACAAGCTTCGGCATAGGTGAGATAAACATCGGCCAAACGCAAGATGTAGGTGTTAAGCGGAGAATTCATTGACTGGATATAGCCATCGTTGTCATCATCGGGACCGCCGGGCACGCCTTTCTTGATGCTGGAGGTGTTGCCGTCGTAGGTGTATCCACCATTGGCAATACAAATATAGGGATAATATGTTCCCGGAGTGCAGAACGTTGCGTTGCGGCGTATGGTATCGCCTACTTCATATTGCTGAAGCATATCAATGCTGGCTTGGTAACTACTCCAGACGTTAATGCCACCAGTCATCGTGCTGTTACCCGCAAGGTCGGCAAGCAGGGTGTTGCATACTCCCCAATCACCTAACGGTACCCATTGCATGGCGATGAGTGATTCCGGATTGTTGTTATGTTTGTATTTGAAGAGGTCTTCGTAGCGGTCGTAAAGGGCGATTCCGCTGTTCTCTATCACGTCGGCTGCTATCTTTTTTGCCAGTTCCAGGTCTGTATTGTCTCGTGTACCTCCTTTCCATCCAGAACGGGCAAGGTAGGCTTTGGCCAACATTCCTTTGGCTCCCCAACTGCTGACGCGGCCTTTGGCCATCGGCACTTCGGGGAGGTTCTCAGCTGCGAAGGTCAGGTCGCGAATCACCAATTCAAACACATCCTCTTCGCGATGGAGGGGTTGGATGGGGTTGGCTACCACTTTGTCGTTATCTTCAATGATAATGACTGGTCCCCAAAGACGCACCATGTAGAAGTAGGCACAGGCACGCATCAGGCGCGCTTCGGCAATGGCGGTCAGTTTAGCCTGTTCGCTTACGTTGCTGCTGCATTTGGTCTTCACGTCACTGATGGCGGCGTTTGCCATGGTGATGACCGAATAGAATCCTTTCCAGGCAGCGGCAAGATTGTCGTTCAATGCCGTTACCTTGAAGTTGGTAAATTCTGGGGAACCCCAGCGGCTGAAGTTGTCGTTAGCCCGGTTACTGCCCAGCGGCACGATGGAACGCTGGTTGAGGTCGAACCAGGCACGATTGTAGAGCGGGGCTGTAGCCGCTTGTAAAGCTTTATCGGAAGTGTAGAAGGTTACATCCACGTAGTTGCCTTCGGGAGCACGTTCCAGAAAAGAGTCGCTGCACGCTGTGAGCAGGAGGAGCGACGATATAAGGGTGAGAAATCTGTATTTCATGTTATTTGTCTTTTTTAGTGATATTTGCCAAACTCATTAAAAATTAAAATTAAGTCCGAACGTATAGATACGCTGAGAGGGGTAACGGGCATCGTCCACACCCCGCAAGAGGACATTGTAATTCAATGCGCCTATTTCAGGGTCGTATCCTTTGTAGCCACTGATGGTGCAAAGGTTCTGAATATTGACGTAGAGCCGTATATTGTCTATTTGTAAATGGCGCAGCCACTTTCGGGGGAATGTATAACCCAATGAGATGTTCTTTATACGGAGATAAGAGGCATCTTCGATAAAACGGCTGGAGATACGGTTGTTGTCATTGGCGCTACTGGTGGTGACACGCTGTACTTTGGCTCGGTCGGCATTGACGATATAGACGTTGGAGAGCTCTTCATCGCCCACTTCGGGGTCGTGCATTCCAATCAAAGCAATGTCGGTGGCTTCTTTCAGCAAGTTGCTGTTTCGCATGGGGTCGGTAAACGTGCGGCGGATTAGGTTGACGGCTTTATTGCCTACCGAACCGTTAAGGAAGATGTTGAGGTCGAATCCTTTATATGCGAAATAGTTGTTGAATCCGAAGGTGAACTTAGGAGCTGGATTACCCAAGAATGTACGGTCTTTTTCATCGATTACACCATCTTCGTGAAGGTCTTCGTAAATGTAGTCACCTACCCAGATACCATTTTTGCTTATTTGTTGACCCTTGGGAATTGCTATACGTATGCGATTGCCCGCTTCGTCGAGCTGGAAGTTGCCGTCAGCATCTTTCTTGTAGAAGTCGCTCTCTTCTTTGAACATACCGATGACTTTATAACCGTAGAACTGCCCGACCGGTTCGCCCACCATAGTGTAGGTCAGCGTTTCATTTCCGTTGATGCCCGAGATTGCCGATGACTCGGAGTAGAGTTTTGTTACTTCGTTGCGGTTGATGGAGAAGGTGAGTCCGGAAGTCCAGGTAAAGTCGTGGGTCAGGATGTTGCGTGTATTCAGTGTAAATTCCACACCCTTGTTGGTCATGGCACCGGCGTTGACCCACGGTGCACCGATGAGTCCACTTACATAGGTGGGCAATGAGGCTTGCATCAAGAGGTTGTCGGTCTTCTTGTAATAAGCGTCGGCAATCAATTCCACGCGGTTGTCGAAGAGGGCGAGGTCTAGGCCGATGTTATAGGAGTTGGTTTCTTCCCATTTCAAGCTACGGTTGGGGTAGTTTCCGGCATAGAATCCGGTTCCCCAGATGGAAGCTGCCGAAGCCATGGTTACACCGTAGGCATAAGAGCCTGCCCATTGGTTACCTACCACACCCCACCCTAAGCGAAGTTTTAGGGAGTTGATGGCTTCCACGTCTTTAAGGAAGGCTTCGTTGTTGACTTTCCATGCCAATGCTACAGAGGGAAACCAACCCCAGCGGCTTTCCTTGGCAAAGGATGAAGAACCATCGGCACGGAGGGTGGCGGTCAGCAAGTAGCGGTCGGCAAAGTTATAGTTCAGACGGCCGAAGTAAGACTCGATGGCGGATGAACCGCGTGAGCTGTTGGCTTTGGCGGTAGTGGCGTCTCCGGCATTCAATTCGTGAACCGAGTTGAAGAGGAAGTTGGTACGGCTTCCGTCCAAAGATTCCCAGTTGTTTTCTTGCGCTTCGTGACCGGCCATGACCGAAACGTTGTGCTTGCCGAAAGTACCATTGTAAGTAAGGTAGGTCTTCAAAGTCCAGTTACTTCCGTTACCTGCCGAGCGGCTTGCCGAAGATTGTTGTTTGAAGAATTCATAGTCGTAGGAAGGAGTGAACCGATAACCGGTGTTGTAGTTGTAGTTGGCTGCATACTCTGTGCGGAACACCAATCCTTTCCATAATTTGATGTCAGCAAAAGCATTGACGTAAACCTGTGTACTGCGGCTGTAGTTTTCGTTTTGGATAAGGTCGGAGAGGGGATTGGAGAAGTAAGTTCCATACATATTCTCCGTCTGCATACCGAAACTTCCGTCCGGATTGCGGGCGGGTACCTCGGGAAGCTGGTTCAGGGCATTATAGATGGCACCCGAACCGTCTACGCTGTTGGTTTGTTTGGTACGTGCCACTGAAGCACGCAAGCCGGTAGTGAGCCATTTGTTAATATCGTTGTCCATGTTGACACGGAAAGAGAAACGTTCGAAATCGGAACCGAACACGATACCGTCTTGTTGCAGGTAACCGCCCGATAAGGAGTATTTCATGTTTTGCGAACCGCCGGAAATGTTTATTTGATGGTTGTGCATCGGTGCTGTGCGGAAGATTTCGTCCTGCCAGTTATATTGCGGTATGTCTTTATAATCGTCCAGTGTCCATTGCTTGCCTTCGTAGTTCATCAGGTATGAGCCGGCAACGACGGTAGGATACATTTCATTCTGTAGCTTGACAAACTCATAAGCATCCATCATCGGAATAGTGCGGGTGACATGCTGCACACCGAAACTGCCGTCGTAAGATAGCTGTGCCCGTCCTACTTTACCTTTCTTGGTGGTAATGATGACAACACCGTTGGCACCGCGCGCACCGTAGATCGCTGTAGCCGACGCGTCTTTCAGGAAATCGAGCGACTCGATATCGGAAGGATTCAGTGTGCTGGCCGCCGATGAGTCTTCTATCGGGAAGCCGTCGATAACGAACAGCGGTGAATTCTCCTGTGTCAGTGAGTTGTTACCACGAATCACAATGCTCATGTTGCCGCCCGGCATACCTTCACCCGAAGTCACGTTTACTCCGGCGATACGTCCTCCGAGGGCCTGGTCGAATGAGGCGACGGGAGCGGTGAGCACATCTGTCATATTGGCTTTCGCTACAGAACCGGTGAGGTCGCGGCGACGCACTTCCTGATAACCGACAACAACGACTTCGTCCAATGTTTTAGTATCTTCTTTCAGGGTGATTACCATCGGCTTCTGCGAGTCTGCTTTTACTTCGACAGTCATATAGCCAATAAAGGAAATGACCAGAGTAGCATTCTTTTGGGGGATGTTGAGCGAAAATTTACCGTCAAGGTCGGTGATCGTTCCCTGCGAAGTGCCTTTTACCTGAACACTGGCTCCCGGCACTCCTTCTCCTAAGTTATCCTTCACTGTACCTTTAACAAGTACCTGTGCAAGTACAAAAGAAACAGAAAACAGGATCAGTCCGATGGAGGAGAGCATCCTTTTTCTAGTTTGAGTGGATAAATGTTTTTTCATATATTAAAAATTAAGTGATTTTGTTGAGTTTACGATGGCAAAGATATACGCATTGATTGTTCTCATATGGATAGAATTATTCAAGATTGATACAAAATAATACAAATCTGCTATTCTCATAAGTTATCTTGTTTTTACCGATTTAAGTAGCTCAGACAGCTCTCTGACGGCCTCCGGATGCAGTTTCGCCACATTGTTTTTCTCCGATGGATCGGAGGATAAATCGTACAGTTGGGGTTGCCTGTCGTTGCCAAGTTCCATTCTTGTCCAGTATTCGATGGCGGGTGCGTCACTCGGTTCGATGTACTTCCATTGTCCTTTCACGATGGCGAGCGTATTATTGAGATTTTGCTGTACGATGTATTCACGGTTGGCGTCGTCTTTTCCCAAAAGAGTGTTCAGATGTTCCTGACTGTCAGGAGCCGCACCTTTCGGCAGCGGTTGTTTCAGCAGGGCGGCAAGCGATGCGTACACGTCGATCTGTGAGAAGAGAGCCTGCTGCTTGTTCGGTTTCACTTTGGCAGGCCAGCGGAGGATAAACGGAATGCGGGTTCCGGCTTCGTAGGCGCTGTACTTTCCACCTCTGTAAATGCCCATTGGGGTATGTCCGTTGAGCAGCTCGAAAGCTTGGTCCTGATAACCGTCGTCGATGACGGGACCGTTGTCGCTGGTGAATATAAAGATGGTATTGTCCGTCAGCTGGAGGCTGTCGAGGGTGTTCATGATTTCTCCGATTGTCCAGTCGAGTTGCAGGATCACGTCGCCACGGGTTCCCAGACCGCTCTTTCCGGCAAAGCGGGGATGTGGTACACGCGGTACGTGTACGTCTTGTGTACCCATATATAAGAAGAAAGGTTCTTCTTTGTGGGAAGCGATGAAGTTCTTTGCTTTATCGGTGATAATGTCGGCGATGTCTTCGTCTTTCCAGAGAGCGGACTTGCCGCCTGTCATCCAACCGATGCGGGGGATACCGTTGATAATGGTATTGTTATGCCCTTGGCTGGGTTTTAATGTTACGAGTTCCGGATTTTCTTCTCCGGTGGGCCAGTCGCCTACTTTATGCTCATAGTTGACGGTGATTGGGTCATTAGGATCGAGACCCACTACGCGGCCGTTCTCCACAAACACGCATGGCACACGGTCTACGGTTGCCGGAATGATAAATTCATAATCGAA